>ERZ779865.303-NODE-303-length-45362-cov-13.879312_pt1 | contig 45362 bp, 36 predicted proteins | sample MGYA00433088_ERZ779865 | MGnify/ENA primary metagenome ERZ779865 (study PRJEB29588, sample SAMEA2151703) | human gut metagenome | biome: human gut; feature: human-associated habitat; material: faeces | place: Denmark | collected 2008/2010 ... | reverse complement strand
CAAACATACGCTTGTTTTTTGTTTTCGTCAGCCATGATATTAATGGATTTAGAAATGAATATTGTAATAAAAATATCTTTGAAGACTACTGACAAGATCACACGGATTCTTCTATCAGTAAAATCATTCTCTTATTTAAATAACTTATCTTTTGAACTTTTACATTCTATATTCATGCCTCTCCATTCATTTCCAAATCGAGCTGCAATATGAACTTTCCCTCCAATCGCTGTTGGGTATATCTGAGAAGTTGTTCCTTTTACTACTGCTTTAATAATATTAACGGCAATAGCAGGGAATGAACCAGAAAAACTATTTTGGTTTAAATCAATACCAACTGTTACTTGTTTTGCAAATGTACGATTGAACTCCTCTATCTTGTATTTTGTAATATCTTCGTTCTTAATAACTTGATAAATGTGTGTTCTAGAAACAATCATAGCGGCTTGAATATTATCCCATTGTGATGGTGTCATAGACAATTTATAACGATTTTTCAACCAGTTAAAAACTTCCTTAGCTCCTTTGTCTAATAGTTGTTTTAATTGGCTTTGTTCTAAATCAGAGATGACAAATGTTCTTGCATTAACTCTAGCATTAGTACCTGGGTAGTAAAAATATTCATCTTTAGACTCTAAAAGATTATTGATTTTGTTCATATCTGCAGAGTAATGGTCTGGTATTTTTGTCACCAATAGAACATCTTCCCAGCCAATCCTCATCTCATCAGCTTCGGTTTTGCTCCAACCGATCCAATTCTTTTTATCAGTCCATGCTTTAACCCCAATTTGATGTTTAACAATATAATTATAATCATAGAATGTTCCACGAACTCTTCTTCTATCTCCTGTGAAATTTTCAGTTGGTTCAAAGTGCTTTCCGAAAAGATTTTTAGCGATCAAATGAAGTAGATTTTCATGAGTCATATCCTCGGTAATAAAAACATCATAATTAGGATTTTTCCCATAACTTACTCTATCTGGAGAAGCTTTTAATGTGCTAATTTCATTCAATTTACTCTCTTCAAATTCCCGTTTATCAGCAAAAGTATCGTACCTATAAATATCATCACTTATTTTATATAAACGATCTGATAAGGATGTACCCATAATAGAAGAATCTCGCTGAAATAAGTTTTCAAACTCGTTCTTTCTATTTAACGGATAGTAATATGTACCATTAGTTGTGATTTTATATACAGTGTCATTAACTATAATTTCTCCATCTTTATTCAATAACCTTGCAAAATTTGGATCTGGAACATAAGAATCCATATAATCTTCATACACAGACTGTTTTAATAAAGATTGATTTTCCGGCAACAAAAATGTTGCAGAATAAGTTGATGTCGAATTTTCCAATGACGCTAATGCCTGTTCAAACTCTTCTCTTGATGAAAAATTCAAAATCGGTGAAGATTCAGAACCCCTAGTTTGCAAGTTCCTTTCGTACATATTTTCTAATTCAATATTATCAGAACATGAAATGAATGAACTTAAGACCGTACAACTAATTGTTAATAAAAAAATTTTTCAACTGCATAACTTCTTTTTTTAAAATAAATATCTTAATGTAACCCTTATTTTTTTATGTCTCATTCCTGAAATATCCTTTTCAGCATTAGTTAATCCCAATTGGTAAGATCCAATTAATGCCACTCTTTTATAACCTAATCCCAAACCAAAATTCAAGCCAATATCAGGACGATTATAGGCAACAAAAGAAGATTCTTTTATTGTTTCATCTAAATATTTGAATTCTTTATTACCAAATAATCCATATCTCATATATAATCCCAAATCAGTAATTAGCTTAAAATTTTTTCCCAACTTAGGGCTAAAAGAAAAATTTAAAGGGACTTCTAATGCATACATTTTTACCGATTTCTTTTCAGAATAAAAAGAAGTCTGAAAATTAAATCCATTAGAAGTAAATAATAATCCTGGCTGAAAATAAAAGTTCGAATTTAAAGCTATATCATAGGTTGCCCCTAAATGGAAGCCTGTTTGTATCTTTGATTCTCCACAGTTTGTCAGTGAAGAAAAATCACATCCTCCATTTATACCCCACTGTGCAGAAATGTTGGAGGTTATAAATATACTAATTCCTAATACGAGCCATTTAATAAATCTCTCCATATACCAAATTCATTCCATCCGTTATAGAAACAGTACCGTTCTGAACAGACTCATCTAAGAATACCGTCCAAGTAGGCGTATTGCCGGTAGATACTGTTTCCTGATAAACAGTTCTTCCAGACGCATCCGTTACAGTTACTATAACATCGCCCAAATCTTCCATAAACGCTAATGTCAGTTCTCCGGTCCTTTCTTCCAAACTTCCCTCTATAGGGAGATCCAAGATAACAGTTTTACCTTTAGTTATCCATTTTCCATGTAAAGGGACCTTCCTTTTTCCAAAAGCCGGTACAGCTATCATACATGCTGCCACCAAGCACATCCATTTTGATAATTTCATATTTTATGACTTCAAAAATTTAACGGTGGCAAAAGTAGAAGGAAATACAAGCCGAAAGAAGAAAATAGCCGGTTTTGAATAGGAAACACCCATTCTGATAATCAACAGGTTAACAATAAACAAATAGGATAGTGGATAGGGAAATTCTATATATAATTATATACATATCAAGTTATTACATCATTTTAGACAAAAAATCGTATAAATCTATATTTCTGTCGTTTATTTGGAGCTTTTTACGCAAGGTCTGACGGTATTTATTGATTGAACCAAGAGGTTGGTTCATTAAAACCGCTTCAGCATTTGCCGACAAATTGAATAAAGTCAAATAGCAAACCATCTTTTCCTTTTCAGTAAGGTCATAAATGGCTACTACCCCCGAAATGGAAGGATAAATGATGTCGATTAATTCATAGGCAGAGGCCCAGTCTTTTGCCGACAAAGGAGATTTCGTTGCGTTCGGGACTACCCTTTCCGATAGTTTACGTACTTTTTGCGTAATCGCAGCCTTTTCGAGCATTTCTTGGTTCTTCTGCCCAATTTGCTGCCGGATCGATTCTACTTCCTGCTCTTTTTGCCGGTAAAGTTGTTCCATTCGCTGATTCAATAAATCCGTTTGTCGTTGTAGTTGTTCCGATATGGCCGACATTTCTTTTTCACGGTTGCGTAATTGGTTTTTCAAGGCGTTCATTTCATTTTCTTTTTGCACCAATATCAGTTGCCGGGATTTTAGTTTCAGTCGGTACAAAACAATACAAATGATCAGAATCAAACACACCACAACAGAACAGCCTACATATACCCGTTGCCTGGTTTTGAGATGGGAAAGATGTATTAATAACTTGGTATAGTTATGTTTTTTCTCTGCCTCAATTAGATTCGTTTTATTCTTGACTTCCAGTTGTTCATATACGGCATCTACATATTGCTCTAAAGCATCCAAAGCCTCTTGTAAACTGCCTTCTTCTTTGTTCAATAAAAAAGACAGATAGAACCAGTCAACAGGAACATGCTGATCGGAAGACAAATGAGAAATACGCTCCAGACATTTACGAGCACTTTTTAAATCACTTTGTTCCAAATAAAGGTCGGCTAACGCCAAGTTATTGGAAACCCAACATGTTGAATCCAACTGAATCGCCCTTTTCAAATAGGTTTCGGCATTGGGATATCCACCTATTTCCATACAAATATTCCCTAATCCGTTCAATGTTCCAGCCCGATCCATGGAATCAACATACAAAACCATCATCGAATCCGCGCGTAGCATGCAGGCTAAAGCGATATCCAACGAGTCCATAAAGGTATAATTCCGACTGGCATCCCTAAAAGCAAAGGCTTGGCTGCGATGGTTTCCAGCCTGCCGGAAATAACGGGATGCCGTCAGGTATTTCTCGACAGCCTGCTGGTACATGCCTTGAAACTGATACACATCACCCATATAGCTGGAAATATAGCCCGACTGGTTCGGCTTGTTTTCCAGGATACTCTGCTGCAAGGCTTCGGTATAAGTCCGCAAGGCGGCTTCCTGGTCCTGATCGTCCATATAGGTACGGCCTAAATAAAGGGCGGCTTGCAGCTGTTCATCTATTGTGCCGTGTCGTTTCATATATCGGTATGCCCGCTCCATTTGGGGCACATAAGGCAACGACGTACCAATCGAATCAGCCAGTTGGCATAACATGAGGCACCAGCGTGCATTGACTTCCGGACTTAACAGCTCCGGATGGGCAACACTGTCTGCCAATAAGACATGAGCTACCTCGGGATCAGACAGCATCAAAGGAGCTGCCTGTTCCATCTGCCGGATGGCGTTGCGGTCTGCTTCATTCGTGCAGCCTTGCGTGATCCAGCCCAAAGCGATGACTAAAAGTGCCAGGAAGATTCTCATGGGCACAAAGATAGAGTGTTTTTCCCGATTTCCTAAATACAAAAGAGGATAGTTTTCGCCCAACAGGCAGCAAGCTCAAGAAGTAAAAACACCAAAACTTAAAACTTATTTCTTATTTTTGCATGGAATAACAATGGTATAAAGAATTATAAAATGAAGAACTTAAAAGCATGTTTATTGGGCCTTTCTGCCGGATTGCTGACGCTGGCTATCATGCCATCATGTAAAGAAGAACGAGGCCCATTGAAACGTATCTGGTATAGCGGAAGTTACAACCGTGACTTCAACGACTTGAACGATGTACAACTGGAAATGGCCAAGAAGATAGGAATCAAGCCTGCCACAACCCGCGAAGAGGCCGAAGAGGTAAAACACGAAATGGAAGAGCTCAAGACCAATGAGTATTACGAGGTAGAAGAACTCACCCACTCGATTCCGTACCTGATTCCGCAAGCTGCCGAACTGTTGCACGACATCGGGAAGAACTTCCAGGACTCGCTGACTAACCTGAATGCGTCTCTCTACAAAGTCAAAGTAACCAGCGTTACCCGCACCGTTACCGACGTCAAGAAACTAAAGAAAAGAAACTCCAATTCGTCGGTCAATTCTACCCACCAGTATGGTACGACATTCGATATTTCGTGGGTCCGCTATACGAAGGTAGATGAAAAAGACACCCTGAATATTGATAAAGACGAGCTGAAAATGGTATTGGCCATGGTCTTGCGTGACTTAAAACGGGAAGACCGCTGTTACGTCAAGCACGAACGCCGGCAGGGTTGCTTCCACATCACCGTGAAAGACGGAGAATAAAAGCAAAGAAGCTAGCGATACTGGAGAATGCTCCTACCTCGCTAGCTTTTATTGTATACGATTCATTCCATACGCTTCCGGCAGCACCACCATGAGAACAGAAAACGGCAGCCGGTGATTATCAGTGCCAACGCCAAGCCGGTATAGAACACGGCGATAAACGATCCCGGCAATAATTGAAACAGCCGGACACAGACACCCAATGAAATCATCACGCCCACCACCAGCCAACTTTTCCCATCAAAGAAGGAAAAGACGGGATTCTTTTCCGGTTTGTGAATAATCCGAAGCGTATGCTTGCGGTACAGATTCTGAAAGATAAACCCTAAGAAGACGAAGAATATCACCAGCATCTCGGACAACTTAAACAAGAAGTATCCGGGATTGTCCATCCAATAGCGAATACCCAAACGCAGCACGTTAACTCCGGCCAGTGTCCAGAAAAGACCGGCCAACAGCAACAACGTTTCTCTGCTTACTCGATAAGGCATATTCTTACAGCAACTGGATAAACAATAAGCCCAAAACAACAGATACCACCGTAGCAATCAATCCCGGCATCATAAAAGAGTGATTCAAAACGTACTTTCCAATTCGGGTAGTACCGGTCTGATCGAAGTTAATGGCAGCTACCACAGTCGGATAGTTCGGGATAAAGAAATAACCGTTTACTGCCGGGAACAAAGCGATCAGCATCCAAGGAGAAATACCCAGCGCAATACCTAAAGGCAACATCGCCCGGATCGTAGCCGCCTGACTGAACAACAGGATGGACATAACAAACAGAGCCAGACCAAACAGCCAGGGCATCTGCGTCACGATATCGACAATTCCGCTCTTTAGTTCTGCCATATTACCGGCAATGAAAGTATCGCCCATCCAGGCAATACCGAAGATCGCCACGACTGCCTGCATACCGGCCGAAAAGACCGAACCTTGAGCCGCCTTGATTCCATCCGTCCGTGTCACCAACAGGATCAACGCAGCAGCCGACAGCATCAGGATTTCTATAATATGCGACATTTCCATGACTACAACACCCGACTCCAGTTCAAACCGTGGGCGCAAAGATTCCATCGAACCAAATAAGACAATCCCCAAAGTAGCCAGCAGGAACAACGCCACAGCCCAACCTGCTTTCTTCGGATCGGCCACCTCTTTGGCTTTATAATGACTATCCGACAATTCGCCATTGGCTAACCGGCGCTGGTATTCCGGATCATCTTTCAACTCTTTTCCTACCCGCAGTGAATACAAAGCGCCTGCCAAAACGCCTAACAATGTGCAAGGTACCGAAATCTTCAGGATATCCATCAAGGAAATGTCATATCCGGCCAGCAAACTCAGCAAGGCAACTGTCGCTGCCGAGATCGGACTGGCTGTAATAGCCTGCTGCGAAGCGATTACGGCTATCGCCATCGGCCGTTCGGGACGTATTTTCGTATCTCGTGCTACCTCGGCAATCACCGGAAGAACCGAATAAGCCACATGTCCGGTTCCGGCTACAAAGGTAAAGAAGTAAGTCACCAGCGGACTCAACAGCGTAATCTGTCGCGGATTCTTTCGGAGCAGCTTCTCAGCCCATTTTACCATCAGGTCCAGGCCACCGGCCGCCTGCATACAACTGGCTGCCGCAATGACGGCAACAATCATCAACATCACATCAATCGGAGGCGCTGTTGGAGCCAGTCCAAAAACAAATGTCAGCACAGCCAACCCGATTCCACCCATCACTCCTAATCCGATTCCACCGATCCGGGCACCTATCACGATGGCCACCAGCACGAAAAATAATTGTAACAGCATATAAATAATGATTTAAACATTGCATGCAACAGGACGAAATGCCACATTTATGTTGCGAGTATGCAAATATACGCTATATTTGTAGGATAGACAAATAAACTAATTAACACAACTCACGTATGAAAAGAACTTGTATGCTATCCCTCATGGGAATCGTCGGATTTCTTTCCAGCGTTTCTGCTCAGGTCAGAACAGAGTTTCTGTTGGAAAAGGGCTGGAAATTTACCCGCGAAGACAATCCTGAATCCGTTCAACCTTCATTCGACGACAGCCAATGGCAGTCGGTTACCGTTCCTCACGACTGGGCCATTTACGGTCCGTTCAGTATCCACAACGACAAGCAGAATGTTGCCATCTCACAAGACGGACAAAAGGAAGCTATGGAACATGCCGGACGAACCGGAGGTCTGCCTTTTGTCGGTGTCGGCTGGTATCGGACTACACTGGATATTCCGCAATTCGCTCCCGGTAAAAAGGCTTTTATTCTTTTCGACGGAGCCATGAGTCATGCCCAAGTATATATAAATGGCAAGAAAGTAGGCTATTGGCCTTACGGGTACAACTCATTCTGGTTTGACATCACACCTTTCATCGAGGCTGGAAAAAGCAATACGCTGGCTGTCCGCCTGGAAAACATGCCGGAATCTTCCCGCTGGTATCCGGGAGCCGGTTTATATCGGAACGTACACGTAGTCGTAACGGAAGATGCTTATATTCCTATTTGGGGAACTTACATTACAACTCCGCAGGTGAATGATAAGTTTGCCCGCGTCAGAGTTGAGACAAAAGTCAATCTGCCGGAGCAGGCTGATCCGAGCCAATACCGTATCAAGACTATCTTATGCAAACCAGACGGCAGTCGGTTGCAAGAGAAGATGCAGCCTCTCACCGACATTGTTTACAACAAAGACGTGTTGGTGCAGGAATTTATCGTAGAAGACCCGGAACTCTGGTCGCCCGAACATCCTACTTTATACACAGCCATTTCGAATGTCTATAAAGGAGAAGATCAGCTGAAGGACGAATATACAACCCGGTTCGGTATCCGCTCCATCGAAATTATCCCCGACAAAGGTTTCTTCCTGAACGGACAACGTACCGTATTCAAAGGTGTTTGCAATCACCATGATTTAGGTCCGTTGGGTGCTGCGGTCAATGATGCAGCCATCCGCCGGCAAATCCGGATGCTGAAAGACATGGGTTGTAATGCGATCCGAACTTCTCACAACATGCCGGCTCCCGAACTGGTCCGTGCCTGCGACGAGATGGGAATGATGCTGATGGCCGAAAGCTTCGACGAATGGGACAAGGCGAAATGTGCCAACGGCTATCATACCTTGTTCGACGAATGGGCCGAAAAAGATCTGACAAACCTTATTCATCATTATCGGAACAATCCGAGTGTCGTGATGTGGTGTATCGGTAATGAAGTCCCGACGCAATGGGACGAAGGAGGTTGTAAAGTAGCCCGTTTCCTGCAAGACATCTGTCATCGGGAAGATCCTACCCGACCGGTTACCCAAGGTATGGATGCGCCGGATGCTGTTGTCAACAACAACTTTGCCGCCATCATGGATGTTCCGGGATTCAATTATCGTCCGTTCCGTTATCAGACCAATTACGCTAAACTGCCGCAACAAGTCATTTTGGGTAGTGAAACGGCTTCGACAGTCAGTTCAAGAGGCGTCTATAAATTCCCGGTTGAACGAAAAGCCATGGCTGTTTACGACGATCATCAGAGTTCATCATACGACGTAGAACATTGCAGCTGGTCAAACCTGCCGGAAGATGACTTTATCCAGCACGAAGACCTGCCCTATTGCATGGGCGAATTTGTGTGGACCGGCTTTGATTACCTGGGTGAACCGACTCCGTATTATACCAACTGGCCCAGCCACAGCTCGCTGTTCGGTATCATCGACCTGGCCAGTATTCCGAAGGACCGTTATTACCTGTATCGCTCTCACTGGAATAAAGGCGAAAAGACCTTGCACATTCTGCCTCATTGGAATTGGGAAGGACGCGAGGGCGAAGTAACACCGGTCTTTGTTTATACCAATTATCCTTCGGCTGAACTGTTCATCAATGGAAAGAGCCAAGGCAAACGAACAAAAGACCTCAGCGTTGAAATAGACAGCAGTTATACCGAAGCAGCTCAAAAGAGCTTCGAACGGCAGAAACGTTACCGCCTGATGTGGATGGATACGAAATACGAACCGGGCACTGTAAAGGTGGTTGCTTATGATGAAAATGGGAAGGCTGTAGATGAAGCAGAAATCCATACAGCCGGCAAACCGCATCACATTGTTCTGACAGCCGACCGCGATCAGCTTCAGGCTGATGGAAAAGACTTGTCGTTCATCAATGTCAAGATTGTGGATAAAGACGGAAACTTCTGTCCGAATGAAACCCGACAAATCAAATTCAAGGTGAAAGGCGCCGGAACCTTCCGGGCTGCTGCCAACGGAAACAGTGCCAGTCTGGAATCATTCCAAGAACCGCAAATGAAGTTATTCAGCGGACAACTCACAGCCATCGTACAGTCTGCAGAAGAAGCTGGAACAATTACGTTCGAAGCTTCTGCTCCTGGAGTCAAGAGTGCGAAACTGATCCTAAAAGCCGAATAAGAAGTGAAAAGAAAGGCACGAATTTCACATCTGGAAAACAGGTGAAATTCGTGCCTGAATTATATCCGGGAATCAGATGATTCCCTTCTGATTACTTACTTCTTCTCGTCAGGATAGGTAAACGGAAGGAAACGGACCAGAATCAAAACCGGTATGGCGGCAAACAGAACCACAATAAAATACTGCGCATAACCCAACCAGTCACTCAAGAAACCACTGATCATTCCCGGAATCATTACACCCAGATTCATAATTCCCGACGCAAAAGCATAATGCGCCATTTGATGCTTTCCGGGAGCTACCTGTTGCATCATAAACAACGTCAGTCCGACAAACCCGAATCCGTATCCGAAGTATTCAAACGTGATGGCACCACCGATCAACCAAGGAGAATCCGGCTGGTAAAGAGCCAACAAAGGATAAACGACGAACGGGAAGTTGAATACGCAGCACAAGGTAAACAACGTCTTCTTCAATCCGCTATGAGAAATGTAATAACCGGCCATAAAAGAACCCAGCACAAAGGCTGCCGCTCCAAACGAACCATAATACAATCCGATCTGTTGCTCGGTCAGACCTAATCCACCATCAGCCAAAGGAGCTTTGAGGAACAAGGGAACGATCTTCATCACCAAACCCTCTGCAAAACGATACAGAATGATAAACAGAATATATAAGGCAATATACTTCTTCTGAAAGAATGTAAGGATCACATCCTTCAAAGCATTCCATGTATCTGCGGCAGAAGTAACCCGATTCTCTGATACTGCTTTATCGCTTGGCAACATCTTCCAGTGGTATAATCCCAGCAAGAGCATGATAGCACCACAGCAACCCATGATCAACATCCAGGCCTGAACGACACCCACATGTTCAATCAGATAACCGGCCAGATACACCAAACCGCCGGTAGCCGCCAACTTTGCCACATTATAAAAAGCTCCTTGCCAGCCGATATACTTGGCTTGATCGTCTTTATCCAAAACGGCCATATAGACACCGTCGGTTGCCACATCATGCGTGGCACCGCTGAAGGCAATCACAGCCAATAAGGCAATGGATACCGCAAAGAAGTTCGGCAACTGCAAAGACAAGGCCACCAGTCCGAAAAAGATACCGGAACAGAACTGCGTCAGTACGACAAAGAACTTTTTGGTCTTGAACATTTCCAGAAACGGACTCCACAACGGCTTGATCGTCCATGGAAACATAATTACCGAAGTCCAGAAGGCAATCTGGGCATCCGAGATACCCAGTCCTTTAAACATTAAAGCAGTCACCATGTTCAATACCACGAAAGGCATACCCATGGCGAAGTAAACGGTCGGAACCCATGCGACCGGAGAAATCTGATGTTTTGGCTGATTGGTATTCATCATTGTTTTTGTTTAGAGTTTATAACCACTGGTTCATAAAACCATCCATTTCTTCTGCATGTGCTTCCAGGCTCTGCAACAACTTGAACTGAGCTTTCGTACGGATCAAGTTATGCTTCGGACTGTGAATCTTATAATAAGTATCTCCACTCAGATAATCGGTCAAGAAACGAACAGTCTGCATGTACGTCAGCAAACGGCCGCCATACGGCAACATCTTAATTTCAAGCGGAGTCAGGAAATCTTTGGCTTTTTCCATATATCCACGAGTATAAGCTTCGAAGATAGGTAGGTTTACGTTTACATGATCCAGATTTTCATCATCTTCAGCACCCGTGTTTGCAGCAGTACGGATGAAATCACCGATATCCGACAAGACAAAGCCCGGCATAACCGTATCCAGATCGATTACACACAATACTTTATCGGTATCCGCATCAAACATCATGTTATTTACTTTCGTATCACAATGGTTGGTACGTTTCTTCAGCTTTCCTTCCCGATACAGGCGTTCCTGAATACACATGGCTTCAGCCCGTTTCTCAATCTCTTCAACCAAATCCTTCACTTCTTCCAGACGACCGGCCGCATTTGCCTCAACTGCCTCATGGAATTGCTGCAAACGGAACTCCATATTATGGAAATTCGGAATCGTTTCTCCCAGTGATCCTTCCGGTAGGTCCGACAACATCAGCTGGAAATCACCGAATGCCTTACCGGCTTCGTACGACAATTCCGGCGTTACTTCCTCATAACTCTTGCTGCGAGGAATGAAAAGACAGACACGCCAGTAGCTGTCACCGTCAAAATAATAGTATTTTCCGTCTTTTGTAGGCAAGAAAGTAAGGACTTTCCGATCGATATCCGTTTCTCCTTTCGCTTCCAGTTTCTCACGGATATGTGTTGTCACGACATGGATATTATGTTGTAACATCTCTACATTGGTAAATACCAGATGATTGATCCGTTGCAATACATATTTGATCTCGCCTTTATCTGTTGTGACTTTTAACGTATCGTTGATATGTCCATTACCAAAAGGTTCTGCAGAAACGACCTTTTCTTCCAAAGCAAACTGGCTTAGAATGGCCAGCAATTCATCATTTGTTTTTGCCATGATATTTGATTTTATACATTAATAATACAAAAGTACGAATAAAAAGTGATAAACAGAAAAATGTAGCAAAGTTATTGGCAGATAGGCGTTTTAGGAAGATGGCTTGAAAAAATGAAAGACAGAAAAAGCAATGAAAAAGCCAAGTTAGGACATCGCAGCGTTACCAATTCGTGACCATGCCCAAAACAGGTTATGATGAGGTTGGAAGAATATAGAAAACACTAACTTCCAGTGAGTTACTAAAAACTCACGCAAGAAAATGCGGCGTGAACGAGAATTGCAGTATTCCTCAATGATTTGCGTAGCGACGAAGGATTCTTCACGAACTAAATTTGAAACCAAAAAAATTTTAGAACGATGAAGAGTACATTTTCAGTTATCTTCTACCTGAAAAGACAGGCAGTGAAGAAAGACGGTACAGTACCGGTTATGGGACGTATCACAGTGGACGGAACACAGACGCAATTCAGCAGCAAACTTTCGGTCGATCCCAAATTGTGGGACACGAAAGGCGGACGTGTCACGGGAAGAAGTTCAGCCGCACTTGAAACAAACCGCCTGCTTGACAAGATGCGTGTGAGCATCAACAGGCACTATCAAGAAATCATGGAGCGTGACAATTTTGTGACGGCTGAAAAAGTGAAGAATGCCTTTCTCGGACTGGAACACCGCTGCCATACACTGATGCAGGTGTTCCGCCAGCACAACGAGGATTATGCAAAACAGGTGGAAGCCGGCATGAAAGCCAAAGCCACGCTTTCAAAATATCTGGTCGTTTACAAGCACCTGCAAGAGTTCCTGAATATCCGCTACCATGTGAAGGATATTGCCCTGAAGGAACTTACTCCGGCATTTATCTCCGATTTTGAAATGTTTCTCCGCACGGACAAGCACTGCTGTACCAATACGGTCTGGCTTTATGTGTGTCCGTTACGGACAATGGTGTTCATTGCCATTAACAATGAATGGCTGACACGCGACCCGTTCCGTGAATATGAAATCAAGAAAGAGGAAACGACAAGAGGGTTTCTCACGAAAGAGGAAATCCGTATGCTGATGGACGGCAAACTGAAAAACGCCAAACAGGAGCTTTACCGTGACCTGTATTTGTTCTGTGCGTTCACGGGGTTGTCATTCTCCGATATGCGCAATCTGCGTGAGGAAAATATCCGTACATACTTCGACAACCATGAGTGGATAAACATCAACCGCCAGAAGACGGGCGTGGAATCGAATATCCGCCTGCTGGACCTGCCCCGAAGAATCATAGAAAAATACCGCGGACTGTGTGAGGACGGAAGGATATTCCCTGTCCCCCATTACATGACCTGCCTGTATGGAATACGTGCCGTAGCCAAACGGTGCGGTATCACGAAACACCTTACATGGCACCAGAGCCGCCACACGGCGGCGACAACGGTATTCTTGTCAAACGGCGTACCTATTGAAACGGTGAGTTCGATGCTCGGACACAAGAGCATCAAGACGACGCAAATCTATGCGAAGATTACAAAAGAAAAGCTCAATCAGGATATGGAAAATCTTGTCGCACGTCTTGGCAGCATAGAAGAGTTCAAAGGATGCAACATCTAAAAAAGAAGAATCATGAAACGAAATATCATTACCATAGAAGGAAAATCGGTAACCGTAACCGGTAACGATGTATGGATGACGGCATGGGAAATCGGAGAACTGTTCAATGTGACAACAACAGCTGTTAATGCGGCTATCCGGGCAATCCTGAAAACGGACGTGCTGAATGACTTTGAGGTGTGCCGGTATGTCCGGCTGGAAAACGGTCTGAATGCCGATGTCTATTCCCTTGAAATGAATTAGTCAAGACTTAATCTGACAGTTACGCATAAAAAGAGTAGATTTGTAACATAAAAGCAGATTAAGTTATGACCACATCAGAAAAAGTCATCAAGAACAAACTGGGACTGCTTGAGCTGTCCCAACAGTTGGGAAACGTGTCACGAGCCTGCAAGATTATGGGATACAGCCGTGACAGTTTTTATCGTTTCAAGGAACTGTACGAGCAGGGCGGAGAACTGGCCCTGCAGGAGATTTCCCGTAAAAAGCCGGTGATAAAGAACCGCGTGGAGGAGCGCATAGAGCAGGCTGTAGTGCAGATGGCCATAGACAACCCGGCTTTGGGACAAGTACGCGTATCCAACGAGCTGCGAAAGAAAGGCATACTCGTATCTCCCGGAGGAGTGCGCTCCATCTGGCTCAGGCATGACATGGAGACCTTCCAGAAACGCCTGAAGGCACTTTCGACCAAGGTGGAGCAGGAAGGCATCGTGCTTGACGAGAACCAGGTGGCCGCGCTGGAAAAAGCCAAGGCGGAGAAACAGGCACACGGGGAAATAGAGACTTATTATCCAGGCTTCCTTGTGGCGCAGGACACCTATTATGTAGGGTATATCAAAGGCGTGGGGCACATTTACCAGCAGACGGTCATCGACACCTATTCCAAAATCGGATTCGCCAAACTTTACGACAGGAAGAACGCGCTCGTGGCGGCGGACATGCTCAATGACAGGGTGGTTCCGTTCTTCGAGCAGCATGACCTGAAACTGATGAGGATGCTCACGGACAGGGGAACCGAATACTGCGGAAACAGGGAAACACATGAATACGAACTGTATCTGGCCATCGAGGACATCGACCATTCCAAGATCAAGGCCAAAAGCCCGCAGACAAACGGCATCTGTGAACGCTTCAACAGGACTGTCCAGAACGAATTCTACGCCATCGCTTTCAGAAAGAAGATATACACCTCGATAGAACAACTGCAGGCAGACCTTGACACTTGGATGAACTCCTATAACACGCAAAGGACGCACTCCGGGAAATACTGTTTCGGGAAAACACCCATGCAGACTTTCCTCGAAGGAATGGAGGTGGCAAGGAGATATCAATTGCAGGATACAGGGAAAATACAACCTGATGAGCAGGTTATTGGCTCACCAGGTTGTGAGAGTGAGAATAATTGCGTATCTTCGCAGATGGCATCGGACACTTTTTTGGACAGTGTCCCATTGTTTCAAGGGATGATGAGTCATGGAGCGGGTTAAGCCTTTGAAGACTCTTCCAGTACTCCATTCGCCGCACAACTCCAGTGCTTCCTGACTGATGGGAAGGGTGGCCTCGGTTTCTGTCTTTTCGGTACAGATACGAATATAGTAGCCTTGATCCGGGCCGACTTCAAAATCACGCCAGTCCAGCTTCAAAATATCACTGATACGGAGACCGGTCATGCAGGCAAACAGGGAGGCCTGTTTTAAGACAGGAATCTTGCAGGGTGTAGCTGCCAGTTTCTTGACTTCATCAAGTGTCAGATACTCTTTCTTGACCTCTTTCCATTCTATCTTTTCCAGGAAGTCGTTCAAGTTCTCACGCAACATCTTTTCTTTATAGGCTATTTTCAATAGTGCTCGGAATGTAGAATAATAGCCGGCTGCCGAATTGCGTGAGATATAGGTATTGGGATGATTGATCTGTTTGCATTTGAGCAGGTAATCCCTGAACTTCTCGCACAGTTCTACGGTAACGTCACCAAAGGTGCATTTGCCACCGACAAATTTCTCGAAGTGGTTGTAAACGCAATCCCATTTCTCATACTTTTCCCGTGCCTTAGTCCGGAAGTAGGCGAGGAAATCTACCTTTTGCTTGTTCTTGTCCAGGAACCCGAATTCTTCATTGATAAGCGACTGGACACGGATACAGCGGATTGCCTCTGCCTTGTTCAGCATATCCAGATTGAACATTCTTTGCTGCTCGTTCTTTGGCTTGGCATAGATGTAGATGCCGAGGAATTCCCGGCGACTCATCTTCATCGTGTAAGGATTGCGGATGGCCGGGTAATAATCCAGATAAAGAGATATGCGGTCGTTACGCAATGGCTTTTGTCTCAAAGTTACGTTGGTGCATGTAAGTGTCATAACTATATTGTTTTTTGATTAATACTTGTTTTTGTTGCAAATAAAATAGGTGTTCTAATGGTGGCATTTATCACCGGAAAATAACTTTCGGCTCATTCTATCTTTGGAGGCTCAAAGAACTTGTCCAGCTCTGCCCGCAGAATCTTGGTATATTTACCGACCTTGATACGGGGGATATTATGGTATTTCACATAATGGTAGAGTTGATCCCGCGTCAAATTGAATCGTTCCATCGCCTCGGCAATGGTGTAGTATTTGGGCTCTTCGGGAGCTATGAGACCTTTGGCAATATCCACATGCTTCTTGGAGTAGTACACCATGATGCCAACCTTCTTCTTGGGAATGGCATTCTTTGATACAAAAGAATAGATGGCCGTTAGCGTCATGCCGAACTTCTCCTGCATGTCTTGTGTGCTGTACCATTCCTTGATTTCAGGATCGGGAGCTTTCTTTGCAAAGTAATCATCAATATGCTTTTTGCTCCAATAGGTTTTACCACGGTTAAATGTTCGGGGGATATTATGCTCTTTAGCTATATGAAATATCCAGGAATCTTTGACACCGAATTTCTCTTTAATCTCATTGGTAGTATAGAAGTCTGTGATAGGAAGAGTGTCTTTAGGTTGTCGTTTCTTGTATGGGTTTCTTTTAAGCATCTCTTCTATATCGCTCTTCCGAACAAATGAAAGCCTACTGCTCAACTTATAAGCAGCAAGATGTCCTGTATAAATCATTTTATAAACAGCTTGCAGTGAAAGCCCCAACAAAGTAGCAGCCTGAGCGATTGACAAATATTCTTTGTCTTTAATATCCATCAAAGGCTTTTCACTCTTAACGATTTGAATCCTTTGCTCTTCCTGCTGAATCCGTTTTGCTCGTATGGCCTGTTTATAAGCCAAATTCGCGCATCTGTGTGAGCAGTATTTCGTGATTACTTTTTGGGCTACGAATTCTTGACCACACCACTCACAAATCTTTTTAATTCTAATGTTGCTCTTTGCCATTTTACTTGAATTTTTAGGGTTTATTTCTCCTTGATTTCTCCAGTTTTATTCCACCATCTTAAACTATATTCAACCATATTCAACTTTCTCCACGACCTTGCCAACGATAATCCTCGGATTTTCGTGGTGAGGTACACAGGAGGTACAAAAAATGGCGTAAAAAGGCTTAGCAACGATTATCAACGATACTTGAGCAACAAAAAAGGCGCCCGTAAAGAGCGCCATATTAATCGATTATAATCAATTTAACTATTTGATAATCAGATATTTACTTTCCGATGCAAAATTTAGAAAATATGTTATGCAATATTTCATCTGAAGTTACTTCCCCTAGAATTTCTCCCAAATATGATATGCACTCACGAATATCCTGAGCTAATAAGTCACTGGGAACCTGATGAGCAAATCCGTCGTTTATTCGATTTATTGTAAATAATATTTTTTTCAATACTTCATAATGTCGCATGTTCGTAATTATAATATTACTTTCAGTGCTTTGAAGATTTCTTACTATTTGAATTAGTTTATTTTCTAAATCTGTAATATGCGTTTTATTCTTTGCCGAAATAAATAGGCAATTTGCATGAGGGATTAATTGATTTGCCCATTCCATCAATGTTTTTTGGGTACTGCTATTGGCTAAAAGATCCTCTTTATTAAATAGGAAAATAAAGTTTTTGTTTTTCAAAAGAGGAACGACCTCCTTTGCCTGCTCATTTAACGACGTTATAGATTCTTTGGCATCTATAACCCATAATATAATTGAAGATTGGTTTATTTTATCAATACTTCTTTGTATTCCTATGCGTTCAATTTTATCTGAAGTTTTACGTATGCCAGCTGTATCAATAAAGCGAAACAGTATATCTTGCAGTTTAACAATGTCTTCAATAGTATCTCTTGTTGTTCCTTTTATTTCACTTGTAATTGCACGGTCTTCATGGAGTAGGGTATTCAATAATGTTGATTTTCCTGTATTGGTATTGCCAATTATTGCTACAGGAACACCGTTCTTTATTACATTACCTAATTTAAAGGAATGTACAAGATTAGTGACCTGATTTTCTATGTCTCTTAATAAAATCTTTAATTTAGAACGGTCGGCAAATTCCAAATCTTCGTGGTCACTGAAATCCAATTCAAGTTCAATAAGAGATGCGAACGTCAAGAAATGCTCTCTCAGTCTTTTTAATTCAATACTATAGTCTCCTTTAATTTGCTTAATTGCAATGTCGTGACCCGCCTTTGAGTCGGCTGCAATTAAATCTGCAACTGCTTCAGATTGGGCAAGATCCATCTTACCATTTAAAAAAGCTCTTTTTGTAAATTCTCCAGCTGTGGCTAAGCGTATGTGAGGGGAGGAGTCCAATAATTCATTGATAATGCTTTGTAAAATATAGGTAGATCCATGGCACGATATTTCAACTAAGTCTTCACCTGTATATGAATGTGGGGCCCTAAAGATTGTAACAATCACCTGATCCAAAACACGATCTTTATTGTAAATTTCACCATAATGGGCCGTAAAGCCTTTACAGAATTCCAATTTTTTTCCCGTTGCGCTTTTAAATATTTGGTCAACAAGTGAAATCGAATCAGAACCTGACACACGGATAATGCCGATAGCTCCTCCTGGAGCTGTCGAAATTGCACATATTGTTTCGCTTCTCATAAGAGGTGTTTTTATAAAAAAATAAAGGTCGCACCTCTATAAAAAGTACGACCTTTGTATACTTATGTAAGAATTTATGCTTCAGTATTCTCTTCCGTAGCATTTTCTTCTGCAGTATTTTCTGCTGCAGCTTGTTCAGCTTCCGCAGCGGCTTTTGCTGCTTTTTTCTCTGCTACCTTTTTGGCAATCTGCTCGTTAACTTTTTTCTCGTTTTCAAGTCTTTCTTTCAATGCAGCTTGTTTTGAGGCTTCATTTGAATTTTTCAAAGCTGAGAGTTTTGAATCTCTATTCTTTTTCCATTCTTCAAATTTAGCTTGAGCCGTAGCTTCATCAAAAGCACCCTTCTTAACTCCACCTTTCAAGTGTTTCATTAACATCACACCTTCATTTGAAAGGATATTGCGTACGGTGTCTGTAGGCTGCGCTCCAGTTTCTACCCAATACAAGGCACGATCAAACTTCAAATCTACTGTTGCAGGATTTGTATTTGGATTGTACGTACCAATTTTTTCTGTAAAGCGACCATCACGTGGTGCTCTTACGTCAGCAACAACGATGCTATAAAAAGCATAACCTTTACGACCATTGCGCTGTAATCTAATTTTAGTTGCCATTAAAATTTATTTTTTGTTTATAACTACGCTATTAACCCGTAATAGCGGTGCAAAATTACATATTTATCTTTGATATTCCAAATATTCAAAGTTTTTTATTACTTTTTTATTGTTTTACAAGCTTGCACAAAGAATACGATAAGAACAGCATAAGCCAACAAAGATACATATTGAGCTCCATTGCTTGTTATCCATTCTTGAGAAACAAAATCAATATCAGCAAAGCGTAAGCCCGCACTAACCACTCCCATAAGCGCACCGCCAGCTATAAATCCAGATGCTAAGAGTGTTCCTTTTTCATTTCTTTGTTTATTTACTTCAGGATCTTTTGTTCTAGAAGTTATATACCAGTTGATTAGTCCACCTACTATAAGTGGTAAGTTAAGCTCCAAAGGAATAAACATACCTAAAGCAAAGGCCAATGCTGAAATATTGCAGCACGTGAGTATTATAGAAATGACAGCGCCAATACCATAAAGAAGCCACGGAGCGCTTTGTCCACTCATCAGCGGCTCAATTACCGCAGCCATTGCATTGGCCTGTGGGGCAGCAAGTTGTCCTGATGAAAATCCGTATGACTTGTTTAGAATTGCTATTACAACACAGACTGTTATGGCTGATACCAAAACGCCAACAAATTTAAGACTTTCCTGTTTAACAGGTGAACTTCCTAACCAATATCCAATTTTCAAGTCCGTAATAAAACTTCCTGCAGTAGATAATGCTGTACAAACAACACCTCCCATAATCAAAGAGGCAACCATACCCCCCGTGCCATTCATACCAACAGCAACTAAAATAACAGATGACAAAATTAAAGTCATTAATGTCATTCCTGAAACAGGATTACTTCCTACAATTGCAATGGCATTTGCTGCTACCGTTGTAAACAAAAAAGAAATGACAGCTACCAGCAAAATTCCTACTACGCTATAAAGTAAGTTGCCATCCATTAATCCGAAGAAAAAGAACAAAAATGTACACACTAAAGTAATGACGGTACCAATGGCTATGATTTTCATTGAAATGTCACGTTGCGTGCGTATAGTTTCTTCTTGCTCTGGAGTATTTTTATTACTTTTTCGCAACTCTTTTGATGCCAAAGAGAAGGCACTCATAATGACCTTGCGACTATTAATTATACCAATTATACCAGCCATTGCTATACCTCCAATGCCGATACTCTTTGCATAATTATATAATTGCTCGGGCGTAGCCGCACTGGCCGCAGTGTCGGGTAGAATCATTAAATTTGGAAAAATCAATGCAATGGCAGGTATGATGATCCACCAGATAACGGCAGATCCAAAACATATAATAGAAGCGTATTTAAGTCCTACAATATATCCCATGCCAAGAACAGCTGCGCTGGTATTAATACTAAATACCAGTTTCGTTTTTTCGGCCAACCAAGAACCAAATGGAAGACAATAACTAGTAAATTTTTCACTCCAAGCTCCAAATGTGGATACAGCAAAATCAAACAGTCCTCCTATTGCTCCTGACAACAAGAGAGGTTTAATCTGGCTTTTTCCTCTTTCTCCAGAAATTAGTACTTGAGTAGAAGCTGTAGCTTCCGGAAACGGATATTTACCATGCATATCTTTAACAAAATACTTTCTAAAAGGTATAAGCATTAAAATACCCAAAACTCCTCCCAATAAAGAAGACAAAAATATCTCTCCGAAATTGAAGATCATCTCAGGATGTTTGGCTTGTAAAATGTAAAGCGCAGGCAGCGTGAAAATTGCGCCTGCTACAATCATGCCAGAACAAGCACCAATACTCTGAATAATTACGTTTTCTCCTAATGGATTTTTTCGACGCGTGGCGCTGCTTATTCCAATAGAAATAATAGTAATGGGTATTGCAGCTTCAAAGACCTGTCCAACTTTTAATCCTAAATAAGCGGTCGCAGCGGAGAATATAATTGCCATGATGATACCCCAAATTACAGACCATGGCGTAACTTCTCTGATTTTTTCCTTTGGTGACATGACAGGGGTGTATTCTTCACCACTCTTTAATTCTCGAAAAGCATTTTCCGGTAATTCGTTTTGTTTCATAATCAAACAATTAAATTAGCACATTCTGTTTTTGTAATCTTCATAAGTATACTTGCGTAAACATTGTAATGTTCCGTCCGCACGTTGCAAAAATATTGCGGGATGTTCTATGCCGTTAAACATATTTGTCTTTACCGTAGTATAATGGATCATATCTTCAAAAATAATCTTTTCACCAACTGAAAGAGGGTGGTCAAATTGCCATAACCCCATAAAATCTCCACTCAAGCAGCTATTTCCACCTATTCTGTAAAGATATGGATAACTTATATTTTTTGATTCATCAACATGCATAGCCCCTTGTATATAAGGATTATATGGCATTTCCAAACAATCCGGCATATGACAAGTAAAGCTAACATTTACTATTGCAGTTGCTATATCATGGTTTTTTACTATATCCACAACTTCTGCCACCAAAGCTCCTGTTTGCCAAGCAAATGCTGAACCAGGTTCCATAATGGTTTTAACATTAGGATGACGCTTATGGAAATCACATAATGTACGAATGAGCAATTCTGTATTATATCCTTCGCGCGTTACTAAATGTCCTCCGCCAAAATTGATCCATTTAATTTGGGGTAGCCATTTTCCGAATTTTTCTTCAATCGCAGCAATGGTTTGTACAAAGTCCTCAGCCGAGCTTTCACAATGATTGTGACAATGCAACCCGGTAATTTGTTGGGGGAGGGTAGACGGCATGTCTTTTGCCAAGACTCCAAATCTTGAACCTGGCGCACATGGATTATATAGTGTTGTTTTGATATTGCTATATTCAGGATTTATTCGAATTCCGCAATAGATTTGATCATTATGACTTTCGTTATATTTTCGAACATCAGATTCGAATGTTTCAAATTGTGACCAACTATTGAATGTGATATGGCTACTGCATTTCAAAATCGTATTAAAACTTTTCTTTTCATAGGCAGGTGAGTATGTATGTGCCTTAGTTCCAAATTCTAAAAAGGAAAGCTGCGCTTCATTAACAGAAGAAGCCGTTGTATGTGTTATATAATCCCTAAATATTTCAAATGTCTTCCATAGGGCAAAAGCCTTAAAAGCTAAAATAAATTCGGTTTGGCTTCTATCCGAAATTCTCCGGATTAGCTCCAAATTTTCCCTCAGATGTTTTTCATCTACCAGATAATAGGGTGTTTCACAACTGTCGATGTGTGGGATTGTGGTTTTACGCATATATTTTTGCATAAAAGGGCGGATAATTCTGTTACGACTTATCCGCCCGAATAAAATTAATATTTATATTGTGTCAAGTTTATTTACATAATGCCTCTTTTACGGAGCTCCTGTTGCCACTTCCAAGCAGAAGAAAGTGAGTCTTCCAAAGTATGTTCAGCTTTCCAACCTAACACCTTATTGGCTTTTTCAACATTTCCCCAAACTTTTTCGATATCACCAGCTCTTCTGCCTACTATTTCATAGTTCAATTTTACGCCAGTGCATTTTTCGAAAGTATTAATTAATTCAAGAACAGAAACACCTTTACCCGTTCCTACATTATAAATTTCAACAGGATCTTCATTTTCCCCTTCAACAATACGTTTCATTGCACATACGTGTGCTTTTGCAAGGTCTACTACATAGATGAAGTCGCGGATGCAAGAGCCGTCAGGCGTATTATAGTCATCTCCAAACACCATCAATTTTTCTCTAATACCAATAGCGGTTTGAGTCAAATAGGGAATCAAATTTGCAGGAACACCATTCGGCATTTCTCCAATAATTGCTGTCGGATGTGCTCCAATTGGATTAAAATACCGCAAAATAATAGCACTTATTGGAGCACCACTTTTTGCAAAATCCTGAATAATTTCTTCGTTAATTTGTTTGGTGTTACCATAAGGACTTTCGGCAGTCTTGATGGGAGCCAATTCTGTTACCGGAAGATTTTCGGGATCGGGTTCTCCATATACGGTACATGATGAAGAGAAAATAATACCTTTGACATTATATTGGGGCAACAATTCCAATAAATTTACCAACGAAAGAATATTATTTTTATAATACATCAAAGGTTTTTCAACGCTTTCTCCAACAGCTTTACTTGCGGCAAAGTGAATTACGCCACTAATGTTTGAGTATTTCTTAAAGACGCCTTCCAAAGCATCCTTGTCGCAGCAATCTACTTTTTCAAAATCCGGACGAACACCTGTAATTTTTTCAATACCATCAATTACATCTTCTTTTGAATTTGAAAGGTTGTCAACGATTACAACATCATATCCAGCCTGTTGCAACTCTACCGTTGTATGAGAACCGATGAAACCAGTTCCACCTGTTACTAAAATTCTTTTTTTCATAATTACAGATATATAAAATTGTTATTTTACTTATTTTTCTAAATCAAGAAAGGAATACACCTTTTTACTGTGTATTCCTCTGTCAATATTTTATTTATTGTAGAGCAACCAAGCGTCAGGATATAGGCTCTTTAACTGTTCGCGAGACTGTATAGCAGAACTTTTATCATCGTATGTTGAAGCTATAACTCTATACCATCCCGTAATACCGTTAATAGTCTCATTAGTTTTTACAACTTGTGCGCTATAACCTTTTTCCTTCAGTGTAGACTGCAGTCCTTCAGCATTTGTTTGTACAGAGAAACTTCCGACAACTACGCTATATGCTTTTATTCCGCTTCCATTCACCACAGTTATACCTCCTGCAATTGTACGAACATCTACATTACTATCAGATGTTGTCGTTTGCTGCTGAACCGGAGTCGTATTTGTGTTGTTAGCAACAACAACTTGTGATTCATCATTGTTGCTCGAATTTGCTTGATTTCTTTCTTGAGCTTGTGCTTTTTCATATGCTTTGCGATAAGCACTTTCACTTGACTTACACGAGGTAAATGAAACAATTGCTCCAAAAGCAATAGCTAAAACAAGGTATTTTTTCATGTTATACTGTGTGTTTTGAGTTTACTTTTAGCAAAAGTACAAATACATATTTATATAAGCAATAGTACGTGGTTAAAGAAAATTAATATTTCATTGCATAATGCCATATACTGCATGGGGAATTGCAAACATAACAAATAAAATAATATTTTTATAGTAGCGAGTCATATAATTTTTATCTGACATAAAATAAACAAGATGACTTTTGTTTCAGTTTCCAAGGCATCTTGTTTTTATTAAAAAAGAATTCCTATTGCCGTTATTTTACAGCTTCTAAAATTGTTTCACTCAAGGTTGGATGTGAATGTATGATAGATCGTAAATCATTTATTGTTCCCGAGAAATACATTAATGAAACTATTTCCTGAATGATATCAGAGGCATGTGCTCCATACATATGACATCCTAAAATCTTACCTGTGGCTGAATCCGAGATAATCTTTACAATTCCGTCTGTCGCATTCATTGCCAAGGCTTTACCATTGGCCCGATAAAAGGATTTATGAATATTATATGAAAGATTGTTCTTCTTACACAAATCTTCACTCATACCAATGGATGCTACTTCGGGAATAGTAAAAACGACTGATGGCATGAGATCTAAACGAACTGCTGTTTTTTGATTTAGGAGATAATCTAATACAACTGTACCTTGTGCAACTGCAGCATGTGCCAACTGGCATTTTCCATTAATATCGCCGATTGCAAAAACGCCTTTGACGTTTGTTTGTAAATGCTCATCAACAGTGATGCCTTTCTCATTATATTCAATTCCTATATCAGATAGGTTCAATGCTTTTACATTAGCTTGTCTACCTATTGCACACAAAACATTTTGAGCCAAACATTGTAAAGTCTTTCCTTTGCATTCATAAGAAACAGATAGGCCGTCTTCTTCTTGGGATAAAGACGTGACTCCAGCTTGTGTAATTACGTTGATGCCTCTCTGTTTTAATGTCATTCTTAAGCGTTTTGCAATTTCTGAGTCCAGATTTGGTAAAATCTCCTTGCAAAATTCAATCACAGTGACATGACTTCCTAAAGCACTAAAAATTGATGCAAATTCAAGACCTATAACACCTCCACCAATCACACAAAGTGATTGTGGAATGTAATCGATATTTAATATTGACGTTGAGGTGAGTACTCCGGGAAGATCTATACCTTTTATCTGAGGAATTCTAGTAATAGAACCTGTTGCAATAATAATGTTTTCTGCAGTATATTGTTCAGTCGTATTCTCTATTCCAACAACGTGCTTGTCAACAAAATAAGCTTTTCCCCTAACCAAGTTTAAACCTGGAATATTAATCAACGTCTTTACACCTTGGGAGAGTGTAGAAACAATCTCGTTTTTACGATTCATGACCTGATGAATATCAGGATGTGATGCAGACACCGTTACACCCAATTTGTCAGCATACCCCAACTCCAACAAAAATTCTGCATTCTTGTGAAGGCATTTTGTTGGTATGCATCCTTCATTCAAACAAGTTCCACCGGTTTTTTGAGCTTCAATCAGAATGACTTGCAATCCCTTTTTGGCAGCGGAAATTGCTGTTTCATAACCGCCAGGACCAGCTCCTATAATTATTAAATCTGCATGGATCATATCATTCTTGTTCTTTTAAATATGATTTATAAGTAAAATGAGGCTCTTTAACGGCTTTGACATCATCAAGACGTTTAACTGGAGTATGCAACGGCGCAGACTTCAGTACATTGCGCTGTTCTTTTGCTTCATTGGCAATTTTTTTCATGATATCAATGAATGCATCAAGAGTTTCTTTGCTTTCAGTTTCCGTCGGCTCAATCATCATTGCTTCATGGAAAAGGAGAGGAAAGTAGATCGTAGGAGCATGAACCCCATAGTCCAACAAACGTTTAGCAACATCCAACGTTTTTACACAATCAGAATCAGTATGTTCGCCTCCATATTCTGAACGTAATCCATCAAAAACGAACTCATGCTTGCATAGTCCTTTTATGGGAAGATTATAATAATCTTTCAAGGACTCCTTTATATAATTAGCATTTAAAGTCGCCAATTTTCCAACTTCTGAAATTCCTTCCTTGCCTAGTGATAATAAATACGCGTATGCACGCTCAATTATTCCAAAATTCCCAAGAAAAGAGGAGATTTGGCCTAATGCATTATTTGTACATTGAATTGCATATGTATTGCTTGCGGTTTTTATGACCCGTGGATTAGGCAGGAATTCTTCCAGGCCAGTTCTTACTCCAACAGGCCCGGATCCAGGACCACCTCCTCCATGTGGAGTAGAAAAAGTCTTATGCAAATTTATATGCATGATATCGAATCCCATATCACCTGGTCTGCATACCCCTAACATCGGATTTAAATTGGCTCCATCATAATACATCAAACCGCCACAGTCATGTATTAATTTTGCTATTTGGGGAATATCTTTTTCAAAAATTCCCAGAGTATTTGGATTCGTCATCATCATTCCCGCGATTTCATCATTCAAAAGCGGTTTGAGGTCTTCCAAATCTACAGTTCCGTCAGATGAAGTCTTAACTTCAACAACCTGCAATCCACATACGGCCGCTGAAGCAGGATTGGTTCCATGCGCAGAATTAGGAATAATCACTTTATTCCGTTTATTGTCATTTCGCTTTGCATGATAGGAACGCATAATCATCAAGCCCGTTAATTCACCATGTGCTCCAGCATACGGATTTAAGGTAAATTGACTCAGTCCGGAAATTTCAGAAAGCATACGTTGCACCTCATAATATAATTCCAAAGCTCCTTGTACAGTATGCATAGGCTGAGAAGGATGCAATTCTGAGAAGTTTGTATTTGATACAACTTCTTCGTTAATCTTTGGATTATATTTCATGGTGCAACTTCCCAAAGGATAAAATCCTGAGTCCACGCCAAAATTATTGTTGCTCATATTTGTATAATGCCTTACAACAGTGGGCTCATCTACTTCAGGAAGACTTATACTGTTGTTACGGAAAAAAATTTGTGGCAATAATTTTTCCATCGCATATTGATTGTCATATTCTCTCTTGGGTAGAGAATAACCACGGCGCCCTTTTTTTGACAGTTCAAAGATTAGACTTCCATAATATTTATTGTTCATAACCTACCTCCTATGCATTAAAAGATTTTATTACCTTTACCAAGTCGTCAATATCTTCTTTACTGTTTTTCTCTGTTACACAAAAGAGTATACTGTTGGTGTGATCTTTTACTGTGCATCCAGCCAGAAAACCAAACTCTGCGCAGTAGTCAATTAAATCCTGTGCTGTTCCTGAGGTCAACTGTAAACAGAATTCATTAAAAAATGGCTTGTTAAAAACAGGTTCGAATTTATGGGTTTTCAGCAACTCATCATATAAATAATGTGCGCCTTGAAAAGACATTTGATTTACTTCCCTTAATCCGTCTGTCCCCATCAAAGACAAATACATTGCTACATATAAACATATTAGACCTTGTGAGGTACATATGTTTGAAGTCGCTTTTTCACGACGGATATGCTGTTCGCGAGCTTGCATAGTTAAGACAAAGGCTCGATTTCCATCAGAATCAACTGTACCTCCAACAAGACGTCCAGGCATTTTTCGAACCAAAGAATTATTCGTACATAAGTATCCTATATAGGGACCACCATAAGACAAAGGTATACCTAATGATTGAGCCTCACCACATGCAATATCTGCTCCTAGTTCTCCCGGCGACTTAAGTACGCCTAGGGGAGATGCAGGAGAATTGATTATCAATAAAGCTTTATGCTTATGACAGACATCAGACAAACTGCTCAGGTCTTCTATTATCCCATAATAGTTCACTAATGGTACTATAACTCCTGCAATATCATCATTTTGTAAATATAAATTTATCTCGTCCACAGAGGTTGTTCCTTCTACTGACTTGACGAGAATCAGATCTATATGATGAAATTTTGCATATGTATGAAGAACTTCTATTGTCTGAGGGAGCAAAGTTGAAGAAACTAAAACCTTTTTTCTTTTCTTACTAGAAGCAACAGACATCATCATAGCTTCAGCCGTTGCTGTCGCACCATCATACATACTGGCATTAGAAATATCCATGCCCGTTAGATCGGCCATCATAGTTTGGTACTCAAATATATACTGTAAAGTACCTTGCGATATTTCTGCCTGATATGGAGTGTAGGAAGTCTGAAATTCAGATCGATTTGCAATGTATGTAATTATACTTGGTGTATAATGATCATATGCACCGACGCCAGCAAAACATTTTAATGTTTTATTTTTCTTCTCTAAGTTCTTGAATATACCACGAACTTCTAATTCTGATTTTGAAGAAGGCAAATCAAGTGCTTTGTGCAATCTTAATTCTTTCGGAACATCTTTATATAGTTCTTCAATAGATGATATTCCTAAAAGTCGTAGCATTGCTTGTATGTCATCCTCTGTATGCGGAAAGAATTTGTATGACATCATAGTAGTAAGGTTAATATAACAAAAGAATAAGTCAATGAGGGTAGAATTTATCTCAATAGACTTATTCTTTTGCCTGTTATTTTTCACAATATTTCATATATGTCTCATCATCCATCAGTCCTTCTAATTCTGACTTATCAGATAATTGAACCTTAATAATCCAATTTTCAAAAGCGTCTTGATTAATTAATTCTGGTTGCTCCTCAAGATTTTCATTAATTTCGACAACTGTTCCGCTTATTGGAGATATTAAATCGCTTGCTGCTTTTACGCTTTCGACTGCTCCAAATTCTTCACCAGCCGAAACATCATCACCGACTTCTGGCATATCCACATATACGACATTTCCCAATTGTTCTTGTGCATAGTCAGTTATTCCAACATAGCCAAAATCTCCTTCAATCTTTACAAATTCATGTGACTCTGTATATAACAGGTCTTTTTCTACTTTTACCATAGTTTATTAGATTTTTATCAGGATAGTACCTGGATTAATTACTTTTTATATTGTTTTGCATAGAATTTTTTTGAAGCTACGATACCTTCGTGTAATTTACGGTGAATAGAAATCTGCAGGACTTCATTTGTTTTTGCAAATTGTCGATCGATCAATGCCATACAAACACTTTTTCCTGTGGAAATAGAAGAATATCCTGTAGTTACATAACCTACAATTTTGTTATTCTGATATACCTCATAACCATGGCGAGGAATAGCTTTATCCTTCAATTCTATTCCAACAAGTTTACGTGAAGCACCTTCTTCCTTTTGTATTTTTACAACTTCTTTACCTATAAAATTACCTTTTTCGAGTTTGACAAAAATACTTAATCCCGCCTCTATAGGAGAAATCTGTTCTGACAATTCATTTCCATATAAAGGTAATCCGACTTCGAATCGAAGTGTGTCACGTGCCCCCAATCCACACGGTTGGACTGTTTTTGATGCTATTAATGTATCCCAGATTTGTTGAATTACAGTAGGTTCTGCATAAATTTCAAAACCATCTTCACCTGTATATCCTGTACGGCTTATCAGCACATCTGAGTCATTAATTGCAATGAATTTAAAAGTATAAAAAGACAATTCCGAACATGAAATTTTAAGCTCTTGTTCTATTATTTTCTCTGATAAAGGACCTTGAATTGCGATTTGTCCGTAACTATCGCTTTTATTTATTATTTCAACTTGAAATGCCTTGGATTGGTTACAAATCCACGTAAAATCCTTATCTATATTAGCAGCATTAACTACTAATAAGAATTTGTCGGCAGCAAGTTTATAAACCAACAGATCATCAACGACTCCACCATTAGGATACAACATGAAGCCATAAAAGATCTTACCTACAACCGCTGCAGATATATCGTTTGAAAATATATATTGAACAAAATTTTCTGCATCTTTTCCTGCAACTATGATTTCACCCATATGTGAAACATCAAATATACCACATGCATTTCTAACTGCTTCATGTTCTTTTATGATAGAAGAATACACAAGCGGCATTTCAAATCCACCAAAGGATGTCATCTTTGCATTTTGTTTTAAGTGTCTTTCGTAAAGGCATGTTCGTTTGTTTTCCATGTTTTTATTAATTAGGTTCTATTTTATAATCAAATTAGCAACTTTATGAATTCTTCATTCGTTAGATTTAGTATATGTTTTTCGACATCTATATGCTTAAATCTTTCATAGATTGATTCTTTTGAATAGGGAATATTGATTAGCGGCTGAATTACGTATTTTTCTATATCGCCGATTTCTAAAAAATCTCCTGATAATTCAATTCCATTGATATAATGATGTTTTATAAGAACTCTTATATTAATATTTCCGCACCCCTTTTTATAAAAGTTTTTTGATAGGTTGCAAATAGGATCATTTCCATATAGGAAATCTAATGAAAGATATTCTTGCTCAATTTTTCGAATTTCTTTTAAATCAGAGTCTGTCAATACAATTTGCCCAGCAGTTACCCCTGTTTCAATATATGATTTTAGTAAATTCAAATCTCCATGGTAATAATCTTTGAGCAACCCAATTCGTTGACTTACACTCTTTATTCCTTTCGTTTCTAATTTGCGAGAGTCTGGAGTAATACTTCCTATCATGTGTTCCATATTCGTGTCATACAATAATGTTCCATGTATTACATTCCTATTATTAACATGATAGAAAGCATTCCCACTTATTTTTTTTCCATCAAGCAAAATGTCATTCCGGCCGGATTGTTCAACTGACGGAAGGTTTAATGCTGAAAGAACAGACACTATTTTCCCCACATAATGCTTAAAGGACGTTTGTATATTTTTTCCTGTACCAATATAGCTTAGCATAACATTTCCCTTATCTGCATATACACAGCCCCCACCACTTTTCCGACGATAGACTTGTATATTATTTTTTTTGCAAAATTCAATATTAACCTCATTCGCCATAAGTTGGTTCCTACCAATTATTACCGATGGTGAAACCTGCCACATGAAGAAACATTCTAAATTGGTATATTTGGCCAAATATTCTTCTGTGGCCAAATAAAAAGGAACTTCTTCATTATTTACCGATGGAGGAAAATGTACGCTAAGCATAAGTACTTATTTTATCATATCACATCCCATATATGGTTGTAGTGATTTAGGAATTCGTATGCCTTCAGGAGTTTGAAAATCTTCTAACAAAGCAGCAACTATTCGTGGTAAAGCCAAAGCTGATCCATTAAGAGTATGACAGAGGTGAATAGACTTGTCGTCAGACTTACGGTATCTACAATGTAATCGGTTGGCCTGATATGTATCAAAATTAGAAACGGAACTTACTTCCAACCATCGTTTTTGAGCTTCACTATATACTTCAAAATCGTAACATATGGCAGCAGTGAAACTAATATCACCTCCACAAAGGCGTAAAATTCGATAGGGAAGTTCCAGTTTCTGCAATAGGCCTTCTACATGATCAAGCATCTCCTGATGAGATTTACGTGAATGTTCCGGTTTATCAATTCGAACCAATTCTATTTTTGAAAATTCATGTAAACGATTCAAGCCGCGTACGTCTTTTCCATACGAGCCGGCTTCACGACGAAAACATTGGGTATATGCACAATTTTTAATTGGCAATTGAGACTCATCTAAAATTACATCACGATAAATGTTTGTTACAGGAACCTCTGCGGTTGGAATTAAATATAAGTCGTCAAGATCACAATGATACATCTGCCCTTCTTTATCTGGCAACTGACCGGTTCCATATCCCGAAACCTCATTTACTACCGTGGGAGGCATAATCTCCACATATCCGGCAGCGCGAGCCTCATCCAAAAAAAAGTTTATCAAAGCGCGTTGCAGACGAGCTCCTTGACCTATATAAACAGGGAAACCTGCGCCCGTAATTTTTACTCCTAAATCGAAATCTATTAAATTATATTTTTTTGCTAATTCCCAATGTGGCAATGGATTTGTAGGTAGCACTGTTTCTGTTCCCCCCATCTTTACAACCAGATTATCAGCAGCAGAGCTTCCTTCCGGAACTTCATCATAAGGTATGTTAGGAATCGTATAAAGCAAGTTCCGCAGGTCTTCATCAACTTTTTTCATTTCACATTCAAGACCTTTTGCCCTTTCTTTAGCTGAGGCAACATCTGTTTTAAGTTTTTCAGCATCAGCAATCTGTCCTTCCTTCATTAGCGCTCCTATTTGTTTTGATGATTGCTTAATAAAAGAAAGCGTATTGTCCAAATCCACTTGTGTCTTTTTTCTACAATTGTTTGTTTCCAAGACGGCATTAATGACTTCTTTTGCATTTGAAAAGTGCTTTTTTTCCAGTCCTCTAATAACGCCTTCTTTGTCGTCTGTAATCTGCTTTATTGTTAACATAATACTATAACATATTTGCTCCTCTAATCAGGATATTATATTAAATCATACGCTACAAATTTACGTAACTTTTTTGATATAGGACTTTCAAGCTGTTTTTTTTTGCATATTACAATTCAATCCCTATAAAACAATTGCTTTTTCATTTTTCATGATTACAAAAGTAAAATATTTTGTACCTTTGTTGCATGGATGAATATTATCTCATAATAGAGCTGACAATTCGTTTATTGGTTGCAGGTATTCTTGGCGCCCTCGTAGGTTTTGATCGAGAGCGCCAAGCTAAAGAAGCAGGTTACAGGACCCATTTCCTTGTAGCTGTCGGTAGTGCACTTATGATGATAATTTCGCAATATGGTTTCTTGTTCCTTGATTATGCGGGAGGAATAGAAAAATATGACCCAAGCAGAATTGCTGCACAAGTTGTATCTGGAATCGGATTTATTGGTGCAGGTACAATCATATTACAACGAAATCAAATTGTTCGAGGTTTAACTACAGCAGCAGGATTATGGGCTACTGCAGGAATCGGTCTTGCCATTGGTGGGGGAATGTATTGGATGGGAATTATAACAACTATTCTTGTAATTTGTGGAATTACCCTATTAAATCACATTTTTAAAAAGGTTGGATACCGAACCAGTGTCGTAAGTTTTACAACAGGAAAGAGAGAGACGGTTGAACTATTGTTGGATTATATCAATAAAAAGAAGGAGTTTATCATTATTTCATATCAGATGGAGCTTATTTCAAAAATAAATGGTGAGATATATTCTGTGGATATGATAATCAAAGCAAACAGAGAAAATGCAGAAAGTCCGTTAGCTTTTTTTAGAAGAGAATTTCCAGAAATCCTCATAACCAAGGTTGAATAAGTGAAAATTTATACCATTGAAATTTCTTAAACATATAACAACCACAGTTTTTATAACTATTTTATCCCTGTATATATTAGTATACAGTTTTTTTAGTTTACCCTTATGCCAAGATTTTTTGCGTTCATCCGTGGAACAAGCCTTGATGAACAAACTACATACGCAAGTTCATATTGGCAGCATCGATGTTGGTTTATTCAATCGGGTAACTTTGAATAATGTTGTTATTTTAGATCAGAAAAAAAATAAATTATTCGAAAGTGATCTCGTTAGTTGTAGGATAGAATTAGCGCCACTTCTTCATCAAGAAATTTCGCTTAGAACGATCACAATAGTTGATGGTCAAATTAATGCTTATAAAAACACAGAAAAAGAGGATTATAACTATCAATTTGTTCTCAATGCATTCAAGTCATCCAATCGACAGAAGAAATCAGACATAAACTTAAGAATCAATTCCATCATACTAAGAAGATTGGCTATACGTTTTGACCAAAACTATAAATCACGAACTCCCGGGCGATTTAATCCACACCATATTAATCTAGCTGAGATAAATGCGAATATATCTTTAAAGAAATTACTTGCCGATTCTCTAAGAGTAAGGATTCGTGATTTGTCATTAAGAGAAGCCTCAGGAATCAGATTGCAACACTTTGCAATGGATTTACAGGCAAACAAAAAAATGTGTCAAATTGAAAATCTACGAATTGAAATGCCCAAATCCTTGTTCATCCAGGATAAGGTTCTAATAGCTTACCAATGGACTGATAATGGTCCCAAAAATTTTAAAGCAAAACTATCTGTTTCACATTGTAAGATATCCTCCCTTGATTTTGCTGCTTTGGCACCGCAATTAAAATCTTGGAATGATACATTTTTATTGACTGGAGACATTCATTTTTTACATCAACAAATTACGCTTAAATCTTTGATTTTAAAGAATATATCAAAGACATTAAATTTACACTCTGACATCACATATAAGTGGAATGATTCTATCAAGAGAGTAAGAGTCGATAAACTACATATTCAAAGTAGTAACACGTATTTGCCTCTTTTATGGAGTCAGATTCATCCTCGCAAATTGGTACCGAAGGCAATTGAAAATCTTGGAGGTTTTTATGTTGATGCAAAAGGCGATTTGATTTCAAAGAGAAAAAACACATACGCAAATTTAAGTTTTCAATTGAATTCAGTTCATGGAAAAATAATCTGTCCGCAAGTAATTTGGGAAAATCATATGCTGATATTTCCAAAAGAACTTTCGGGCACATTAAATTTAAAGAATATCATTCCCGCTGCACATGTTTCCACAGTTAATTTTGGATTAAAAGGTAAATGTGTTATTCCTAATGGGAAAATACAGGACGGTATTTTTTCACTTGCATTGCATCAATTGACATGGCATGACTATCCGTATAAGAATATAAATGTTGAGGGTAACTATAAACATGACAACCTGTCTATTAACATGCAAGTCCTTGACAAAAATGCAAATATTAAACTAAATGGCATTCTTACAAAAATAAATCAGGCAAAAAAAGGATTTTCATTTCAACTGAACATTGCAAAATTAGAGCCGAGGAAATTAAATTTACCTCGGAACTTAACAAAAATAGGTCGGATGTCGGGGAGAATTACAGCTAGTTCTCATTCTCTTGATCTGAATGCTCCAGAATTATCACTACAAATTAATGATCTTTCTTATCAAAAAGAAGGGTTGGAAGAGTATAAAACGGACTCTATTGTGCTTAAGATGTGGAATAGGGCAGGAAATAATCATTTATATTTCAAAAGTGATTTTTTAGACATAAATGCTTCTGGAAATTATTCATACGCCAATATAAAGCAATTAATACCCTCATTTTTTAAGAAGAGTTTTAAGTCATTACTTCCTTCGCTTGACAAAATCCTGAACAACTCTTCGCCAAACAAATGGGGCGCCTTTAATGCAAGGCTAAAAAATACCGACTTTTTTAAGAACGTGTTGAATTTAAATCTGCATTCTCAAAATGGAGGTTATTTATATGGAAAAATAGACAACAAGACTAACAATATTTTAATAGAAGGAGACATTAGCGATGTGTCGTTTGCTTCCGAAAAATTTAAAAACTTAAGACTTTACTGTAATGGTAAAGATGAAAAGGTAAGACTATTGGTGCAAGGTACAAAAATAAATAAGAAAAATGAAGTACAGGTCGCTGCAGAATTTAATGCCAACCAATCTGTTGTAGACATTGATTTAAGACTTAAAAACGGCTCTATGCTCAACGGCTTCATTTCTGCCACATCCGACTTAAAAACATTTGCTCAGGATAAAATATTACGCACAAATATTCATCAAAGTAAATTGTACGTAGAAGATACCGCATGGATCGTGCATCCTTCTGTAATAGAACTAAAGAATGGGAAATTAAGATTCGAGAATTTCGAAATCAACAACGCTCAGCAGTATATAAACATTAATGGAGCGTTATCATCCTCACCTACAGACAGCATGAAAATTGACCTACATAATATAGATCTGAATTATGTCCTCGATTTGGTTAATTTTCATAGTGTAGAATTTGGTGGACATGTAAGTGGACAAGCGTACTTATCACAATCCTTAAGCTCCCCACAACTCACATATAAAATCAATGCAAATGATTTTCAATTTAATAAAGCTTCGCTTGGAAGGTTACATGCATTAGGTTCATGGGATAAAAAGGATGGTAAGATCAAAATACATGCACAGACGACAGCATCGCACAATCAGAAATTAAATATCAATGGAATCGTTTCTATAAAGGATAAAAGTCTCGACTTAAATTTTGATGCGTATAATACAACCATTCAATTTTTAAAACCTTACGTCGAAAATATTTTCACAAACATCGAAGGCAACACATCTGGTCATTTGCGTCTGTTTGGGCCATTCAAAAAATTGGATTTTGAGGGGAATCATCGTGTGGAAATGGATGCAACAATTGCAACTACAGGCTGTCGATATCATTTTCAATCTGATTCTGTAAAGTTCAGGCCCGGCGCCTTTGAATTTGGAGAAATAGAATTGACTGACCACAACGGGAAAAAGGCTACTGCCAATGGATATATCAAACATAATCACCTGAAAAATTTAACTTACGATTTTCAGATTGACTTCCGAAATTTTCTTGTATATGACCAGCCACGAACGGCAGATATGCCATTTTATGCTACAGTACCAGCTACAGGACATGTTTTCCTGAACGGGAGTCCAGGTCGTTTTTCTGCAGATATAGACATCAATCCAGAGAAAGGTACAGAATTTGTTTATATTATGGACGTTCCTACCGCTTCGTCTGGTGATCGACAATTACTAACATTTGTAAGCCATTCATCAAAAGATTCCGTAGAAAAAGTCTTGACTTCAGCGGATTCTCAAACAGATATTATGCTAAACATTAATGTAAATGCGAACGCTAATGCTGCAATTAAACTTATTATGGATGAGAAAACCGGAGACTATATATTGATGCATGGAAATGGAAATTTACGGACATATTATTATAACAAGGGCAAGTTCTCAATGTTTGGTACATATACAGTAGAGGACGGAATCTACAAAATGATTTTACAAAACATCATTCGTAAGGATTTTGTTTTTTCACCCGGTGGAACAATTAATTTTACTGGCGATCCAAGAAATGCCGCACTCAGTTTAAAAGCCATTTATACTGTAAATTCAGTGTCTTTATCAGATCTCAACCCCAAAGGGAATTTCTCGAACAATAACGTAAAGGTTAATTGTATACTGAATCTCAATGGACAAGCTACTGCACCACGAATTAGTTTCGACCTAGATTTACCAACAGTAGGTGAAGATGAGAAGAGAATGGTAAAATATCTCATTAATACAGAAGAAGGCATGAATATGCAAATTATATATTTGTTGGGCATAGGTAGATTTTATACTTACGACGTATCATCCAATAGTTCTACGACCCAGAATCAATCATCATTAGCCATACAATCGTTTTTATCTAATACGCTAAGCAGCCATTTAAATAATGTTCTGTCCAATGCAATAGGAGTGAAGAACTGGACGTTCGGCACGAATTTTTCAACAGGAACTTCCGGATGGGAGGATATGGAAATAGAGGGACTATTAAACGGACGTTTGCTCAACAATCAATTACTCATAAATGGCAATTTTGGATATCGCGACAAATCAACATACTCCACAAATAATTTTATTGGTGATTTTGATGTACAATGGCTCCTTAATCCTGCCGGAACAATAAGGCTGAAAGCTTACAGCGAAACAAACGACCGATATTTCACCAAATCAACGCTTACAACTCAAGGAATCGGTATTTTACTAAAACGAGATTTTGACACTCTGCGTGATTTGTTCCTTCGCAGGAAGAACTTAAATAAGTAATTATTAATTAAAAAGCTCTTAGGCTTAAAAGGGTATGACTTTATAGCCTATTTTATAGAAACAACCGAAGGTTTTAGCTTGATTTCTGACTTTTTCCGTATCTTTGTAATCAAAAATATGTAGTTATGGGGCTGTTTAATTTATTCTCTAAAAAAGAAAAAAAGGAAGTTCTTGACGCTGGACTTGAAAAAACAAAAGCGAGTCTGTTTCAAAAATTAAAAAAAGTAGTTGCCGGCAAATCCAAAGTTGATGACGATGTTTTAGATGAATTGGAAGAAGTTTTAATAACATCAGATGTCGGTGTTGAAACGACACGGAAAATTATATCATGCATAGAGAAACGGGTCGCTCGTGACAAATACGTCAATACAGAAGATCTAAATAAAATATTGCGTGAAGAAATTACCCAGATGCTAACCACATCAGAAAGTGGAAATCTGGAAGATAAAGATTTTGAACCACGAAATAAGCCTTACGTAATTTTAGTTGTCGGAGTAAATGGCGTAGGTAAAACTACCACAATAGGAAAATTGGCTTATCTATATAAATCAGCAGGAAAAAAAGTATATCTGGGAGCAGCTGACACGTTTCGGGCTGCGGCAGTAGAACAATTGTGTATCTGGGGAGAAAGAGTTGGTGTGCCTGTAATCAAGCAACAAATGGGAAGTGACCCTGCCAGTGTTGCTTATGATACATTGAACTCCGCCAAGGCAAATGATGCCGATGTCGTAATAATAGATACGGCAGGTCGTTTACATAACAAGATAAGTTTAATGAATGAACTTTCTAAAATAAAGAATGTAATGAAAAAAGTCGTATCAACAGCGCCTGATGAAGTTATGCTTATACTAGATGGGTCAACAGGACAAAATGCATACGAACAAGCCAGACAATTTATAAAAGCTACAGAAGTACATTCATTAACTATCACGAAATTAGATGGTACAGCAAAGGGGGGAGTTGTTATTGGTATTTCTGATCAGCTGAAAATTCCAGTTAAGTATATTGGGCTAGGCGAAAAGATTTCAGACCTACAACCGTTTGATGCTGCCGCTTTTGTTGATTCATTTTTCAGTAAATCCACATTTAAGTAAGTAATAACAGCATATGTATAAGTCAGAAAGAATCATAGACATTATTACTATGGGCTGTTCAAAAAATTTGGTTGACAGCGAAATGTTGATGCGGCAATTTTCAGAAAATGGATTCAAGATTTATCATAATCCAGAACGCCTTCACGGAGATATTGCCGTAGTTAATACATGTGGCTTCATAGGAGATGCTAAGGAGGAAAGCATTAATCTGATTATGGATTTATGTGAGAAGAAGAAAAATGGTTTTATTAAAAAAGTATACGTAATGGGTTGTCTTTCTGAGCGTTATCTGTGTGAATTAACAAAGGAAATACCTCAGGTAGATAAGTTTTATGGAAAATTCAATTGGGTAGAGCTATTAAATGATTTGAATTTACACTATCACAACGAATTACGTTTGGAACGACAACAAACAACTCCTGCACATTATGCTTATATTAAAATTTCTGAAGGATGTAATCGACATTGTGCTTATTGTGCAATTCCAATAATAACAGGGAAACACCAAAGTCGGCCGATAGAAGATATTTTGGATGAAGTTGGTTTGTTAGTAGAAAAAGGCGTTAAAGAATTTCAGATTATAGCTCAAGAACTTACATATTACGGAATTGACATATATCAAAGACAAGCACTACCGGAATTAATAGATCGCATGGCCTCCATTAAAGGAGTTGAATGGATACGTTTACACTATGCTTATCCAACGAATTTTCCCTATGCATTAATGGATGTCATGGCTAAACATGCCAACGTGTGCAAATATATAGACATTGCGCTGCAACATATAAGTGACAACGTTCTGTCTAAAATGCACCGTCACATAACTAAAGCTGAAACTTATCAATTATTACATGACCTGCGGGAACGCGTTCCGGGAATATGTATTAGATCTACACTTATGGTAGGTTTTCCTGGAGAAAAAGATGCCGATTTCCAGGAATTGCTCAAGTTCGTAAATGACATAAAGTTTGATAGGTTAGGGGCTTTCATGTATTGTGAGGAAGAAGGAACGTATGCTGCAGAACACTATACAGATGACGTTCCGCAAGAAATAAAACAACACCGATATGACCTTTTAATGGAAACTCAGCAAAGCATATCAGAAACGTTGGGAAAAGCCAAAATTGGAAAAACATTTAGAACAATTATTGATCGAGTAGAAGGTGAATATTATATCGGACGAACAGAATATGATTCACCTGATGTTGATGGTGAAGTTCTTATAAAAAAGACAGATTCTGAAACAATCTCAGTAGGTGAATTTTATAATGTTATTATTACCGATGCAGACGAGTATGATTTGTATGGAAAAATCGAAAATGTATAAAGAAGAGCGGTGTGAATAATAAAGAATTTATCAACAACTTAGCGAACCGACTAAAAATAAAACCGGAGGAAGCTCAAATTCTTTCCAACACTTTAATTGAAATCATGACTCACGGATTGGAAGATGGAAACATTATTTCTGTTCAGGGGTTTGGAACATTTGAAGTAAAGAAAAAAATGGAAAGAATAGTAGTAAATCCTTCAAGCAAACAACGCATGTTGGTTCCTCCAAAATTAGTTCTCAACTTCAAACCTAGTAATACTCTAAAAGAAAAATATAAATAACTTGGTAAAGTTGACATATACTACATATAAGCAATGACTGATAAACTGATTTTGCAAGATTTGATCAATTCTCTTTCAGCTCGCACAGAACGAGCTAAAAAAGATAATGACCTATTTGTTCGAGCTTTTTTTGAAACCATTGAAGAAAGTCTCGAAAAAGAACGTTTTGTAAAAATCAAAGGGTGGGGCACATTCAAATTAATTGCCATAGGTGATCGAGAAAGCATTAATATTAATACAGGTGAGCGCTTCCAGATAAACGGTCATTACAAAATAAGTTTTGTCCCCGAAAATAGTTTAAAAGAGAATATAAACAAACCGTTTTCGCATTTTCAAACCATAATCCTCAGCGAAAACGTACGCTCTGAGGATTTGGAAAAAGCAAATGAAGAAGAGTTATCAGAAACAGAAGAAGAAAATGGCACTGAAGTAAGTTCTGTCAAAGGAACAAATGCCCTCGATTCTTCATTAAAAACAGAAGATTTTTCAGATATTTCAAAAAGCGAAAATGAAATCGCAGATATTGCTCTGCCGGAAGAACAACAGGTCAATATTACTAGTAATGAAACATTGGTGAATCCAGAGGTTTTGGATCATGTAAAAAAAGAAAAAACTGAAACTCCAATAACTAAAGTGACAAAAACAGATTCTACACAAACAGGTTCAGATTCACCAAATTCTTACAGTGACGAAGGAGATTTAAAAAATACACATTCAGAAAACGAAGATATTCAAAATACGGCCACATTATATCCATATAATAGCTTAAAAGAAAAAGAAGACAAAGGGCCTATAGAAATTAAAATTACAGAGCTTCCAGCCATTTCTTTTGCCCGGTCGTGGCACAAATTATTAATTGGAATTTGTTTAGTAATTGCATTATGCCTAGGGTACTTTATAGGATATTATCGATTGGTTGGTCCAGATCGTAAAATAACAGAAAAACAAGAAAAAATTATCAGTTCTACTAGTACATCATATAAGTTTTCTAGTAAAAAAAACATGGGATCGGATACAGTGAGCATAAACACAGCTATGAAAAAAGACTCAACCAAAAACATAGAAACAGGTCAAAAAGAAAAAGTTGAAATTCAAATTTATAGGGTAAAAAAGGGGGAGTCCCTTTATGACATTTCCAGGAAATTTTATCATTCTGATAAGTACGTAAAACTTCTAATACAATATAATCATATCACAGATCCAGACCACATTTCGTATGATACGATTCTTCGTATACCACCTATTGAATAATTAGAAACAAGTATTAGACAGATCTCTGATAAAATACGTCATGTAGCAATTTGCTTACCAAAGTTTAAGCATTGCCAAATAGCAAGAACTGTTATACAACAAATCTAAAGAATCTGCAAAGCTTTAATTTTCTGCAACCTTTTATTTTTATGACGTACTGATAAATACATATAGTGCACATCGGTACTACCATAAATATTATAGTGTAAAATAAAATTCGATATTCAAATATGAGTATCGAATTTTTATTTTATACATTTAGATCACGAACAAAAAGATCAAGTTGTCTAGATGATGCACTAAGCAAGAAGTTTTTTAACAAGCAAAAGCAAGATCTGAGTAGTACATTAATCTCAAGCTCTTGTAAATACTTTCTGCATAAAAACATGAAAAAGTATGCCTATAAAAATTGCTACCACAGAACTATACAATAGTTATCACAAAAAAAGACGCAGATCCCAAATTATTCAGGAACTGCGTCTTTTTTAATGAAGAAAATATAATATTATTTTTCTTGCTCCATTTTAGCCTTTAATTCAGCTAAAGCATCAATATCACCTAAGCTGGTAGAAGCAGCTTGGTTTTGTATTGCAGGAGCCTCTTCTTTTTTAGTAGCTTTTTTCGAAGTTCTCTTCTCATTATGAGTTTCAACTCTTTGAGCGTCTTCAAATGTACGACTATGAGACAATATGATTCGTTTGCTGTCCTTGTTGAATTCAATGACTTTAAACGATAATTTCTCATTCAATTGGGCATGACTACCATCTTCTTTTACCAAATGCTTTGGAGTTGCAAAACCTTCAACACCATACTCTAATTGAACTACTGCACCTTTATCAAGCATTTCTACAATAGTACCTTCGTGTACGGAACCTTCAGTGAACACAGTTTCAAATACATCCCAAGGGTTCTCTTCAAGTTGCTTATGACCTAAGCTAAGACGACGATTCTCCTTGTCAATTTCAAGAACGATTACATCTATGTCTGCACCAATCTGTGTGAATTCTGAAGGATGCTTAATTTTCTTAGTCCAAGAGAGATCCGAAATATGAATTAAGCCATCAACCCCTTCTTCCAATTCAACAAATACTCCAAAGTTGGTAAAATTACGAACCTTTGCAGAATGCTTTGAACCAACAGGATACTTCTCTTCGATATCTTTCCAAGGATCTTCTTTCAATTGTTTGATACCCAAAGACATCTTTCTTTCTGTACGATCAAGTGTTAAAACAACAGCTTCAACCTCATCACCAACTTTCAAGAAATCTTGCGCGGAGCGAAGATGCTGACTCCAACTCATTTCACTTACATGAATCAAACCTTCAACACCTGGAGCAATTTCTACAAATGCTCCATAATCAGCCATTACAACTACTTTACCTTTTACTTTATCACCAACTTTTAAATCCGGATCTAAAGCATCCCAAGGATGAGGTGTCAATTGCTTTAAGCCAAGAGCTATGCGTTTTTTCTCTTCATCAAAGTCCAAAATAACGACATTGAGTTTTTGATCAAGCTGCACAATTTCTCTTGGGTCGTTTACACGTCCCCATGAAAGATCTGTGATATGAATCAAACCATCTACACCACCAAGATCAATGAATACGCCGTAAGACGTAATATTCTTAACAGTTCCCTCAAGAACTTGACCCTTTTCAAGTTTAGAGATAATTTCTTGTTTTTGAGCTTCAAGTTCTGCTTCAATCAGTGCTTTATGAGAAACCACTACATTCTTATATTCCTGATTAATTTTTACAACCTGGAATTCCATTGTCTTACCGACAAAGACATCATAATCACGTATTGGTTTTACATCAATTTGGCTACCTGGCAAGAATGCTTCAATACCAAATACATCAACGATCATGCCACCCTTCGTACGATCTTTAATGTATCCTTTAATTACTTCTTTATTTTCAAGCGCTTGATTAACGCGTTCCCAAGATTTACTTGCACGAGCCTTGCGATGCGACAAGATTAACTGTCCCTTCTTATCTTCAAGACTTTCTGTATATACTTCTACTTTATCGCCTACTTTAAGTTCTGGATTATAACGAAACTCATTAATAGGGATAATGCCATCCGATTTATAACCAATATTAACAACAACTTCTCTTTTCCCTATCGCGATTACAGTGCCTTCAACAACTTCGTGTTCCGCAATGCTGTTTAATTTGTTCTCATAAGCTTTAGCCTGCGCCTCGCGACTTTCTTGATTCTCAGAAGTTCCATTTTCGTAAGCTTCCCAGTCAAAATTATCAACTGGCAGAATGTTTTTTAAATTTTCCATTAATTAATTTGACATTAATAAAGTTAGACTTTATGTGAGTTAAAAAATCGGGTGCAAATATACTCTATTTTTCCGAAAAACAAGAACTTACCTTCAATAAAAAGTGATAAATGCACTAATTTGAATAGTTTTTGGATAATTAATTATCTATTTTTTGAAAAAAATCGTACTTTAGCAAATATAATTATACATCGAATTAATATGAGAAGATTTTTAATATACATGTATACACTCAGTTCTTTAATGATCTGTTGTATAACTTTGTCTTCTTGCAAAGATAAAAGCATAAAAAATACATTACCAAAGAATGATACAGATTCTGTGCAATGTACAAATGAAAGTACGCATTTACAAGATTCTACAATTTATGGCATATCAGATGAATTTGGAATGAGTACTTTTACATTAATTACGAATCACGGAGATACGCTCTTTTTAAATAGAGATCACAATGATGGTTCCCCGTCTATCATTCTTGGAGATCTAGATTATAATGTACATTATGCCTTAACAGTTTTTGATAGTGGACATTCTGTTGGAACACTGATAAATATAGATCAATTGGAAAGATTCATCAAACATTATAAATTATATAACGGAAAGCTTCTTTTAAATAATTTGAACGACACTGTTACTATCATTTCATTATCCGAGCAGTTACTAGAGTATAAAGACCAGAAGGGGACTTTGCATAAAATTAGTCGATAAAAGAAGAAAAAATATGTACAAGGAATAACTATGAAAGGAAAAGAGTTTTAGAGCTTTGGCACTATAAAATATTTTTGTAAATGGAAATGCGGGATTCAAGTTCGAATCTCGTATTTTTATTTTTAAACATTTACCGAATGAGAATATTATGAAAGAAAGGAATAATCTTGTAGAACCCGATTAGGTATTAAGCAAAGAGTTCCTTAACCAGTTCAAAATAGAATCTGACATGTACAAGTTCCTGAAGCCAGGTATTAGAGAAGCTATTTGTAATGAACTACAGCTATGAAAAAATTCTGTGGCCGGTAATAACAGTAGCAATCTCATTATCTCCCAATTCGCCAAAAGAATGGGCTTTTCTAACATAGAAAAAGAGATGCGTGAAATTTATGAAAGGCACTATAAAATATTTTGTGTAAATAGAAATACGGGATTCAGAAAAGAGTCT
>ERZ779865.295-NODE-295-length-46158-cov-5.030063_pt1 | contig 46158 bp, 47 predicted proteins | sample MGYA00433088_ERZ779865 | MGnify/ENA primary metagenome ERZ779865 (study PRJEB29588, sample SAMEA2151703) | human gut metagenome | biome: human gut; feature: human-associated habitat; material: faeces | place: Denmark | collected 2008/2010 ... | reverse complement strand
GTGTTACTGCGGAAGTACCTGTACCTGCTGCAAAACAAGTAGTGCTCATAAGCATTACTCCCATAAGTGCTCCAGATAATGCCGGAACGAATCTTTTCTTAAAGTGAATGAATCTGCTCTTCATGCCTTTCTCCTCCATCTGATTGTTGTTAGTTGTAATAATCTGTTCTTTTCTCATGTTGTGTCTCTCCTTTTTGATAAAAAAATAAGCCAGCAGGGACAATCCCTAGCTGGCTGTTAAAAGTAACTCTATATAATCAGGCAATGCCTGTTGTAATGATTAAATCGGGCTTTCCCCGATGTGTTTAGCTATTACCACCTCCTTTCAAGGTGCAAAAAAAGCACCTTAACCTTATTGGCTAAAGTGCTTGTATTAGTTTGATATTAAATTGTTGTGAGTCAGACAAACTTGAAGTTGTATCATCATTTATCTTTATTTTTTTGAAAAAATAAGACTGCCAGATATACCAAAAGATATACCCAGACATATTCCGATTCCAATTCCAGCCATGCTATTTAAGACATTTATAAAAACAACGCTCCAAAGTATTGCTGCGGTTATTCCAATAGTGACTCCTATAATTATCCTTTTGTTGTTCATCAGCTTTATCCTCCATAAATTCCGATTGTTGCTTACATTATACTTCGTCCATCTCTCTAAGGACAGTGGGATGCTGTGATGAAAGTGAGAGAGATCGCTTACCTGTCAGACAATTTATCTTACTATTTTTTTTGCACGATAAATTTACTGATTTAATATCTCTGCAATCGTGTTTGGTGCATATTTATTGAGTTCATGTCCTGCATTTGGAACGATGTGCAAAGTAGCTTGGGGTAGCAATTCTTTTAGCCTTTTAGAAGCCTTTAGATTGGCAGTATCCTTTTTGCCACACAAAATTGTTACTGGACAACGAATATTATTTAATTGCAAAGTAAAATCCAATGACCGCATAGAGTGAGCCAATTTTATGGTGCTGCTTTTTGATAGTCCCATACTTTCAAAAACCTTGTTTGGCATACAACGGAAGATAAGATTTTGAAAATCTATCAGTAAACTTGGAACTTTATATTGTGCGCCAATCAAAACCAGCGAATCCACTTTTTCCTCATGTCGAATAGCAAAATCAATCGCAAGAAGCGCACCTAACGAAAGACCGCAGATACGAAGCGGCTCTTTTACTTCTGAATACCGCTGTTCTAAATCACCCAAAATCTGCGAATAGGATATTTCATCTTCTGTTGAAGAAAAAAGTTCTGGGCAATCGACATCAGAAATTGATAGTTGTTGGACTACTTCTTTCCAGTCCTGTGCAGTTTGTCCCAACCCATGTAAAAAAACAGTTTTCATTAAACGCCTCCTAAGCTCAAGATAACCATCAATGCACAAACAAACTTGAATTTACTTGCTTTTCTTCTCTTTGCTGCGTCTCACTAATGCGATAAATAGTTCAATGACTCCGCCACATAGCCATATGATACCTAACGCAATATTTTCTGCCCAGAACCAAAACGGTGACATAACAATCCATGTAATCGCTAAAATAAAAATTCCCCTACTGCTCATGATTTTCCTCCTGAAACTCCGATTTATTGATTCCATTTTAACACAGGACATAATGTAATCAAAATTATTTTGCAAAAAAACAAGCCCAATAGCAGCATCTTGCCACATATCGGACTTGTCTGTTATTTTGATTTTTTAATAAAGCTATCTGCCAAGTGTGTCAGAGATATTTTCGGAAGATTTCACTTCAGTACTTTCAGAGGATTTCATTTCTGTACTTTCAGAGGATTTTACCTCAGTGTTCTCAGACGATTTCACTTCAGTACTCTCAGAGGATTTTACCTCCGTATTTTCGGACGATTTCACCTCCGTATTTTCGGACGATTTCACTTCCGTGCTTTCAGAAGATTTCATATCTGTCTTTTCCGAAGAAGGCATGTTCAGATTCCATGTGGATGCAGGGACTGGTACTTCGGTTGTCTCGGTCGGATTTTCCGTCTCTGTCTCATGGATCACATCTGGATCTTCATAAACAACCTCATCAACTCCGGCACGAAGAAGGATTCCCTTTGAACCGAGAATATTTACGCTGATCATATCGCCATCTTTTACGTTATCCAGACTTGTTGTTATCAGTGCAGAAGAAATATAGTTAGTAGGAACTTTCTCACCATTTACAAAGATCTTTGTATTCTTGGTAAATCTTGAACCGTAAACAGCCAGGATATTGCGGTCTGAATTTTTGCGGATATTGGAGATTGTGACATCTTCCACATCCATCTGAAGGTCGGTAGCAGGATAGAGATCTTCGCCACCGTAGGTATATCTTTTACCGTAAAGTAAATCGTACTGCAGATTTTCAAGACCATTTAAGTATGTCTCGGAATTGCGCTGTGTCTGATGATAGTTAAACATGGTTCCTTCATGGATACCAGCCTGATCTGTGATCTGGGAGAGAAGCTGGTATGCTGTAAGATCAGCATCCTCTTTTGGAAGTCCCATGTTATTCCAGGTGATGTATTTTGTCTTGAAAATATCACCGGATTTCATATCAGAATCAGAAAGTCCCATGGTAGGAAGATGATCACCGAACATAACAACGATGGTATCTTCACCGCGGCGGTCAACAGCAGTGATCAGGTCACCGATGAAATCATCTACTTCATGGATCATATTTACATAATATTCCCACTGATTGTTTGATTCCTCTGTGGCTGCGCCGGAAACTTTGATTGCCGGATCTGTTAAGATCTTTTCGGTCGGATAATCGCCGTGTCCTTCTACAGTGATCGTGTATACAAAATCGGACTGGTCTTTTGTGGAGTCCAAAGCTTTTACAGTTTCCTGAACCAGTACATCATCGGTTGGCCAGTTGCCATTTGGTGTGTACTGTGTGATGTTCATCAGTTCTTTACTGGTAAAGGTATTAAATCCCATCATGGAAAAAGCATTGTTTCTGCTGTAGAAAGTAGCGGTATTGTTGTGTACTACATGTGTACCGTAACCGATCTTTGACAGGTCAGATGCAATACTTTCGCAGTCTGTCTGTTTTAAGATGGTTTTGTAAGGGTACTCACCGGTTCCGAAATACTGCATGCTCATACCGGTTAAAACTTCAAATTCTGTGTTTGCCGTACCTGCGCCGACAACCGGAACAGTGAGATATCCGGTGGAGTAATTGCTCTCTAAATTGTGAAAATTCGGGATCGGATCTTCGGACATATTTAAAAAGTTTACTTCGTAAGGATCTGTGAATGACTCTAACAGTACACAGATGATATTCGGTTCGCTGCCTTTAGAAACAGTGGTCTGTTCTTTGGAAGAATTAACCAGAGTTTCGATCGCATCGACCGTTTCCTCAGAATAATCAGCCGGTTTGCTCATACCACGGCCAACCACACTGGTGGAAAAACCGTATACAAAACCATAATCGGCATAACCCTGAGCGATATTGGAAAAATAGGAAGCAAGGATGTTAGAACCCTGTGCAGCCTGTGTAGTAATCGGAAGTCCGACTAAAAGTAAAGCAGCAATCGAAACCGGACCTAATACAAAATGACGTTTTCCCTGATATTTTGGCCCTTTTGCAAAAAAGAAACCTAGAAATACGAAAAATGCAACGACAACGCCAACGACAAGAGTTGCCTCTTCTGCGGTAAAGTAGTTTGTGTTCTGCATTGCGAACAGATCAGAGATACATTTTAAATCGGTATAGCTGAAAGGTGTAACACGGTTTGAAAGAATCAGACCGTTGATCGTACCAAGGAACAGCCACAAACCGCTGATCAGTACACGCAGCTGTGCCCTGCACCGGAACAGATATACGATGGAGAGTGAAGCAAATACGATAAACGCGTTGTAAAGATATGCAAGTGTGTGATTATGTAAGAAAGAGATCGTTGAAAGAAAATCTCTTCTTGAAATCATTTCGATTGCAAACGTCAGCACGCATGCTAAAATAAAATGAAATACCAGTGAGTATTTGTTTAAAAACGCAATCATTTTATAATATTTTTCGCTGTGTGGTTTTCTTTTTGGTAATTTTGAATGGATAAGAGAAATCTTATCGAGACAAAACTGTAATTTTTCTTTCATAGTGACCTCCATTCTTGCGCTGTTTTTTGCGCATCTCAAGTTTGTGCGTAAGCACAAATCTTGCGTGTGAAAAATCTTATTTTTCACACTAACCTCCCAAAGTTTCATATAATATCAAACTGTCTATCTTTAAATGGAAATTTTGTCATTTCCAGTATTTTGTAAAAGGTATGTAAACCCTGTGTAAAAATCTTATTTTGACACTAAGAGAATATATCGCTTCTCAGGTAAAAAATCAATCGGAAAGATGAATAAAAAAGAATGAACAATCTGTGTTTTTCTATGGAATATGAATAAAAAATGAACAAAATATGTCCAAAACGGGTGAAAACAGGAAAAAATCGGGATTGCAAGTGAGCAGAAGTTATATATAATAAGGAAAGAAGATAATCAGATAGGTCTCAGATATTGGAAGATGGTGTGTGCACAGGAATATCAGGAAAATGTTGAATCGAGAAAGGAGAGCCGCATATGGGAGAGTTTACTCATTTCAATAAGGAAGGAAATGCAATCATGGTGGATGTTCATGCAAAGGATGATACCTACCGTGTGGCGGTGGCAGCCGGAAAGATATACGTCAATGAGGAGGTGTATGCGGCAATCAAGGGACATACTGCAAAAAAGGGAGATGTTCTTGGAGTGGCGCGCATTGCAGGAATCATGGCGGCAAAGAAAAATTCGGAACTGATCCCGTTGTGTCATATTATTGCCTTGACGGACTGTGAGATCCGCTATGAGATGCATGATGAGGAACGTTCCATTGAAGCATTCTGTAAGACCTCCTGTATCGGAAAGACTGGAGTGGAGATGGAGGCGCTGACAGGTGTGAGTGTGACGCTTCTGACCATTTACGATATGTGCAAAGCGATGGATCGCGGGATGAGGATCACCGATATTCATCTGATGGAAAAGGATGGAGGCAAGAGCGGACATTATGTCTGTGAAAAAGGAAAAAATATGCCTCCGAAAAGTTGAAATTCTCATCGTCTTTTTACAACAAGTTGCTCAGAAATGGAGATTAAAATGGACAATAAATACACAGTAGGAATTATAACAGCAAGCGACAAAGGATCAAAGGGAGAGCGCGGGGACATCAGTGGAAGAAGGATAAAAGAACTTCTTCCGGCAGAAAAATACGAGGTGGTATCTTATAAAGTGCTGCCTGATGAGCAGACGGAACTGGAACAGGAAATGATACGTCTTTCAGATACATGTGGCTGCAATCTTATTCTGACCACAGGCGGAACAGGATTTTCCCTGCGGGATGTGACACCGGAGGCAACGCTTGCGGTTTGTGACCGGAATGCCCCCGGAATTGCTGAGGCAATCCGGGTTTACAGCATGACAATTACGAAGCGTGCCATGTTAAGCCGTGGTGCAAGTGCGATCCGAGGGCAGTCCCTGATCGTAAATCTGCCGGGAAGCCCGAAAGCGGTCGAGGAGAGCCTGACTTATATCTTAGATTCGTTGGAGCATGGCATAGATATTTTGTTGGGGAGAGATGGGGAGTGTGCACGGAGATAATATTTGCGTGGCGTTAAAAAAATACTATTTTCAAGCTGAAAAAATAGTGTTATACTTAACAAAAGATAACGAGGGTGTTACTGGAGAGATTCCGTAATGCCCTTTTTTCAATGAAAATCCGTTTTTTCAATATAAATGAATTCTCATCAAAAAACAGAATGGCAAAAAAATAGCAGAAAGGTTGGAGAAAAAAGATGATCACAGTAAATGCAATGGGCGATACCTGCCCGATTCCGGTAGTAAAAACAAAAAATGCAATCAAAGAACTTAAAGGTTCCGGTGTTGTGGAGACACTGGTGGATAACGAGATTGCGGTTCAGAACCTGACGAAGATGGCAAACCAGAAAGGTTATGGCGTGAAGTCTGAGAAAATCGCAGAGGGACAGTATAAAGTGACGATGGAGATTGGTGGAGAAGGAGCAGAAAACCAGAGTGATGCAATGACCGCAACAGATACAGAAAAAGAAACCTGTGCTCCAAATGCAATCCATGGAAATACGGTTGTTGTGATCTCTGCAGATCATATGGGTGAGGGTGATGAGGAACTTGGCAAGATACTCATCAAAGGATTTATTTATGCTCTGACAGAGCAGGATGTGCTCCCGAAAACAATGCTTTTTTATAATGGAGGAGCAAAATTGACCTGTGAGGAATCACCGACATTAGAGGATTTGAAATCGTTAGAGGCACAGGGCGTGGAGATTTTAACCTGCGGTACCTGTCTTAATCACTACGGTCTGACGGACAAGCTTCAGGTGGGAAGCGTAACGAATATGTATGTCATCGCTGAGAAAATGACGCAGGCAGGAAATATTATAAAACCATGATTTATCTGGATAATGCGGCAACTACATTTCCAAAACCACCGGAGGTGGAACATGCCGTTATGGAAGCGTTTCATACACTTGGAAATGCGGGAAGAGGAGCGCATGCGGCAACACTCGATGCATCGAGGATCATTTATGGAACCCGAGAGCGGCTTGCAGAATTATTTCATGCGGAAGATGCATCCCGTATTGCATTTACCGGTAATGTGACAGAGTCGTTAAACATTGCGATCCAGGGATTGTTTGAGCCGGGAAATCATGTGATCACGTCGGTCTGTGAGCATAATTCTGTATTGCGTCCGTTGTATCTGATGGAACAGCGTGGTGTGAAAGTAACGTATCTTTCCGCAGATTCTAAGGGGCGGATTGCATATAATGAACTGGAACATGCGTATCGGCCGGATACGAAAGCAGTTGTGATTACGCATGCGTCAAATCTGACAGGAAATGTGACAGATTTAGATCGTATTGCGTCATTTACACAAAAGCATCAGCTGTTGTTTGTCGTTGATGCTGCTCAGACAGCAGGTGTCCTGCCGATCGATGTGCAGAAACAAAATATTGATGTACTATGTTTTACCGGTCATAAAGGTTTACTTGGTCCGCAGGGAACCGGAGGAATTTATGTACGGAAAGGCTTGGATATCCGGCCGCTTTTAACGGGAGGAACCGGAGTTCAAAGTTACAGTAAAACGCAGCCGGGAGAAATGCCGACCGCACTTGAAGCGGGAACATTAAACGGACATGGAATAGCCGGATTATACGCTGCTTTGGGTTATCTGCAAAAAACGGGCATTGGTACGATCTACAAGCAGGAGATGGCTTTGGCAGACCGGTTTTATAATGGTGTAAAAGATATTTCCGGTGTGCAGATTTATGGAGATTTTACAACGGAAAACAGAGTGGCAGTTGTCTCATTAAATATCAGGGATTTAGATTCCGGCAGTGTGAGTGATTGGCTCTGGGAAGATTATGAGATTGCAGTCCGCGCAGGAGCACACTGTGCGCCTTTGATGCATGAGGCGCTTGGAACAAAAGAGCAGGGGGCTGTAAGATTCAGCTTTTCCCATTTTAATACAGATGAGGAAGTGGATGTTGCGGTGAGAGCTGTGTGGGAGATTGCAGAAGAAACATGACAGAAAGAGTCTGCGTAATAAGCGGCAAAGAAAAGAGGATAGACATGAGTTTGGAAAAAAGAAAGCTTCATGGACAGGTGAGGCTGCGTATTTATGGAGATGAGCTTATTTTTGGCCCCGGTGTGGCACAGCTCATGGAATTGGTGGAGAAAACAGGATCACTTTCCGCGGCGTGCCGCCAGATGAAAATGGCATATTCAAAGGGGTGGAAAATTGTAAAACGTGCTGAGGATAATCTTGGATTTTCACTTATGGATGGTACAAGCGGTGGAAAATGTGGCGGCAGGATGATACTCACAGAACAGGGAAAGGATTTTTTAAAACGGTATCAGGCGATGGATGCGGAGTTAAAGAAAGATGCGCAGGCGTTATTTGAGGAATATTTTCAGATCACGGAGGTGTAAGACAGATATGGAACAAAATCAGGAAAAAATCATATTTTGCAAGGGAGGCGGCTGCACTGCAAAACTCGGTGCAGGCATTTTAAGCAGAGTGTTAGAGCGTTTGCCGAAAGGACCGGCAGATGAAAATCTTCTGATTGGATATGACAGTAAGGATGATGCGGCGGTTTATCGTATTTCCGATGATACGGCAATCGTACAGACACTTGATTTTTTCCCACCAATGGTGGATGATCCGTACACCTTTGGAAAGATTGCGGCAGCAAATGCGCTCAGCGATATCTATGCGATGGGCGGTGAAGTAAAGACAGCATTAAATATCGTATGTTTTCCGGAGAGTATGGATTTGAATATTTTAGGTGAGATTATGCGGGGCGGCTCTGAAAAAGTCATTGAGGCGGGAGGAACTCTTGCAGGTGGTCATTCCATTGCCGATACGGATGTGAAGTATGGACTTTCTGTCATGGGAACTGTGCATCCGGACAAAATCTATCCGAATAATCAGGGAAAACCCGGAGACAAACTGATCTTAACAAAAAAACTTGGAGTTGGAATTGTCTGCACTGCAAATCGTGTAAAAGAGGCATCCGATGCCGCCATGGAACAGGCGGTTGCATCCATGACAATGTTGAATAAATATGCTTCCCATATCTGTCATCCATATGAGATCCATGCATGTACAGATGTGACCGGTTTTGGTTTTTTGGGACATCTGCATGAAATGATGGATGGAAAATTGTCCTGTCGTATTTTTGCAGATCAGGTACCTGTGATAAAAGAGGCACTTGATTATGCGGATGAGTTTTTGTTAACAGCAGCGGGACAGAAAAACCGCAATCATGTGGGGGAGTTTGTGTCTTTTGATGATGTATCGTTTGCCATGGAGGAAGTGTTGTTTGATCCACAGACCTCCGGAGGACTTCTGATCGCAGTGGAAAGGCAGCAGGCGGATGCATTATTAGATGAGTTAAAACAGGCGGGACACCCGGCTTCTATTGTGGGCGAGATCATTCCAAAAGAGGAAAAAGAGATTTATGTGCAGAAATCTGTTACACAAAAGAAATCAATATATTAAGAAAGATTATAATAGTTTTTAATAAAATGTAAAAAATGGCGGGTTTTGTCCGGCATATAACGGTCAGGGGAATAAACAATATAGAGTTTGCGCAAAAAAGCAGAATCTCCTAGTGGGAATACAAGCAATTTTTCCTGTGCGGCATCAGCTTCCACGGCAGCGTGTGAAAGGATTGAGATGCCAAGTCCTAAGATAATGCATTGTTTTAACGCATCCGGATCATCCATGATGGCGATGATATGCAGATCGTCCATCGAGATCCCCATGCTCTTTAAAAAATTTAATGTCTCCTGACGAGTGCCGGAGTTATAGAGAATGTTTTTGTTGTCCGTCTGATGAGTTGCGTCTGCAATTCCTGCTCGAGTGCATGAATATGGGCACTGATCGTTGGTTGGGACAGATAAAGTTTTTTTGCTGCTTCTGAGAAACTTTTGGTTTTTACAGTATATACAAATGCTTCAAGCTGACGGATATCCATTACGTGGCCCTTCCTGATAAGAAAATTGTTGATTGTATTTTATGCTTATTTATAGAAAAAAACAATAAGTATATAGAAAATATTAAAAGAGTAGAAATTGCAAATGGCGCGGGATATCGAATAGACCAATACAAGGATTGCAGCACTAATCGAGATGTTGTAAGATAAAGGCATGATATGGATAACAAATAGTGATATTTACTCCAATATCACGAAATAATGTTAGCAGGGATGACAGATCATGAGAGAAAAGAAAAATTACAGAATCATCACATTTCATACGACCTCAGCAGCGATGGCAATGGAAAAATATTGCAATGAGAATGCCATCAAAGGACGGCTGATCCCGGTTCCAAGACAGCTTTCGGCAGGGTGCGGACTGGCGTGGAGAATGGAGCCTGCGGATTATGAAGTGTCCGTGAATGGAATTGAAAAATCGGGAATTGAGACGGAACAGAGTGTGGAAATTATAATATAGCATTTTACAAAAAATAAAATAAGTGTTATGCTAACAAAAAACAGGCGCTACTGGGATAAAAGTATCAGTAACGCCTGTCTGTTGTTCGGAGGCGGTAAAGATGAGTGAAAAAAAGACGGGCGGGATCATTCTGGCAACTGGATGTGATTCGCAGGGAAGACGAATTGATCCGCTGACTGAACTTGGTAAAACTACGATTGTAAAAAGAACTGTGCAGACATATCAGCTTGCCTCTATTTCGCCAATCATAGTGATCACTGGATATGACGGTCTGTCTGTAGAACGTCATCTGGCAATCTGGGGAGTCATGTTTTTCCGTATGGATGAGGATGCCAAGAATGGGGATGCAAGCGGCCTTAGATCGGCACTCGGTTATATTTGTGAAAAATGCAGTCAGGTAGTAGTTACGCCGGTGGAATATCCGATGTTCTATACACAGACAATCAGAGAACTTTCCGCAGCAAAAGGGGAGGTAAGAGCCCCTTTTGTAGATCAGACACTGGGATGGCCGATGTTAATGGAAACATCAGCATTGCCAAGGCTGATGGAACAGGGAGGACAGGATAGCTTAGAAGGATTTTTTCACAGGTGCAGGACTTTTGCACAAAAAATTGAGTTTGCAGATGAGGGATGTATCTGCAATATGATTGACAGGGAGGAAGATTGCACGCATCTTTTAAAACAACATAATGAGCAGATGCTGCATCCATATGTCCGGGTGGATATCGACTGTCCGACAAAGGTTATGGATCCACGTATCAAGATGTTACTGCTTCAGATCCGCGAGACGGGTTCACTAAAGACGGCATGTTCAAGAATATCGCTATCCATCGGAAAAGCGTGGGAGATGATCAATGTGCTTGAAGAGGCTTTGGAATATCCTGTCGTGGAACGCAGGCAGGGAGGAAAGCGTGGTGGAAGTACAAAGTTAACGGAAGAAGGACTTGCTTATCTGGAAAAATATTGTCTGCTGGAAAAGAAAGTACAGGAATATGCGGACAGGGAGTTTTGGAAGATTTTTGGAGCCTAGTACCGTGTCCGGTTAATTTTTGTACATTGTATCAGAAATATTGGCAAGTTATTTTGAGAAAGAATTTGAAAAAATGAAAGTTCCATATTATAACATTCATATGAGAACGAAGATGTTTGAAAAAGACATCTTCGTTTTTTTTCGTTCAAAAAATGGAAGGAGTGGAACGAATGAATGAGATAGAAGAGCAGATAAAAAAGCAGGCACAGTTTGCGGAGAAACTAAGCTGGGAAAAAATACCGGATGATGTGCGAGAGCGTGCAAAATGGGTCATCGTGGATTCGCTTGGCTGTGTGATCAAAGGTTGTTCAGGAATAAAACAGAATGAGAAAAAAACAAAGGAAAAAGCGGACAGGATCATTGATATTGCGGGAGCGATGATTTCTACTGAACTATATGAGGGAAACCGAAAGGCAATCGGACATCCCGCCTGTCATATTATTCCGCTCTTACTGGTAGAAAGTGCACATACAGAGATGACATATGAGGAATTTATGCGGATTTTTGTCGCAGCTTATGAGGTGGCTGCGCGCTGGGGCAGAAGTATCCGGTTTTCCCATGATGTGTTAGGACATGGAACGGTGATGACGTCTGGCGCTGCAGTGGCAGAAGGGCTGATTTGTGGAATGGATGCTGGTGAAATTTATGAGACATTGCTGCTGACGGAATCTCTGCCGATGGTATCAGTCTGGCAGTCTGTATTTGACGGCAGTAAGCTCCATGATGTCTATGCCGGACTGTCGGCTACGATGGCGATACAGTCAGCACGTATGATGAAACGGGGAGTGCGCAGCACCGGAAAAATCGTGTTGGACGTCTATCAGAAGATCATGGGAGCTGATGCAGTAGCGGAGCAGCTTGGTGAAGGCCTGGGAGAAGAATATCTGCTTATGAGCAATTATTTCAAGGTACATACCGGCTGCCGTTTTGTGCATCCATTTGCAGATGTGATGCAAAAAGAAATGGAAGCAGGGCTCAAAAAAGAAGATGTGGAACAGATTCATGTTTACACTTACAAAAAGGCAGCCAGATTGACTGATCAGACGGTGCCAAATGACCTCGCGGCAAAGTTTTCTATACCGGTATCACTTGCAGTGCAATTGATATATGGCAGTCTGACACCGGATACGATACGAAATTGTGAAAAAAATGAGGCAGTACAGAAGTTATCAGAGCATATATGGCTTCATGAGGATGAAGAATACAATAAGCTGCTGCCGGATGTTCGGGGTGGACGTGTGGAGATCACAAAAAAGGATGGAAGTAAGATTACCCGTGAGGTATTCCATGCAGTGGGAGATTTTGATAATCCAGATGCTTATACCAAGGATGATCTGGTGCGTAAGTTCTGTGAGAATACTAAAACTGTATTTGACACGGAGCAGGCAGAACAGTTTGCCGGGAAGATATTAAACCCGGGGAACAATGAAAAAATGGAAAGCATTTTAAAAGAATTTTATAGTGTTATAGGAGGATGAGCCAATGAGCAAAACAGAGTTTTTATTTTTATCGGAACCGGATCTGATTGAGACGGGAGTGTTGGATGCAGATAAATGCATCAACGTATGTGAGGAGGTATTTCGGGTTCTTCACGAAGGAGATTATCTGATGGGAGGTCCGAATCATAACGAGCATGGACTGGTTTTGGTTTTCCCGAAAGAAACAAAATTTAAAAATATGCCGGTAGCGGGACCAGAGCGTCGTTTTATTTCCATGCCTGCTTATTTGGGCGGCAGATTTAATGTCTGTGGTGAAAAATGGTATGGGTCAAATGTTAAAAATCCAAAAGAACGCGGATTACCACGTTCTGTCTTAAACGTTACAATCAATGATCCGGAAACTTGTGAGCCGATCGCATACATGTCCGGAAACCTGATCAGTTCCATGAGAACCGGCTGTATCCCGGGCGTTGGTGTGCGTTATCTTGCAAATAAAGATGCCGAGACAATCTCCGTGATCGGTGTCGGACCGATTCAGAAAGCAACTATGCTTGCCATGAAGTCTGAGATGAAAAATCTGAAAAAAGTAGTTGCTATGGCAGCTCATTTAGAGCGTGCGCAGGGTTTTGCCAAATGGGCAAAGGAAGAGTTAGGGTTAGAAGGAGAGGCTGTGGAGACACTCGAAGAGGCAACCAGAAAGGGCGATATCATAAGTGTTGCAGCATCTCCGGCTAAACCACTTTACTTTAAGGATGAATGGCTAAAACCAGGTGCAACCATGCTTTTAACATCCCCGATCGAGGCAGATGATGATTTCTGGTTAAAGAATAAGATTACGTTCGATAATACCAAGATGCATGAGGCGTACTATGAGGAGGCACTTGAACTCGGTGACATCAAAAAAGCCTGCAATGGCTGGGGACGTATGTATGAGCTTATGGAGCAGGGGAGAATGACTGATCTGGCGCATTCTATAAGTCTTGGTGATGTTGTGGTGGATCCGTCTCTTGGCAGAAAAGATCCGGCAGTAAAAGAGATATTTGTTACAAGTGGACAGGTGTTGTTTGATGTGGCATGGGGTTATGAATTGTACCGGCAGGCAAAGAAAAAGGGCATTGGACAGACCTTAAAGCTTTGGGATGAGCCGTATTGGACCTGATTCTTTATCACATATCAAGTTCTTTTGAAAAAGAATTTGCAAAACAAAAAATACAAAGCTATAATGACAGCAACATAAAGAGAAAAAACAGACAGAGAGGTCACAAAGTGTGAACTCTCTGTTTTTTTATTCTCAAAAAAGAATTTGTATATTCAATCACAGATCAAAAAGAAAGAGGGAAAAACGATGGAAAAGAAAAAATTTAAAGTAGCAGCAGCAAACATGGATTGTACCTTAGGTGTGGTAAGTGAGAACTTAAAGAAAATGGAGTCAATGTGTAAGGAGGCAGCAGCAAACGGAGCTTCTGCAATCTGTTTCCCGGAACTTGCAACAACCGGATACAGCCCGGTGCTCATTGCAGAAAAGTTTTTTGAAATTTCAGAGACGGTACCTGGACCAAGCACCGATTTCTTATGTGAGGTTGCAAAAGCAACAGGCCTTTACATTATCACTGGTATTTCAGAAAAGAGTAACGTTCCTGGTAAATTATACAACTCACAGGTAACTATTTCACCGGAGGGAGAAATTGTTGGACTGTACCGCAAGATTCATGTATGGGGACTTGAAAAACTTTACTGGAAAGAAAGTACTTCCTGTGAATTTACCACATTTGAGATGCCAATGTGCAAGGCCGGAACAATGATCTGCTATGATACCTGCTTCCCGGAGACGGCAAGAGTACTTGCATTAAAGGGTGTCAATATCATTTTCGATTCCGCTGCATGGAGAATTCAGGAAGCTGATATCTGGGAGTTAAATACAAGATGCCGTGCCGTTGAAAACCACGTATTTATGGTTTGCTCTAACCGCTGTGGTGTGGAAGGAGATTCCACATTAAATGGTGAAAGCCGTATCATCGGACCGCGTGGAAATGTACTTGCAGCAGCCGGCCGCGAAGAGGAAATCATTTATGCAGAGGTTGATATTGATGCATGTATTAAAGATAACGCAATGCAGTTATCCTACATGAAAGACAGAAGACCGGAAGCATATTCATTGATTACAGAGTGTTCAAACTACTAAAAAGATAAAAAGCAGGTGGGAGATATGGATTTAAAAACAAAGTTAACAAATATGACACTGGATACACCGCTGCTTCCGGCATCTGGACCATTTGTCGGAACAGCAGAAAAAATCATAGCATTATCAAAATATAATCTCGGTGCCGTTGTCACAAAGACGATTTCCGCGAATGTACCTACGATACCAAGACCGTTTATGCGGGGCGAGGGAAATTACATTATGAACTGTGAACCGTGGTCGGAATATAGTGTCGATGTCTGGAAATCAGAATTTCTCCCACAGGTAAAAAAAGAGGTTAAACAGCCATTGTTAGTCAGCCTCGGATATTCGGATGAAGATATGCGTTATATGCTCCCGTTAGTGAATGAATATGCAGACGGATATGAGATATCAACGCATTATGTGGGAAAAGACCTGACACCGATGAGAGAGACGATCAAAATGATCCGCTCCCTGACAGATAAACCGGTATACATGAAAGTCAGCCCACATTTTCCGAATCCGGTGGCTTTTGCAGAGATGGTCTTAGAACAGGGAGGAAATGGAATTGTGGCGATCAATTCGCTCGGTCCTTCCATGAAAGTGGATCTTGCAACAAGAAGTGTTCCAATCGGCAACAAAGATGGTCAGGTATGGCTTTCCGGACCGGCGATCAAGCCGGTGGCACTTGCTTTTGTCAACAATGTAAAACGTGCAGTACCGGAATGTGAGATTATTGGTGTCGGCGGTGTTGAGACAGCGGAGGATGTCCTTGAATTTTTACTTGCCGGAGCTAATGCAGTTGAGATGCTGTCAGCAGCACTTTTAAAGGGACGTGATCTGTATGGAAAGATTATAAAAGATCTTCCAGCGGCTTTGGAAAAATATGATTTTTCTTCTATTGAAGAAGTTGTAAACACGGAACTTAAGGTTGGAGAACTTGATTATGAAAGAAAGATGGCACAGTTTAATACAGAGAAATGTGTTTCCTGTGGAATCTGTGAAAAGGTGTGTCCGTTTTTTGCAATCCGTATGCCGGATAAAAAGCCAGTGGCAGATCCGAAAAAATGCATGGGCTGCGGGTTATGCCGTTCGCGTTGTCCGCGAAAAGCAATCTACGGAGTTTAGTGCATGATCCGGAAGAAAAAATGAGGTGTTCTATGAATGAAAAAAAATTAAAGTGCGCAGCGGTTAATTTTAAAAGCGTACTGGGTGATACCGAAAAAAATCTGGAAAAAATAAAAGAAATCTGTGCAAAGGCTTCCAAAGAAAATGTAAAAATAATCTGTTTCCCGGAATTCGCACTCTGCGGGCAGGATGCAGATCAACTTGGATTAAAGTTGTTTGAGGTTTCAGATACGATACCGGGACGTATGACAAAGCTGATTTCAGAAATTGCAAAAAGTTGTGGACTTTACCTGATCGTTGGGATGTCACAGAAAAGTCAGGTTCCCGGAAGATTGTTTGATACCCAGGTGGTATTTGGACCGACAGGGGAGATAAAGGCAACTTATCAGAAAATACACATTGAGCAGAGAGAACTTCTATATTGGAAAGGAAGCATTGGAAAAGAAATAAAGTATTTTGATGTCACATCTGTTTTGACAGGAATTTTGATGGAATCTGATATGAAGTGCCTTAAGACCGCAGAGCGGATGAAACAGCAAAAGGTAAAACTCATTCTTGTGTCGGGTTATGGCGGAGATGAAAACAGAAAGAAAGAGGTTCTTAATTTTGCAAAGAAAAGCGGAGCAAAACTTCTTTTGGCAAATCCAAAGGAAAGCTTTTTAGTTGATACAGATGGCGTGATACAGGCATCTGTATCAGGAGAAGATGAAATTCTGGTTACAGAAATCGGAATGTAGCAGGGAGGAATCAGTATGGAGCGTTTAGGATCACCTGTCAGAAAAGTGGATCATTACGCAAAGGTAAGCGGAGAGGCAAAGTATGTCGGTGATTACCGGATGGAGCATATGCTTTATGGAATTATGGTAAGATCGACCGTACCGCATGCAAGAATAAAAAGCATACATTATCCCGAGATGGAGGAAGGCTATTATACCGTGGATGCACACGATATGACAGAACCGAACTTCCTGCGCGATGAGAAGGATGGACAGCAGATTTATGCAGATGAGTTTGTGAACTATATTGGTGAAGGAATCACAATGATCTGTGGTCCAAAGGAAAAACAGACAAAACGTTATGCAGAGCAAACAGTTGTGGAATATGAAGAATTACCGGCAATTTGTTCTGTGGAAGAGTCGACGGAGGTACAGGTAGAATATTTTTACCGCAAAAATGAAGTTGAGAAAAGCTTCGAAAAAGCGGATAAGGTGTATGAGGAAACATTACATACAGGCTATCAGGAACAGATGTATCTGGAAACGAACGGTATGTTAGTCACCTGGAAAGATGATCATATTTTAATCTATGGCTCCATGCAGAATCCTTACTACATTAAAAACGAACTTGCAGCAGTTTTTCATCAGAAACCCGAAAATGTACAGGTTATTCAGGCAGTTACGGGAGGCGGATTCGGTGGAAAAGAAGATTACCCGTCATTAGTTGCCTGTCAGGCAGCATTGGCAGCAAAAAAGACAGGATGTCCAGTCAGATTTGTACTTGGACGAAAAGAGGATGTATATGATTCTCCGAAGAGACATCCGGCAGATATCCATTACAAAGCAGCCCTTGATAAGAATAACAATATTATTGGACTGACTGCAGATGTCACTTTTGACGGAGGCGCTTACCAGACAGTATCGGCAACGGTAATGCAGAGATGCCTGATTACAATTACCGGGGTTTATGATATTCCAAGTTTAAGCGTTCACGGAAGGGTTATGAAAACAAATAAAGTTCCGACTGGAGCGTTCCGGGGATTTGGTGCACCACAGAGTCACTATGCGATTGAAACATTTATGAATCATATCGCTGAATTTACAGGAGAGGACAAGCTCCTTTACAAGAGCAGACATTTAGTTGTACAGGGATCGGCAACGGCGACAAGTGGTTTATATAAATATCCGGTTATCATGCCGCAAATGATAGAAAAAGCATGTGAGATGACTGATTACCGGAAAAAAAAAGAGACATACAAAAATCAGACAGGACGTTACAGAAAAGGCATTGGAATGGGATTATCCATTCACGGATGTGGATTTACAGGGTCGGCAGAAAAAGATTTTTTGAAGTCGGTTGCTTCTATTAAAAAATATAAAGATAACAAAGTAGAAATTTTAGCAAGCAGTACGGATATGGGACAGGGGGTAAAAACAACTTATACTAAGATCGTTGCAAGAACCCTTGGAATTCCCCTTGAGGATGTTATCATCGTAAATCCGGATACGGATCGTGTACCAAATTCAGGACCGACCGTCGCTTCACGATCCATCATGATTGTTGGAAATCTTTTGCAGAAGGCGGCAGCAGAATTAAAGGAAAAGTGGTTAGACGGAAAAGAGCAGGTTATTGTCAAACATTATGTACATCCGGCAGATATGATCCCATGGGATTTAAATACATTTACAGGCGACCCTTATCCAACTTATTCCTGGGGAGTCAACATCATAGAAATTGAACTTGATACGTTGACCGGAGAAGTACATGTGACGGGGGGTTGTGGAGTCTACGATGTAGGTTACACCATTGATGATGTGATCATGCAGGGGCAGATTGAAGGCGGTATGCTGCAGGGTGTCGGCTATGCTTCCATGGAAAGAATGGATGCGGTAAATGGAAGAATCCGTCAGGGAAGTTTTACTGATTATATGGTGCCTACGTCGATGGATACGGCAGAATTTGTTACCTGTACGATGGATAATATCTATGATAACGGACCATTTGGTGCAAAGGGCGTCGGAGAACTTACCGTACACGGCAGTGCACCAGCTTATGTTGAGGCAGTGGAACAGGCAAGTGGATTGCATTTTACGAAGATTCCGATTACGCCGGAAGAAATTATAAGATAACAGGAAAGGGCGTGAAAAATCATGATATGTGTAAACATTAATAATGCGGAATATCTGTTTGACTGTGATCCGACAGAGCGGCTGGTAGATATATTAAGGAAAAAATTGAATTTTACCGGAGTAAAGGAAGGCTGTGGTGAGGGAGAATGTGGAGCATGCTCAGTGATCATAGACGGAAGACTTTCAAATTCATGTTTAGTGGCAATTGGAAGTGTTGATGGATCGCGTGTCACGACTATCGAAGGACTTCGAAACACCAAACGTTTTGAGGTGCTTGATAAGGCATTTGCAGATGCGGGAGCAGTACAGTGTGGATTTTGTACACCGGGAATGATCATGGCTGCGGAGGCGCTCTTAGAGAAAAATCCACATCCAACAGAAGCAGATGTAAGACTTGCAATCTCAGGAAATATTTGCAGATGCACCGGCTATAACATGATCATAGACGCAGTTTTGTCAGCGGCAGAAAGAGGGGCAGGCTTATGGTAGGTTACAATCCCAAAACAAAAGAAGAAGCATTAAAGCTCCTTGCCCAAAAAGAAGATATACAGATTTTTTCCGGTGGAACGGATCTTATGGTTGTAAAGCGTTTTAAGGAAAATGTGATTTTTATTAACCAGATTGAAGAACTAAAAGGGATTGAGGAAACAAAAGATGAATGGCAGATCGGTGCAGGAGTTACATTTACCGAACTGATCGAATCGGATATGCCGGATATCATGAAAACCGTATGTTCCCAGGTGGCATCCCCGGCAATCCGGAATCGTGGAACTTTAGGAGGAAATATCTGTAATGCATCTCCAGCAGGCGATACGCTCCCGATGTGGTATGCACTGAAGGCAAAGGTAAAGTTAGAGTCCATGAAAGATGGGGAACAGATAGAAGAGAGGATTCTTCCAATAAAAGAATTTATCCTTGGAATTCGAAAACTGGATCGCAGACCAGAAGAGTTACTGACAAAGATCATTGTTCCAAAGACATATTTTACTGGTAAGACATATTTTTATCATAAAAAGGTCGGTGCAAGAAGGGCAGAGGCAATTTCGAAATTATCATTTTTTGGAGTGTCAAAAATCAAGGACGGAAAGATTAAATCCATCAGCGCAGCCTTTGGGGCAGTCGGCATCACAGTGGTAAAGGATGAGACACTTGAGGCAAAGATGAAAGGAATGGATAAGGAGACATTTTCGCAGCAAAAAGAAATGTTGTTTGACGCATATATGGAACATGTGAGACCGATTGATGATCAGCGGTCGACGGCAGCATACCGGAAAAAGGTTTCAGGAAATTTACTTAGAGACTTTTTAGATCATACAGAAGAAAAAATGTAAAGGAGTGACAGACATGAGCGAACCGGTTTTGGAGATGAAAAATATAACAAAGACATTTGCCGGAATTAAGGCAAACGATAATGTCAACTTAAAGCTTTATAGCGGTGAGATACATGCACTTCTGGGAGAAAATGGAGCCGGAAAAAGTACATTGATGAATATCTTGACCGGTATATATAAGCCCACCTATGGAGGCATTTTTTACAAAGGCAAAAAGGTTGCCTTTAAATCACCGAAACAGGCGGTAGATCTTGGGATAGGTATGGTGCATCAGCATTTCAGGCTGATTCCGACACTGACGGCAACGGAAAACATTCTCCTTTCCACAAAGACAAAAGGTATTTTCGTGGATACTGCAGAGATGGATCGAAAGATCAAGGAATGTTCGGAAAAGTTTGGACTTGAGGTTACACCGAACGCAAAGATATGGCAGCTTTCCGTTGGTGAACAGCAGAGAGTTGAAATCGTAAAACTTTTATACCGCGGCACAGAGATCATGATCTTAGATGAACCTAGTGCGGTACTGACACCGGAGGAATCCATTCACATGTTTCAGACACTTCGCAAAATGGCGGATGACGGAAAAACAATCGTATTTATCACACACAAGATGAATGAGGTTATGATGCATGCAGATCGCATTACCGTACTTCGGAATGGAACTTCAATCGCTACCATGAAAAAAGAGGAGACATCGAAAGAAGAACTTACCAGCATGATGATGGGTAACCGTACGGAAAGTGATATCAGACAGGAAGAAAAAACACCGGTCGGAGAGTTGCTGCTCTCTGTGAAAGATCTGTCTGTTAAAAATGATAAAGGAATCATAGGACTGTCGGAATTTTCTATGGATCTTCATAAAAATGAGATTTTTGGTATTGCAGGTGTTGCTGGAAACGGACAGAATCTTTTGGCCGAGGTACTTGCCGGATTAAGAAAAAGTGAGACCGGTACGGTAACTTATAAAGGTTCGGACGTCACGCAGATGTCGGTTCACCAGAGAATCGCAGAGGGAATCTCATTTATCCCGGAAGACCGTATTCATATGGGGTTAGTTGCATCCATGAATATGCAGGAAAACTTCTTATTAAAAGCGAGTGACAGTAAGAAATACAGCAGACATGGAATTCTTTTAAAGAGCAAGATCACAGAAAAGACCACAGAGATTGTAAAAGAATATGCAGTTAAAAATGCCGGGTTAAAGTATCCGGTTAGCATGATGTCTGGTGGTAATCAGCAAAAATTGATCATAGGGCGCGAGATGGACAGTGATCCAGATGTTGTGATTGCAGCCTATCCGGTGCGTGGACTTGATATCGGGACTACACAGGCGATACATGAGATATTGCTTGAAGCAAGAAATAACGGAAAAGCAGTTCTTTTAATATCAGAAGATTTAGATGAGTTAATGAGTCTGTCAGATAAGATCGGTGTACTTTGTTCTGGAAAGTTACAGGGAGTTTTGGATATTAAAGATGCAACTTATGATAAGATCGGCAGATTAATGACTGGGGAAAAGGAGGACTGAATATGAAGTTACTGATACAGAAGAGGGACAATGTAACACCAATTCAGAGGATTGAAAATGTGGTCGTTTGTATTCTTCTTGCGATGGCATTCTGTGCAATCTTTATCCTTGGATACGGAGAGAATCCGTTTTTGGTTTACTGGAAAATGTTAAAGACAGCATTTGGTTCTGTCCGTGGATTATCAAACAGTATAGTATATGCAATTCCACTTATGCTTTGCAGTCTGGGGGTTTCGGTTGCATTTAAGATGGGATTAAACAATATCGGAGCGGAAGGTCAGTACACAATGGGTGCTTTTGCGGCAACGGGAATTGCACTGTATTGCAATTTCATTCCTGAAAAACTTACGATCCCGGCAATGGTCTTAGCAGCGTTCATAGCAGGCGCAATTTGGGGTGTGATCGCAATTATTCCGAAAGCATTCTGGAATGTCAATGAAACGATCATTACGCTGATGCTCAACTATGTGGCAATTTTATTTGTAGATTATCTCTGTTTCGGACCATGGATCGATAAAGATATCAATCTTCCGGTATCAAAAACAATTCCAGATTACGCAAAGATGAAAAGCTATTTTGGAACCAATATCAATGCGGGAGTCATCATTGCGATTGTGTGTGCTATTTTAATTTATCTGTTCTTTAAATATACGGTGGCAGGTTATCAGATTAAAGTAATCAGTAAGAATATTACAGCGGCACATTATGCAGGACTTGAAGTAGTAAAGAAAATACTTCTTGTTATGTTAGTCAGTGGTGGTATTTCAGGAATGGCAGGATTTGCACAGGTCAGCGGACAGGTTTATAAACTGCAGACCGGAATTGCAAACAATGCCGGATTTACAGGTATCGTCATTGCATATTTAAGTAAATTTAATCCTTTTGTAGTATTACTTGTATCGATCTTCTTCGGAGGGCTTACCATTGGTGGTTATTCGGTACAGACGATGGGAATTCCGTCACAGGTTGTTACAATGCTTCAGGGTGCAATTTTAATTTTTGTACTTGGTGGTGAACTGGTCGGAAAGTACAAAGTATCTGTTTTGAAAAATGCAGCGAAGATCAAAAAAGAGATAAAGGAGGCGGCGTAAATGGGAGCAGCAGACATGACAATAACAATTTTGGCGTCGATCATCATAGGCGCAGCGCCAATCTTATATGCATGTATCGGAGAAATATTTTCACAGCGAGCCGGTATTATGAATCTTGGTCTTGAAGGTATTATGCTGATCGGAGCAGTGGTTGGTTATTACACCGGATACAAAACGGGAAGTATGGTTGTGGCAGTATTGGTTGTGCTTTTGGTTGGAGCAGTGGTTGGAATTGCATATGCATTTTTAACAGTAACGTTAAAAGCTAATCAGGTTGTGACGGGGCTTGCGCTTGTAACATTTGGTACAGGTATGAGTGGTTTCGTCGGAAAAAGCGTGGTAAGTGTTGCATCCCGTTATCATATTCATACAATGGCGATTCCGCTTTTGTCTAAAATTCCAATCATTGGTCCTGTATTATTTGATCAGGATCCGCTGGTATATATTTTGTATTTCCTTGCACCACTTGCGACAGTTTTTATGATGAAAACAAAGCCTGGTATGGTACTTCGGGCACTTGGAGAAAATCCGGGAGCACTTGATGCAGATGGATACAATGTTGTAAGACTTCGATATATCTATGTGACATTCGGTTGTATTTTAAGCGCAGTTGGTGGGGCATATTTAACACTGGTGAGTACACCATTCTGGAATGATGAGATGACATCTGGAAAAGGATGGATTGCAGCAGCACTTGTGATTTTTTCCATGTGGAATCCGATGATTGCAATCGGTGGAGCATTATTATTTTCAGGTGTGAATGTGCTGACAAATTATATTCCTTTATTTTTACCGGATATACCAACTTATTTTTTAAAGATGCTTCCGTATATTTGTACGGTCATCGTATTAATTTTATCAACGGGGTCCTTCCGGGGAAAACATACCGCACAGCCGGCAATGCTTGGTGTACCGTATGACCGTGAAGAAAGGTAACTGCTGTTTCTAATTATGGAACAGAAGATATAAAAAGCAGGCAGGAGGAAATTATTATGAAGAAGAAAGCAGTGAGTATTTTATTGACAGTGACCATGGCGGCAGCAATGTTAAGTGGCTGCGGCAACAATGCAGGAAGTGCTTCTGGCGATGCGTCAGCATCATCTGATGGTGCAGCAACAGAGTCTGGCAAAGCAGCAACGGAAGATTTTTCCAATATTAAAGTTGGTGCAATCGGTAGTTTTGGTAAAGATGATGGCGGTTGGACACAGGCACAGTATACAGGAATTGTAAATGCATTATCCGAGCTTGGAATTTCTGAGGATAATCTGGAATTTGTAGATAATGTTGCTGAGACAGGAACAGATTTTACCAATGCTGCAGAAGGACTTGTTGCAGATGGATGCAACATCATCATTGGTGCATCTACCGGTTATAAGAGTGCAATCGAGGAATTATCTTCAAAATATCCGGATATTCAGTTTGCACAGGCAGATGGAACATCGATGAATGGAAATCTTTGTGGTTATCAGATTCGTTCTTATGAAGGTATGTTCCTCTGTGGTTATATCTCAGCATTAATGTCTGACCAGGATGATCTTGGATATTCTGCAGGACAGCCGGAAGCTTCTGTTATTCAGGGTATCAATGCATTTGCACTCGGTGCAAAATATGCAAATCCAAATGCAACTGTACGTGTTGTATGGGCAAACAGCTGGTATGATCCGACTGCTGAGGCAGATTGTGCAAACAGTTTAATATCACTTGGAATCAAATGTATCGGTATCAATGCTTCCTCCCCGGCAATTCCACAGGCATGTGAAGCTGCAAAAGTACTCTGTACCGGATATCATGTGGATATGAAGGATTATGCACCGGATGCGGTTATGGTTTCTTACATGTGGAACTGGGCACCGATCTTTGAGGATATCATTGAACAGTATGCAGCAGATGGAACGCCAAAAGATACATCTTATTACTGGGGCGCAGAAGAAAACTGTTCTACAATTTCTGATATTAATATGGACATTGTACCACAGGATGTAGCAGATAAAGTTCATGACGTACAGCAGAAGATTGCATCCGGAGAGCTTGATGTACTTGCTGGAGAAATCAAAGATAATCAGGGCAATGTGATCGTAAAAGAAGGCGAGACAATGTCTGATGAAGTTAACAGAAGTATGGATTTCTTAGTTGATAATGTAATAGGTCAGCTTCCGTAAAAGCATGATATTTCAGACAGGGATGTCTTTGTTGTAAAACAGGGATAAAATTGCAGGCAGTAATGTACGATACACCGGGATGTGAAGATGCATTGCTGCCTGAAAAAGTGAGGTTGGATGATATGAAAGCATACAAGGGGAATATTATTTATACAAAAACATACCATGAATTTACACTGCTTGCAGATGGCTATATCGTAGTGGATGATCAGGGAAAAGTGAAAGACTGTTATCCGGTACTTCCGGAGGAATATAAAGGAATTGAAGTTGTTGATTTTGGAAACAGGCTGATCATACCTGGATTTACAGACTGTCATGTGCATGCATCGCAGATGCCGACCATTGGTATCGGCTATAACACAGAACTGATCGAATGGTTAGATACGTTGACCATACCACAGGAGATCAGACTTCATGATAAGGAATATGCAAAAAAAGTTTATCATGATTTTGCAAAAGAATTATTAAAATATGGAATTACGCATTCCATTATTATGACGACCATTCATGCTGATTCTGCATCCATTCTGGTGGATGAACTGTGTCAGACAGGTCTTAAAGCATATGTTGGAAAAGTTTGTGAGGATTGCAATACGTTAGAAGATGCAATGGAAAAAACAGATGTTGCCATTGCGGAATCGGAGCGTTTTATTCGTGAAAATATAGATAAATCAGATCTGGTGCGTCCGATTGTGACACCAACACTCAGTATGATCTGCACAAGAGAACTGATGACGGCGTTAGCAGAGCAGGCAGAAAAATATGATCTGCCGATTCAGGCGCATTTATCGGAAAATCTGAGTGAGATAGAGTTTACATTGAAATTTTTTGGAGACTGTAAGGATTTTACTGAAACTTATGAAAAAGCAGGAATTATGACAAAAGCGCAGACAATGGTGGCACATTCGATTCATTTGTCGCAGAGGGAAAAAGAGTTGATCAGAGACCGTGGTATTTTAGTCGGTCATTGCCCAAACTCCAACCTGAATCTTTTAAGCGGTGTCATGAAGCTTGCAGAATATAATGATTTTGGAATCAGAACCGGACTGGGAAGTGATCTTGCAGGTGGACATACCTTGAATATGTTTCAGAATATGGTCGCAGCAATCCAGGAGGGTGGGATGCATTATGTCAATCACACATATGACCGTCCGGTGACGGCTGCAGAAGCATTTTATTGTGCGACAAAGGCGGGGGGAAGCTTTTTTGGAAAGACCGGAAGTTTCGAGCCTGGCTATGATTTTGATGCATTAGTCATCAATGATTCCGATGCACTTTTGTATAACGATTTTACATTACAACAGCGTGCAGAGCGCATGATTTACTGTAGTGATGACAGAAATATCGAAAAAGTATTTGTCAATGGAAAAGAATTATAGATTGGAGAATACATATGAAAATACTAATAAAAAATGCGTTAGCGGTTGTAGAACCGTCGGATACAAAAGATCTGTTTCAGGTAAAAAATAATTCTATTTTGATAGATGGAAACATTATTACAAAGATTGGATACAATTTGGAGGACGAGGCGGATGAGGTTATTGATGCAACTGGAAAGATTGTTTATCCGGGACTGGTCAATACGCATCATCATCTGATGCAGGCATTTGCAAGAAATATTCCAAAGGCACAGAAATTAGAGCTGTTTGACTGGCTTTATATAGTATTTGATGTGCTCTCAAAAGTTGACCCGGACTTTTTATACCACACCATGCTGGTATCTGGAGGAGAACTGATGCGCTATGGCTGTACGACATTGTTTGACCATCAGTATTCTTATCCTAATGGACAGAGTTTAGAACTGATCGATGCGCAGTTTGACGGGGCAAAAGAATTGGGAATCCGATATATCTGTGGACGTGGAGGAATCACGCGGGGAGTAAATAATGGCGGCAGTGCCCCGGAGTGTATTGTTGAGACAACGGAACAGTTTATAAGCAATGCGCAAAAGATCATTGAAAAATACAAGGATGATAATAAGTTTGCGATGAATGGGGTGGCAGTAGCACCATGTTCGCCATTTACGGTGACGGAGGATGCCATGGTGGAGTCAGCAAAGCTTGCAAGAACCTATGGTGTAAGACTTCATACGCACTTGTGTGAGACACTTGATGAGGAGCGGTTCTGCCAGGAATATTATGGAATGCGTCCATTAGCGTGGGCGAAAAAAACCGGGGTAATCGGAAGTGATACATGGTATGCGCACGGAATTCACTTTAATGATGAGGAACTTGATCTGCTTGCAGAGACAAAGACGGGTATTGCACACTGTCCGATTTCGAATATGAAGCTTTCATCGGGGATCTGTCGTGTGCCTGAAATGTTAGAGAGAGGAATTACAGTAGGTCTTGCAGTAGATGGAAGTGCAAGCAATGATGGATCGAACATGTTGGAGGAACTGCGTGTATCCTATCTGTTACATCGGTTGAATTCCAGTGCAAAGGCGCCTACGGGACAGGAATTGCTTTATATTGCAACCATGGGAGGTGCAAAACTTTTGGGAATCGATTCCTATACAGGTTCCTTAGAGTCAGGAAAAGCAGCAGATTTATTTATGGTTGATGTGACAAAGGATGCAGATAATGTTGGAGCTTATGATGATCCGGCGGCAATGCTTGCAACCGTGGGCTATAAAAAACCGGTTGACCTTACCATGGTAAATGGAAGAATAACAGTTCGTGACGGACATCTGGTTGGCTTCGATGAACGTCTCATGGCACAAAAGGCAGATGCGTATTACAAGGAAATGCTTAAGCGCGCATAACATAGGAGGTGCGGTCATGAAAAATTATGTAATTACGATTGAAAGAGGATTTGGAAGCGGTGGAAAGACGATTGGCTGTGAGGTTGCAAAACGCCTGGGAATTCCATGTTATTCAGATGAGATCATTCAGATGGTGTCGGAAGAAAGCGGATTGAATCCGGAGCTATTTGAGCGTTTGCAGCAGAAAAACAGAAATGGAAGTGTGTCGAAGAATTTAGCAACCATAGAGAAAGCCATCATTGTGAGTCCGGGGTTAAGTGCAACAGAAGCGATCAAGGATGAAAATCTTTACAATTATCAGGCAAAGATTATAAGACGGATGGCAATGAAAGAATCCTGCGTGATACTTGGTTATTGTGCAAATTACATTTTAAAGACATTTCCGAATGTTTTAGCAGTCAATATCCAGGCACCGTATCATATTTGTCATGGAGAGATTATGGATCGTTATGTTTTAGATTCTGATGAGGCGGCGTCATTGATTGCGGAAAAGGATATCCAGCGTTCCAGCTATTATAAATATTTTACCGGAAAAGATTGGACGAATTATAAAGAATATGATGTTGTCATGAACTCATATCGTTTAGGGCGTGAGAAATGCGTCGATCAGATTATTCAGTTGCTGCGTATAAAATTAGGGGATAAGGCGGAAATCACAGATATGAAAGATATGAAATAATAATATTATCTGGTTGATTTCCAGAGGAAAATGTGCATGAGTAGAATATGGGTCAATGGAAAAGAGGTAGAAGCCTCTGAAGACAGAAAATTGATGGATGTTTTAAGGAATGACTGTCATTTAAAATCAATTAAGGATGGGTGTTCTCAGGGAGCATGTGGCTCCTGTACCGTTGTAATTGATGGAAATGCGATAAAAGCCTGCGTCCAGACGATGAAACGAATGGAAGGAAAACATATTCTTACGGTAGAGGGTTTAACGGATTATGAAAAGGAAGTATTTGTCTATTCTTTTGGTGAAGCAGGGGCAGTACAGTGTGGTTTTTGTATTCCGGGAATGGTAATGTGTGCAAAAGCACTGTTGGATAAGACATTAACTCCAAGTCGGAAAGAAATTGCCTTTGCCATTCGTAATAACATCTGCAGATGTACAGGTTATAAAAAAATCGTTGCAGCAATTGAACTTGCAGCATCTATTTTCCGTGGAGAGGTGCAGATTCCGGCAAAAGAATCGGGTGTTTCGGTTGGAAGAAAATATCATAGGATTGATGCCAGGGAAAAGGTACTTGGAACCGGACAGTATATTGATGATGTGGAAATAGAGGGCATGACGTATGCGGGAGCTATACGGTCCGCATATCCGCGTGCAAGAGTCCTTAAAGTAAACAAGGATGCGGCACTGGCACTTGATGGTGTAATCGCTGTTCTGACCGCAGAGGATATCCCGGGAAACAGACAGGTGGGGCATATCAAGCATGACTGGGATGTGATGATTCCAACGGGAGAAATTACGCATTTTCTGGGAGATGTTATCTGCCTGGTGGTTGCCGAGACAGAAGAAATTTTAGAGCAGGCAAAAAAGCTTGTGGAAATAGATTATGAAGAACTTCCGGCAATTACAAATGTTGCAGATGCACTTGCCGAGGGAGCACCACTTTTGCATGAAGATGGAAATATTGTCAGCCATCAGCATTTGGTAAGGGGAGATGTGGACAGTGCCATAAAGGAAGCTGCCTATGTTGTGACGGAACATTTTGAAACGCCCTGGACAGAACATGCATATATGGAGCCGGAATGTTGTATTGCCATGCCGCATGAGGATGGAGTTTTTATGTATTCAAGCGATCAGGGTGTTTATTCCATTCGGGAAGAATGTGCGTTAATGTTAGGACTTCCGGAAGAAAAAGTGATTGTGGAAAACAAACTGGTCGGTGGCGGATTTGGTGGACGTGAGGATGCGGTAATACAGCCGCTTGCATCGCTTGCTGCATACCGGACAGGACGTATTGTAAAAATAAAATTTACACGTCAGGAGAGTATGCTGGTTCATCCGAAGCGTCATGCATTTTCCATTGATATCACAGTTGCCTGTGATGCGGATGGAAAGATCACAGCTTTAAAAGAATATAATCTTACAGACAACGGTGCATATGCATCACTCGGAGGACCTGTTTTACAGCGTGCATGTATCCATGCGTCTGGACCGTACTGCTTCCATAATATTGATGTGGAAGGCCTGGCAGTATATACAAACAATCCGCCTGCCGGAGCATTTCGTGGTTTTGGTGTGACGCAGACATGTTTTGCAATCGAGTCATGTTTAAATCTGCTTGCTGAGAAAGTCGGTATTTCTGACTGGGAGATCCGTTATCGGAATGCAGTCAGACCAGGAGATGTCCTGCCAAATGGTCAGATTGCAGATCCAGCGACCGGTATTGTGGAGACACTGCTTGCAGTAAAGGATATTTATGAGCAGAATCCATATGTCGGGATCGGCTGTGCGATCAAAAATGCCGGTGTCGGAATCGGGCTTCCAGATTACGGAAGATGCAGACTCAGTGTGATAGATGGAAAAGTACATATCCGCTCGGGGGCAACCTGCTTAGGTCAGGGACTCGGAACCGTTTTAACACAGATTGTCGGTGAAGTGCTAGGTCTTGACGATGAAGAACTTGTATATGATATGCCAAACTCTGTTGATACGCCGGATTCCGGAAATACTTCCGGTTCCAGGCAGACACTGATTACCGGAGAAGCTGCGAGAAGAGCTGCTGACCAGCTGAAAGCTGCTTTGGGAGATGGAAAACTTTCAAATCTAAATGGGCGGAAGTTTGACGGTGAATATTTTGCCAAAACAGATAAGATAGGAACTAAGACAGAGCATCCAATTTCACATGTTGCTTATGGCTATGCCACACATGTATGTATTTTAAATGAGGATGGAACCATAAAAAAAATGGTGGCTGCACATGATGTTGGAAAAGCGATCAATCCAATCAGTGTGGAAGGTCAGATTGAGGGTGGTGTGGTAATGTCATTGGGTTATGCATTGACAGAGCGGTATCGCCTGAAGGATGGTGTACCACTTGATAAATTCGGAACACTTGGACTGCTTCGGGCAAACCAGGTGCCGGAAGTGGAAAGTATTATTATCGAAAAACCGGGAATTGCGCAGGCATTTGGGGCAATCGGAATTGGAGAAATCACGTCTATCCCGACAGCACCGGCAGTGCAGGGAGCCTATTATAAGCTGGATAAAAAATTTCGCAGAAAACTCCCACTGGAGGATACGCCGTATGCGAGAAAGTAGAGGGTGAATGATGGTATTTAAGAATGCAGATATTTATACGATGGATCATAAAAATCCGCATATTGCAGACGGATATATCCGGACAGAAAACGGCGTGATCACGGCTGTTGGTAAGATGAAGGATTATCAGAAAAAGCAGGATGAGACAGAGCGGGATATGAAGGGCAGGATTCTGATGCCCGGCATGATGACAACACATTCTCATTTTTATGCCCAGTTTGTGCGTGGTATCATGGCAGATTTAAAACCGGTGACAAACTGGCCGCAGACGCTGACGAGGCTATGGTGGAGACTGGATGAAAAGCTGACGCCGGAACAGAATTATTACAGTGCCATGCTTGGCATGATTGAAGGTGTAAAAGCCGGTACTACACTGTATTTTGATCATCAGGCAAGCCCGGGTGCGATTGATGGATCACTGGATCTGCTTGAAAAAGCGGCAAGAGAGGTAGGAGTGCGTGCTGCGCTTGCCTATGAAGTGACTGACCGCGGCGGTAGCGAGGGATCGAAGGCAGGCATTCATGAAAATGTGAGATTCATAAAGAAAATGAAACAGAATACGGATGATACCGTGCGGGGAATGTTTGGACTGCATGCAATTTATTCCATTGGTGAAGAGACATTAGAAGCTTGTGCGAAAGAAGGTGCGGCAATCGATGCAGGGTTTCATATCCATATCGCAGAGGGTTATGAAGATGTTGCAGAATGTTACCGCAGATATGATGAGTCTGTCGTAAGCCGTCTGTTCAGAGCGGGTATTTTAAACGATCATTCAATCGCTGCACATGGTGTGTTTGTGACAGAGGAAGAAATGGAACTTTTGAGGGATTGTGGTGTTACAGTGGCATATAATGCACAGTCTAATACGAATAGCGGTGTAGGGATTGTTCCTGTTGTTCCAATGTTAAACAAAGGTGTGCATGTGGCACTTGGTGGAGACGGTTACAGTGCAGATATGTTCCGTGAACTATCTGTGGCATGCATGCTTCAGAGATTAAAAAGCGGCAGACCGTGTGAATTTACGACGGAGCAGACGTATCAGGTAGCATTTGATAATCCCGGCAGGCTTGCAGAAAAAATATTTGGAAGGAAAACGGGTGTGTTAAAAGAAGGTGCATATGCTGATTTTATTGCAGTAGATTACGATGCACCAACACCTATCTGTGCCGATAACTTTTTGGGACATATGTTAGCAGCATTTTCCGGTAAAGTGGCTATGACGGTGATCAATGGGAAGGTTGTATGTGAAAGTGGAAAATGCACATTTGTGGATGAAGAAAAAATTTTTGCAGAGTGCAGAAAGCAGGCAGAGATACTGTGGAAATCGATCGGGCAGGAGTAAAAAATGGGATCGGATCGTAGGATGAAAAAAGAAATTCAACCTTGACAAATCCCGCAGATATGGTTATTCTTGTAAAAGAAGAACAACCATAAGAGAATTGAATTACAGCCAATGTGGGCAGCCTGCCACATTGGTTTTCTTTTTTCTTAATGATAATTGTCTGAAAGGCAGATGAGAAATATTGAAGAAACCATTCATTATAGTAAGAGGCGGTGGCGATCTTGCCACCGGAACCATCCACAGACTCTGGTCGGCAGGATTTCCGGTTCTGGTACTTGAAGCGGAATATCCGGCAGCGATCCGCAGGCAGGTAGCTGTCTGTGAAGCGGTTTATGAAGGCAGTGCCACGGTAGAAGGCATGGAGGCTGTTTTGATCAAAGATGCTACAGAAGCAGAAAAAGTGATCGGCGCTGGAAAAGTTCCGTTACTGGTAGATCCGGACGGAGCAGCCATTGCAGCATTAAAGCCCGATGTGGTTGTTGATGCAATCCTTGCAAAGAAAAATCTCGGAACAACGCGCAATATGGCAGCACTTACGATAGGCTTAGGCCCCGGATTTACGGCGGGAGAGGATGTTGATATTGTCATTGAGACGATGCGTGGGCACAATCTTGGCCGAATTATCCGTGAGGGATCAGCCATTCCAAATACCGGAATCCCGGGCAATATTGGAGGCTATGCAGCAGAGCGTGTGATCCATGCAGGCGAAAAAGGGATTCTTTATAATGTGCATAAGATCGGTGATATTGTTGAACAGGGCGAGGAAATTGCGTATATCGTGAATGAGGATGAAAATGTCAGATATTCCGTAACGGCCACGATCCCCGGTATTATCCGCGGACTGATCCGTGATGGATATCCGGTCACAAAAGGCTTTAAGATCGCAGACATTGATCCGCGCAAAAGCGAACTTTCGAACTGTTTTACCATTTCGGATAAAGCGCGCTGTATCGCAGGCAGTGTGCTTGAGGCTGTCTGTGCGTTTGACACTGACATTTTATCATAAAACAGAAAGGGGCATATGCTTCATGAAACTGATAAAAACAGAAGATGCAGTCGGTCAGGTTCTCTGCCACGACATCACACAGATCATTAAGGGCGTCACAAAAGATGCGGTTTTTCGCAAAGGACATATCATCACAGAAGAAGATATTCCGGTGCTTTTAAGTGTTGGAAAGGATCATATTTACATCTGGGAAAAAGATGACACGATTCTCCATGAAAACGAGGCAGCGCAGATCCTTTATGAGATGTGCAAAAATGATCACATGCATCCATCGGATGTCAAAGAAGGTAAAATTGAGCTGATCGCCGATTGTGACGGACTGTTAAAAGTTGATAAAGAAAAATTAAAAAAGGTAAACAGTTTTGGGGAAATGATGATCGCCAGCCGCCATGGAAATACGCCGGTGAAGGCAGGAGACAAGCTTGCGGGAACCAGAATCATTCCGCTTGTCATCAAAAAGGAAAAAATGGAACGCGCAAAAGAAATCTGCGTAGATGCTCCTATTTTTACACTAAAACCATTTCACAAGAAAAAAGCTGCGATCATCACGACTGGAAATGAAGTTTATCACGGAAGGATCGCAGATACTTTTACACCGGTTATCCGGGAAAAATTAGCAGAATATGATACGGAAGTCATTTTTCATGAGACCTTTGATGATGATAACGAAAAGATTACGGACGGCTGTCTTGCGGCGATCGAAGCAGGAGCAGATCTTGTGATCTGTACCGGGGGCATGAGTGTGGACCCGGATGATAAAACACCGCTTGCCATCAAAAATACCGGGGCAGAGATCATTTCTTACGGTGCACCGGTATTGCCGGGAGCAATGTTTCTGCTTTCTTATTATAAAGAAAGCATTCCGATCCTTGGACTGCCGGGCTGTGTGATGTATGCAAAGCGTACGATTTTTGATCTGGTGCTGCCGCGCATTATGGCAGATGACAAAGTGACCGCAGAAGAACTTGCGGCACTTGGCGAGGGTGGTCTTTGCTTAAACTGTGAGCACTGTATTTACCCGAACTGTGGATTTGGAAAGGGCTGGTAAAGATCCTATGAAAGATAAGGCAGGCAGACAGATTGATTACATGAGAATCTCTATTACCGATCGCTGTAATCTGCGTTGTAAGTATTGCATGCCTGGTGATATAGAGACAACGGATATGGCGAATCTGCTGACATATGAGGAAATTGCAAAAGTGACAGAGACTGCCGCATCACTTGGAATCCGGCATATCCGTCTGACCGGTGGAGAGCCGTTAGTGCGCCGCGGCTGTGTAGATCTGGTCAAAAAAATAAAAAATATATCCGGCATTAATACAGTTGGAATGACTACAAATGGGGTTCTGCTTGCAGAGCATGCAAGGGCTTTGAAAGAAGCAGGACTGGATAGTGTAAATGTCAGCCTGGATACTTTAGATGAAACAGAATTTCAAAGACTGACGGGACGGGATGAATTAAAAGCTGTGTTAGCTGGAATTGGCGCAGTACAGGAAGTGGAAATTCCGGTAAAAATCAATACGGTTCATTATAAAAATCTGGACTGGAGAGCTGTTCTTGCTTATGCAGATGAAAGGCAGATTCCGGTGCGTTTTATCGAGATGATGCCGATCGGATATGGTGCAGATTATACCGGAAGATCCAATGAAGAACTGTTCCGGCAGATCGAGCGCATATATGGAAGTGCCTGTGCGATGAAACCGGATCGAAAAGTGGAATCTGAAAAAGCCAGAGAGCAGGAAGTTACAGTGAAGCTGCCATATAAAAACTATGGCGCAGGACCTGCAGTTTACTACCATTTTCCGGGATTAAATATAGATGTCGGCTTTATCAGCGCCATACATCATAAATTCTGTAAGAACTGTAATCGTATCCGTCTCACCTCCGAAGGATATTTAAAATTATGCCTCTGTTATGAAAAAGGTGTTGATCTAAGAGCAGTCCTCAGGGATCCCCAAAAGGAACAGACCTTACAGAAAGTGATGAAAGAGGCAGTTTTAGAAAAACCTATGGAACACTGTTTTGAACAGATTTCAGAAATGACGGAGCATAAAGCGATGGTACGCATTGGTGGATGAAAGAAACAGACGAAAATTATTAGAAAGCAGAGCAGTCATATATGGGAATCATAAAAGGAATTTGCATCAGCAAAGAAAGAGGAACAGAAAAGCATGAAGTGCCTGAGGCTGAGTTTGTCAGGGACTGGGGCATTCAGGGTGATGCGCATGCAGGAAAATGGCACAGACAGGTCAGTCTGCTGTCCTTTGAAAAAATAGAAGAATTTCGTGCAAAAGGCGCGGATGTAGCGTTTGGAGCATTTGGAGAAAATCTGATCGTGGAGGGATTTGATTTTAAAAACCTTCCAGTCGGTACGCGGTTTCGCTGCGGGGATGTGCTGCTTGAGATGACACAGATCGGAAAAGAGTGTCATTCCCACTGCCAGATTTATCAGAGAATGGGAGAATGTATCATGCCGCATGAAGGCGTTTTTGCTGTCGTGTTAGAAGGCGGTACGATTCATGTGGGGGATGAATTGACATTGCAGGAATCATGAGCTGGTTTTGCACATGCTATAAGGAGGACACATTATGAGAGAAATTGTGGAAGCTTTAAAGAAAAGAATCAATGAAAAGAAAAATAGTATGTTCATCACTGTAGTGGCGGGACGCGGCTCGATACCGCGAAAAGCAGGTGCTTATATGGTAGTCGGTGAGGATGGCAGGGTGACCGGAACGATCGGTGGCGGTAATCTGGAATATCAGGCAATTTTGCTGGGTCAAAAACTTCTTGCTGAAAAGAAAAATTATCTGCATGAGTATAATCTTGGTCAGGAAAAATCAGCAGAACTTGGAATGGCATGCGGTGGAAATGCGACTGTCTTATTTTACTATGTGGACGCGGTGGAAGATGCTGCATGGATCGGACAGATGGACGAGGCAGAAGAAAAAAGAAAACCATTCTGGATCCTTATGCCGTTAGAGGAAGGAAAAATTAAAATACTGCCGGAGTTTCAGACGTCTGCACATCAATCTGTGACAGAAATAGACGGAGCACGTTTTTATGCAGAACAGTTTTCTTATGATGGAAAAGTGTATATTTTTGGTGGCGGACATTTGGCGCAGGAACTTGTCCCGGTGCTGTCACATCTTGGATTTCGCTGCATTGTCTCAGATGACAGGGAGGAATTTACGAAGCCGGAACTGTTTCCGGGAGCGGAAGAGATACGGTTGATCGATTTTGGAAAACTGGAAGAGACATTTACGATTCATCCGGAAGACTACATTGTGGTCGTCACAAGAGGACATCTGTGTGATACGGATGCAGAGCGTTTTGGACTGAAAACTTCTGCCGGATATATCGGTGTTGTGGGAAGTAAGAAAAAAACAAAATTTGTTTATGATAAACTGATTGCGGAGGGATTTACCGGGGAACAGCTTGCACGCGTGACAGCACCGATTGGAATTGAAATCGGAAGTGAGACTCCGGCGGAGATTGCGATCAGCATTGCGGCACAGCTTATCGAAGTGCGTGCGAAAAAAAATCATCATAAAATTCATTTTTAAAATAAAGATTTGGGTGTCAAAAGGTGGCTTTTAATATCCGAATCAAATAAAAAAAAGAGGAAAAACAAATGAAAAAGAAATGTGTGTGTGTATTACTTTCTGCAGCTATGGCAATGACAATGTTTGCCGGATGTGGAAACAACAGGGATCAGGCAGCAGAGCCGTTTGAAGCAACAACGGTAACCGTATTTGCAGCAAAGAGTTTGAACACGGTTATGGAAGAACTGATCGCAGAGTATAACAAAACACAGCCGAACGTATCAATCGTAGGAAGTTATGACAGTTCAGGAACCCTGATGACGCAGATTGAAGAGGGAGCAGCTTGTGATGTATTCTTCTCCGCAGCACAAAAACAGATGGATCAGCTTCAGGATCAGGACGGATTGGTTATTGACGGAACCAGACATAACGTAGTAAACAATCAGGTCTGCGTAGTTACATACAAAGGCAGCGGCACAACCGTAACCGGACTTTCTGATATCGGAAATGCAAAAAGCATTGCACTTGCCGATGGTTCTGTTCCGGTTGGAAAATATACCAGACAGGCAATGGTAAATGCAGGTATGTTAGACAAAGTGGACGATGTTTCACAGATTACGACAACAGAAATCCAGAATGCGCTTGGCGGTGTGGATATCAACGAATGTGCCAATGTAGGAGCCGTAACGGCAGCGGTTGCAGAAGGCTCTAATGAAGTTGGAACCGTATATTATTCAGATACTTACGGTTTTGAAGATCGTCTGGAAATCTTAGAGGTAGTTCCTTATGAACTGACAGGAAATGTAATTTATCCGGTAGCACAGATCGTGAATAAAGATGCAGATGAGTTAGAGCAGAGTGCAGCAGAAGATTTTATCAATTTCCTGATTTCTGATGATGCAAAAACAATTTTCCAGAAATACTACTTTGATACAGATGTTGAATAAAAGGTAAAGATGAAACAGGAGGCAGTTATGAGTCAGTTGGCAGCGTATTTAAGCGGACTCGACTGGAGCCCGCTTCTGATCTCAATCAAGACTGGAATTGTAGCAACCGTAATTTCATTTTTTTTAGGAATTTATGCAGCACGAAAAGTAGTGAAAGCAGGACCGCGCGTAAAGGCAGTGGCAGATGGAATTCTGACACTGCCAATGGTGCTGCCACCGACGGTGGCAGGCTTTTTTCTGCTGTTATTGTTCAGTCTTAGGAGACCGTTTGGAGCATATCTTTATGATACGTTTAATTTCAAAGTGGTACAGACCTGGCTTGGCTGTATTCTCGCGGCAACCGTGATCGCATTTCCGCTCATGTACCGGAATGCCAGAGCTGCGTTTGAGCAGATTGATGTAAATCTGATTTATGCGGCGCGGACACTTGGGATGCCTGAGATTAAAATTTTCTGGAAAGTGGTGGTTCCTGCGGCGGGACCGGGCATTGCATCCGGAACGGTTTTAACCTTTGCAAGGGCGCTTGGTGAGTACGGTGCGACCTCGATGCTTGCAGGAAATATTCCGAAAAAAACAAGCACGATTTCACAGAAAATTGCAATGGTCATCCAGGATGGAGATTATGCGACAGCAGGATTCTGGGTGGTTGTAATATTAGTCATTGCGTTTGTGGTTATATTTTTGTTAAATATCATCACGGCAAAGAGTATGAAACATGTGAGCAGATGGTAAGGCAGGAGGACTGTGATGAGTCTGAAAGTAAATATAAAAAAGAAGCTTGGCAGCTTTTATTTAGACGTCGCGTTCGAGACAGAGCGTGGCGTATTTGCGATTCTTGGGGCATCCGGATGTGGAAAGAGTATGACATTAAAATGCATAGCCGGAATTGAGACACCGGATGAGGGGCGGATCGAGTTAAACGGCAGGGTATTATTTGATTCTGCAAAAAAGATCAATCTCACCCCACAGAAACGGCGTGTCGGCTATATGTTTCAGGATTATGCCCTGTTTCCCAATATGACGGTGGAACAGAATATCAAAGCTGGTATGGGAAAATGTCCGGATGAAGAGAAAGTGAAGTCTTATGTCAGACGTTTTCGCTTAGAAGGACTTGAAAAACACTACCCCACGCAGCTTTCCGGTGGACAGAAGCAGCGTGTGGCGATGGCGCGGATGATTGCTTCAGAGCCGGATATCCTGCTTTTGGATGAGCCGTTTTCTGCACTTGACAGTTACCTGAAGTGGGAGTTAGAGCAGGAGATGCGCGATATGCTGGCAGAGGTGGAAAAACCGGTACTTTTTGTTTCGCATAATCGTGATGAAGTTTATCGTCTGTGTAATATGGTAAGTTGTATCGATCATGGGAAAATGGAAGTCATTGAGGAGACAAAAGAGTTTTTCCATAATCCGAAAACAAAAACGGCGGCTGTGTTATCCGGATGTAAGAACATTTCTGCGGTGGAGATTGTGGATAATCATCACATAAAAGCATTGGACTGGGGGATCACTCTGTGCGTTTCGGAAATTCCGGAGGATACAAAAGCGGTTGGTATCCGGGCACATTCGTTCTATCCGGTGGATGCAGAGCAGATAGCAGGCAAAGAGTATGTGGCAAATGGAGAAAAACAGCAAAAGAATATTTTAAAGATAGAGGAATCCCGCATCATTGAGGATCCGTTTGAGTGGAATATTTCATTCCGTCCATCGAAAGAGAGCGGGTGGCTTCAGTGGAAAATAGCAAAAACAAAACAGGAAGATTCGCCCGGACCAATCCCCGCTGGTCTGGCAGTGGATGCAAAGGATATTTTATTGTTGAAGGATAGTGCCTATGAATAACCGACAATTGACCATTTTCCGTACAGTGTGTGAAGAAGGAAGCATGACAAAGGCGGCCCAAAAACTTTATATGACACAGCCTGCAGTCAGCCAGACCATCAAGGAGCTGGAGCAGGAGAGCGGTGTCTGCTTCTTAGAGCGCTATAACCGCAAAGTGGTACCGACGGAGAGCGGCAGGCTGCTCTATCAGTACGCGTGCCACATCTTAGGACTGTATCATGATTTAGAGCAGCATTTGAAGGAAACGGAAGGCGTGCGGACAATACGCATCGGTGCAAACCTTTCGGTTGGTGTGAAAATGTTGCGGCACCAGATCATCCGCTGGCGGGTATGGAGCATGTCAGGTTTGAGGATCTGAAAAAAGAAGCTTTTCTTCTGCGGGAAAAGGGAGCCGGTGTACGAGACCGGTTTGAAGCTATTTTAAGGGCAAAAGACTGCGTGATCGAGCCGCTATGGGAGAGCCGGAGCACGAAAGTACTTGTGCAGGCGGTGGAAGATGGATTTGGTATTTCTGTGCTGCCATATTTTCTGATCGAGGAATATTTAGAGGCTGGCCGTCTGGTGGAAATAAAAGTGGAAGATATTTGTCTTGAAAGAAACTTAAATCTGGTATATCATCCACATAAGGTGTGGAATGATCCACTGCGTGATTTTATGGATATTGTGCGTCAATATGGGCATGATGAGAGGTAGAACAAAATGAAAACACAAAAAAAGAACAGGCTTTCTGCGGTGGAAATACTGTTCTTTTCTATGCTATAAATGTGTGTGTGTATATAGCAATTAAAATATATCATGAATTTGATATAACTTCAAATAGGATAAAATTATAGAAAACATAAGCAAATGCTTATGAGAGCGGAGATAAGATATGAACCTGTTAGACATCATCGGACCTGTTATGGTTGGTCCATCCAGTTCACACACGGCGGGAGCCGTCAAGATCGGGAGAGTCAGCCGTAAACTGCTTGCGGAAGAAGTAAAAGAGGCAAAAATATACTTTCATGGTTCGTTCCTTGCGACGGGGAAGGGACACGGCACGGATAAGGCACTGATTGCGGGATTATTGGGAATGCAGGTGGATGATCCGGCAATACCGGACAGTTTTCGTATCGCAGAGGAGAGAGGAATGAAATTTTCTTTAGATGGTATCGACCTTGGTGATGTGCATCCAAACTCGGTGAAAATGAATCTGACAGGAGTTTCCGGACGTACACTTGAAGTGATCGCGGCTTCCATCGGAGGCGGGCGGATACAGATCTGTGAGCTTGACGGGATCACTGCCAATTTCAGCGGCGATTATCCGACACTGATCGTGCATAACATCGACCAGCCGGGGCATGTCACCGAGGTGACTTCCATGCTCGCCCACAAGGGTGTCAACATTGCAACGATGCAGCTCTACCGGAAAAGCAGAGGCGGCAGCGCTGTCATGGTCATCGAATGTGACCAGGAAGTGCCGAAAGAATCGCTTGCATGGTTAGAGCGGTTAGAGGGTATATTAAAAGTGACATATTGCAGTCTGGTGGAAGATTAATGGATCAAAATATATAATAGAAAGTTGGAAAGTTTCATGTATGGATCATTACAGGAATTATGCGAATTAGAGGAAACAACCGGAAAACCGTTCTGGAAGATCGTGCAGGAGGATGACTGCAGGGAGCAGGGAATCTCGCAGGAAGAATCCTTTGAGCAGATGCGTGCCATGTATCAGGCAATGAAGTATGCAGACGAGCGTTATGATGAGAAATTAAAATCCGAGAGCGGGCTTGTCGGTACAGAAGGCAAAAAAATGATGGATGCAAGGGCAGAGGGAAAGCTGCTCTGTGGCGATTTTATCGGGAAGGTCATGGAAAAAGCGTTAAAAACCAGTGAGTCGAATGCATGCATGAAGCGTATTGTTGCAGCACCGACGGCAGGTTCCTGCGGAGTCGTACCAGCAGTATTTTTAAGTTTGCAGGAAGAAAAAGGGTATTCCGAAGAAAAAATGGTGGAAGCGTTGTTCGTGGCAGCGGGAGTCGGCGGAGTGATCGCGGAGAGGGCTTTTCTGGCAGGGGCAGCGGGAGGTTGTCAGGCGGAGATCGGTTCCGCATCTGCGATGGCAGCAGGAGGAGTCGTGCATTTATTAGGCGGCAGTGCAAAAGAAATTGCCAATGCGGCAGCACTTGCATTAAAAAATCTGCTCGGTCTTGCCTGTGATCCAGTTGCCGGACTGGTGGAAGTGCCGTGTGTGAAACGAAATGTGATGGGTGCAGTCAATGCGTTGACCTCGGCAGATCTGACAAGTGCGGGAATCTTCAGCAAGATTCCGCCGGATGAGGTGATCGATGCGATGCGAAGCATCGGAAGAAGCATGTCCGAGGATATCCGTGAAACAGGAAAAGGCGGACTTGCCGGAACACCGACCGGAGTGGAGATCCGTGAGCGGATGGCCGGGGGCAGATTGCAGGAATAAAAGGGGAATGTCTAAAGCAACACACATAACGATCTGTTTTACAGATCAGTTATGATGGTGTTGCTTTTTTATTATAAAAAATTTTTTTGAATAAAATAGTTGACAATATCACATCTTAGTGCTATGGTTAGTTACACAAGTAATGAACCACATAACTAAATAACGAAGTGACGAAATATAAAAATTTGAGAAAGGAGCCATTATGCATGAATGAAATATTAACGCAGGAGAAATCCATTTATCTGCAGATCGCAGAAATGATCGAAACAGATATTTTGAGGGATATTCTTCTGGAGGAAGAGCGTGTGCCGAGTACCAATGAGCTGGCAAAGCTATATGCGATCAACCCGGCGACTGCGGCGAAAGGCGTGAATATATTGGTAGATGAAGGAATCTTATATAAGAAAAGGGGAATCGGCATGTTTGTAGCAGAAGGGGCAAAAGAAAACATTTTAAACCGCAGACGAAATGAGTTTTATACGCACTATGTCAAAAAGTTATTAGAGGAAGCAGCGAGTTTAGGACTTGATAAAAATGAGGTCATTAAAATGATTCAGTCAGCAGATAAATAAAAGGGGGAAAATAAAATGGAAGCAATCATTTGCAGCAATGTCAATAAGAGTTATGGGAAAAAAGATATTTTAAAAAATATAGATTTTACACTGGAAAAAGGAAAAATCTATGGTCTGATCGGAAGAAACGGTGCAGGAAAAACAACACTGTTATCAATCTTGTCCGCGCAGAATCCGGCGACGGAGGGAAGTGTGACATGGAATGGTGAAAAGGTCTGGGAAAATAGAAAAGCATTAGATCATATCTGCTTTTCGAGAGAACTGTCGACCAACCTGTATGGAAGTGGTGTCAGTGCTTTAAAAGTAAAAGAGTATTTAAAAAATGCATCTTATTACTATCCGAACTGGGATCAGAAGATGGCAGATGAGCTGATCGAGAAGTTTGAATTGAACACGAAACAGCGCATTAACAAAATGTCAAAAGGTATGCTTTCCATGGTAACGATCATAGTGGCGCTTGCCAGCAAAGCGGATTTTACTTTTTTAGATGAGCCGGTGGCGGGGTTAGATGTCGTGATGCGCGAGTACTTTTACCATAAACTGATGGAAGAGTATACAGAGACAGGACGGACTTTTGTGATATCCACGCACATTATCGAGGAGGCAGCAGACCTGATGGAAGAGGTCATTATGATTAAGGATGGCAGCCTTTTACTGAAAGAAAATACACAGGATCTGTTGGAGAGAAGTTACCATGTCAGCGGACTTGCGGAAGTGGTAGACCAGGCGACGGAAGGATATGAGAAACATCACGAGGAAAAAATGGGACGCAGCAAGAGTGTGACCATACTTTTAAAAGAGGGCCAGGCGCTGCCAAAGGGTTATGATATGACGATACAGCCGATCAGCCTGGAGAAATTATTTGTTTCACTGTGCGGATTAGATGACTAGGAAATAGCGGGAGGAATGGAAAATGGAACAGTCTAAAATGATAATAAAAAGGAATCTGCTTTTCTGGGGAAAATATGGAATACAGATGACAGCAATCCTTATGGGTTTTGTTATATTGTACGGCTTCTTTTTCAGCCTGGGTAACAGTGCCGACGATGGATTCTGGCAAAATGCCAATCTTTTTGCCATCCTTATAGGAATTATGTTTAATTACATCGGACCAATCAGTTATGCAGGTGCGTATATCCCGATGGTCATTTCCTTTGGCTCTGGCAGAAAAGAGTCTGCATGGGGAGCACAGCTTTTGTACGCAGTCTATGCAGTCACGTCATATCTGTTTATCCTTTTTACAGGCTATATGTCAGTTGGCAGATTGGAAGGCTTTAAAAATATACTGATTGCGGAAGCGTTCCTTTTCTGCATAGCATTCGGACAGGTCTGCGCTGTATTGCAGATGCATTATGGAAAAAAGGGAATGGCGGTAGGAATTATTATAACGATAGCAGTGGTATTTTTTGTGAGTGCCGGTTTTGTTACAGGAGTCGGGTTTTGTGATACGGTGATCGCATGGGTTGAAAGCCTGTCCGGCAGTATTGTTGCAGGAGTGCTTGTGATCGGTGCAGTTGCAGCGGCAGTGTTTTATGTAATAAGCCTGGTCATGATGCTTCGTGTTGTGTCAAAGTATGAAGTTCGTGTGTAATGAATTTGTGCAGAAAACCGGGAAGATATGAAAGGCGCAGGGTGTGAAAAATGATCGAAAATTTTTTGATACAGTGTAAAACAAGAAAGATGGAAGTGTTGCAGTTCCTTGTGGCTGCATTTGGCGGTTATGTGTTTGGAATCATTGTTATGATGATTATCCGGGCAAACATCGTGGAAAAAGAATGTGTAACGCTTGGAATGCTGATTGGGATGATTATATTGGTATTTATGCATTTCTTTGGAATCACATTTTCATTTGTTGGAGAGTTTAATATGGCACTGTCTATGGGCGCAACAAGAAAATCATTTGTGGGAAGCTATGCATTGTTTAATATGGTGGAACTTGCAGGCTTGGAATTGTTACTGTTTGTACTTGGAAAGATAGAACTTGCATTAATCGGTGTGATCTATCCGCAGTGTGAAATTATACTGGATGTTACACAGTATTTTCAGTGGAAATATCTTCTTGCGGTTATCGTTGGAATGACGGTTGTTGAACTGTTTTTAGGGGCTGCGATCCTTAGGTTTGGCATGAAAGCATTCTGGGTAGTATGGGCGATCTGGATGTTTCTCACACTTGTGCCGGTCAAATTGAGTGAAAATGAAGTGATGGCAGCAAAGATGCATCAGCTTGGTGAACAGATCGGTCTGGAAAATATCGTGCAGTATCTGTTTGCCGCCGGAGTTGTGGCAGCGGTTATTATGGCAGTGCTGGGGTGGAATTTATTGAAAAAACAAAGAGTGACAGTATAAGAAGAAAAGGCAGAACCGGGGATGAAGCGGTTCTGCCTTTTTCTTTCGTGATAATAGAATGTTCGCGGAGCGTCCATTCTATAATTCATAGGAAATTACATTCTATGAATTATAAAGTTTACAAGCAATCTATTTGTTGCTGCGTCTCCAGATGTGCATTTTTTCTGCTTCTTTGATCAGCTCGTCACGGAAATCCGGGTGAGCGATGGAGATCAATGCTTCGGCTTTCTGCCAAGCGGAAAGTCCTTTGACATTGACTTTACCGTACTCAGTTACAACATAATGTGTGTTGGCACGAGTATCGGTTACGATGGAACCGTTGGCAAGTGTCGGGCGGATTCTTGACTGAACCTGTCCGTCTTTGGTCTTAAAGGTAGAGGAAAGACAGATAAAGCTCTTGCCGCCTTTTGACAGGTAAGCACCTAAAACGAAGTCTAACTGTCCGCCGGCACCACTGATCTGTTTGATACCTGCTGACTCTGCATTGATCTGACCATAGAGGTCGATATCAACAGCGTTGTTGATGGAAATAAAGTTATCGAGTGCAGAAATGGAACGGATATCGTTGGTGTAATCAACCGGTGCACTCATTAACTCTGGGTTGTCGTCTAAGTAATCGTACATTTTCTTGGTACCTGCACCGAAAGCGTAAGTCTGACGGTAACGGTCGATATTTTTCTTTGCACCGGTGATCTTTCCGGCTTTTGCGATGTCAACAAATGCATCTACATACATCTCTGTGTGAACACCGAGGTCTTTTAAGTCGGACTCTGCAATCAGGGAACCGACAGCGTTTGGCATACCGCCGATACCAAGCTGTAAACATGCACCGTTCGGAATCTCGTCTACGATCAGTTTTGCAACTGTCTTGTCGATGTCTGTTGCAGGACCGCCGGCACCAAGCTCGCCGATCGGAGGATTAGAACCTTCTACGATATATGTAACATCGGAAATGTGAATTCCGCATTCTGTTCCGCCAAGGCAGCGCGGCATATTTTCATTTACCTCTACGATGATGTGTTTTGCAGTCTCACACATAGCACCGAGATGGGAGGCACTTGGTCCGAAATTGAAATATCCGTGGGAATCCATCGGTGCTACCTGGAACATTGCTACATCATCCGGGCAGTCAAGCTCGCGGTAGTAACGTGGCAGTTCGGAGTAACGGATCGGTGAATAGAAAGCGCATCCGCGGCTGATCATTTTACGCTCGATACCGGACATATGCCATGAGTTCCATGTAAAATGCTCTCCGGCATCCTCACGTGCGAAAGTTGCTAACGGTTTTAAAAGGATACCACCGCGCAGGTTTACGTTTGTCAACTCATCGGTACGTTTTGCCAGCGCCT
>ERZ779865.292-NODE-292-length-46382-cov-27.057267_pt1 | contig 46382 bp, 41 predicted proteins | sample MGYA00433088_ERZ779865 | MGnify/ENA primary metagenome ERZ779865 (study PRJEB29588, sample SAMEA2151703) | human gut metagenome | biome: human gut; feature: human-associated habitat; material: faeces | place: Denmark | collected 2008/2010 ... | reverse complement strand
GAGAAAGCATAATGGCAATCTTGGCTTTGAAGGTTCTCGATAAGGACAGCAACACTATCTGCGTCAGCAGCGGTGAGAATTTTGTGGATCTGGTCTGCACCCACACCTATGAAGAGGGTGACCGGATCGTACTGGAGACCGATGAGAAAAATATTCACGTACATTTACAGGTGGATGATGCACTGGGAGATGCCTTCGTATACATAACCGACAACGTATCCTATTATGTTCCCTTCGGGGAGAAAAGGATCAGCATGTCCCCCAAGGTATTTTCCGGAAATAAACATTATCTCTATGCAGAAGTCGCAAGAGAAGATGAGATCACAGCCTACAGAAACCTGGCACTGAATCCTGCGGATCAACATATGGATGTTCCCTGTTATCCTCATGCGACAGCTAATGTGGAGACCAGAGGCGAGAGTGTATTCGCAGCGAAAAACGCCATCGACGGTGTCCGGGCGAACCGCTCCCACGGAGAATGGCCCTACGAATCCTGGGGCATCAATATGCAGGATGACGCAGCCCTGAAGCTGGATTTCGGCAGACCGGTACTGGCAGACAAGATTGTGTTGTACACCAGATCCGATTTTCCACATGACAACTGGTGGCAGCAGGTAATGATAAGATTCTCCGATGGCAGTGAGCAGGAGTTCTGTTTAGAGAAGAGCAGCAGAGCGCATGTACTGCCGATCCCCGAAAAAGAGATCATCTGGCTGGAGCTTTGTAATCTGATCAAAGCAGAAGATCCATCCCCCTTCCCGGCACTGAGTCAGATCGAAGTGTACGGCAGGGTTAAACGTTAGGAGGCGCAAAGATTATGAAATCAGCACATAAAAAAGCCGTTTTGGGCAAAGTGATCATATATGCAATTCTGATTCTGATCGCAGTGGTCATGATCATTCCTTTCCTGTGGATGCTTTCCGCATCCATCAAGAGCGATAGAGAAGTATTCCAGATGAATCCTTTTGTGTGGATCCCCGCTAATCCAAAGTGGGATAACTATCTGAAGATCTGGACGAAGATTCCCTTTGGCAGATTCGTGGGAAATACGGTATACTTAACTTTGATCGTTACTTTCTTACAGTTACTGACCAGTAGTTTTGCAGCATACTCTTTTGCAAAACTGGACTTCCGTCATAAGAACGGACTGTTCCTGGCATACATCGCAACCATCGCAATGCCCTGGCAGGTATACATGGTACCTCAGTTCATCATGATGAGAAGAATGGGACTGAACGATAAGCTGCTGGCTATGATCTGCCTGCAGGCATTCTCCGCATTCGGTGTATTCATGATGAAGCAGTTCTATGAAGGTATTCCCGATGATCTGTGTGAAGCCGCCAGGATCGACGGTATGAGTGAGTACCGGATCTACGCCAGCATCATGCTGCCGCTGTCGAAACCGGCATTGTCCACACTGACGATCTTCACCTTTGTGGCTACCTGGAACGACTACCTGGGCCCCTGATTTATTTAAAGAGCCAGGAGAAGAAGACCATTCAGCTGGAATTAAAAATGTTCATTAGCCAGTATTCCTCCGATTACGGTCTGATCATGGCAGGATCGGTATTGTCACTGATCCCGGTACTGATCGTATTCCTGGTATTGCAGAAATACTTTGTAGAGGGTGTTGCCCAATGTCATTTAGTTTAGGCGGAAAGAAAGTACCATATTTTACTAGTTACAATTTTAAAGAGCAAGCGTTAAGAAATTTTTGAGAAAAAGGAGTGAAAAAAAGAAAAAGAGTTTAAGCAAAAAAAATTTTGAATATGACGAATAGACGGGTGGTAATCCGTCTCATAATGAGTTATACTATCAGTGGGTTTTGTTAGAATTCTTTATGCATAACGATAAAGGAAACTAACTGGGACTCGGAATCTATGCTGGCGGGCATACTTCCGATTTGGCCTGATAGGAAGGAAATTCTTTTCTATCAGGCTTTCTATTTTAGGGGATTCTTCACCGCCATGGAGCCGTAACAAATAATGACAGGCATCATAGGCAACAGAATAATTGACCTGAAGCATATGTTTTTTGCCTTTTCTGTTCACAGCTACGTGATCTGTAATAATAGAGCAAAAATTGTATAAAAGGATTCTTGCCCATATCTCCATCTCAATAAATTCTCTCTTTTTAGAGTGGAAATTAGCAGTTCCAAATATATATTTGAGTTCACGAAATGAAGTTTCTATACCCCATCTGAGATGGTACAGCTCTTTAATCTCTTCAAGAGAAAATTCATCCGGTGGTAGATTTGTGATGAGATACTCATAATTGTCCTCAGAAATCTGAAACCTTAGAACCCGAAGAGAAATAGGATATTCCGGAGAAAGTTTTGGATCTATATAGTCAAAAGAACCCTTTTTGCAGATGGTTCTATATTGATCTGATAGTTCAGGATGGAGCGCATTCTTCCTGGAGCTGGAACGGGAAAGAATACGGTCCAGGCAAATATCAAAGGTATCCTGGTTGACAGGAAGATCGGATGCCAGGAGACGCTTCGCTTTTACATCAGTAGCTCTGATGACAAAATAAGCCTGGTGTTCTATTGCGTGAGCGAAAACATTGAAAGAATGAAAACCACGGTCAGCAATAAAAATAGATTTAGAGCCAGAGTGAGGAATGTGTCTGTCAATGAGATTGGTAAGAGCGTCGAACTCATTTTTCTTGCGGATAGGCTGTACAATACAGTCAGTGTACCTTTTAGAAAGCAGGTCAAAAGAGGAAACAACATGAACTTGATTGTAACCTTTAGAAGATTTAGCATTGGGAGGGAAAAAAGAATCCTGATCACGCTCATTCCTAGTATAAGTAAAAGTAGAGCCATCAACTGCAAGCAATTGATACTCCCTTTTATATAGAGAATAAGTATAATGGGAATTAAAAGATCTGAAAAGATGAGGAAAAGCATTATCAGAAAGCTTGCTGCGTTGTTGGATAAAGGCAGAAGCGGATGCAGAAGAAGGATTATAAGAGAAGTATTTGTGGAGTTCTTTTTTTAGAGAACCAGCTTCCATGGAAAGGATGAAATGCATCATGGTAGAAAAATCTAATTTACGTTTACGTGAAAAATGCTTTCCGGGTTCTTTGGAAAAATTTCCCTGAGCAGACATCTCTTGAATAAGATTAAGTAAATCATTTTTAACTTGATCGGCAAATAACATTGATGAAACCTCCTTGTAATTGAAAGACATATTTTTCTAATTACAAGGGCCGCATTCACTACTGAAAGAATCATTCAGTAGTGAATGCGGCCGCACATTTCGAGGCATTTGTCAATACTTTTTGAAAAAAATAGAGTACTTTTGAATATTTTTTGAGTTAGACCTTGTTTAGGATACTGGCTCAATACTTAAACTAAATGACATTGATTCACAGGGCAAGGAGTCACTCCTGTAGAAGAAATGCTTATTGATTTTGGTCGTACTATAAAAAGTGAAAATAATGAGTATTTCTATAATAGTGTAACTATTGAAGATAAAAAAATATCAATAAGTTTGAAAGACAATCTGGTAATCCCTGTTGCGTGGGAAAGGAACAGGTTCATAGATAATCTTACAGGAATAGGTGCTGATTGCGGAAATCCGTTTAAATTTCAAGAATTGAATTATAGATTAATTTTATTCTTACCTATTGGCGTTACAATCGTTTATAATGGCAATCATTCGATTTTAAGCGGCATTATTAAGCGAGAAGGCATAATTTATCCAACGGAGATGGTTAACTTAGCTCCATTGTATGAGAAAATTATATTTGATGGAACATACTACAGGAATATAGAAAATAACCAAGCTATCCAGAAAGTCAAGGACTTTGAATTGGGCGTCATTTATGAGATAGGCAGATTGTTAATAAAAAACGGTATAACATACCCGCATTAACTATGTCGGACTGAATGGGGTATATAATAATCAGGTCTTAACGGAGCAATATTCTCTGTTAAGACCTTTTTCCTATATGTTTAAGAAGAGACTGCATAGCGCTGGCATCAATAGACAGTTTACCTACCTACAGTTGTTGCGATATTCTGTAGGAGTACAATTCATATGCCGCTTGAAAAAAGTGGTCAGATGGCTCGCATCATAAAATCCCACGATTTCACACAACTCCTTGGAGGATATGTCCGTACATTCCAAGTAATGACAAAGCAAAGAGATCTTCAGCTTGTTACAGTAAGTCTTTACGGAACAGGCAAATTCTTTATGCGTCAGTCGCTCTAAATGTGTTCTACTGATATTCAACTGTTTGCTAATTTCCGCAACAGAAAGATTGTAGGCATTGGTCTGGTTCATGACATCAAGAAAAGCATCCTTAAACTGTCCGGAGGTCTGTTCTTTAATCACCGCAATCGCAGTAAGAAGAATGGATTCTATATAGTGGATCGCTTTCAGCCGGTTAAAATCGGATAAATCTTTAAAAAAGTATTCTGAAAGCGCAAAGCGTTTGTGGTTTTGAATAGCCATCACTGAAAATTTTTTAGAAAAACAGGCTTCAAATTGTTCAAATAATCCGGCATGATCCTGAAAAGGAATCAGATCAATACCTATCTGCGTATACCCCTCTTCTGTGTAAAGGCTATGTTCCAATCCCGGTGGACATATAACCAGATCTCCTGCGTTAACACTATGTTCTTTTCCATTCGCGTGAAAAGTCATCGAACCTTCAAGATACAAATTTACGTGGTAAAAGGGATGCTGGTGGGAAGCGATATAATAGCCGGGTCTTAATGAAAAATAATGCAGCTGCCGGTACATAGGCGATAATTCAGTTAAGGAATAGTTTTTTCGGATTTTTCCCAGAGGTTCTCTCATTGCTATAAACCGCCTTTCCGCGAAAGGCACTGATGGGGGTATGAAACACGTTCTTGTAACCTCACAGTCTTTCGCTTGTTTTTCCCTGTTCTATTTATTCTGTCGGCCGCTGGCATGCCGCAGAACCCGGGGAGGTAAGTGTCAAACTTTTCCTCCCATTTCAAAATCTGATTACGATATGGTTCAATTATACAAAAATGTGTTTCATGTGTAAATGGCAATATGTCCAAAGATTTGCTAAAATACAAAGTGAAAACGAACAAAACAACTAAATAAACGGGCGAAAAATAACGGTTTTTATTCCCTGCTCTTTTAACTTTCTGGCCTGAAAATTTTTAGTAGATGTGTTCGTTTTGTATAAATTTAAGCAAACAGAGGGACAGAAAATGATACAACAAATGAATCTATTAAAAGATTGGACAGACCGGCTGATTTACCTGCAGATGCCGGAATCCTCCGGCCGTCAGTTTCGTGGCGGAATCCTCTGCCCTGCCTGTATCAAAATTCACGGCAGAAGCATGGACGCCCTCTTCTCTTTCCTCTACATGGCAAAGGTAACAGGAGAGGAAAAGTACAAAAAGGCAGCGGACGAACTATTCTGGTGGTCAGAATATAACGTGACCCGTTCTGACGGAAGCATGGTGAACGATCCCAATAACGATTGGCGGGGCATCACCGTGTTCATGGTTACCCAGCTTGCGGAGAGCTTATTGTTTTTTGAAGATCTGCTGGGCGGAAAGACCCGGGCAGCGGCAAGAAAACGGCTTGAGGATTCTTCCTCCTATTTATGCAACATGATTGACGGCTTGAAAACAAATGTGAACTACTATTTCGGCTGTGGGTTGGCGCTTGAATTAGCCGGGGCCTATTTAAATAATGACGGTTTTCGGAAAAAGGGGAAGGAGCTTATCTACCGTTCCATCCGTTATATCGGCGATGACGGCCTGATCTTTGGCGAGGGAAAGCCGGCTGACTTTATTACAAGGAAGGGATGCCGCCCGGTTGATATCGGCTATAACGTGGAGGAATCCATTCCGTCTTTAGTACAGTACAGTCTTTCTACCGGCGATGAGTACATAAAAAAGATTGCGGTATCGGTGATGGAGGCCCACATGGATTTTTTTCTTCCCGATGGAGGCTGGGACAACAGTTTTGGAACGCGGAACTCAAAGTGGACCTACTGGGGGAGCAGGACATCGGACGGCTGCCAGTTAGCGTATGCCGCTTTGGGGAAAGAGAGACCCGAATTTATGGAGGTGGCTTACCGGAACATGATGCTGCTCAAAGCGTGTACCCGGGACGGGCTTCTGTATGGCGGTCCCATGTATGAAGAAGCCGGGGAAGAAGCGTGTGTTCACCACACCATTTGCCATGCAAAAATGCTGGCAATCTGTTCCGCAAAAGGCTATGACATAGAAATGCCGGTAAAATCTTATGATTTCATGAAAAAAGGCATACGGAAATATATCTGCGATCAGGTTGTGGTGGTAAAAAATCAGGATTGGTATGTAAGCTGCAGTGCCGTGGACTACCATTATGCTCCGGATTCCACGCCGGGAGGCGGTTCCATAGGGCTTCTCTGGAATCGGCAGTATGGTCCGGTCCTCGCGGCTACGATGACGCGATATTACCTGTTGGAGGATGCCAATATGCAGATTCCCAAAAGTATGCCGATTCATTGCCAGACGCCGGGAATCCAAAGGAGCGTCGGAGAACAGGCCGGTTTCAGTGTTTACGATGACAATGCGGAGCTTGAGACGATGGAAAGCGAGGGCTTTGAAAAAATTGTGGTAAATGGCCATCTTTCTTCCAGGGATTCCGATAATGCGTATGAGCGTTTTCAGTTTACCTATTCTGTTATGGAAACTTGCTGCCGCATTACGGGAAGAACAGCGGCTTCTCATGCCATACTGACGTTGCCGGTCATCAGCCGGAAAAGCGATGAAGTGGTGCGGATCGCCAATGAGGAAATTAAAATCCTTTCAGAAGGCAAGTGGCTAAGAATCCGGTGCCAAAAAGGCCGATTGAGGATTCGCGGAGAAGAAACCGGGAATTATCATAGGGAGTTTCACCCGGTGGGGGGTTTTACTTATCTGCCGGTTTATGCAGAACTCACGGAAGATGAGGAAATCGCTGTCGAATTGACGGCAGGGCAAAAATAATGGAAAAGAAATCTGTCTTAAACAGGTTCTTTATAAAATGACAAGGAGGAACTACGATGAAAAAATGGGTAAAACAGACACTGAAAAAGGCATTGGCGGGCACTGTTATGTGCTGTATGCTGGCGGGAATGACAGCCTGCAGCAATAATCAACAGGCTGCAGATGAGAATACAGCCGGTGAAGCAGACAATGGTGATGATAGCTCCGGTGGCAAGATAACGTTAAAATGGGCGTTATGGGATTGGGATAATGTCACCTATTACCAGCCGATTCTGGATGGCTTTATGGAAAAATATCCCGACATTAATGTTGAATATATTAATTTTAGCTACAACGATTATCAAACGGCCCTCACCACACAGTTGGCCGGTGATAATTCCATCGACCTGATAACCATTGGTGATATTCCGACCTATGTGAACCTTACAAAAGTCGGGCATCTTGAAAATCTGAATGAACTTGTAAAACAAAACAATTATGATCTCGGTATTTATGATGGTCTGAACGAAGAACTATTGATTGACGATGGGTTGTATGCGCTTCCATTTAGAAGTGATTTCTGGGTTACTTACTATAATAAAGACCTGTTCGATGCCGCCGGGGTAGATTATCCGACGAACGATATGACCTTTGATGAATACATGGAACTGGCAGAGAAAATGACGAGCGGAACCGGAGCGGAGAAAATATATGGTACGCATTTTCATACCTGGCGCAGTACCGTTCAGCTTTTTGGAGTGCTGGATGGAGAACACAGTATCATTAGTACAGACTATGATTTTTTAAAACCCTATTATGAAAGTGTCCTTGACGCACAGCAGAAGGAAATTGTGATGGATTACGGTTCCCTGAAAGCCAATAATACGCATTATTCCGGAATCTTCTACAACAATCAGCTTGCCATGGTGCATATGGGGACCTGGTGGGCGCCGACTATCATCGAAAAACTGAATACGGGAGAGGCGCAGTGCGAAAATTGGGGCATTGTAAAATTCCCTCATCCTGAAGGAGTGGAAGCAGGTACGACAATCGGCACGGTGACTTCACTGGGAATCAACTCCCAATCCAAAAATAAAGACGCGGCATGGAAGTTCATCTCCTTTATGGCTGGTATAGATGGGGCAAAAATCATTGCGGATTCCGGGTCGTTCCCGGCGGCAAAAAATGATGAGGTGATTGACATCATCAGTGGAAAAGAGGGCTTTCCACAGGATGAAAACAGTAAAGAAGCGCTTAATACAGTCCACTCCTATCTGGAAATGCCAATCAGTGATGTGACAGCGGAGGCGGAAGAGGTTCTTAATCAGGCGCATGATGACATCATGACCCGGAATACAGGAATTGATGAGGGGATCAAGCGCCTTGATGAAGAAATGCGTGCATTGCTGGAATAGGCAGCGTGTCGGGATACCCGACAGATTGATAGGTAAAATGAAAAAATGGGCAGCGGATGAATGAATTCCTTTCGTTCGTCCGCTTTCATAAAAAAACGGGAGGTCTTTTGGTGAGTAACAAACAACTGAAAACAGGTTCCGCTAGAAAACGCAAAATCAGGGACCATCTGGTAGCGTATAGTTTTATAGCTCCAAATTTTATCGGATTTGCCGTATTCACTTTAGTACCCATGCTCTTTTCTTTTGTACTGTCCCTGATGGAATGGGATGGGGGCACGGTAAACCCCATGAAATTTACGGGAATCCAGAACTATCTCCGTTTATTCGCGGATAGTAAATTTCAGAACGCATACTGGAATACCTTGGTCTATGCCCTCGGCTATGTGCCACTCACCTTGGTATTATCCTTACTTCTGGCAATCGTGCTGAATGCAAAGATACGGGGGCGTAATTTTTTCCGTACCCTGTCGTTTTTTCCGTATGTTGCTTCGATTGTAGCGGTAGCCTCTGTCTGGAATATGCTGTTTAATCCCAGCATGGGACCGGTGAATATGCTCTTGTCCGCGTTAGGCATAGAGAATCTTCCCAGATGGTCCGCGGATAAAAACTGGGCGATGATTACCGTGATTTTATTCAGCGTATGGAGAAGCATTGGGTATTATATGATTATCTTTCTGGCCGGATTGCAGGGGATTAACGCCGACTTATATGAAGCCGCCTCACTGGACGGAGCCGGCAAATGGAAGCAATTTCTGAATGTGACCCTTCCGCAATTAAAGCCCACAACCTTTTTTGTGGTCGTTATGCTGACAATTGGCAGTTTCAAGGTATATGACCAGATTTTCCTCATCACACAGGGAGGACCGGGTGACAGGACCATGGTGCTGGTGTACTATATCTACAACCAGGCATTTAAATATTCTGATTATGGTTACGCAAGTACGGTGTCCATTGTCCTCTTTTTGACGGTGCTCGCAGTAACCTTGATCCAGTTCCGGGGAGAGAAAAAATATGCCAACAGTTAGAATAAAAAAGGAGGATGGGAGGATGCCCAGAGCTGTTATGAAGTTTATGAATAAGACGTTGTTATATGCCGGCCTGATGTTGATGAGCGCACTGATGCTGTTACCATTTCTCTGGATGGTATCCGCCTCACTGAAATTAAATAAAGATGTATTTACGTTTCCCGTTGTCTGGATTCCGGAGAATCCCCGATGGGAAAATTATGAGGATATCTGGACCAAAATACCCTTGCTGACGTTTGTCATGAATACGGTAAAAATTACGGTGATTGTCACTTTCCTGCAGGTATTCACCTCAAGCTTTGCAGCGTATGCGTTCGCAAAACTGCGCTTTATTGGCAGGGAAGTCATTTTCCTCGGCTATATTGCGACTATCGCATTGCCGTGGCAAGCCTACATGGTGCCTCAGTTTGTGCTGATGAGCAAATTACATCTGGTGAATACGCACATGTCAATTATTATGCTGCAGGCGTTTTCTGCCTTTGGCGTATTTCTGATGCGGCAGTTCTATGCCGGGATTCCGGACGAATTGTGTGAGGCATCCAGAATTGACGGATTATCGGAATATGGAATCTGGGCAAAAGTAATGCTGCCGCTTTCAAAACCAGCGATATCGACCTTAATTATTTTTACTTTTGTAGGTACATGGAATGATTTCCTGGGTCCCTATATTTATTTAACGAAAACAGAACTTAAAACAATCCAGATAGGGCTGCGGTTATTTATCAGCCAGTATACGGCAGAGTATGGACTGATTATGGCAGGAAGCGTGATTACCCTGATTCCCGTGATTATCATTTTTCTTTCCCTGCAGAAATATTTTGTGCAGGGCGTGGCTGCTTCGGGGATCAAAGGATAAGTGGCAAAAGGAGAGCGAAATGTTATATATAAAATCAAACAAAAGATAAAATCAAACAAAAGCAGGGCGGTCATTGATTTATCCGGTATCTGGCAGTTTAAACTTGATGACGGTACCGGTTTTGAAAATAATTGGATGGCCAGGCCATTGGAATACGCGGACAATCTTTATGTGCCGGCCTCCTATAATGACCAGCAGGAAAAATTGGCATACAGGGACCATTGCGGCTGGGCATTCTACCAATGCACCTTTACCGTCCCGCAAATGCTGGTAAATAACCGGGTGGTTTTACGTTTTGGCGCGGTAACACATGAAGCCAGAGTGTATCTAAATGGTCTGCTGATCACGGAGCATAAGGGAGGATTCCTGCCGTTTGAAACGGAGATTACGAATCGGATAAATGATGGCGAAAACCTCCTTTGCGTAGCTGTCAGCAATCGGGTGAGTTATTCAACGCTTCCGGTTGGAAATGAGCATGGAACCGCATTCTTCGGTAGTGAATCAATGTCATTTAGTTTAGGCGGAAAGAAAGTACCATATTTTACTAGTTACAATTTTAAAGAGCAAGCGTTAAGAAATTTTTGAGAAAAAGGAGTGAAAAAAAGAAAAAGAGTTTAAGCAAAAAAAATTTTGAATATGACGAATAGACGGGTGGTAATCCGTCTCATAATGAGTTATACTATCAGTGGGTTTTGTTAGAATTCTTTATGCATAACGATAAAGGAAACTAACTGGGACTCGGAATCTATGCTGGCGGGCATACTTCCGATTTGGCCTGATAGGAAGGAAATTCTTTTCTATCAGGCTTTCTATTTTAGGGGATTCTTCACCGCCATGGAGCCGTAACAAATAATGACAGGCATCATAGGCAACAGAATAATTGACCTGAAGCATATGTTTTTTGCCTTTTCTGTTCACAGCTACGTGATCTGTAATAATAGAGCAAAAATTGTATAAAAGGATTCTTGCCCATATCTCCATCTCAATAAATTCTCTCTTTTTAGAGTGGAAATTAGCAGTTCCAAATATATATTTGAGTTCACGAAATGAAGTTTCTATACCCCATCTGAGATGGTACAGCTCTTTAATCTCTTCAAGAGAAAATTCATCCGGTGGTAGATTTGTGATGAGATACTCATAATTGTCCTCAGAAATCTGAAACCTTAGAACCCGAAGAGAAATAGGATATTCCGGAGAAAGTTTTGGATCTATATAGTCAAAAGAACCCTTTTTGCAGATGGTTCTATATTGATCTGATAGTTCAGGATGGAGCGCATTCTTCCTGGAGCTGGAACGGGAAAGAATACGGTCCAGGCAAATATCAAAGGTATCCTGGTTGACAGGAAGATCGGATGCCAGGAGACGCTTCGCTTTTACATCAGTAGCTCTGATGACAAAATAAGCCTGGTGTTCTATTGCGTGAGCGAAAACATTGAAAGAATGAAAACCACGGTCAGCAATAAAAATAGATTTAGAGCCAGAGTGAGGAATGTGTCTGTCAATGAGATTGGTAAGAGCGTCGAACTCATTTTTCTTGCGGATAGGCTGTACAATACAGTCAGTGTACCTTTTAGAAAGCAGGTCAAAAGAGGAAACAACATGAACTTGATTGTAACCTTTAGAAGATTTAGCATTGGGAGGGAAAAAAGAATCCTGATCACGCTCATTCCTAGTATAAGTAAAAGTAGAGCCATCAACTGCAAGCAATTGATACTCCCTTTTATATAGAGAATAAGTATAATGGGAATTAAAAGATCTGAAAAGATGAGGAAAAGCATTATCAGAAAGCTTGCTGCGTTGTTGGATAAAGGCAGAAGCGGATGCAGAAGAAGGATTATAAGAGAAGTATTTGTGGAGTTCTTTTTTTAGAGAACCAGCTTCCATGGAAAGGATGAAATGCATCATGGTAGAAAAATCTAATTTACGTTTACGTGAAAAATGCTTTCCGGGTTCTTTGGAAAAATTTCCCTGAGCAGACATCTCTTGAATAAGATTAAGTAAATCATTTTTAACTTGATCGGCAAATAACATTGATGAAACCTCCTTGTAATTGAAAGACATATTTTTCTAATTACAAGGGCCGCATTCACTACTGAAAGAATCATTCAGTAGTGAATGCGGCCGCACATTTCGAGGCATTTGTCAATACTTTTTGAAAAAAATAGAGTACTTTTGAATATTTTTTGAGTTAGACCTTGTTTAGGATACTGGCTCAATACTTAAACTAAATGACATTGGGCTTGTGTGATAGGATAAGAAAAGAATAAGAAAAGGAAAAAACCATGATAACATTTGATGAAAAAAAGTATCCTTTGATTACAGATGCGGAAATCAAAGAGGCATTACAGTTTTCCACAGAGCAGGTGATCCGGGATCTGCCGGAATTTACTGATCAGTTCCAGAATGCATACAGTGAGAACGGTTTTTACCAGCCCATTCCGAATAATCACTGGACCTGCGGTTTTTGGACCGGAGAGATCTGGTTGGCATACGAATATTCACAGGATGAGCGCCTGAAAAAAGCGGGTGAGGTTCAGGTAAAGAGCTTTCTGAACCGTATCGACAATAAGATCGAAGTAGATCATCACGATATGGGATTTCTGTATTCTCCTTCCTGCGTGGCAGCTTATAAGTTGACCGGCAGCAAAGAGGGCAGGGAAGCGGCAATCAAGGCAGCAGACCAGCTGATCACCCGTTATCATCCCGTAGGCGAGTTCATTCAGGCATGGGGGTCCATGGATGCTCCGGAGAATTACCGCCTGATCATTGACTGCCTGCTGAATCTGCCTCTGCTGTACTGGGCATCCGATGAGACCGGAGATCCGAAATACCGTGATATTGCGGAAAAGCACATCCATACAGCGGTAGCCAATGTGATCCGTGAGGACTATTCCACCTGGCATACGTTCTTCTTCGATATGAAGACGGGAGCACCGGATCATGGTGCCACCTGTCAGGGCTACCGTGACGGTTCCGCCTGGGCGAGAGGTCAGGCATGGGGTGTCTACGGCATGGCACTGGCTTATCGTTATACCGGAAGAAAAGAATATATCGACCTGTTCCGCCATGTAACAGAGTATTTCCTGGCACATCTGCCCAAGGATCTGGTACCTTACTGGGATCTGGAATTCACCGACGGAGATGACCAGCCGAGAGATTCCTCTTCCGCATCTATCGCAGCCTGCGGTATGCTGGAGATGGCAAAATACCTGGAGCCTGCGGAGGCAGAGCACTATATTACTCTGGCAAAACAGATCATGCAGTCTGTTTATACGAACTATGCCGTAAAAGATCCGAAGGAATCCAACGGACTAGTACTGCACAGCACCTACTCCAACCATTCTCCTTACAATACCTGTAACCATTACGGCGTGGATGAGTGCAACTCCTGGGGAGACTACTTCTACATGGAGGCACTGACCCGTTTACTGAAGGATTGGAGAGAGTACTGGTAGAGTATATTAAATTCATATCATATGAAGCCCATACAGATACGCATGCCTTGATGTAAGGTCTCCGAGTGTGGATTTTCTAAAGAAAAGTGGCTTAGTTTTTCTCATTATGACGGGCCCGCCTACAGTCGACATCCATGTCGACGATCGGCTGACGCGAACATCGTGTTCGCTTTCGCCCTGTTGCCAGACCACTTTTCAAGAAAATCTCACGCTCTACGACAAACATCTTCGGTATGGTATCCTGTTTGGGCTTCTGTAAGAAGTATTCCTAATATAGGAATATAGTTGTTTGTTATTATGGAGGGACTAACTGCATGAACTTACATAGCAAAAAGGATTTTCAGGACTGTATGTTATCGATATTAAATCCGTTAAAGCCCTATTACAGTGAGGAGAAGGCGAGACTGACTCTTGGTGTCACCATGGCACATTATGACATCGGTGCCACATGGATGGAGGCATTTTCCCGCCCCTTATGGGGACTGGTGCCCTTCTGGGCAGGTGGCGGATCGGAGACGGAATTTGAGGAGATCTACCGCAAGGGTCTCACCGCCGGAACCGATGGGAAGAACCCGGAATACTGGGGAGAATGCACCTCCTTTGACCAGAGATTCGTGGAGATGGCGGCGATTTCCTACGGCATCATGTTCGCCCCGGAGGTGGTATGGGATCCTCTGACGGAGGAACAGAAGGAAAACCTAAGCAATTATCTGAACAAAATTAACGAGCATCCCCTGCCGGTCTGCAACTGGATCCTCTTTGCCGTACTGGTGAACATTGCCATGAAAAAGGTGGGACGCCGGTACAGCCCCGAGATGCTGGAAGAATACCTGGAAGGACTGGAAACTTTCTATCTGGGTGAAGGATGGTACCGGGATGGAGATTCCGGACAGAAGGATTACTATATTTCCTTTGCCATTCACTTCTATAGCCTGATCTATGCTGTGGTTATGGAAAAGGATGATCCTGAACGGGCGAAAAAGTATAAGGCGAGAGCCATGGAATTCGCCAAGCAGTTCATCTACTGGTTCGATGAGGAGGGCGAGGCGATTCCTTTTGGCAGGTCCCTGACCTATCGTTTCTCCCAGGTAAGCTTTTTTAGTGTGTGCCTGTTGGCAGGACTGGAGCCTTTCCCCATTCCTGTAATGAAAGGTCTGATCGCTAGACATCTGCGCACCTGGCTGAAGCGCCCGATCTTCGACAGAGATCATGTGCTGACCATCGGCTATGGATATCCGAATCTGACTATGGCGGAGCGGTACAATGCCCCCGGTTCTCCTTACTGGGGCATGAAAGTATTTGCCTTTTTACTGCTTCCCGACGATCATCCCTTCTGGAGCGCAGAGGAAGCGCCGTTGCCGAAGCTGGCACCGGCATGTCCTCAGAAATACGCCGACCTGTTTGTCTACCATTACGGTAACCATACCACGGCGTTTGCTCCGGGTGTCTACAGCCCCAACGGACACGGACAGATCGTGGCAAAATACGGGAAATTTGCTTATGATACCCGCTTCAGCATCAGTGTGGCGAAGTCCTGCTATGAACTGCATGAGAACGCACCGGACAACATGTTGGCATTCTGGATCGACGGTTATGTGTATGTGCGCCGGATCTGCGAGGCATCGAAGATCACAGATGCCGGAGTATGGTCGAAGTGGAGCCCTTATCCGGGTATCACGGTAGAGACCATGATCACTCCGGATGCAGAGGGACATACCAGAGTACATAAAATTACCAGTGAGATCGACTGTGTGGCATATGACTGCGGATTTGCAGTCAGCAGAGGGGATTTCAAAGAGATCGGCTTCGCGGAAAAAGTGGACGGCGTATCCGCCCAGGCGAGCAATGAATTCTGTAACTGTACGGTCAGCGCGGTAGTAGACGAAAATGTGCAGGTCAATGAAGTGGCAGATAAGCCGCCCGTGGGCTATATGATCACCGTAGACCCCAACACGAACCTGCTCTACACCAAGACCAAGATCCCCGCGGTGAAATATCACATCCGTAAAGGATCTCAGGAGATCATCACCAGAGTGGATGCGGAAGTCATTTGAACAGAAAAAGCAAGTGGTTTGTATTCAGACAGCCACTTGCTTTTTTTATAAGATAAATATATGTATCAGAGATTTTTTGTTTTTACCCATTGTGTAGGGGAACAGCCAATATGATTTTTGAAGGTACGGATGAAATTTGTATAATCATTGAATCCGCATAATTCCGCCACTTTTGTGACACTGTACCCGCTTTCCAGATATTCTTTCGCGGTCGCCAGTTTTTTTGTAAGAATGTACTGTTTCAGGGTGATACTTGTCTGTCTGGCAAACTGTGTACAGATATAATTTTCCGAATAGGAAAAAGCTTTGGCAAGAGATGAAATTTTTAATTCCTCATCTAAATGCTGATCGATGTAGGAAATAATATCCCGGACCAGATCTGTGAAAGGAACGGGAACGACAGTTTTGCCGTGGGCATAAGCATAATTTACCATGATCAGGATCTGGATCAGATAGGTAACAGGGAGCACATCTTCACCATAACGTTTAGATTTCCAATAAGGACAAAATTTCGCGGCAAGCTCGATGAAAGTACCGATATCGTCATTGCCCAGTGTGAGCAGACAGTTGAGATCGCTGGAACGATGATGGAAACATGCAAGCAGATCCGTATTTGGTGTGGAATAAGTACGTATAAGATCAGGACTAAAATGAATGGCGATCCGTTTGAACATTTTATTATTTCCATTATTATTAGTCACCAGATGAAGATCGTGATTCGTCAGAAGAACAAGGGTACCAAAGGGAACATCGTATTTTTGACCGTTAATGAGCATGGAAATATTGTCATTTAAAATTAACAACATTTCGTATTTCGTGTGAGAGTGATAAACAGGGTCTTTTGAATGTGGTGAATCCATAAAATTACATTCAATAGAGTCCTCAATTAATCTTTTTTTCATATATTTCAAGCCTCTTTACAGAACTTTTCCAAAATTGTAATACAACTAAATAAAAAACGCAAGGTATATAATGATAAACGCATAGAACTTGCTAAACATTAATGAGAAAATAATAAAGCAAAAAGCAAATACATAGGAGGTTACACGTATGAAAAAGGGATTAAAAAAGTTAACAGCACTGTTATGCGGTGCGACACTCGCTGTTTCTATGGTTGGTTGTGGAACGCAGGATGCTGGAACTACAAGTCAGACAACTGCTGAACAGAACAATAATACGACACAACAGACTGCCGAAAGTCAAACAACCGATACCGGAAAAACAGAGTTCAATGTGTGGTGCTGGTCACCGAATGAAGATTTTCTGCAGACAGGCGTTGATATGTATAACGATCTGGGAAATGATGTATCCCTGAACGTTACGGTTATGGCGCTTGAAGATGTTCGCACAAAGATCGCCACTATTGCAGGATCGGGAGATTACAGTCAGCTGCCGGATATTCTGCTGATGCAGGATACATCCATTCCCATGCTGGTAAAGGCTTATCCGGATGCATTTACAGATCTGAATGCACAGGGAATCAATACAGCAGACTACGATCAGGCGAAGATCGGCTGGTGTACCTATGACGACAAACTCTACGGAGTACCGTTTGATTCCAGCGTGGCTGTAGCATGTTACAGAACGGATTATCTGCAGGATGCAGGTTATAGCATTGATGACATGTCTGACATTACCTGGAGCAAATTCAAGACCATCGGCGAAGAGGTACTGGCGAAGACGGGGCATCCCCTGTTATCCATGCCTTCGGATGCAACTTTACTTACCATTATGTTGAATTCCACCGGTGCAAGCTACTTTGATGCAGACGGCAAGGCAAATCTGAATCAGAACGAGAACCTGAAGAAGACCGTAGAAGAGTACCGGGATCTTGTAAACAGCGGTGTGATCAAGGTCGTTACCAACTGGGATGAGTACATGAGCTCTCTGAATGCAGGTTCCAGCGCCGGTACCATCAACGGTATGTGGATCCTGAACTCCATCAAGGATGCAGAGGATCAGTCCGAAAAGTGGGGTATTGCAAATCTTCCTTCCGTAGACGGTATCCAGGGTGCCGGCAACTATGCCTCCAGCGGCGGAAGCAGCTGGATGATCACCAGCAATTGTAAAGATGTGGATGGCGCAGTAAAAATGCTGACAACGATTCTGGGCGGTGAACTCAGCGATACCTTCTATCAGAGTATTCTGCTGGATTCCAACTACATTGCAGGCTATCTGCCTACCGCAGGCAATGAGGAAATCTACAATACTCCGGACGAGTTCTTCAACGGAGAGACCATTTATGCGGAACTTGGTCAGTTCGCTACCAAGATTCCCAAGAGCAACACAGGCTATGCTTATGATGAGACTCTGGATGCAGTGGCAACTGCTCTGACCAATATTCTGAACGGTGCGGATATACAGTCTGAACTGGATGCTGCACAATCTACAGTGGATTTTATAACCGGTAAATAAGGAGTATTGCATGCGCAAATTAAGCAATAGTAAAAAATACGGTATAACCGGCTGGCTGTTTCTTCTGCCAGCCGCTATACTGATTTGTTTTATGAGTTTTCGCCCGATTTTTCAGGCGTTTATCATTTCTTTAAAGTCCGGCATCGGAAATAACATGGAATTTGCCGGGGAATATAATTACCTGAGAATGCTGCTGGATAAGACTCTGCATACAGCCATTATGAATACATTGGTGTATATGTTGCAGGTTCCCATTATGCTGGGACTGGCATTGTGGCTGGCAACGCTTTTAAATGAGAAGGGACTGCGGTTCAAGGGATTGTTCCGAATTCTGCTGTTTGTACCGTGTGCTACGGCTTCGGTATCATATTCCTTAGTTTTTCGAATCATGTTTGCTGCGGACGGTATGATCAATACCTTTCTCGTAAAAAGCGGAATACTGCAGACGGGGTACAATTTCTTCGGACATCCATGGTCAGCCCGAATGATCATTCTGCTGGCTTTAATTTGGAGATGGACCGGCTATAACATGGTATTTCTGTTGGCAGCACTGCAGAATATCGATGAGGGAATCTATGAGTCCGCCATTTTGGACGGAGCATCCCGATTGCAGATTTTTACGAAGATAACGATTCCTCTGATCAAACCGACACTGATTCTGCTGATGATCATGACAGTCAACGGTAGCATACAGCTGTATGACGAATCCGTAAATCTGACGGGAGGCGGACCGGCGAATACGACACTGTCCATTTCCCATTATATTTACAATCTGTCCTTCCAGTATACGCCGAATTTCGGATACTCTACAGCAATATCCTTTGTCATATTTGTTGTGGTAGCCATTCTGTCGCTGATTCAGATGAAAGTAGGTGATAAGCGTGACTAAACGGAGAAAAAGTGTTTGTTATATTGTACTGACGATTGCATCGATGCTCTCGGTATTCCCAATTTACTGGATGTTCGTCTCGGCGACCAATACCACTGCCGAGATCATTACCGGAAAACTGCTCCCGGGAACACATCTGCGGGAAAATATGGAAAACCTGCTGGCGGCAAAACATATCGGCAGAGCAATGTTAAACTCCTTCCGGTATTCTATTGTTCAGACGATACTGGCATTGCTTGTCAGCTCCATTGCCGGGTATGGATTTGAAATCTATCATTCCAGGGGAAAAGACTGGACAATGAAGTTTTTGATGCTGTCCATGCTGGTTCCGTCGATTTCTACGGTAATTCCTCTGTACTCTATGTTTTCATCCATGGGATTACTGAACAGTATGATTGCTTTTGTATTGCCGGGAATATCTTCGGTATTTCTGATCATGCTGTTTCGCCAGGGAGCAAGAGCATTCCCCGTGGAGATCATACAGGCGGCACGTGTGGACGGGTTGAACGAGATCCAGATATTTTTCCGGATGTTCATCCCGGTAATGGCACCGACTTATGTGGCTGCTCTGACGATTACCTTCATGAATTCGTGGAACAGTTATATGTGGCCCAGTATCATCATGCTGAGCAATGATTCTGTAACGATGCCGCTGTTGATTGCTAACCTGATGTCTGGGTATACGCAGGATTATGGAATGGTTCTTTTAGCAGTATCCATCTGTACGATACCTACCATTATCATTTTTACGTTCCTGCAGAGATATTTTACAGCGGGAATTACAGGCTCAGTTAAGATGTAGGAGAGAAAATGAAACATGGCAAATACTGATTTTTTGAAAAACGGAGCAGTCTGGAAAGACTGTGACGGAGAGACTATACATGCACACGGTGGATGTATTTTGAAATACGGAAAGTATTTCTACTGGTATGGAGAAGACAGGCGCGAGAATTATTATATCAGCTGCTATCGCTCGAAGGATCTGATTCACTGGGAATTTCGAAATCACATTCTGACGATGGATTCTCCTATGGAACAGATCCGGGTCAAAACACAGCTGGTACTGCAGCAGGAAGATCATAAGAAAGTCAATCTGGAACGTCCCAAGGTATTGTATAATTCCAAAACAGGAAAGTTCGTTCTGTGGGTACACTATGAGAACGGGAAAAATTACAGTGAGGCCGCCTGTGCCATTGCTACCTGTGAGGAGCCTGACGGAGATTACACCTATCACGGACATTTTAATCCCCTGGGATATATGTCAAGAGACTGCACCCTTTATCAGGAACCGGACGGAACGGCGTATTTCATCTCCGCAGCCAGAAATAATGCGGATATGCACATATATCGTCTGCAGGATGATTATATGAATATCGACGTGCTGACCGGCAGGCTTTGGCAGGGAGAATATCGTGAGGCACCCGCCATATTCCAGAGAGGCGAGAAACTTTATATGCTCAGTTCTTTTTGCACGGGATGGGATCCCAATCAGGGAAAATATGCTACTGCAGACAACATGGAAGGAAGATGGAGTAGCCTGGAGGAATTTGGTGATGCCACGACCTACGATACACAACCGGCATATGTCCTGACACTTCCGAAGGGAGAACAGACGCGGTATCTGTATATTTCCGACAGATGGGATGGCAAAGATTATAATAATTCCCGTTATGTTTTTCTGTATTTGGAATTTGACGAAGATGGGAAACTGAAGTTAGATTACCAGCCGGAATTCCATTCTTCGTATGTAGGCTGAGAACCGTAGTATTCGGAGGGAAGATAAATGATAGAAGAGATAAAAACCAGCACAACTGAAGAATGGGAAAAATACAGACGCCCCGAGCTGCTTACGCTGTATCGAGAAAATGTATACGGCTATTGCCCGTTCCCGGTGCCGGAGACGGTGACCGGTGTGATACAGGATACCGAGCGGACGGAAGACGGCTATATCCGGGAAGAAGATCTGCTGTACATAGAACACTATGCTATGCCGATCACGCTGTTTTATCCGGTCATCGGAAGTAACAATAAGATTGTTATTTATCTGCGCCTGTCGGATCAGAAGGAGACGGATATTCCCATAAAAATGATCACAGACAGGGGCTATACACTGATCCAGGTATGGGTGGAAAGCATCGCCTCCGATGCGGAGAATTGTCTTCAGACTGGACTGTTCCGCTATTTTAACAGCGCAAAAACACCGGACAGCTGCGGAGCCCTCGGCGCCTGGAGTTATGGTTTGTCGAGAGTCATGGATTTCATTCTGTCCCAGCCGGAGAGATTCCCGGACCCGAAGGTCATTGTGGCAGGATTCTCCCGGGGAGGAAAATGCAGTCTGTGGACGGCAGCTTCGGATGAGCGGTTTGCGATGGTAGCCGCATTCCATTCGGGCACCGGCGGAGCGGAACTGTGCCGGGACAAAAGACCCGGCGCGGAGACGGTAGCGGCGATTACGACAAATTTTCCGTATTGGTTTTGCGATAACTTTGCAAAATACGGAGACTGTGTGGAAACATTGCCGGTGGAGCAGCACATGCTGCTGGGCTTAATAGCACCGCGAGGATTATTTCTGACCGGAGCTGCGGATGATCCCTGGGCAGATATGGAAAGCGAAAAAAGAAGTGCAAAGATGGCTTCTTCTGTGTATAAAATGTATCAAAAAGATGCGGTTATGTATTTCGAAGGTCGGGAAGGACATAAGGCAACCATTGAGGAATGGGAAGAAATGCTTAATTTTGCAGATAGGATTTTATAGGACATGGCAATCGGATTTTGGAATTATCGTGCGGAATTGTTGGAAATGAATATGACAACAGTTGTAGTATTTCCGAAAAATATAGGGGAAGACAAAATTCCGTGTTTGTTTTTTTGCATACAGATGGGAGTAGTCCCCTGGAAGTGTTACGCCGCTATGATATAGAGACTTTGTCGGAACGACTTCATATGGCAGTGGTTTTACCCACCGGGCATCGAAGCTACTTCTGCAATCTGGAATATGGCGCGGCATATAATGATTATCTGACGCAGGAATTATTGCAAAAAGTCAGAATAACATTCGGCTGTATCAGTGAACGCCGGGAGGATACCTTCATTTGTGGTATGGGAACCGGTGAAAAAAGAGCATATGAAGCTCTTAAGAAGCATCCCGAACTTTTTGCAGGAGGGAAAAATGGCACTCATACAAATGGCTGAATATATAGAATCGCTGGGAATGGAAGATCTGGTAAGCATTGTCGTCCCCGATCATGACTTTCAGAACAGAGTGTTATATCTGCTGCATGGAATGATGGGGGATTATTCGTCCTATTTTCGTGAGCATGATATGGAACGGCTGGCAAATGAAAAAGGGGTTCTGATCGTTATGCCGTCGGTCCAAAACAGTATTTATACAAATATGGAGCACGGGGGAGCATTTTGTGATTACGTGGCAAAAGAATTGCCGGAGCGGATGGAGGCTGTTTTCTGTAGAAGAGAACTGCCGGTCATGCGTTACATTGCTGGTTGCTCCATGGGAGGAACCGGAGCCATGAAAATCGGTTTCGCATACCCCGGGAAGTACCGGGCAATCGGTGCAGTATCATCGGGTGCAATTAATTTCAGTGAAGAAGAATGTGAAAAGAATCCGGCATTTGCCACTAGATGGCATTGGATTTTCGGAGACCGGGAATGGAGAGAAACTATAGATGATACTTTTTATATGGTGCGGCAGGCGATAGAAAAAGGAGTTTCATTGCCGAAGCTGTATCATTGCGGCGGAAAGCTGGATCCATACAGAAGTCAGTTCTTGCGCACCAGGGATTATTTTGCAGCGCTGCCTGAGGGGAGTATAGATTATTTTTATGATGAGGGAGAGGGTGGACATACAGAAGAGTTTATGTTTACCCATTTGCAGTATTTTATACATAATTATATTTCATAATGATATTTTATAACTAACTTTTAGGATAGATTGGGAGGAAGAATGTCACCCTTGATGTTAAAGGAGCAGGTCAGGGAAGATTTCCGGGAAGCATTGGAAGAATGTGATTCGGAGTTGGTATATGCGACCGCTCAGACGGTTTTTGAATATTTCCGAAAACATCCGGACAATTATCTGCAGGCACTGGATGTCGCAGGCAGCATGCTGTATATCTCTATTTTTTCCCTGCAGGGCGGGGAGAATTTGGTTACCGGTTTTTTCACGGAGGATCCGGACGGTTATTGTTCTCTGTACAGACAGAATACGGTAGCGGAGGTACTGCAATGGCTTCATTTCCTGACCGAGAAGATCGGCGAAATACTGGACGGAAAACGCAGTGACTGCAAGAACATAAAAGTGGCGATCGTTCGGAAGTATATCAATGAACATGTAACAGAACATTTGTCACTGAATGAGGTGGCTGAGGTATTTGATATCAGCCCCAATTATCTCAGTCAGCTGTTCCGAAAGTATAACCATACAGGATTTATTGAATATGTGAATATCTGCAAAATAGAGGAAGCAAAAAGGCTGTTGGAACAGGAACACTTGTTGGTCTATGAGGCTGCGGATGCACTGGGGTACGAAAGTGCCTTTTATTTCAGCAAAGTATTTAAGAAAATAGAAGGAATATCCCCCAAGGAATATGTTAACAGCAGATATGTACTGGAAGGATAGGGAATGCTGCCGGATTTTATAGTGTTTTCATAATTCGCACAGTGGAAATCACAACATTTTTATGCTATCATACATATAACAGTAAGAGGTGATAGCTATGAAAATAGAAAGAATTGATGACAAGACCGTAAAGTGCTTCCTGTCCAACGAAGAGCTGGAAGAGTATGATATTGATTATAAAGATTTTGTGACCCGCAGTGACAAAGCAAAAGAAGTGGTACAGGAGATCATCGAGCAGGCAGAGGAAGAGGTAGGCTACAAGCCGCCGAAGTATGCATTTGACCTGCAGATCATGATGCTGCCGGAAGAGGGACTGGTGCTGGTACTCTCGGATAAGGATCCGGCGGAGAGCAAGCCCAATACGCCGATGCAGGCTTTGCGGGAATTAATGCGTATCTGCAAAGAAGTAGAGAAGAAAGTACAGCAGGAGGAGGCTACGGAGAGATCCGGTGCTCCCGCACAGTCTGAGAACACTGAGAAAAATAAGAAAAAGCAGAAAAAAACAGAGGAAGCCTCAAAACCCCAGGTGGCAATCTTCGCTTTCCGAAATATCGGCAGAGTGATCGAATATGCTGCGGTACTGCCGGCTAACTTACGGATCAACAGCACGCTGTACCGGATGGAAGACGGAACCTGTTATGTCTATGTGGAGAAGGGCGGTGCTTCCTACGAGCGTTACAGCAGAGCATGCATTCAGGCAATGGAGTTCGCCGGACTGTATGCTGCGGATGAGCAGAAGCTGCGGTATTTAGAAGAGCACGGCGAGTGCCTGATCCGGGAAAAAGCACTGAGAAAGTTACGCGCATAATGCGAATGGATGTCACGATTACGGGAGTGCAAAGCACGGAGAAATCGTATTATGTTACCCACGGGGTATCTCCGGCTACCGCTGCCATATCCGCAGGCAATTGTGCTGTGAACTGCATTTTCTCCCCGGTGATGGGATGATAAAAGGACAGCTTCCAGGCATGCAGAGCCTGTCGCTGTATCTGCTTCATATCCGGGTTGTACAGATAATCTCCGATCAGGGGATAGCCCAGGTATTTCATATGAATCCGTATCTGATGGGTACGGCCGGTCTCTAAGATGAGAGAGACCAGGCTGTGCCCGTTTTTTTCGTCCAGTACTCTGTAATGCGTAACCGCAGATTCCCCGTTTTCAAAATCCACCGTCCGTTCAATGATAGAGCCTTCTTTGCGCCCTAATGGTGCGGTGATGGTTCCCTCTAAGGGACATACCGAGCCTTTTGCAATGGCAAGATATTCCCTCGTGATTCCGGAAGTCGCTTTATTGGCAATCATGGCAGACAGCATACCGGCGCTGACATAATGCTTCGCCACGATGGTCAGTCCGGAAGTATCCCGGTCCAGGCGGTTGATGCAGCGGAAGACGAAAGGACAGTTCTGCTGCTCAAAATAGTACGCGAGGGCATTCGCCAGGGAATTGTAATAATTGTTCATGGAAGGGTGGATCGGCATTCCCGCAGGCTTGTTGATCACCATAAGGTCCGCATCCTCGTAGACAATATTTAACGGCAGATTTACCGGGGGAATCTTCTCCGAAGAATGATCTTCCCGGATATGCAGTGTCAGGGTATCGCCGGGCTGCAGCACATGATTCATAAAGCAGGGGATCCCGTTTGCAAGTACAGCGGAGGGGTCTTTTTTTAACTGCACCAGATTCTGTGAGGAGAAGCCTTTTTGCTTCAGAAAATAGCTGACCGGCAGGGGTGTTATGAGATTTTCCGTTGTATAAATAAGCGTTCGTTCCATAGAAATTATTATAACGAAAGATACTGATGATGACAAATGTATTTCAGACAAAAAGCGAATCCCTAATTGCAACCTGCATTACCATGTTGTATGATAAAGATAATTGCGAGTCAATAACAGAAGAGGAGAACCGTATCATGGCAGATACAGAAGTAAAAAAGATCATCTGTAGTTCCTGCGGAGCGGAATTCGAGGATACCCTTCCAAAGTGTCCCTATTGCGGAAGCCTGAATTACAAGGGCGCCGAAGCGGAATATCTGGGGAAGCTGGAAAGCATGCGGCAGGATATGCAGCAGTTAGAGCAGGTACCGGAGAAGGAACTGAAGAAAAAACTGAAAAAGAAACAGAAATTTGTGATTAAGCTTCTGATCTTATTGGCAGCGCTGGCAGCGATTCTTGCGGTAATTGTGTTCCGGGCACAGTATATAGAACCCAGGGATGCCAGAGCGGATTATCTGTGGGAAAAAGAAAACTTCCCGGTTCTGGACCGGTTATACCGGGAGCAGGACTTCGAAGGACTGACAGATTTTTATGAACAGGCTGTCATAGAGGACAGACCGATCTACAGATGGGAGCATAGCGGTATTTTCACGAGGCTCATGAGCTGCCGAAATGCGAGAGAATATCTGGCGCTGGAACAGAGTGGAGAGACACTTCGCGATTATCAGGAGACACAGCTTTTGGATGATTACTGGATCCTGCGGGGACTGGAATACAGTAGAGGAATGTCGGAGGAAGACAAAGAGTATATCCGTCCTTATGTGGAAGCAACCCTGAACAGTCTGGCAGACCGTTATACGTTTACCGCAGAAGAAGAGAAAAAATTCGAGGATAGTCTGCGAAATAATTACGGTTATCCCAGATATGAGGATTGCAAAGAATACATTACGAAGCATAACGAATAGGAAAGGATCATAAAAGCAATGATGAAATGTAAATATTGTGGGGGTAACCTGACACTGGAGCAGGCATATTGTCCGCATTGCGGAAGACCGAATGAAGAAGCCGCACAGCATGTCAAAGACATGGAGCATTACAAGAGCAACTTTGAGGATACCAAAAGCGATGTCTATGAAGTGACGGAGAAAAATACGGAGATCATGTCACATATGATAATCATCACAGTGCTGGTGATCCTGTGTGTGGTGGTGTTTGTAGTATCTGCCCGTAGCTGGAGCATTCACAGAGGCTTGCTGCAGTTTGATGCAGGGATCCGGCAGAGCAGCTATATGAAACAGATGGAACAATATCTGGAAGATGAGGATTACATAGGTTTATCAGCTTTTTGCGACAGGCATTACATCCGGCCTTATAGCAGTAATAATAGTTATGAAAAATATCAGCTACTCATGGAAGCCAGCGGAGCGTATCGTTACTTTTATGAAAGTCTGATGAAGGCAGTTACTATCAACTCCGGCAATGTATCCATACTTCCCGGCCTGTATGAAGATATTTCGGATTATTACGAGCAGCTGGAAAGGATTCTGCATCCTGTAGATAATGATTATAGGGCAAAACAATATCGGGAACTGCCGGAGGAGCAGAAGGAAGCCATTCTCCGGATGGAAGAGAATGTGAAGGCACTGCTGCAGACCTATTTTGACATGACACCGGAAGAGGCAGAGAATTTTGGTACGATGTCAAATGCACAAAAAATCTTATTTTTGGAAGAAAAAGGTGAGGTGATGGGTTATGGTAAATCTGAAGAGTAAGCTGAAACAGGTACAGAAGCAGAGAGGCGCGCTGCTTGTGATGAATCTGGTGATCATAGCCCTGTGTCTGGTATTGTTTTGGGGAACCATTCATATGTTCCGGCAATTAAACGACGCCTTTTCCCGTCCTGCGAAGACCAACTGGATGGAGAATAAAGTGCAAAATGAAAATTATGCCTACCTGTTAGTAAATTATCACGAGGACATGGTGTACGGCGGCTTGCTGTCCGGAACGAAAAAGGAATGCTATGGTGTGGCGAGATATTTTGAGGCGGCGTCCATGTATAAGGCATTTCTTCAGACCGGCGATACAGAACGTGCCACCAGAGAAAAGGAGAAGATGGATGCCGCATATGAAGAAATGGGTGACTGGAATATTGCAGCGGACAGCATCCGGGAAAGACTTGGACTGGACTGACAGATTTGCTGTAGGAATACCTGCGATATTACTGGCAGCCTGTCAGACAGTGGGATGCCGGATCAGTATAGAATACCATACTTCCGTACATAGAACGATGCAGTCTTGGCTGGAACAGGTTCCTATAGCAGGCTGGATTTTGTGGTGGATAGCAGAGACATTACTTTTTGGACAGATGCTGCGATGGCTGTTTGTACATGCAGGGAGAGATAAGGCAGTTCAGGAGGATGGTATCGGGAAAGGTATCGGAAAGAGAATATTTTTGATTTTTGCAGGATTGTTGATAGCCTGGCTGCCGGTGCTTCTTTCCCATGATCCCGGATTTTATAATTATGATATTTACGGGCAGGTGCCTCAGGTGATGTATCCGGAGGTACCGTATAATACACACCATTCGTTACTCAGCACGTTGGTCATGGGAGGCGTTATCACGATAGGATACCGGATCTTCGGGACGATGGAGAAGGCAGTATTTCTTCACTCCTGCTTCCAGATGATACTTTGTGCGGCGACCTTTTCCTACAGTCTGGATTTCTGGTATCGGCGATTGAATAGAAAATGGCTGTTGGGAGTCGGATTTTGTTTTTATGCTTTTCTGCCGACGATTGCCTTGTTTTCCGTCAGTACGACCAAGGATGTGGTATGCTCTCTGGCACTTTTTATTGCATTTCACCTGTTGTATGAATTGTATGAGAATACGGAGGGATTTTTTCGGAAGAAAGAGAAAATCGCAGCATTATCGTGCAGCCTGATCGTGGGAGCGCTGTATCGGAAAAATGTAATTTATGCGGTTTTTCTTTATCTGGTGTTGTGCGCGGTTTTCTGTAAAAAGCAGAAAAGAAAGATCATTTCACTGTTTGCGGGAACGATTCTGCTGACCATGCTATTGTCTGTGGGAATGGAAACTCTGCTCCATGCGGAAAAAGGTTCCGTGGTAGAGGCTCTGTGTGTACCGCTCCAGCAGATTGCAAGGGTATATACAGATAAGGGAGAAGCGGCGTTTGACAGTGAGGAATTGCAGCTGCTGGATCAGATCATGGACAGAGAACAGTGGTCACAATATAATCCGTTTCTGGCAGACCGGATCAAAAATTATGTGAATAATGAAGAACTTCTTCAAAATAAGTGGGAGTATCTGAGACTATGGTTCCGAAAAGGATGGCAGTATCCGGGATGTTATCTGAGAGCCTTTCTGGATAATACGTATCAGGCCTGGTATCCGGGGACATCGGTTGTGGATGATCCGGACGGTGATATTTATTACTTTGATTTCGAGGGAAGAAATGTACTGGAAATGAAGACGATCAGTTCCCGGCTGACAGAATTTTATCGTAAGATATCGCTGGAATATTATTACCAGAAAATTCCGGTGATCCGTGCGTTGTTTGCAATCGGCACCTATTTCTGGCTGGCAGTGATCCTGTTTTTCTACGGCATCCGGCGGCGGAGGGCAGAGATATGGAACAGCTGGCTGCTGGTTCTGGCACTGTGCCTTACGGTCTTTCTGGGTCCCATATCCCTGGTGCGTTATTATCTGCTTTTATTTTATGCAGCTCCGGCAGGTATCTTCTTATTAGCAGATAGACCTTGACAAATCCCGGAAGCATGCACTACAATTACTTGCATACGACAATGACGATGAAAAGGATCAGTACGATCGGAAAGCATCCCAGAGAGAGGGGAAGGACACGGTGACGTGCGGCTGGGAACCCCTTATGATAGAGGATCGGAAACCTCCCTTGGAGTCCTGTGCGAGACGCAATGTACCTGGAAGCGGCGAAGCACAGCGTAGAACCGGCGTTAACGGTGACAGAGCAGGATACATATTTGTATCAATCAGGGTGGTACCGCCGAGTGATCGGTCCCTTTTTCGGGAGCGATGACCCGGCGTTTTTCGTTTCCGTAGATCGTATTAGCAGTTTATTTTCAGAAAAAGAAAAGGAGAGAGAAAATGGCAGACAAGAAAATGGTAGAAGCGATCACTTCCATGGAAGAAGATTTCGCCCAGTGGTATACCGATGTAGTGAAGAAAGCAGAGCTGTGTGATTACACCAGCGTCAAGGGATGTATGGTGATCAAGCCCGCGGGCTATGCGATCTGGGAGCTGATCCAGAAGGAGCTGGATGCAAGATTCAAAGCAGTCGGAGTACAGAATGTATATCTTCCCATGTTTATTCCCGAGTCCCTGTTAGACAAGGAGAAGGATCATGTAGAAGGTTTCGCACCCGAAGTAGCATGGGTTACCCAGGGAGGATTAAACGAGCTTCCCGAGAGACTTTGTGTCAGACCTACTTCAGAGACCCTGTTCTGTGATTTCTATAAGAATGACATCCATTCCTACAGAGACCTGCCTAAGGTATACAATCAGTGGTGTTCCGTGGTACGTTGGGAGAAGGAGACCAGACCTTTCCTGCGTTCCAGAGAGTTCCTGTGGCAGGAAGGACATACCGCACATGCTACCGCAGAAGAATCTCAGGAGAGAACTCTGCAGATGCTGAATGTATATGCGAAGTTCCTGGAGGAGGTTCTGGCTATCCCCGCGATCAAGGGACAGAAGACCGAGAAGGAGAAATTCGCAGGTGCAATTGCAACCTATACGGTAGAAGCACTGATGCATGACGGCAAGGCACTGCAGTCCGGTACCAGCCATAACTTCGGTGACGGTTTCGCCAAGGCTTTCGGCATCCAGTTCGCAGACAAGGACAATACTTTAAAATATGTACATCAGACCTCCTGGGGTATGACCACCCGTCTGATCGGTGCACTAATCATGGTACACGGTGATAACGAAGGTCTGGTGATCCCTCCCCGTGTGGCACCCATCCAGATCTGCATTGTACCCGTTATGCAGAAAAAGGAAGGCGTTCTCGACAAGGCGTATGAACTGAGAGACCGCCTGGCGAAGGATTTCCGTGTCAAGGTAGATGACAGTGACAAGACCCCCGGTTTCAAGTTCGCAGAGGCTGAGATGAGAGGTTATCCTATCCGTGTGGAGATCGGACCTAAGGATATCGAAGCAGGCAAGTGTGTGATCTGCCGCCGTGATACCAGAGAGAAGACCGAGGTGGCTCTGGAGGATCTGGAGATCAAGGCAGCCGAGATCCTGGAGACCATGCAGAAGGAAATGCTGGAGAGAGCAAGAGCACATCGCGACAGCCATACCTACGTAGCACACAATATGGAAGAGTTCGAGCAGATCTTCAACGAAAAGTCCGGATTCGTAAAAGCTATGTGGTGCGGATGCCGGGAATGTGAAGACAAGATCAAGGAAAAGCTTGCTGTTACCAGCCGCTGCATGCCTTTTGAACAGGAACAGATCGCAGATACCTGCGTATGTTGTGGAAAACCTGCGAAAAAGATGGTATACTGGGGAAGAGCATACTAAGATAATATATAACTATTCAGGGCGAATAGGGTTCTGAATAGTTATGAAAATATTTATAAGGCAGATGAAGACGCAGGCCGGTAGTATTGCTACAGGGTCTGCGCCTTATTTTTCAATGATAATGCTCAGAAATGAGGAAAAATATGATTTATAATACATTTGAACTGCATCAGGAGGGTTCCCTGCCGGGAGCACATTTAGATACTTATATTCAGGAGTATTCCGATGCCCTGGCAATTAACGACAGACCTCTGATCCTGTTGTGCCCGGGAGGCGGCTATACCAGAACCTCCGACAGAGAGGCGGAGCCTATGGCGCTGAAATTCCTGGCGATGGGATATCATGCGGCAGTGCTGCGCTATTCCTGCGCCCCTGCGGAATATCCTACTTCCTTAAAGGAACTGGCTTACAGCATCAAGTTCCTGCGGGAGCACGCGAAAGAGTGGCACATTGATCCCCACAAGATCGTAGTGGAAGGCTGCTCTGCGGGAGGACACCTGGCAGCCAGCCTTGGAGTATTCTGGGATGAAGATTTTCTGGCAGAGAGCCAGGGACTTTCCGCTTCCGAGCATGAGCTGCTTCGTCCGGACGGACTGCTGTTATGCTATCCGGTCATCACTTCCGGAGAGTTTGCTCACAGAGGATCTTTTGAGAATCTGTTAGGCAGCAGACAGGAAGAGCTGGGAGAGAAGCTGTCTCTGGAGAAACAGGTTACGGGTAAAGTGCCTAAGACCTTCATCTGGCATACCTTTGCGGATCAGTCGGTACCGGTGGAAAATTCCCTGCTGTTCGTCAGCGCTCTGCGCAGAGTGGGAGTGCCCACGGAATTCCATATGTATGAAAAGGGTGCCCACGGACTGGCACTGGCGAATAAGCTGACAGAGACCAACGACGGCAGAGCGGTACAGGAGGAATGCACCTCATGGATCCGGCTGGCGCATACCTGGCTGGAGAGTCTTTTCGCAGGAGATGTGGAAGACGGACTGCACGCACAGGGCAGAGAATGGTAAGATAGCAATAAGAGAAAATGAAAACGCAAGGAGCAGTCATGGAACAGGCAGATACGATCATTCAGATCCCTCACTTCTACGGAAGTCTGAAGGGAATGCAGACCAAATTTGATAAACATGCAAGGCAGGATGCTTTCACCGGATCCACCAGAGAGGAATGGGAAGCCTGGAAGGAGACTTCCAGAGAGACATTAAAAGACCTCCTGGGGTGGAAATACATGGAGACCTGTGATTTGGATCCCCGCGTGGAAGAAGTCGTGGAGCTGGAGAACGGCATTCGTCGGGAAAAAGTGATTATTCAGGTAGAGCCGGAAGTGTATATGCCAATGTATATCCTGATCCCACCGAAGCAGGACGAAGGGAAGCAGAAATGTTTTCTTGCCCTTCCGGGGCATCAGGGCGCAGGTAAATTCAGCGTGGTAGGCCGTGATGATATTCCCGCGGTAAAACGGATGATCGAATTCTACCATTATGATTACGGTATGCAGCTGGCGAAGCGTGGTTATGTGGCAATCTGTCCGGACTGCAGAGGCTTCGGAGAACGCAGGGATGAGGCATTGCAGAAAGGAACGGATGAGAAATCCTTCCTGACCAGTACCTGTTTTCATCTGGCACATATGGCGGAGCCCTTGGGAGAGACCGTGGCAGGTATGTGCACCTGGGACGCTTCCCGGCTGATCGATTATGTATATGAACGGGGCGAATGGGATACTGAGGACTTGGGAGTCATGGGATTTTCCGGCGGTGGTATGCAGACGCTGTGGGTCTCTGCTTTGGATGACCGTGTGAAAAAATGTATCATCAGCGGATATCTCTATGGATATCGTGACGCGTTGTTATTACTCAACGGTAATTGCAGCTGTAATTATGTTCCCCATCTGTGGGAACACTTTGATATGGGAGATATTGCATCGCTCATTGCGCCGAGACCGCTGGCGGTCCAGTCCTGCCGGGATGACCATCTGAACGGTCCCAGAGGACTGGTGAATGTAACGGAGCAGTTAGATATTGTGCGGAAGGCTTACAGCCTGTACGGAAAAGAGGAATATCCGATCCACGATGTCAGAGAGGGAGACCACTGCTGGCATGAAGAGGTATTGGATATTGCACTGCCAAGACTGTAGCACGGAGCAATCCGCAGGCATCAAAGTCGGGGCTTTTGACCCCGACATCAAAATATGGAGGAACGTATGGAATATATCGTTCTGGATCTGGAATGGAATCAGAGTAACACCGGCAAAGAGGATGCTGTGGAGAAGCTGCCTTTTGAAATCATAGAGATCGGTGCCATCAAACTGAATAATGAACGTGTTATGGTCAGTGAATTCAATGAACTGATCAAGCCGCAGGTCTACCATGAGATGCACAAGATCACCAGCAAACTGATCCATATTCAGATGCAAGAGCTGGAGCGTGGTAGACCGTTCCCTGAGGTTGGAGGAGATTTTGTCAGATGGTGCGGACAGGAGGAGCATCTCTTCTGTACCTGGGGAACGTTGGACCTCACGGAGTTACAGCGGAATATGGCGTATTATGACATGCCATTGCTGGCACCGGGACCGCTGCCTTATCTGGATGTGCAGAAGCTGTTCGCCATTGCCTATGAGGAGCGCAAGATCCGCAGAAATCTGGAATATGCCATTGATTACCTGCATATTGAGAAGGATATTCCCTTCCACCGGGCGTTCAGTGATGCCTACTATACGGCAAAGATCCTGATCCGGATCCTGGAGGAGCATCCGGAGGTAGTGGTGAACCTGTCCTACGATACCTTCTGTTCTCCGAAGGACCGCAGGGATGAAATCAAAGCGCAGTTTGATACCTATGTAAAATATATTTCCAGGGAATTCAAGGACAAGACAGAAGCCTTCGCAGATAAGGAAGTCGTTTCCAGCAAATGCTATCTCTGTCATTGTAATCTGCGCAAGAAGATCAAATGGTTCAGCGCCAACGGCAGACATTATTATTGTGTGGCTTATTGCGAGAAGCACGGCTACCTCAAGGGCAAGATCCGGGTACGCAAGGCATATGACGGCGGAGTATATATTGTCAAGACCACGAAGCTGATCTCTAAGGAAGAGGCAGAAGCTATTGCGGCCCGCAGAGATCACGCCAGAGAAGTGCGCAAGAGACACAAGCACAGCAAGGCGGGGAATGCCGGGGAATAAGCATAGAATGGGGGAGCTTTTTTTAGCTTGCTCCCCGTTTTTTTTCCTCTCTTTTTAAGAACAGATACACACAGATACCTGCAAAAACAATCGTTGCAATGATCAGTATCGGCAGTACCGGAATGGAACGGATATCAGCATTGATGAGCTTCAGTCCCTGATACAGTGTGAAGATGCCGAATACAGAGAAGATGGCGAATGCAAGGGTATTGAGCAGTCCTTCCGGAGTCTTGCTCTTTAACAGATAGCCCACCAGCATTCCTAGAATGTCTGCTAAGAACAGTCCCAGAGAACAGCCAAGCCATACGATCAGTGCAGAACTCATACCTTCATTGGCACCAAAGGTGATGGCGGTAAGCTGCGTCTTATCTCCGAGCTCTGCTACGAAAAAGGTACAGAACACCGCAAGCGGTGCGAACCGGATCTTGGATCTGCCGCTGCCTTCCTCTTCCTCGTCATCATCACCCGCAAGTGTTGATGCGGCAAAATAAAGAAATGCAAGTGCGGCAATGACTTTGATGAGCCAGGCAGGGATGAATTCGCTGACAAGCCCGCCGGCGAGAACGGCCAGGCCGTTCAGCACCAGGATTGCGGCAGCGGTTCCCAATATAATATCTCTTAATTTGTATTTCGAAGTAAGGGCGATCAGCATAAGCTGTGTCTTGTCGCCCATCTCTGCGATGAATTCCGTGAGAAATACCTTAAAAAACAATATCATTTGTATGGTCCTCATTTATCTGATTATGATATAAACCGCATATGCTGCGTAAAGAGCCACCATACAGAAGCCTTCGACTCTTCCGATTTTCTTTTTGCTTCCTGCGAAGATCCATACACACACAGTAAAAGCGATCAGTACACACAGATCAATGATGTTTTCCGTAATGATGCTGATGGGGCTGATGGCGGAAGCGATACCCAGTACCATCAGAATGTTAAATACGTTGGAACCGATGGCGTTACCCAGTGCCATATCGACTTCATTTTTTCTGGCTGCAACGATGGAAGTCACAAGCTCCGGAAGGGATGTACCGATGGAAACGATGGTAAGACCGATCAGCGTCTGTGTCATTCCCAGGTCGCTTGCGATTCTGGATGCAGCATCGACGGTGAGATCTCCGCCGAAGGCGATCGCAGCAGCACCGCCGATGATGAAAATAATGCTAAGCGGCACGGAGATCAGCTTAATCTCTTCATCGGAACCGCCCTCAATTTCTACTTTTTTCCCCTCTTTATTTGCTTTTAAGGCAATTCTGATCATGTAGAAGATATATCCTGCAAACAGACCTATGAATATCACACCATCGAAATGTCCCAGTGTCATTTTGGTCTGATCACCAAGTCCGATAATTCCCAAAAGCAGTAAGAGACCGGCGCAGATCAGGGAAAGGGGGATGTCTCTCCTGATAGTTTCCCGCGCAACCTCTACGGTGGCGATCATTGCACATACGCCGATCACGACCATCAGATTAAAGATATTGGAACCGACGACATTACTGACCGCAAGCTCATTATTGCCTGCAAGGGAAGCCGATACACTGACCGCTGTCTCCGGAAGAGAGGTTCCCATTGCTACGATGGTAAGTCCGATGATGATGGACGGAACATGCAGTCTCTTCGCTACACTTGAGCTTCCTTCTACGAAAAAGTCCGCACCTTTAATCAGCAGTACAAAACCGATTACAAGGAATACAAGAACAAGGGCAAACGGGGCATTGTTAATAAGTTTCTCCATGTTTTTCTCCTTTGCGTGATCCATTACAGTGTTGTCAGCCGAAAGCTGTGCGATGATAAGTTTCGACAGAGATAAAAAAGACTCATGTATACCAATTATCTGTCAGTGTGTATTATACACAGACCGTTAATAGATATACATGAGTCTCATTATTTAAGATTTGCCAGATTATACTCTAAAATTATAATCAGAATGTTGACAAATCACACCTTCGTGCTAACTACTCCCTCATGGAATATTCAATTCTTGATAAATAATATCAAAAAGAATTGCCGGTGTCAACAGGTGAATGAAGAAATCTTAGGGGGAAGTTCGGCATTATTGGTTTGCACTGTCTGCATCAATTACTGATTGAATCTGCTGCATCAGAGAGTCATAGTTATCCTGGTTATCAATTCCCCCAAGGATCGGATCCCCTACAATATTGCCATTTCTATCGACAAGTATTGTTGTAGGAAATGCCATAATATCAGAGGCATATTTACCAGCATCGGAAGCAGAGTCAATGGAAATATTGCGGTACTTTGCACCCTGGCTTTCAAGAACGGCGGCAGCTTCTTTCATGGCAGCTTCATTGTAGTCGAAGGTTTCGGTATTGATGCCGATTACTTCGCCGCCCATTGCTTTGAGCGTATTGTTTAATTCGTTCAGCTTAGACAACTCAGCAACACAGGGCTTACAGCCGGTAAACCAGAAATTGACAACGGTTACTGCATTGCCGGAAAACAGGCTTTCATCGACAGAATTACCATCAAAATCCTGACCGGAGAAATTCCGGAAGGGAGAGGCAGCTTCGGAATTGTTTCCCGGAGCAGTATTATCGTCTGTGGTAGTTCCCTGTCCCAGTTCTGCTATCTGTTCTTCGATTTTCCGTATGGCTTCAATATCATCCGTAAGTGTTTTCAATTCATCCTCTGTAAAGGAGTCCTTGTTTGCTTCGACGGTATCAGCCAGATAATCAGCATAATTTGCGCTGGGATCAGCATTACTTTTGCTCATCATGCCAAATACCTTGTTCCATACAGCCTCATGATCTGCAAAAAGCTGGTTCTCCTGCTGATACAGATCATTCAGTGCAGTGTTGGAGCTGTCTGTGGATACTGTGCCGGTTTCCGTCAGAGACTCATTGGTTTTGTCCGTGCCGGCAGCATCCGTTGCGCCGCAGGCTGTAAGCAATAAAGCTATGCAAAGTGTTAAAATAGTAAGGAATTTTTTGTTTGTTTTCATGATTAATTTCTCCTTTAAGTAATAGTAATAAGATTATTTTCCCATAAACCGGTAGTGGATCGCATCCTTGGGACAAGCCTTGATGCAGGCTCCACACCGTATGCATTCCGGATGGTCTGGATGCTTGCACACATCCACATCCATTTTACATACCTTTGAACATTGACCACAACCGATACATTTGCTGTCCTCCACCTTAATATTAAGAAGGCTGACCTTATTAAACAGCGAGTAGATTGCGCCAAGAGGACAGATCCATTTACAGAAGGGCCTGTAAAATAAAATACTTAACACGACAACTGTGATCAAAATAAAGCATTTAAAAGAAAAGAGTTTTCCAAGTGCGGACCGTATGGCTGCATTGCCCAGAGAAAGCGGGATAGCTCCCTCCAGAACACCCTGTGGACAAATATATTTACAGAAGAAAGGGTCGCCCATTCCTATAGAGTTCGTTACGAGCAGCGGCAGAAGGATAACGAAAACGATAAGAATCATATATTTCAGATATCTTAGCGGCTTCAGTCCGGCTGTGGAAAATTTTTTCCCCGGGATTTTATGAAGTAAATCCTGAAACCAACCAAACGGACACAAAAAACCACATATAAATCTTCCAAGTGTCACACCCAGTAAAATAAAAAATCCCGTGACGTAATATGAAAATTTAAATCGGGAGGATCCGATCACCGCCTGGAATGCACCAATGGGGCATGCTCCCGTGGCGGCAGGACAGGAATAACAGTTTAATCCCGGTACACATACGGTCTTAGCGTTACCCTGATATATTTTTCCCTTAAAAAAATTAGGGATGTGAATATTAGTAAGCAGTGTGGCAGCAGCCTGTATCCATCCGCGTATTCCGGCTATCTGCCTAGACAGTGATTTTTTTCTCTTATCCAATTCCGACACACTCCAGACATAATTTTATTGCTTTACCAAGCACGACAGCAGCTTCGCCTCTGACTGCACCGTAGCCGATCATAGTGATCCCGGTGACGAGCAGAACGATCTGAGATATTTTCCTACACTTCAAGTTATTGTTACTCCTTTCGATCGTGGTATTTATTGACCAGTTGACTTCGCTATTATACAATAATTGTTGTAAAATCTTTGTTAAGGTGGAAGGAATTTTGAGATTATTCATTGTTGAGGATGAAAAAGAAATATGTGATACAGTTGCAAAAAGTCTGTATGACGCAGGATATGAGGTGGATACCTGCTATGATGGGGAAGAAGCTCTTGCAGGTATCCTGACGGAGAACTATGATCTGGTTGTTCTTGATCTGAATCTGCCCGGCATGGATGGAATGGAGATCCTGAAGGAACTCAGGCAGGAAAATGAGGAGACAAAGGTTCTTATATTATCTGCAAGAGGGCAGATAGCGGATAAGGTTGAGGCACTGGATGCAGGGGCGAATGATTATATGGAAAAACCATTCCATTTACAGGAACTTGAGGCACGCATCAGAAGCCTGACCAGAAGGAAGTTTGTACAGAAGGATGTATGTCTGGAAAGCGGTGAGATAAAGTTCGATACCGTAAGGCGTGAGGCTTATGCAAAAGGAGAAATGGTATCCCTGACAAGAAAAGAAAATGGTATTCTGGAATATCTGCTTCTAAACATGGGCAGACCGGTAAGCCAGGAGGAATTGATGGAGCATGTCTGGGATGCATCTGTGGATAGCTTTAGCGGAGCGATCAGAGTACACATGTCTTCCCTTAGAAAAAAGCTTAAGGCTGTGCTGGGATATGATCCGATTCTGAACAAGGTGGGAGAAGGGTATAAAATACGAGAGGAGTCCGATAGATGAAAAAAATGTCGCTGCAATGGAGACTTACCTGCATCATTACATTATACATAGCGGTGATATGTGGATGTGTGACGATGCTTGTCTATAGAAACGGTGTGTATTATATGGATTCCCTGCAAGAGGCTGTGGATACACGGGGAGATGATCAGCCGGACGATGCGGAGGAAATATATATCAGCATTCCGGAGGACAAGTGGGATGAGTTCGCTAATGACTTTTCTGTCCAGGTGTATAATAATAAGGCGGATTACAGGAAAAACAGCTTGATCATTTCAGCAGTATTGGCTCTTCTGGGTGGAGTGGCGACCTATTTTATAAGTGGGCATGCACTCAGACCGCTCAGAGAGTTTTCTGACAAGATCGAAAAGGTGCAGGCGCAAAATCTGGCAGATTCACGGATAGAAGAAAACCAGGTGAAGGAACTGAACCAGCTTAGCGTTTCGTATAACCGGATGCTGGAACGTCTCTCGGCTGCATTTGAGATACAGAGACAATTTACTGCAAATGCAGCCCATGAGCTTCGTACTCCATTAGCCCTGATGCAGGTACAGCTTGATCTGTATCATTCCAACAGACATCCGGACAATGATGCAGACACGGTACAGATGATACAGATGGTTACTGAACAGAACGACAGACTCAGCAAAATGGTAAAGACACTTCTCGATATGAGTGAGCTTCAGACGGTAGGAAGGGATGATGAAATTATCTTAGACGCTCTGGTGGATGAGGTATTGGAGGATCTGGAACCTCTCGCAGAGGGAAAAAACATAAGACTGATCGCAAAATGTAAGGATATAACGATGGTCGGAAGTGATATTCTTATTTACCGGCTGGTATACAATCTTGTTGAGAATGCCATAAAATATAATCATTCGGGCGGGCAGGTCACAGTAACCGCAGACCGCAAGGAAAAACATGTATATCTGTCAGTGGAGGATACGGGAACCGGAATTCCTGAGGAACTTAAGGAGCGCGTGTTCGAACCGTTTTTCCGGGTGGATAAATCCAGAAGCCGGGAGCTTGGTGGAGTAGGACTGGGACTTGCACTCGTTCGCGAAATTGTAAGAGTGCATGATGGCAGTATTACGGTGAAGTCCAATCCATCCGGAGGGACGATCTTCGAGGTGGTTTTGTAAATTGTAGCAGAACGGGGTGTTTGAAGATGTATGATCAGAGTATTACAAAAAGCAGATATCGAACGAGTTGTTGATATATGGTTAGATACCAACTTAAAAGCACATTATTTTATTCCGGGTCAATATTGGAAAAACAATATTGATTTAGTGAAAGAAATGTTGCCACAGGCAGAGGTCTATGTGTATGAGAATGACTGCCAGACAGAAGGCTTTATAGGGTTAAATGATGAATATATGGAAGGCATTTTTGTCCGTGATGAAATGCAGTCGCAGGGTATAGGTAAGCTCCTATTGAATTTTGTAAAAGAAAAAAAGACGAAATTATACTTAAATGTTTACCAAAAGAATACACGTGCAATTCACTTTTATCAACGAGAAGGTTTTGAAATCCAACGAGAAGGATTGGATGAAGTTACCGGGGAAAAAGACTATGTAATGGTATGGCAGCGTGGAAAATCTTTGTAGGAAGAGTGGAAATTCCCAAATTGTCGAAAACATTGCAGGAGAAAGTAAATGAGAACAGAAAGCGTCGAACTTACCGTTTTATGCTTAATACATAAAAATGGCAGATACTTGTTACAGGACAGAATAAAAATGACTGGAAGGGATATACACTTCCGGGAGGTCATATCGAGCCGGGGGAATCCATCGAGGATGCGGTGATAAAAGTTGTGGTGAAACGGGAAAAGATATTTCAACCATGAGCAAGCAATACGGATATGGATCAGGATTTTATAAGATACTTAGTGATGACTTAAAAAAGGTATTACCGGATGTTAAGTCATTTTCACCAACCAATTTAAAATATATGCGTTATTTCTATGAATTATATCCTTGTGCCGGAAATCGTCCACAAGCTGTGGACGATTCGACTATCGTTTTTAGAATTCCTTGGGGACATAATAGAACAATAATAGACAAATGTAAAAACAATGTGGATAAGGCATTGTTTTATGTGAGAAAAACACTAGAAAATAATTGGTCTCGTGATGTCCTGGTAAATTTTTTAGATACGGATTTATTTGAAAGACAAGGAAAAGCTATAACAAATTTTGCAAATACATTACCTTCAGTGCAGGGTGATTTGGCGCAGGCAATTACAAAGGATCCGTACAATTTTGATTTTTTGACATTACGGGAACAATATGATGAAAAGGAATTAAAGGATGCATTAATTAATAAAGTAAACAACTTTCTAATAGAACTCGGAACAGGATTCGCTTATATGGGGCGCGAAGTCCGTATCACAGTGGGGGAAGTAGAGAAATTCATCGATATGTTGTTTTACAATACACAAAGACATTGCTATGTAGTTGTAGAAATTAAGACAGGTAAATTTGACTCATCTTATGCCGGACAGCTTGGAACGTATGTTGTCGCGATTAATCACCAAATGAAAACAGAGAATGATAATCCAACTTTAGGATTGTTAATCTGTAAAGATATGGATAAAGTCGAGGCACAGTATGCACTGGAATCAACAAGTCAACCTTTGGGAATATCCAGCTATGAATTATCTAAGTTGATACCAGAAGAATTTAAGGGAAGCTTGCCTACAATTGAAGAGATTGAGGCAGAATTGAAAGATTAAAATCCTTGCAAAGGAAACATCGAAGTATATATTCAATGATGCGGAGGAAAATGAACTCAACTGACAAATTTTAGTTTTAAATGGTTAGGAAAATTGAGGCCTGTGGAGTGGAAAAGGATACAATGATAAATAATTTAATCATTAGACAAGAGACCGAAGAAGATTATAAAAAAACGGAATTAATGATAATGAGAAGCTTTTGGAATAAATATTGGCCCGGATGCACGGAGCATTTATTGACTCGCATTATTCGTGATTCTCAAGACTACATACCGGAAATAAGCCGAATTGCAGAAATTGATGGCCAGATTGTCGGAGCCATATATTACACAAAAGCGTGGATCGTAGACGGAAATAGTAGGCATGAAATTGCTACATTTGGACCATTAGCAGTTGAACCAACATGGGAAGGAAACGATATCGGTGGAGCGCTTATGCGTGAAACAATAAAACTGGCCCAAAAGCAGGGAATAGCTGGAATTGTAATTATTGGAGAACCTTATTATTATCCGCATTTTGGATTTGAGAGAGCTTCCAAATATAAAATTACAGATGCCAGGGGAAAATCATTTGATGAAATAATGGTATTACCATTAAATGATGATTTTTCATTAATCAGAGGAAAGCTCATTGAAAGTTCTGATTTTGAAAAGCTCGGTGATGAAGCAGCGTTGCTTAGAATCAGTGAAGAGTTTCCCGAGTACCGCAAAGTAAAAGTTAAGGAGGGTTTTATGCAGATTTTTGAGCAACATTTAGGTGTGGTTGAATCTGTAGAAAATGATATATATAATGTACGTTATTGGGAAAAACTCATTCCTGCAAAATTGGCGGGTGATATTAATGAAAAACCAAAGGCAGGAAGTGATGTTAAGTTTAAATGGAACCATGGGGGAGAGTCGGAAATCACAATGGTGTTTAAAAATCTATTAGAAGAATAATGCGAAGGTATAGGAGAAAAGAAATAATGAAAATCTACATAGATTTTGACGATGTATTATGTGAAACCGCTGAATATTTTACGAAAATTGCAAAAGAAATGTTCGGTATTGACGTTCCTTACCGGCAGGTTCAGTTTTTTAATCTCCAGAAATCATTTGATCTAAATGATGAGCAGTATGAAGCTCTAATGAAGGCAGGGCATTTGCCGGAAAATCTACTGAATTACGAGGAGACTCCGGGGGCTTCCGAAGCAATTAATAAGTGGGTGGATCAGGGACACGAGGTTTTTATCATTACCGGAAGGCCGTTCAATTCCTATGAACCATCGAGGAAATGGCTTGACGAACATCATTTGGAAAGAGTTCCCTTGTTCTGTGTAGACAAATACGGGCGCGAAACTGCGAAACAGGACTACAAATATAATATGACATTGGCGGAACTTTACAACATGACCTTTGATTTTGCGGTAGAGGATTCTCCGGCGGCATTTGAGCATGTAATGCATTTTGACAACTGCAGGATAGCCGTGTTCGACCGGCCATGGAACAGCCGGGCAGAGCTTCCCAATGACAGATTTGTGAGATGCAAAAACTGGCAGGAAATTGACCGGTTGTTTGAAAATAGGGAGATAACCAAATGACACGTGAGGATTCCATCAGACAAATAGAAAACTATCCCCCATTCAATGAACAGGAAGAAAAGGACAAAGCTTTGATCCTGGGATGGATCAGTAACAATGAGAACGCATTTTCCAGAGAAAATACAGTTGCGCATATTACGGCTTCTGCCTGGGTGGTAAATAAGGACAGAAGCAAGGTACTTATGGTATATCATAATATTTATAATTCCTGGTCCTGGTTGGGAGGACATGCGGATGGGGAGACGGATCTGCTGTCCGTTGCCATCCGGGAAGTGAAGGAGGAGGCGGGAATTTCCAATGTGAGACCGGTATCAGAGGAGATTTTTTCTCTGGAATCTCTGACGGTGGACGGACATGTGAAAAAAGGGAACTATGTGTCCAGCCATTTGCACCTGAATATCACGTATTTACTGGAGGCAGATTCGGAAGAGCAGGTATCCGTAAAAGCCGATGAGAACAGTGGAGTGATGTGGTTCTCTCCGGGAGATGCTTTGGAGAAATCTACGGAGCCATGGTTCGTGGAACATATTTATTCAAAACTCATTAAGAAAATGGGTATATGAAATTGGAAAAAACGGAGAATGACCTATGATAAAATTCTTAAAGGCAGCGCCTGTCGTGTTCCTGATCGGAACCATTGTCACGGGTATTTTATATCAAAAAACTTTGTTAGAAATCTGGCTGACGATTGCCATTACCTTTGGAACCACTGCTTATCATTTTATCATGCGATGGGTGGTAGCATTTATCTACAATTCTATCATGCATAACAGGGCAGATTACAGAAAACACTGGTATCAGGTAAGTAAATCCGAAATGAAATTATATGAAAAGCTGCGTGTGAAAAAATGGAAGAATTGTATGCCTACCTATAATCCCAGCCTGTTTGATCCGAGACAACACACCTGGGAGGAAATAGCGCAGGTCACATGTCAGGCGGAACTGGGGCATGAGACGATCGTAGTGCTCAGCTTTGTACCGATTGTGGCAGGTCATTGGCTGGGTGGATATCCGGCATTTATCATTACATCGATCCTTGCGGCCATGTTTGATATGATGTTTGTGATCATGCAGCGATATAACAGGCAAAGGATTCTGAAACTGATAAAATAGAATGGATACTTGATAGAAAAGGATATTTGATAGAGAAAGAAGACGGCATGACTAAATATAAATATGGGAATCCGGAGGCTCCCATTGTTTTGATCCAGCCCGTGGGAGATCATGATCTTCCGGAAATAGAGGGCGAAGTGGCACAAATCCGGAAACTGACAGCATTGGATTTTCAAATGATTGCGGTGAAAGTGGATGACTGGAACCTCGATCTGTCTCCGTGGAAAGCACCAGCGGTATTCGGAAATGAGGATTTTGGCGAGGGTGCAGCCTCGTTGCTAGAAGAGATTTTACGTTTATGTTCAGATGAAAGTAAAACTTATTATCTCGGAGGATATTCACTTGCTGGGTTGTTTTCTCTGTGGGCATCTTATCAGACGGACCGGTTTGCAGGGATAGCAGCGGCATCGCCCTCGGTATGGTTTCCCGGGTTTTTGTCTTATATGAAGGAGCATGAGAATCAGAGCCGGGCAGTTTACTTAAGCCTGGGGGACAAAGAGGAAAAGACCAGAAATCCTGTTATGGCTACTGTGGGTGACTGCATCTGGGAGGCTCATGCGTGGCTGCAACAGTGTGGGATCCGCAGTACGCTGGAATGGAATCCGGGGAATCATTTCAGAGATCCGTGGCTGCGGACCGCGAAGGCATTTGCCTGGGTAATGAAAAATTCATAAATTTTGCTTATTGGATCGGAGGAGAGGGATATGGTAATGGAAGCTCTGGTATACATATTGACATTATTGTTTGGAGTATCTACCGTTATCATTATAAAAAATAAGAGATATAAGGTTGTACCTTTTATATGTCTGGACATCATCCTGACATTTGCTGGTTTTGCCATTACATCATTTGTTATTTTGTTTGTACGGAATGAAGCTCTCGAAGCGCTGCTGATTATGAGCGTGTTTGGATTGTTTCTGTTTTTACTGGGTGTGAATGATATCTATGCTGTATTTTGCTGCAATCAGAAGATAGAAGCTATCTATTGCGGATATAACAGCTACCCCGGACGCTATGGGATTACCAGCTATGCACCGGTGTTTGAATATGTCTGTAACGGCACGGCTTACCATGAGCAGACAACATTGACGGTACCCTGTCGCCTGCTGCGGAGGATGACAGAAGGGAACACTTATCCCATCTATATTCATTCAAAACATCCGGGAGTATGTGTTTTGAAGAGAAGAATCAGGTTCACGACAGTGATTGAATTTGGTTTTGCAATTATGTTCTTGGTAGTAGCAATTTTATGGCAACGATCCTGAAAATGGTACATAGGAACACTCGGAATATATGGACAATGCCGAATATCGGAGAAATCGGTAAATCAGTAGAAATTCTGAGGTTTGCGGAAATGTTAAGTTCCTTTGCGCAAATTCCCGGAGATGTTGATAGCGCTGCATGGCAATAGCGTGCTATACTTCCTGCGAAAGGAGAGGTGACGGATGCAGTTAGGAAACAATATTCAGACCTTAAGAAAAAAGAAGGGGCTTTTGCAGGAGAGACGGCGCCGAACCCGGAGCAATTAATTCTCTTATCAAAGCAATTCGACATAAGCATTGATGAATTGGTGGGAAATGATGCGATGTCATCTGGGAGTTCGAGGGAGAATAAGAGTATAAAAGATATCTATATCGGATTGATCGTTTTGTGCGGCGTCGGAGCATGCCTGGGCAGAGTTATCCATGGAATTTTGATGTATTTGCAAAATGATAAAAAGAAATAGAAAATTAGTGAAGCTCATTGCGTAGGGTTCTGTATTTAAAATCCTTTTTTTTACTAAAAAAATACAAAAACATGAGATTTTGCCATGTAAAAAGCCGTTATTTTCGTTGAGCGTGCGAAATGAAGAAATTCTGTAAAAAAAAGTTCCCAAATTAGGAATTTTTGTACGGAATTCATTGTTTTAGGGCTTTTGCACCAAACTAACTTGAGAGTTAGTGAAGAAACCACGAACGCCCATGGCGGACGGGACATCCTTCCTCGATGTAAGGTCTCCCGGTGGGAATTTTCTGACGAAAAGTGAGT
>ERZ779865.286-NODE-286-length-46704-cov-153.261270_pt1 | contig 46704 bp, 39 predicted proteins | sample MGYA00433088_ERZ779865 | MGnify/ENA primary metagenome ERZ779865 (study PRJEB29588, sample SAMEA2151703) | human gut metagenome | biome: human gut; feature: human-associated habitat; material: faeces | place: Denmark | collected 2008/2010 ... | reverse complement strand
AGTATATATATTTATATATAAATATTTGTAGTAACAGATTGTTACTACCTTCAAACCCTTATACCCCCTCAGGAAAAAACTGTAATAACTGAAATTGTAATTACCGTAATACAAATAATCTTCAAAAATCCTTGGTTGTTTCAAAAACATTTCTACCTTTTATTGGTACAGTGACTCCCAATCATATACTATGTTGGTGGATTGTATTTTTCCTTGGGAGCTAGCAATTGTAACAAGGTTAGGTCTGCCATTTCAACTTCCGTTTTAATTTTGTCAATGACTTCTCTGTCGTGTTTATTAAATCTTTCTGATTGAGCAAGAGCATGGGCGAGTGTTGCCTCTGCATTTCTTAGCATTTGTAAGAACCATAGAAGGTTGTTTGATACTTCTGTCATGTTACTAACCATTTTTAATTTTAAATTTCAATAAATATAGCCGCGAAGTTATAGAGAAAAGTTCGTTTTTCCAAATGCCTTAAACTATATTATGTTATTCGCGCATATTTTAAAATTAGGTATAAGTGAGAATAAACGTCAGAATTATGCTTTTCATCATTTTATTCCCAAAAACTTTGGTGGTTTCAAAATAAAGTCGTATATTTGCGGTCGAAACGCAATGTTGCGGCTATGACCCATAAAATTATTAATGGTATGGCAAGATATATAGACCCACGTGTGGACTGGGCTTTCAAGCGTATTTTTGGGAGCGAGGACACTAAAGAGTGCTTGATAACATTCCTGAACGGATTGTTTGATGGAGAGTTGGTAATCAAGGATGTGACGTTTGGAAAAACGGAGAAACTTGGTTTGCGACCAGATGAGCGTGGTGTTATCTTTGATGTCTACTGCGTTACAGATAAAGGTAAGCATATCATTGTAGAGATGCAGAAGAAGGAGCAGGATTATTTTGCCGATAGAGCTTTGTATTACACTGCTCGTGCCATTGTAGAGCAAGGTATTAAAGGAGAGTGGGATTATCATTTAGCACCCGTCTACACCATTTGCTTTATGGATTTTAAGTCTGATAACCCAATGTTGGATGGATTCAGGACCGATTTAGTACTGACGGATTTGCGAACACGTCAGCGATTGTCGGACAGAATGAGAATAGTATATCTCCAGCTTCCCCTGTTCACAAAGCAGAGTGAGGAGTGTATGGATATATTTGATTGTTGGATTTATATTATTAAGAATATGAACATGTTTGAGCAAATGCCATTCCGAGAGAAATACCCAGTATTTCGCAAGCTAGCAGAGATTGGTGATCTCCGCAAACTTTCCCGTGAGGAACAGGAACTATACGATGAAGATATCAAGAATATGCGTGATATCTACGCCACAAGAATGTTTGATATACACAAGGAGAAAAAAGAGACGGCTCTTCGCCTCTTATGTATGGGCTTGACCTTGGAGCAAGTGGCTGCCGGCACTCAACTTCCTCTGGAAGAAGTGAGTAAACTAGCTAAGAGCCAAATCGATTAAGATGAAGAAATTATGAAAAAACATAGTATAAGTATATTTAAAATCACCCCCCCATAAGTGGGGTGATAATAGCTATTGTAGCTATCTTCTCTATAGTTCTTGCCAGTTGTAGCAAGGACGAAATCCTTAGTGATACCCATCCCGAAGTCAACATCACAGCCCAGCAGGGCGATACCCCTGCCGTGAGCTACTATGCCATTACCGACTCCACAGGCATCGGCTTCACCTCCCAGGGCATAGCGTATACCAACCAAAACAATCACACCACCCAGTGGCTGCTTAGCTACGCAGAGATAGCCGAGCGACTGGAGCTCCATATCCAAGACTATTCCCAGATTCGCATTACCCGAGACCATATCCTGAGCAATGGCCTCTGGCGCTTCGCTGTATCCTTTGATGCGCAAGCCGAAGTCGATTCTTACGCTATAGACGTAGACCCAGATACTGGCAAAATCATTTGGACGATTAGTACCACCGAAATGCCAGGTGGGGAGTTTACGCTGAGCATCAGCGTCAATGTGAAGCATTGATGCCTCCTATTTGTATTCATACACACACAAGATATATAAGAAAAAAACAAATACTTTATGGCAACTACAGATATTAACATCAACCCTCGTACAGAGGAGTTGAAGACCGAGTTTAGCAACATGATTTGGAAGATGGCTACCAACCTGGTGCATGGAGGCAAGGTGAACCCTGTGCAGTTTATGGACTATACCCTGGGCGGTCTCTTCTACCGATTCATTTCCGAGAACATCACCGACTACTGCAACCAGCTGATGCGTGATGCTGGCGTGGAGAACGCCGACTATGCCCACATGAGCGATGAGACGGCAGAGAATGCCCGTGAGCAGATTATCAATGCCAAGGGTTTCTTTATCCTGCCATCGCAGCTCTTTATCAATGTGGCGAATGGGGCTAAGAACAATACTGAGCTCAACACCACGCTGAGTAATAACTTCCGTGCCATCGAAAATAGTGCCGTAGGAAAACCGAGCGAGAACGACGTGAAGGGACTCTTCAATAACTTCAATACCAACGACCAAGGTTTGGGTGCTACCGTTGCCGAGCGCAACGAGTTGCTTACTACACTCTTGGAGAGTATCCGAGACCTCAACTTTGACAAGTATATCGAGAGCGGCATCGACGTGTTCGGTCTTTGCTACGAGCACCTCATCAAGATGTACGCCCTCAATTCGGGTACCAAGGGAGGCGAGTTCTATACCCCTGGCGATGTAAGCTATCTCTTGGCGATGATTGCTGCGGCAGGACGCAAGAGTGTCAACAAGGTGTATGACCCTGCCTGTGGTTCAGGCTCTTTACTTTTGAACTTTATCCGTGTGGTGGGTGCCAAGAACGTAAAGGATGGTTTCTATGGTCAGGAAATCAACATGAAAACCTACAACCTCTGTCGTATGAACATGTTCTTGCACAATGTGAACTACGACCATTTCGACATTCAGAACGGCGATACCTTGAAGAATCCGCTGCATGAATGCGACGAGCCATTCGATGCCATCGTCTCCAACCCGCCATATTCCGTGCCTTGGGATGGTGATAGCGATGCCACGCTCATCAACGACCCTCGTTTTTCTCCTGCTGGCGTGCTCGCCCCAAGGAGCAAGGCAGACTTTGCCTTCACCATGCACATGCTCAGTTGGTTGAGTGCCGAAGGCACGGCTGCCATCGTAGAGTTCCCTGGCGTGTTGTATCGTAGCGGTGCGGAGCAGAAGATACGCAAGTACTTGGTAAGCAACAACTTTGTGGATACCATCATTCAGATGCCACAGAATCTTTTCTTTGGCACATCCATTGCCACTTGCCTCTTGATATTGAAGAAAAACAAGGCAGACAACCGAGTTTGTTTTATTGATGCCAGCAATGAGTTTATCCATGAAGGCAACAAGAATAAGCTTTCTGCCGAGAATATCTCCAAGATATATAATACCTACATGAATAAGGAAGAAATAGCTCACTTCTCTCATGTGGTTACCACAGCCGATATTGCCGAGGAGGATTACAACCTCTCTGTCTCTACCTACGTGGAGCAGGAGGATACTCGTGAGAAAATCGACATTACAGAGCTGAATACTCGTATCTCTGAGATTGTGGCGCGAGAAGAGCAGCTTAGAAAAGATATTGATGAGATAATATTGCAGTTGGAAGGAGGTGCAGCATGAAAAATCTTGAAACTTTGATTCAGGAGCTTTGTCCGAATGGAGTGGAGTTCGTGAAGTTGGGGGATGTTCTTGACTATGAACAACCAACGAAATACATTGTAAAATGTAAGGATTATCAGAATGAAGGTATGCCTGTTTTGACAGCAGGGCAAACTTTTATTCTTGGTTATACTGACGAAACAAATGGGATATTTGAGGCTTCTAAGGAAAATCCTGTTATCATTTTCGATGATTTCACTACATCCTTTCATTGGGTAGATTTTAACTTTAAAGTGAAAAGTTCTGCCATGAAAATGTTACGAGTTTTGAGTGAAAGAGAAGTCTCATTTAGGTTTGTATATTATGCCATGAAATGTATCAAATATCAAACCTTAGAGCACTCTCGCCAATGGATCTCCAAGTATTCGCAAATAGAAATCCCTCTTCCTCCTATAGAGGTGCAAACCGAGATAGTCCGCATCCTCGACAAGTTCACTTCGCTAGAAGCGGAACTAGAGGCAGAGCTAGATTGTCGCAAGCGACAATACGAGTACTATCGTGACAAGCTGCTCTCGTTCGAGAATGTGGGGGGCAAGAAGTAGAGTGGAAGAAAATGAGTGAAGTTGGTACTTTCATTCGTGGTAACGGATTGCAGAAAAAAGACTTTACAGAATCAGGAGTTGGTTGTATCCATTACGGACAGATTTACACAAAATTTAATACTTTCACGGACAAAACGCTAACATATTGCTCGGAAAATGTGGCAAGGAAACTTACGCCTGTTCACCCTGGTGATTTAATCATTGCATGTACTAGTGAAAATGTTGAAGATGTATGTAAAACTGTGGCTTGGCTCGGTAAGGAAGACATAGTGACAGGTGGGCATGCGTGTGTTTTTTCGCATCATGAGAATCCTAAATATATAGCTTATCTTCTACAGACAGAGAATTTCTTCCAACAAAAGAAGAAATATGCAAGAGGTGTAAAAGTAATAGATATAAAGGTTGCTGATTTACAAAAAATCACCCTTCCAATTCCATCTTTGGAAGAACAGCATCGTATCGTCTCCATCCTCGACCGCTTCGAGTCCCTGACCACTTCCCTCCAGTCTGGTCTCCCTGCCGAAATCGTGGCACGCCGCCAGCAGTACGAGCACTACAGAGACAAGCTGCTTACCTTCAAGCGCAAGGGCGCAGCCTAATTTAACATTAAACACTTAACATTCAACATTGCAAATGAAAATGCAAAACGACATAGTTTCAGAGAACCCCCAGAGCACGGTGGTAGCCCAATACGAGCGTACCACCCCTCGTGCCGAGGCTTACCAAAGCGAGGCAGAGCTGGAGCAGGGAATGATAGCCCAGCTACAGCGACAGGGCTACGAGTATGCCCATATCCACCACGAGGACGAGCTGATACAGAATCTTCGTCAACAACTCGAGAAACTCAACGACTTCCACTTTTCCGACAACGAGTGGGAGCGTTTCTTTAAGGCGGAAATCGCCAACGAGGGTAAGGGTATTATTGACAAGGCAGAGACTATTCAGCGTGACAACATCAAGGCTTTCACCCTCGACGATGGCACGCAGAAAAACATCTACCTCATCGACCAGCAAGACCCTCACCACAACTACACCCAGGTAATCAATCAATACGAGGTTAGCGACGGCAAGCGACCAAACCGCTATGACGTGACCATCCTCGTGAACGGTCTGCCCTTGGTTCACATAGAACTGAAACGCCGAGGCGTGAGCCTGAAGGAAGCCTTCAACCAGATAAACCGCTACGGCAGGGAATCGTTCTGGGCAGGGTGCTCGCTATATGAGTACGTACAAATCTTCGTCATCAGCAACGGCACGGAGACCAAGTACTATAGCAACACTACCCGAGACAGTCATATCCGGGAACAAGCCAAGCAGGGCAAGAAGCCACGGCAGAAGACCTGCAACTCGTTTGAGTTTACCAGCTACTGGGCAGATGCCAAGAACAAGGTGCTCGGCGATTTGGAGGACTTCACGGCTACCTTCCTTACCCGCCACTCCCTGCTGAACATCCTTACCAAGTTTTGTGTCTTCACCGACCAAAAGATTCTGATGGTGATGCGCCCATACCAGATAGCAGCCACCGAAAAACTGCTCAACCAGATAGAGATAGCCCACAACGCCAAGCTCTACGGCACACGAGACGCTGGCGGCTACATCTGGCACACCACAGGCTCGGGTAAGACCCTCACCTCCTTCAAGGCGGCACAGCTCGCTTCCAAACTGCCTTACATAGAAAAGGTATTGTTCGTGGTGGATAGAAAAGACCTCGACTACCAGACGATGAAGGAGTACGACCGATTCCAGAAGGGCGCTGCCAACGGCAACACCTCGACCAAGGAGCTGGAAAAGCAACTGAACAACAGCAAGAGCCGCATCATCATCACCACCATACAGAAGCTCGCCAATTTCATCAAGAAGAACCCCGATCACGACATCTACCGCAAGGAGGTGGTCATGATATTCGACGAGTGCCACCGCTCGCAGTTTGGCGACATGCACACCGCCATCACCAAGCGATTCAAGAAATACTACCTCTTCGGTTTTACCGGTACGCCAATCTTCGTGGAGAATATCTCCGCATCGAGCAAGGGTACGCTGAAAACCACCGAAGACGTGTTTGGCAAGCGTCTGCACGCTTACACTATTGTGGATGCCATCAGAGACCACAACGTTTTGAAGTTCCGTGTGGCATACATCTCTACCATGAAGGAGAAGGAGAACGTGAAGGACGACCAGGTTTGGGGTATCGAGGAAGAGGAGGCGCTGAAGGACGACCGCCGCATCACTAATGTGTCACAATACATCTTGGACCACTTCGACCAGCAGACCAAGCGTGCCAGCAGCTATACCTTCAGCAGGCTCATCAATATAGAGGAAGTGGTGACCGACAAGAAGAAAAAGGTGGAAGAAGAGCGACAGAAGACACGACTCAGCGGATTCAACAGCATCTTAGCCGTGCAGAGCATCGACTTTGCCAAGCTCTACTACAACAAACTGAAAGAGCTACAGGCAGAGCAGCCCGAGAACAAGCGCCTCAAGATAGCCACCATCTTCAGCTATGCACCCAACGAGGAAGTAGCCGACGGCGAGGAAGATGAGGACAACGACTCCACCGACGGACTCGACCAGAGCAGCCGAGACTTTCTGGAGGCAGCCATCAAGGACTACAACCTGATGTTCAACACCGCCTACGATACCTCTTCGGAAAAGTTCCCCAACTATTACAAGGACGTGTCGCAGCGCATGAAGAACCGGGAGATAGATCTGCTGATAGTGGTCAACATGTTCCTGACAGGATTCGATGCCACCACGCTCAACACGCTGTGGGTGGATAAGAACCTGCGCTACCACGGATTACTGCAAGCCTACAGCCGCACCAACCGCATCCTGAACTCGGTAAAGACCTACGGCAACATCGTATGCTTCCGCAACCTGGAGGATGCCACCAACAAGTGCCTCGCCCTCTTCGGCGACCCTACCGCCAAGGGCGTGAGCATCCTGCGCCCATTCGAAGACTACTTCGATGGCTACGAAGAGGTGACGGAAGACGAGAACGGCGAGGAGAGACAGGAACACGTAAAAGGCTATACCGAATATCTCGAAGAGCTGAGAGAGTTGGCACAGCCAGACGAGATGCCGCTTACCGATGCGGACAAGAAGCGATTCATCAAGCTCTTCGGCGGCATCCTGAAGATAAGAAACCTGCTTACCAGTTTCGACCAGTTTGCCGAGCAAGACCCCCTCAGCGAGCGAGACCTGCAGGACTATACGAGCATCTACCTCTCGCTGAGAGACTGGGCAAAGGAGAACGCAGAGAGCGGCGACAAGACCAACATCAACGACGACATCGAGTTTGAGATGGAGCTGGTGAAGCAAGTGGAGGTGAACATCGACTACATCCTCTTCCTCGTGCAGCAGATGCAGGGCGACCGTGCCGACATCGCCGAGCTGACTATCCAAATCAACAAGGCAATCGACTCCAGCCCAGACTTGCGAGACAAGAAAGACCTCATCAACCGATTCATCGAGAGTCTGACTCCGGATAGCGAGGTTACCGACAAATGGAAGGAATACGTGGACGCAGAGAAGCGCAAGGAGTTTGAGCGCATCGTGAGCGAGGAGCACCTGAAGGAAGGCCCCGCCAAGGAGTTCATAGAGACCGCCTGGGAGCGAGGTTACGTGCCAGAGGGTGGTTTGGAGTTGAACGCCATCATGCCACCTATCAATCCATTCGACCCGAACGCCAACCGAGAGGGCAAGCTGCAAAAGGTACTTGGTAAGATCAAAGGCTTCTTCGGCAAGTTCTTCGAGATAGCAGGAGGAGAATTCTAGAAAGATAAACAACTAACAATAAATAACAAAAACAAACAGAACGCAAGCTCTGCCCAGCAGAATACTGCGCTCTCGCTGGGAGGGGCTTGTGTGTTGTTTGATAACCCATAGTATAATGAAGAAGAGTATAGATGAACTAAGTGATGAAGAATTCGTACAGCAACTTATAGCAAAACTGGAGAATCTGAAAGCCGAAGCAGATTTTGTATACAGCCCACCTCCTTTACCTGGAAAAGAAGAAAGATATATATCCTGGGCTGAGAATTTTATTGATGATTATGATGGCATCATGGCATGCGAAGCACCCCAACGTTCTCCAGAAACAGTAGAAGAACAGAAACATGATATACAATATCATCTACATAAGTTGATAGATGAGGTAATGAATGTGAATGATTATGATAGTGTTTTGGCGATTAGAACGCTCTTAGAGCATTTTAATCGTATGGATGAGCATATCATAGAAGAAGAATTGTCAAGAGTAGATGAACATCTATATTCACTTGATGAATACAGGAAATTCAAACAGGCGAAACTTCTAGATACAAAGAAAGTGACCGACGATCTGTTTGCTCATGCCATAGACCTTCTTATGTTGGAAATAGATAATAATGGTCGCTATATCTTTGAGAGTAAGTCTCATTGGATAGCCGTGTTTAGGGTGGCTGCTGATATGCATTTGATAGGTGATAATGACTATCAGGGGTTTGATAATTGGATTCATCGCATTCACCCTAAGCACCTCAGAATAGATTTCACGTCTAAAACCCTAAAGCCAATGACTACACACTGCTATTTTCAACCATTCGACAAATGGAAATTTCAGCCATTGAAGAATGAAACGAAACGTCCTTATGACAAGATGGTGACTGTAGTTGTTAGGCTTAAGAAACTGCTAGAATAGGTAAAAATACAAGAAAGTAGCGCTAAATTTTAACCTGAAAAATAACCTTATAACCTATAAAATAACCCAATGGTTATTAGCTTGGTAGCTTCCAAAATAAGCCTTATCTTTGCACCCGTAATCAGGCAAGTAAAGTCTGGTTGCGGGCGTTTTTTGTTTATAGGAATCCGGTACCGTTCCTGAAACTGAAATCTGGCGAATAACTCGCAGTCCAACCCATAAACATTATATATAAATATGGCAGGAAAAGCTTATGTATTTTATCATCCGCAGTATGGCGGATTGAGAGTGGTGAACAACGAAGAAGGATTGTTCTTTTGCATCGAGGACCTGGTTGCTATCACAGATATTGGCAGAGATAAACTGTTCCCAGTATTAGCCGACACGGAGGGGAAAGTGGTAAAAATGTGTGTGGAAACGGAAACAAAAAAGGTTCCGAAGGCTTTTAAACAACGTTTGTTTTTTGGTGAATTCTTTGGCAATGCTGACAAGGTGGAACGAAAAAGTAGAGTAGCTTGGAGAAGTATGATATTCGTTGACTCTCAGGTGGTGAGAGACATGACGGTAGGCAGTTCGAAAGATCCTGAGCGTAAGTTGTTTTACAAGTGGGTCAAGGATTTTATCCAGCCTGTGATGGAGGACAAGCACAGATGTTGGCGTTATGAATGCGTTATGATGAAAAGAGTCTGTTATGACCCTCTGGAAAATCCGATGGACATCCGATATGCTGCCGACGGCCTGTATATCAACGATATGAGAATCAACTGACATTATTAAACTTTTAAACAAGTTGTTACGATTATGAAACAAGCAACAAAGAAGCAGCTCCTCAACGCCCAGAAGGTGGACGGAGCCATCATCAGTGAGGAAAACGGTACCATCGCCTTCCGCAAGGCGCCATGGAACGATACCGAGGTTATCTGCGAACAGCCTAAGGTGATACCGGGCAGAATGGTATGCTCTGGCGAGAAGGGAGGCGACGAGTTCGACTTTAAGCCTTACGAGCGTACGGGCGAGAAGCTTTTCGAGGAAATCTTCAAGACCAAGCATGCCGTGGTGCGCACCACCAAGCGCACGGTGCAGGTGAACTATACCTTCAGCCGTGACCTGGACAAGCAGGACATGCTGCGCTACCTCAAGGTAGAGCACAAGGAACTGATTGCCGGATTCAAGGAGGCAGATATCAAGGGGTAATTAATAATGAATCATTCAACATTCAAAAAAATGGAACATATTATAGCATATAATCCATACAAGAATGGCAATAAAGGGAGCGTAAGCTCCCAGCCACTCTCGGTCTACGACAAGACCATCGCTTATCCCTGGATGGCAGACCTGGTAGCTGCCATTCGTGGGGGTAACGATGAACTGAAGAAGCAGCTGCCCTTCCGCTGCGCTCACTACTACCAGTTCCGAGACAACAGGCGTTCGCAGAAAAATGCCGTGCCCGAAAGCTTCCTCTTCCAGACCACCATCGATGTGGACGACAAGGAATATGTGGACAAGGCGATAGAGAAGGCACGGGAGCTGAACTGCAGCGACACCATCTGGAACGGAGCCCTGCTGCACCTGGAGTACTCAGCCCGCAAGAAGTTGCACATCGACATCCGCATGCCCGTCGGCATGACTATCGAGGAGACGCAACGAGCCTATTGCGAGGCACTGGGCGTGCCCTACGACGAGAGCTGCATCACGCCAGAACGCATGCTCTTCATCACCGACAAGGAGTCGGAAATCTATCGCTCGCCCCACTGGTACGAGGTGCTGCCACAGGAAGAGCTGAGGAGGCGCAGACAAGCCTACCTGGACCGTGGGCTTGCCATCGACGGACGAATCCAGCAAGGCACCCAGCCTAAACCACTCAACATTCAACATTCAAAACTCAACACTCAACAAAATGTTCAAGACCATCGACTTCCGGGCTCTGACAGCCATCACGCTGTTTCTTCTGGCTCTGCTATTCAGCCTGCCCAACCTTGTGATAGCAATGCTGCTCATGCTGGTAATCTCGGCTCTGCTGGAGGCTATCAGATTCCTGACGTATTACCAACCTCTGGTACCGCCAGCGAGAAGAGCCTGATAGCCTTCGACCTCTTCACGGAGTCGGCAGGACTGAAGAATGTGAATATCGATACCGAGGGCTCTCGCCACTCCTCACTTCTTGCCATCATGAGCGCAGGAGCGAGCAGGGTGATGAGCGAAGAGGAGCTGAGAAGAGTAGTGGCAGTGAAGATGCCTAGCTTCGCCCAAGAGCGTGACTGCCAGCAGCTGATCCATGACTTCTATGAGAAATATGGAGACAGTTCGAAGCCATTCTCTAGAGATGTGATCCGCATCAATGCGCAAGCAGAGAAGCAAGCGACTCTCTCAACTCCTAATTCCTCACTCCAAACTCCTAACTGTGAAGATGATTACCCCGCTCCGCCCGAGATGCCGAAGAAGCTGCCTAAGCTCGTGGAGCTCCTCGTGTCTCAGACACCGGATATCTATAAGCCTGCCGTAGCCCATGCCATCTTTCCTCCGCTAGCCACCCACCTCTGCCGCACCTATTTTAATTACATCGACAATGTGGAGCATGAGGCTACGCTAATGTGTTGTCTCTTAGCTGGTACGGGCGCAGGAAAGAACTGCGTGCAGATGCCTATCAACCTGATTATGGAAGACATCAGAAAACGAGACAAAGATAACCTGAAACGAGAGAAGGAGTGGAAGGATGAGGTGACAAGAAAAGGTGCTAACAAGGATAAGCGTAAGCGACCTGAAAACCTCGTGATCCAGGAGATAGACGCCGATATGACCAACCCTGCCTTCGTGATGCGTACCGCCGAGGCGCAGGAGCATTTCCTCTATACTGCTCTCAACGAGATAGACCAGTTTGATAACCTAAGGGGCATTGGCAACCAGCAGTTTCGTATCATGTGCCTCGCCTTCGACCCTGGTAATCAATATGGACAAACCCGAGTGGGCACGCAGAGTGTTACGGAGCGAGTAACCATCCGATTTAACTGGAATGCCTCGACCACCATCAACAAGGGTATCCGATATTTCTCCAAGGTATTGACCGATGGTCCTATCTCCAGAATCAACTTCTGTACTATCCCAGAGCGTGAGATAGGAGCCGAGATGCCTGTCTATGGCACATACGATGACACATTCAGAGAGAACTTAAAACCCTATATCGAGCATCTTAACATGGCTTCTGGTACTATCAATTGCCCTGAGGCTTTCGCCTTGGCACAGAAGCTGAAAGAGGAGAATGCCGACTTTGCCCGTATGAGCCAAGACAGGGTTTACGAGAACCTCTCGTTCAGAGCCAATGTCATTGCCTATCTGAAGGCTTGCGTGCTCTATGTGGCGAATGGTTGCCAATGGGAATCCGAGATAGAGGAGTTTGTGCGCTGGAGCGAGCAGTATGACCTGTACTGCAAGATGAGATTCTTCCGAGATGCTATCGTGAAGGCGGAGCAGGAGGGAGTGAAGTCGAGCAAAAGAGGGCCTTCCAATATGCTGCAACTTCTGCCAAATGAGTTCTCTTATCAGCAGGCTGAGCAGTTGAGAAGCGACTTGGGGCTGGATACCAAGGGCACCCGACGGATGATAGCCACCTGGGTGTTCAGAAAGTATATCGTGAAAGTGGAGGCAGGCGAACAAGGCGTTAATGCTGGTAATGACAAAGCTGATAACAGCCATTGCAATTACAATTACGGTAATTACAGTTTTTATCGCAAGCTATGTTTTCTCAAAAAAGAATCTAAATAGAAACAATTATGGAAATCGTACTCAAAAGAATAGCTAAGCAGAATACTTACACCATAGGGCGTATGTATATCCTGAAGGACGAGGAGGTGGAGCGCAAGGTGAACTATACGCTCAATAAGGACCAGAAGCGCAGCTTCTGCCATGTGGTAGATGTGGGCAAACTGGACGGGGAGCACTACTTCTGCGATACCCTGGAGCCAACGTGGCGCAACCTGCTGGGCATCACCCTGTTGCCCCAAGAGGAGAATGTGCGCCTGGGGCGAGTGTCGGAGAAGAAGGCGCAGAAGATGAAGGGCAAGACTGCCATACCCGAGGGCACTTATCCCGTGCTCATCACCAAGTCGCCGAGATTCAAGCAGTGGCTGCCCCTGCTGCAGGGCGTTCCTGGCTTTGAGGGCATCCGCATCCATGCCGGTAACTACCCCGATGATACGCAGGGCTGCATCCTGCCGGGCGAAAACAAACTCCGAGGCATGGTGGTAAACTCTCGCATCTGGCTGCATCGCCTCGTCAATGCCATCACGGCGGCGAGAGACCGAGGCGAGAGCATCTGGATTACCATCGTTTGACACCTCTCACGGCCTGGCTCTCTAACGGATTCTCCGGCCAGAAATGCTTAGGGTAACGGCGCTTCAGTTCCTTGCGGACTTCGAAATAAGTGCCTTGCCAAAAACTTGCGAGATCCTGAGTAAGCTGAACGGGCTTGAAACCGGGAGATAACAACTCAAGCAGAAGGGGCTGTCTGCCAGCATCGACAGTGGGAGTTGATGTCATTCCGAAACACTCCTGAAGCCGCACACTCAGAACCGGGGCTTCGGCCCCCAAGCGATAATCGATGCGGATGTTGCTGCCCGATGGCACACGGATGTGGGTGGGAGCAAGGCGGTCTATCTCCTGCTGAAGCTCATAAGGAAGGATGTTCCAAAGGATTTCGCACAGGTTGAGTTTCTTCAGCTCTGTAACAGAAGTCTTCATCTTACCACCTTCTTCGAGATAGAATGGGAGCCACGCTCGGGCTGTTGTCAGGAGATGCTCTGTTGACAGGTCGGGAATCTCCAGTTCCGGATGCCATTCAGCTACTTGCGCCACGCGCTGTTGCAGACGATGAACGGATTCGTTCCAATCGAACATGCTGAGTCCGTCTTTTCTGGCAGCTTCGCAGATAATGTCTGAAACTGTCTCTCGGCTGGCATTCTGTATCGGCTTGCTGTCTATGATGAGCGCTCCTATCCGTGTTTCCTGTTGCATCTTTACTGCCAGCGCTTTGCTGTCCCAGGAAATATTCTCGCAGGTTTGCACAGGCAAGTTCTTCCAGTTGACGGGGGCTGAGAGAAATACCCTTCCTTTCCGTCCCTGCCCAGAATTGGATGATGAGGTTGAAGCGAGGTTGAGTGATGCGATGGCAAGCCATTCGTTTGCTGCCATGCTGTCGCACGGGTCGATGAAAATCGTGTTGCCATTCGACATCTTGAAGTTGCCCGCATGGTCGGTGGCATGGGCGATGCGCTCAGGGTAGGCTAGGGCGATGAGATGGCCCACTTCCTCAGCATCAATTGGCTCGTTGTCTTCCCTGATACGCAGCATCTTCCTGTATTCCTGGGCAATCTGAGCGATACGGTTCCAACGCCCCAGATTCTTCTTGCAGCGTGCGGAACGGAGGATAGAAAGGCGGAGCGTCATGTCTGAATCTTCATTTTCGCCCATCGGGTCTTTCTCTTCCAGCAGAGCAGCAATGTCGCAGGCCAGGGCTTGGCTCGCCGGAGAATCGCTGCTGATCATCATCTTGGCAATGCGCGGATGACAAGGAAGTTGAGCCATTCTGCTGCCTTCTGCGGTGATGCTGCCACTGAGAGCGTGAGCATCATGATCTGGAGTGAGGGCGTTGAGCGACATAAGAAGTTGCTGTGCCAATACGAGGTTGCCCTTGGGAGGAAGGGTGAGCCAAGGCAGCAGTTCCGGTTTGTTTTCCCCGAAAGCTGCAATGTCGAGAACCAGCGAAGAGAGATCTGCATCCAGTATTTCGGGCAGCCGTTGTTCTGGCATCAGATGTTCCGAGGTCTGTGTCCAAAGCCGGTAACATACGCCTGATGTGATTCTGCCCGCACGCCCCCTTCGTTGCGTAGCCATGTCCTGACTGATACGAACGGTTTCGAGATGGCTCAAGCCTGTACGGGCATCATAAACCAGTTTTCGGCAGAGTCCGGAATCCACAACGATTCTTACTCCTTCGATGGTGAGAGAAGTTTCGGCGATAGGAGTGGCCAGTACGATTTTCCGTTCACCCGGTTTGGAAGGAGCGATTGCGAGCCGCTGCTTTTCTGGCGAGAGGTTACCGTATAGCGGGTAAAGAGTGGCTGAGGGCAGGACAGAGCGAAGCAGTTCTTCGCATTTCATGATTTCTCCCTGTCCCGGCAGAAAGGCAAGAATGTCACCTTCCTGGTTTCTGAAAGCCTGACAGATTGTGGCTGCCATTTCCTGCGCTACCTGATATCTGTCGATGTCGTGGTCTGCATAAATGGTTTCTATCGGAAACATTCTGCCTTTACTCTCGATAAGCGGAGCCTGAAGTGCCTGACAGATGATAGAAGCATCGATTGTTGCTGACATGATAATGAGCTTCAGGTCGGGGCGGATGATTTCCTGTGTTTGCCGGGCCAGCGCTAACGCCAGATCGGAATTGATGCTGCGCTCATGAAACTCATCAAAGATGAGGCACGAAACGCCTTCGAGTGTAGCATCATTGACCAGCATTCGGGTGAGAATGCCCTCGGTAAGGACTTCGATGCGTGTTTCATCCGAAACCTTGCTTTCGAATCTTACCCGATAGCCGATGGTTTTGCCCACGGGCTCTCCCAGAATCTGCGCCATCCGTTCGGCAATCTGGCGAGCAGCCAGGCGGCGCGGTTCGAGCATCAGAATCTTACCCTGACTTTTAAGATGATCATGGATGAAGCCTTCCAATGCCTGATCACTCATGCCCCGCAGAATGGTGAGCGGGAGGAGGGTAGATTTACCGGCTCCAGGAGGAGCTGTAATAACAAGGTTAGCCGACTCCATCAATGCTTCATTGACAGAGTCGGCTATCTGGTAAGCTGGCAGATGACCAGCCTGCTGTTCTATTCTATCTAAGTTCATTTCTTCTTATTTCACAAACTTCAGATTTCTTTTATTTCACAAATTTCAGAATCTCTTTACTCTTTCTGCCCTTTTTGGCAGGAATCGGCATGAAGCCTTCTGTGAGTCCTGTTTTATCTGTCATGGTCTGGAAAACGGAGGCGGCATAGGAAGAGAGTTTCTTCTCTGCCAGTTCTTGCTTGATAGCATCCTCATCATAATCATCAGCATAGAGGAGAGTGTGTAAATCGTCAAGATATTTTTGCGGAATATTCTGATGCGGCATGCGGCTTTTTATCTGCATAATCTGTGCGATGATTGCCTGTTTGGTTTGGGCAGCGATGGCTTCTGCCTTTTGCTGCTCGAAGACTGCCAGCGTCTCCTCATCCGTCTCCTGCCAGTTTTGCATCATGGCTTCAGTGTTGGTAAGATGACTGTAGCCTGCATAGCGAATCAGGGCGATGCGCTTGTTCCAACCTTTCTTTTCCAGATAGTTTTTCTCCATAGGGGTAGTAGCTACTATGAGGTTGGCTTTGGCGTACATGGCTTTCTGATACATAGACTGTTGCAGTGAACGCTTCAAGTAAGGGTTCTTGCAGTTTCTCTCAGAAATATCGCCTAGTGGACAAACGATGTAGGGAATGTCCATCTGCTTTGCTTTCTTGGCTATCTGGGCTCCCTGCCATGTCCATGCTCCTATAACCAACACAATGTCGGCATCAACCAGACTGTTGGTGATGTCGAGCTGTTTATTCAAGGCTTCGATGTATGGAAGATACATCTTCAGCAACTTCTTATGGTTGGAAATGAACAAATATACTTTCATCGTTCTGTCGGTTATTTTTAACTGTTATTATTCTGATAGACTGTTACTTCCTTTTTGCCCTGTTTAGAGTTTATGAGAAGTGAAATCGTTTTTGTCAGCCCGCCAATAGCGCAATTTGGTAGCCAGATTTCTCCAGATAATTCCATATTCGAAGAATGGCAGTTTGAACATCGCTATTCCGTCATCAAAGTGTTTGATGGCCTTGTTGGCTATCAGCATTCTCACGATGAACAGCAGGAGGAAACTGAAACCTGCGCATCCTGTAAGAATCCAATTCTTCATGAGGATAGAGTAGGCTGCAACGGCCAGTGTTGCTATCAGGCTGAGATGTGGCATGAGATGGTCAAAGAACATGAGGGTTCGCATGGAACCGGCTCTTTCCAGACTCTTGCGTGAAGCCTGCAGATAGAGGTGGGCATTGTGCCAGCCCTTGTTCGATGGTGCTTCGCGGATGAGCCATGCATCGCAATCCAGTTCTGTAGCTGTATCGCCACAATGGGCATACTTGTTGACGAGAAAATCGTATTCGCCGCGAACATATTCCAGGTTGCCCTGATAGCCCTGTTCCTTCATGAAGTCGCTCTTGCGGAACGCTACGTTTGGCATGTGGCTGCGATAACCATAGGTCTGCTGGGCACGGCGCAAAACATAGTAAGCCTTGCGGATGCTGTCGAAACGGCGTACGCTCTTGGTTTCCTCATCAAGGGCTACATATCCCAATACCAGATGGTTGGGGTCCTGACATTGACGGACCATGGTTTGCAGCCACTTGTCGTTGCTTGGGCGGCAATTAGGTTCTGTCAAAATAATCCATTCATGTTTGGCTGCCTTCACACCCAGTGTAATCTGCAATTTCTTGCGGCTCATGTAGCGTGAACTCTCAGGAATGTAAGTATAATACAGATGAGGGTTCTCGGCTGCTGTTCGCTTCAGAAAATCCTGTGTCTCGCCATCTGTACTCTGGCAGACTACGATTACCTGATAGTCGGCAGCGTACTGCTGACGCAGGAACATAGGGAGATTCCTCTCCAATTCAGCAAGATTATCGTGTGCGGTAATGAGTATACTGACAGGAGGTTGATTCTCTGCCGTTTCTGTTTTTTGAAAGCGCAACGAGCGCAGAAATGGATTTATCAGCGATCCGAGAACCGCCAATAAAACCACCACTGCGCCTGCTATTATAGTAGTTGTACTAATGATCATCATTTTCTTTTTCTCGTAATATAGAAAGCTAGAGAAAGGAGAATCCTATAAACTCTTAACTTTTAACTTTCAACTATATTAAAAGTCTTCTGTAATATACCCCTTTGGCAACTGGCGACAGTTATACTGGCTCGCCATAATCTCACCATAGGCTCCGGCTGAGCGGAGGGCGATGAGGTCGCCGCGATGGGCTTTGTTGATGTCGACAGCCTTGCCGAAGACATCGCTTGATTCGCAGATAGGACCTACTACGTCGTAAGTTTCTACAGGTTCATCGCTTGAGATGTTTTCAATCTTATGGTAAGCCTGATAGAGAGCAGGACGGATAAGGTCGGTCATTCCTGCATCCACAATGGCAAACTGTTTGGCTGTGCCCTGCTTGATGTAGAGTGTCTTGGTGATGAGAGAACCCATCTGACCCACTACAGCGCGACCCAACTCGAAGTGAAGCTTCTGACCATCGCGCAACTTCAGTTTCTTTGCGTATGTATCGAAATAATCCTTGAAATTAGGGATTGGCTGTCGGTTTGGATGATTATAGTCAATGCCCAATCCGCCTCCCACATTGATGTTCTTCACAACGATGTGATGTGCTTCAAGCTGGTTCTGAAGTTCGTTGATACGGTTGCAGAGTGCCTCGAAATCCCCCATGTCGAGGATCTGGCTTCCGATGTGGAAGTGCAGTCCGAGGAACTGGATGTTCTTCATCTTGGCAGCCTCTTCGATTACGGCTTCCATGTCGCGCATGGCAATTCCGAACTTGTTTTCTGCCAGACCTGTTGTGATGTTTGCATGCGTATGGGCGCCGACATCCGGATTGATGCGGAAACAAACCTGCGCAATCTTATTCTGTTTTTCAGCCAGTTCATTGATGATTTCCAACTCCGGAATACTCTCTACATTGAAGCAGAAGATGCCTTTCTCCAATCCGAGGTTGATTTCCCAATCGCTTTTGCCTACACCAGCGTAAACAATCTTGCTGGCTGGAAATCCGGCTTTGATGGCTGCCTGAATTTCTCCTCCGCTCACACAGTCGGCTCCTAAACCAGCCTGACAGATGATATTGAGCACCTTAGGGTTAGCATTTGCCTTTACGGCATAGTGCACTTCAAATCCCTCGTGCTTGCCAGCCTCTTCATTGATGGTTTTCAATGTCTGGCGCAACACATTGGTGTCGTAATAGTAGAACGGAGTCTGTATCTCCTGAAACTTATCTATCGGAAATGTACCTTTCATTTCACTTAATCTTAAATTAATACCTTATTATAGTTAAATCAGAATATCCAATTTATAGTAAATCAGAATATCCAACGAAGAGTGGATAGGAAGCATTACATACGAATTCTTCACTTTTCACTCTTCGTTTTCATTTGCATTACTTCTTCTCGAACAATACGTTGCTCAAGTTCTGTAATGCCTGCTTCTTATCTTTCTCTCTGATGAGGAATGAGATGTTGTAGTTAGAACCACCATAAGAAATCATGCGTACAGGAATATTCTTCATCGCATCGGTAGCGATGGTCTCGAAGCCAACGTTGCTCCAGTCCAAATCACCTACAACGCAGATGATGCACATATCAGAATCTACAGTTACTGTACCATATTTCTTCAGCTCGTTTACGATGTCGTTAAGATGAGAATCATTATCAATACTCATGCTGACACCCACCTCTGAAGTAGCAATCATATCAATTGGAGTCTGATAGCTCTCGAAGATTTCGAATACCTTGCGTAGGAAACCTGTAGCGAGCAACATGCGGCTACTCTTGATTTTGATGGCTGTGATGTTGTCCTTGGCAGCAACAGCCTTGATCTTGCCGCATACGATGACATTGTCGATGATTGTACCGTCGGCCTTAGGATCCATGGTGTTCTTCAAGCGTACAGGGATGCCTGCATACTTAGCTGGCTGAACACAGGTAGGGTGGAGAATCTTGGCACCGAAGTAAGCCAACTCTGCAGCCTCCTCGAAGTTCAACTGGCGTACTGCCTCAGTGTGCTCTACGACACGAGGGTCGTTGTTGTGCATTCCGTCGATATCGGTCCAGATCTGAATTTCGTCAGCTGGGAGAGCTGCACCGATAAGAGATGCGGTGTAGTCGCTACCGCCACGCTGCAGATTGTCAACCTCGCCGTATGCGTTGCGGCAGATGAATCCCTGAGTGATGTAAATCTGATAGCCCTGGTTCTGCTCCATGATAGCAGCCAACTTCTCCTTGATGTACTGAGGATCCGGTTCTGCGTTCTTGTCAGTGCGCATAAAGTCTAATGCACTGAGCAATACGGCCTTTACACCCTGTTCCTTCAAGTAGTTTACAACCATGTTGGTGCTCATCATCTCGCCCTGAGCCACGATGCTCTTCTCCTCGAAAGAAGTGAAGAGGTCTTTGGTGAATGAGCGGAGATAGTTGAATTCGCCCTGCAAGAACTCACGAGTCGTATTTTTCATCTCCTCGGTAGAGTAGAGTTCTTCTACATGCTGCATGTATTTCTTCTCCAAGTTGTTGATTACCTCGTTGGCGCCCTCTGGATTCTTCTTGTAAAGATAGTCAGAGATCTCAACGAGAGAGTTTGTTGTACCGCTCATCGCAGACAATACGATGAAAGTTGGTTCACCTGATTCTGTAACCAAAGAGGCTACTCCCTTCATGCGCTCTGGTGAGCCTACAGAAGTACCTCCGAATTTCATTACCTTCATAGTCGTAATTTTATTTAATTATTTCACTTAATTATCTTCTCCATCCTCTGTGAGGTCGATGTGGTTGTACTCGTTGGTTACGTCGTAGAGCACACCTTCCTTACAGCGGTAAACGATGCCTGGGAATTTGTCGAGCATCGGGATGTTATGGGTTGTCATCACAACAGCTGTGCCTTGTTTGGTGATGTCTTTCAGCAGACTCACGATGTTACTGGCAGTCTCTGGGTCGAGATTGCCTGTAGGCTCATCGGCGATGATGATTTTAGGATTATTGAGAATGGCGCGGGCGATGGCTACACGCTGCTGCTCACCACCTGAGAGCTCATGAGGCATCTTGTCGATTTTATCAATCATGCCTACTTCGTTGAGCACCTCTTCGATACGCTTTTCTCTGTCTTTTTTGTTTTTCCAGCCTGTTGCCTTGAGTACGAATTCAAAGTTCTTGCGAACGGTGCGGTCGTGTAGCAGCTGGAAATCCTGAAAGATGATTCCCAATTCCTTACGCAGAGCCGGAATCTCCTTTCGCCTTATAGTTTTGAGGTCTCTGCCGAGAATTTCAGCCTTCTCGGTTTCGCCTTCTACAAGATCTAGTTCGCAATAAAGTGTCTTTAATAGCGAACTTTTACCAGAGCCGACTTTTCCAATAAGGTAGGCAAATTCTCCTTCGTCAATATGGAAATTGATGTTTTGGAGCACGCACTTGTCGGCCTGATATATGCTGACGTTCTGATAATCTATTAACATCTTCTATTTTTTTCTCCTTAATGTTAGTTTGTTATTTCATTTCGCCCTTGCTCTTGGCAACGCGGCGTTTCTTATCCCATTCCGGATCGTGACGCATCTGAAGTTCTTTCACAACATCTTCTATTCTCAAGCCCTTGCTTGTGAGCAGAACGATGAGGTGATAGAGAAGGTCTGAACTCTCGTAAATGAGTTTCTCGTTGTTGCCGTTTGTGGCTTCGATAATGGTTTCAACAGCTTCTTCTCCAACCTTTTGTGCCATTTTGTTAACGCCTTTCTTGAAGAGGCTGGTAGTGTAGCTTCCCTCTGGCATTTCTTCGTGGCGCTTGTTGATGAAGTCCTGAAGCTCTGAGAGAAAGAGGATTGGGTTGAGTGTATTTTCTTCTGCCCAGCAGGTGTCTGTACCTTTGTGGCAGGTTGGACCATCTGGGTGAACCTTAACCAGCAAGGTGTCGTTATCGCAGTCGTTCTGAATGCTAACGAGATTCAGGAAGTTGCCTGATGTTTCACCTTTTGTCCAGAGGCAGTTGCGTGAACGGCTCCAGAATGTTACCTTTTTGGTTGCTATTGTCTTATCGTATGCTTCCTGATTCATGAAGCCAAGCATCAAGACGTTCTTTGTAACTGCGTCTTGGATGATGGCAGGAACCAGTCCGCCTAATTTTTCGAAATCTATTTCCATTTTATCTTGTTTTTATTTTCTTACATTATTATATTCCCCGTGTTCTATATTCTCACGTTGATTCCTTCTTCTCTCAGGTATTTCTTGAGGTCAGGAATGGTAATCTCGCCAAAGTGGAACACGCTGGCTGCCAGGGCAGCATCTGCCTTGCCTTGGGTGAACGCATCGCGGAAATGCTCCATTTTTCCTGCACCTCCTGAGGCGATGATAGGAATGCTTACTTCTTCAGCAAGACGGGCGAGGGCTTCGTTTGCGAATCCCTGTTTCACACCGTCATGATCCATACTGGTAAAGAGAATTTCACCGGCACCCCGGTCGGCTACTTCCTTAGCCCAGTCAAACAGTCCTAGTTCCACCCGTTCTCTTCCGCCTTTTACATAACAGTGCCAGCCGTCAGAATCGAGACGTGCATCAATGGCGCATACGCAAACCTGTGAGCCATAATGGTTGGCAATTTCATCGATGAGCTCCGGATGTCGGATGGCAGCACTGTTGATGCTAACCTTGTCGGCTCCTGCGTTGAGCAGGCGGTCAACATCTTTGAGTTCATTGATTCCACCTCCCACAGTAAATGGGATATTGATTTCGGCAGCCACGCGGGTTACCATATCCGTAAAGGTTTTGCGCTCTTCGAAACTCGCTGTAATATCGAGGAATACGAGCTCATCGGCTCCAGCATCGCTATAAGCTTTTCCCAGTTCTACCGGGTCACCAGCGCTGCGAAGGTTTACGAAATTGGTTCCCTTTACCGTCTCGCCGTTCTTTACATCAAGACAAGGAACGATTCGTTTAGCTAATCCTTTGCTTTTACTTTGAATTTTCACCATTGTATTTTAATTCTTATCGATTGAAGCTTTTGCCCTTACAGGGCGTGTCGAGAATAGCTCCGAGCAATCAACTGTCAGCTATTAATATTAACTGTCAACTATTTAACTATTAACTAGTTTCTTAACATCGATTTTCCCTTCGTAGAAAGCTTTTCCAAATACTACGGCAGGAATTCCTGCAGTTTCCAATGCTTCGATGTCTTCGTTGCAACTCACTCCGCCTGAGGCGATAAGATGCAGTTGAGGATAGGCAGCCATTACTTCTTTGTAGAGTTCTATGGCAGGTCCCTGCAGCGTTCCGTCTTTGCTGATTTCTGTGCAGAGAACATTGCGTACGCCTTTATCGATGTACTTTTTCAGGAAAGGAAGGAGATCTTCAGAAGAATCTTCTTTCCATCCGTTGATAGAAATCTTTCCGTTTCTTACGTCGGCTCCCAGAATCAGGCGGTCTGCTCCATACTTGTCTAGCCATTGCATGAAGAGTTCAGGATTGGTGACGGCAATGCTGCCCACTGTAACCATGCTTGCTCCTGCAGCAAAAGCTTTCTCAATATCTTCTTCGGTCTTGATTCCGCCACCGAAATCAACCACGAGAGAGGTTTCTGTGGTAATGGCCTTCAACACCGCATCATTTACGATGTGCTTTGACTTGGCTCCATCGAGGTCTACTACATGAAGGCGTTTGAAGCCCATCTGCTCAAACTGCTTTGCAATCTCGGCAGGATTGTCATTGTAAACCTTCTTCTGGTCGTAATCGCCTTTGGTAAGACGAACACACTGGCCATTTATCAAGTCGATAGCTGGAATTAATTCTATCATATTTGTATTTCCTCTTTTATTTTATCTCTAAAAAGTTCTTTAAAATCTGTTCTCCCACCTTTCCGCTCTTTTCAGGATGGAACTGGCAGGTATAGAAATTATCTTTGTGGAGCGATGCGCTATAAGGAAGAATGTATTCTGCCTTGGCAATGGTCTCCTCGCAGAGTGGCACATAATAACTATGTACGAAATAGGAGTAGGGATGAAGCAGTGCATCAGCGGTAGACTTGTCTGAGTCAGAATCCATTCTGTTTCCGAACCCCTTATAAAAGTCAGTCTTCAAATCATAGATTTCATTCCAGCCCATAGCAGGCACCTTGTCTTCGTGTTTCTGAGGCAGGAATCGCTTTACATCTACATCAAAGATTCCGATGCAATCTACGTCACCTTCTTCCGAATGGCGGCACAAGAGTTGCTGTCCTATACAAATGCCCAGGACGGGTTGCTTCAAGTTCTTGATTACTTGATCAAGCTGATGAGCCTTCAGATATTCCATTGCTTCTCTTGCCTGGCCTTGTCCTGGGAAGAGAATGCGGTCAGCCTTCTGGAGCATTTCTGCATCATCTGTAAGTACAGGTTCGATGCCTAAACGCTTCATGGCGTTGACTACGGAATAGATATTTCCGGCATTATATTTTACGATTGCTACATCCATAACCTAACGTAATTCGTTTCTATTTCTTATTTTTCGATGCAAAGGTACACATTTTCTTTTAATTTAAAGAAAATAAAAGCAAAAAGATTACGAAATATAGTAGATTTCTTTCAGAAAGTTAGAAATATGGCGTGTTTTTACGTTTTCGTTAAGTGAAAAAGGAGCAATTGGATGTAAACCAACATCTAATTGCTCCTTTTGAAGTGTTTATTTTGATAATCGAAACTTCTTAGTTTTCTTCTTCACTGTCTGCTGTGCGGAGAATGATAGAAGTTGCTCCGATGGTGAACAGGGTTCCGTCTTCGATAACGCGGCGTTCTCTGTCACCCAGAATCTCATTGTCAACGAAAGTTCCTGTATAACTTGGTCCATCGCGGAGTACATATTTCAATTTGCCTTTCTTGTCGCGGCTAACGTTGATTACGCAATGGTTCATGTCAACGCTTGGGTCTACGGTTTCGATAGGGCAGTTGATTCCGCTGTTCTTCATGTAGCGGCCGATGATGTTGTCGCCTAACTGGAGCGGGATGACCTGTTTGTAAGCGAATACGTTCTCGATGACAACGATAGAACCGTATCCCTTCTCGTTGGCATTCTCGTCAAGTTTTTCCTCCTTGCGAGTTTCGCGGAGCTTGGAAACTCCCATTCGGATGCCAAACTGCTTATTGCAATTAGGACAAACGAAAACGAGACTCTGACCTGCCTGATACTTGGTCTCATCAAAGGTGATAAAATTATCGCATTTAGGACAACGTACTCTTTTCATATTCTTTTTCTTACTTTTCTGTCTTTATTATAATAATGTGTTGTAGAAGTTTCCGATACTCCTTGCTATTTGTTCTAGCTATAAGCTATAAACTCTTACCTATCAACTATTCTTTCACTTTCGTAATCCAGCCGTCAGTAAAAGCATCATAGTTGTGTAAACGGTTGAGAGCAGTATAAGCTTCGCCCTCGGTAGAGTATGTTCCGTATATAACTTTTACATTATTATCCGTAATTAACACCCTAGCTTCCTTGAATCCCTTGTTTTGGAGAAGTTCAGCATAGCTCGCAGCATTGCGCTTGGTAACACGACTTGCCAAAACGATGCTATAGTAAGAAGAAGCTGTTTGCAATTCGTTGTCCTGAGTCATGTTGACAGACTTGGCAGGAATGCTCTCTTCTGCCTGTGATTCTGTACTAAGAACCAGTTCTTGAGGTTGCGCAACCTTATTAATCTCCTTAGGCATGATGCGGTTCAGCATGCCTGTGTCGATTTGGCTCTTCTGAACGGTTGGGGTTCCCAATGGAGAAGAGTAGGTGAAGAATGCAATGAGAGCGATGCAGGCTGCTGCAATATTGCGCAACCAGCTCTTCTTGATGCTGATGAATTCGGCATTTGATTCTTCTTCGTTAACGAACACAGAATTGTTGACAGAGAGTCCACTCTCCATCTTCTGGTTACTATCCTGATTCTTGACTTCGCTTTCTGTACGATTGTTTTCTACTGTCTTTGCTGGCATTTCAATGATTGAAGCAGCAGAATCTTCAGTCTTCTGAACCTCTTCTGCAGAAATCTGCGCGAGTGGGAGCATGTTTAAGCCACCCAAACCATACAACTCAGGGGTAAGAATGCCCGCCTCGCATGGTTCGAAGGTATAATTTCCGTCTTCGTTCAATATGATGGTGCCAATATCATTCAGTTCAAATTTTCCTGAATTCTCCAGAGTCTGACGCATCTCTGTCACTTCATCAGCAATGCGGTTCAAAGCTTCCGGATAGCTGATGTCGTATGCTTCAACATACGAAAGTGCAAGGAGAGAATCGTTCATCTGGAGCTGTGGGTTAAAGCCAATAGTTCTCAGCGGTGGCAAAAACATGCTGTCTCTGCCATCGTAACGCGCATCTACATGATGAGCCATGAAGCCACCAAATCCTGGGACAATCACGCAATCGTTGCTCAAAAGTAGGATCTCTATATGTCTTTCTAGTCTATTCACGTTTGCAAAGGTAGTGATTTTTTCGGAAATGACCAACAGAAAATAGAGAAAATTTTCGATGAAATCATAAAAAGTCTAATTTGTTTTGTCGTTTCGGGAAAAAGTATTACCTTTGTGCCTAAAATAAATAAGGTATAAATCAATGAAATATACAGAGACAGAAATTGAAGGAGTCTGGCTGATAGAACCTCGGGTATTTGAAGATGCTCGCGGCTATTTCTTTGAAGCATGGAAGCAGGCTGACTTTGATGTTCACGTTGGAGGACATGTGGAGTTTGTGCAAGACAATGAATCGATGTCGGCTCGTGGTGTGCTCAGAGGTTTGCACTATCAGAAAGGTGAATTCTCGCAGGCTAAGTTGGTGCGTGTCATCAAAGGCCGCGTGCTGGATGTAGCTGTTGACTTGAGAAAGGGCAGTAAGACTTTCGGTAAATATGTAATGGTTGAACTGAGTGGAGAGAACAAACGTCAGTTTTTCATTCCTCGCGGTTTTGCCCATGGTTTCCTGGTACTGAGTGACGAAGTCATCTTTACTTATAAAGTAGATAATGTTTATGCTCCTGATTACGAAGCCAGTATTCATTGGGATGATCCTACTATCGGAATAAAATGGCCTATTGAAGGAGTTGAGGTGCTTACGTCAGAAAAAGACAGAACCAAGGCAAAGTCTTTCGAAGAGGCTGATTATTTCGAGTAGAATTGGCATCAGCTTTTACCGATTAATTTATTTAAAGAACTCATCATGAAAAAGATAGTTAATTTATGGCTGCTCAGTTGTATCTTGACTCTTGTTGCTTGTGGGCAGAAGGTCGAAAAGCAACAGGAAGTGAAGGAAGATACTGCGGCTAAGAAGATGTTGCAAGGCATTTGGTTGAACGATGACGATGAGGATGATGTGGCGTTCCGCGTAAAAGGCGATACGATTTATTATCCTGATTCAACCAGTCAGCCTGTCTACTTCTACATTGCTGGCGATACGCTTGTAATGAAGGGTGCTAATCTTGCAAAATATCCGATTGTAAAACAGGCTGAGCATATTTTCCAGTTTAAAGTGCAGAATGGGGATGTGGTTAAGCTGGTGAAGACGGAAGATAAGTCTTATTTGCAGCAGTTCATCCACAACCATGCTTCCGTGGCGCTGAATCAGAATACGCTGATTAAACGTGATACGGTGGTTGTAAGGGGCGATGAGAAATATCATCTCTACGTACAGGTTAACCCAACAAGTTATAAGGTCTACAAGAGTTCTTATAATGATGATGGTGTTGAGGTAGACAATGTTTATTATGATAATATTGTGAACTTGCATGTTTATCATGGTGCCAACTGTCTGTTCTCTCGTGATTTTCATAAGAAGGATTTCGATAAGCAGGTTCCTGCTTCTTTCTTGGACCAGTCTATATTGAGCGACATCGTATTCAATAAGATAGATGAATCTGGCATTCATTATCTTGCTGTTCTGGCAATGCCTGACAGCAGTTTGAGTTATCAGGTTGAGGTTATCATTTCCTTTGAAGGAAAAATGCGAATGCGGGTTAAGAGCTAAAAAAAATAAAAAAGTCGCCCTGAAAGGGAAAGCATTGAATGTAAGATGCTTTTGTCCTTTCAGGGCGATTCTATTTTTTATGTGCTTATCCTGGAGGGATAGCTTGGTGGCTCAACTTTTAATTGAAGAATCCCAGCAAAGCTCCGGCTGCAACGGCAGAACCGATGACTCCCGCAACGTTTGGTCCCATGGCGTGCATGAGAAGGAAGTTGTGGCGGTCGTATTCCAGACCTAGGTTGTTGGAGATGCGTGCACTCATTGGTACGGCACTCACTCCGGCGTTTCCGATAAGTGGGTTCAGTTTCTTGCCTTTTGGCAAAAAGAGATTCATCAGCTTGACAAATAAGATTCCGCTTGCCGATGCGATGATGAAAGCAAGAGCACCGAGAGCAAAGATTTTGATGGTGTTTAATGTCAGAAACTCTGAAGCCTGGGTAGAACAGCCTACGGTCAGGCCGAGGAGGATAACGACAATATCATTCAAGCTACTGCTTGCTGTCTTGGCGAGTCGGGTTGTCTTTCCACTCTCTTTCAGAAGATTTCCGAAGAACAGCATTCCTAATAATGGCAAACCGGATGGAACGATAAAGGTGGTGAGAAGCAGACCGATGATAGGGAAGAGAATCTTTTCGGTCTGTGAAACCTGACGTGCCGGTTTCATCTTGATGACGCGCTCTTTCTTGGTTGTAAGTAGTCGCATCAAAGGTGGCTGGATTACAGGCACCAGTGCCATGTAAGAGTAGGCGCAAACCGCAATGGCTCCCATGAGGTTCGGACTCAGTTTGCTGCTCAGGAAGATGGCGGTTGGTCCGTCTGCTCCTCCGATAATGGCAATGCCAGCTGCCTGGTTAGGTTCGAATCCCAGAGCCAGTGCAATCATATATGCGCCGAAGATTCCAAATTGGGCAGCGGCTCCAATCAGGATGAGCTTCGGGTTGGAAATGAGCGCAGAGAAGTCGGTCATGGCTCCAATGCCCAGAAATACGAGTGGCGGGTACCAGCCCTGTTTCACTCCCTGGTAGAAGATGTTCAGAACGGAGTTGTCTTCGTATAAACCTATTTCGAGTCCTGCATCGGCACGGAATGGAATGTTGCCAAGAATGATTCCCAATCCGATAGGAACCAGAAGCAGCGGCTCAAAATCTTTCTTGATGGCGAGCCAGATAAAGAGTGCTCCCACTAGAATCATGATGAGGTTTCCTGCCGAGGCGTTGGCAAAGCCCGTAAAGGTAAGAAACTCATTGAAGTTTTGTATGATGAAATCCATAATTTACTTTGAACTTTGAAAGTTGAACATTGAACTTTATGATTAGTCTTTTGATTGTGAAGAGTAATCATTAGCTTTTTGTCTAAACAGCTTATTACGCGATCGTAACAAGCGTGTCTCCTTCCATTACTGCGTCTCCCTCGTTCACGTTGATGCTGGTAATGGTTCCCGAAGTTTCTGCATCGATGCTGTTCTGCATCTTCATGGCTTCGAGAACGACAACAGTATCGCCTGTGTTCACCTTGTCACCGACTTTCACCTTGATTTCGTTGATAGTGCCAGGCAGAGGGGCAACAACTGGTTTGCCTGCAGCAGGAGTTGCCTGTTTGCTTGATGAAGCAGAATCAGAACTTGCTGCAGAACTTGAACCTGCAGCAGAACCTGCGCTTGCAACAGAGCTGGCAGAAATGTTGTTTTGTCCATCGGTTAACTTTACTTTCTGCTTACTGCTCTTAACCGGCTGTTTCATTTCCACTTCGAATGGAATTCCATTCACGGTTACATTGGCGATATTGCCTTCAATATCCTGTATTTCAACGACGTAATCTACGCCTTTAACCTTATATTCGTACTTTGCCATAGTTTTTATATTTTAACGTTGTTATTGTTGTTGTTGAATTTCGGAGCATTCCATCTGGTCTGTTTTGGCTTGATGGTGATAATGCCTGGTTCTACATCATGAACATCTTCCAGATATTCCTGTAGTGCAAGGGAGATGACTGCCATGTAAATCTCCTTATCAATACCCTTGGTTTCTAAACCATCTTTCAGAATCACGTTGGTCTTATGACTGAGGCCTTGAGTAACCTCGATGGTCTTCTTTCCTGTCTTATATAATAAGGTGGCGTGCTTCTCAGTAGCACGGGCGATGCGCTGTTTATGTTTCATGTAGGCTCCGAAAACCCAGAACACGATGAAGAGGAGAGCAAGGCAGGCAAATACGATTCCCATTGAAAGTACGGCGATTCCTATTCCGTATGGGTCGCTTTTCTTCAATTGCTGGGCTTTACTCAAACCTGTGTTTTGAGGCAGATAGCCTGGAGTTACTGATCCGGCAATGGCTTTCTCCCATGTCTTGAAGTCCTTACTCAGTTCAAAACTCTCATCGGCAGCCAACACTGGCACGCTTACGGAGTCTATCAGGTCAACGGCATTTCCGTCATAGAGTGCTATCCAGTTGGGCATCTTTTCCTGTAGAATAAGATTGAGATGAAAAGGTCCCGAGTTGGAAGAATTCTTTGCCTTCCAATGTTGTCCGTTCCTGCCATCCAGGTACCAGGAACTGCTGTCGAAGATAACGATGCTTTTCTTGCCTCCCAATGTGGTTCGTGGTTCATTGTTAGGCAATGGACACATCAGCTGTCGGCGAGCTTCAGGCGATATTTTCTTGTCGAGAACCCTTCGGTCGGTGGTTAGGAACATACCGCGTACATTATACGTGGTAAAGGAGGAATTGCTCAATTCCACCCATGGTTTGTGCTGCCCGTACTCATCTACAAGATTGGTACGGTTGTCGGTCATCACCTCCGTAATACGGATACTTTTGGCTCCTTGACTCCAAGCGGGCAAGGACGCGATGACTAGCATGGTTATCAGAAATCCCAATTTCTTCATACGCTTACTAACGTTTATAGGGTTATTGTTTCATATTTCGAAAAAATCTGCATCATATAGGAACGATAGCTGTTCCTAGAAGATTCATTAGGTTTGTTTCTTGTGCTCAAAGGTACGAAGAATTTCTGAAAAGACAACAAAAAAGGTGCACAAATTTTTGTCTTTGTGCACCTCTTTTATAATTTATAACTATTTTCAGTTGTTTTGTTAACTTTTGTAAGTCTTACGCTCCGCAGAAGAACAGCACCACTATCTGGGCTGTAAAGATACGGAGGAACATGCTCAATGGATAAACCGTAGAGTATCCTACAGCTGGAGCCTCTTTAGAGCAAGAAGCATTTGCATAAGCCAATGCAGGAGGGTCTGTGTAAGTACCGGCGAGCATACCCATGATGGTGAAGTAGTTGAACTTAAACTTCAGGCGGGCAATCGTACCGATGATGAGGATAGGAATAACGGTGATGAGGAAACCGCATCCCACATATTTCAAACCGTCACCCTGTACTACTGTGTCCCAGAATCCGGCACCAGCCTTGATTCCCACACTCGCCAGGAAGAGTACAAGTCCTATTTCTCGCAGCATCATATTAGCCGAAGTCGTCGTATAAGTTACCAGCTTCATGCGATAGCCGAAACGACCGATGAGGATGGCGATGATAAGCGGACCTCCGGCAATACCCAACTTCAAAGGCACCGGCATTCCCGGAATGGCAAATGGGAGAGAACCGAAGATAATACCTACCATAATGCCTACGAAGATAGTGGCAATGTTAGGCGCATCGAGGCGCTTTACAGAGTTACCCATGATTTCAGCCACACGGTTTACATTCTCTTCAGGACCTACAACCAGAATCTTATCACCTACGTGGAAGTGGTGGTTTCTGCCTGCAAAAATGTCCATTCCCTGACGGGAAATACGGGTTACGTTAACGCCGTATACGCTGGAGAAGTGCATCTTACCCAAGGTCTTACCGTTCATTTCCGGACGGGTAACGATGATACGGCGAGAAACAAAGTGCTGTACTTCATCCTTCTCGCGGTCCCATTCAGCTTCAACCTCTGGTCCGATAAAAGCCTTGATGGCTTCAGCATCAGCCTCTGCACATACAACGAGCAATTCGTCTCCAACCTCAAACTTAGTCTTGCTGTTAGGAATGCTCACCTCGCCATTGTGGAGCAGTCGTGAACATACAATGTCACGGTTCAAAAATTCTGAAACTTCTCTCAGCGTTCTGCCTGTAATATAAGCATTTTCCACGCGCAAGTGCATGTTATGAGCCTTAGCATGTGGGTTGGCAGCATCTTCTTCGTTAAGCTGTTCTTCTTCGTCAGCAGTATTAATCTTACAGATGTACTTGATAAGGATAGTAGCACCAATAATGCCCACTACACCAAGAGGATAAGCACAAGCATAACCATTGGCAATACTTGGAGCACCATTAGGGAAGACGCTGAGCAAAGCCTCGTTGGCAGCACCAAGACCCGGAGTATTAGTAACCGCACCATAGAGAGTACCTACCATCATAGGCAGGTTGTTAGGGTTGCTCGTATCAAAGAAGAGATAATAGCAACCAAACATCACGAGGATGTTGAGCAGAATAGCGCTAGCCGAAAGCATGTTGAGTGTAACACCACCTTTCTTGAAACTCTCGAAGAAGCCAGGTCCTACCTGGAGACCAATCATGAAGACGAAGAGGATCAAGCCGAAGTCTTGCACGAATGTGAGAATTTCCTTTGGACCGGTGAAGCCAACGTGGCCAGCCAAAATACCTGCGAAGAGAACAAAGGTGACACCTAATGAAATGCCGCCAATCTTTATCTTTCCGAGGTAAACACCAATAGCTATCACGATAGCGTAGAGTAGGGCGATGTGAGCCACCGACTCGGTATTGGTGAAGAGATTAACAATCCAATCCATGTATTCGTTTTAAAATCAGAAAATTATATTCCTGTAGTTTACCAAATTATTTTAGAATTTATGTTTTCTGTTGCTTGTTTTAAATGAAAGATACAGTTCTGTTTATAGAGAGAATCTGTAGATTATTAGGGATTCAATTAAAACTGAAAATTGGAGGACATCACATAGGATGCCCTCCAACCTATTTTTTCTTGTAAAAAATCAAGCCCTTTTTGCAAATGGTTTTCTTTTTGACATGAGATTACTTCTCGATAGCTGCTACACCTGGCAATACCTTACCCTCGATAGCCTCGAGGAGTGCACCACCACCTGTAGAGATGTAAGATACCTGATCAGCCAAACCGAACTTGTTGATACAAGCTACAGAGTCACCACCACCGATGAGTGAGAATGCACCTTCCTTAGTAGCCTCAGCGATTGCCTCAGCGATAGCCTTAGAACCACCAGCGAAGTTGTCGAACTCGAATACGCCTGCAGGACCGTTCCAGAGGATAGTCTTGGCACCCTTGATGGCAGCTGCGAAAGCCTTGCGAGTCTCAGGACCTGCGTCCATACCCTCCCAACCGTCAGGAATGTTGTTAGATGGGCAAACCTGAGTGTTGCAGTCGTTCTTGAAGTCGTCACCGCAGATAGAGTCTGTGCCGAGTACGAGGTTTACACCGTTCTCCTTAGCCTTCTTGATTACGTCGAGAGCAACGTCGAGCTTGTCATCCTCGCAGATAGACATACCAATCTTGCCACCGAGAGCCTTAGAGAATGTATAAGTCATACCACCGCAGAGAATCAAGTTGTCAACCTTAGTCAACAGGTTCTCGATGATACCAATCTTAGTAGAAACCTTAGAACCACCCATGATAGCTGTGAATGGGCGCTTGATGTTGCCGAGAACTGCGTCAACAGCCTTAACTTCCTTCTCCATCAAGAAACCGAGCATCTTGTGATCCTTGTCGAAAGAATCAGCGATGACAGCTGTAGAAGCGTGCTTGCGGTGAGCTGTACCGAATGCGTCCATTACATATACGTCAGCGTAAGAAGCCAACTTAGCAGCGAACTTCTTCTGGCGCTCCTTCATCTCAGCCTTAGCAGCATCAAATTCTGGAGTACCCTTCTCAACGCCAACTGGCTTGCCTTCCTCTTCTGGATAGAAGCGGAGGTTCTCGAGCAAGAGAGCCTCACCTGGCTTCAAGGCAGCTGCTTCAGCATCAGCGTTACCGCAGTCCTTAGCGAACTTAACGTCTACGCCGAGAGCGTCTGATACGTTCTTAACAATCTGAGAGAGAGAAAGCTCTGGTTTAACCTTGCCCTTTGGCTTACCCATGTGGCTCATCATGATGAGCGCACCGCCGTCTGCAAGTACCTTCTTCAATGTAGGAAGGGCACCGCGGATACGAGTGTCGTCTGTTACATTACCATTTTCATCCAATGGCACGTTGAAGTCAACGCGCACGATTGCCTTGTGACCGGCAAAGTTAAAATCTTCAATTTTCATTTTACCTAAATTTATTTAGTTTATGTACTAATTTATTGTTCTAAACCTTTCTGCTGGTTTCAAAAACCGAAGGCAAAGATACAAATTATATTTGAATCAGCAAAATATAGTAGCGGTTTTTATTATTTTTAGTAGATGAAATCGTCTGTTTGCTATATCGGGTTTGCAAAATTCGTATTTTGCGCTTCCTTCTGCTTGATTTGTTAAACAAAATGGAGAGAAATGAAATATATTCTTAACAAATTACTTTTTTTTTGGATTTTTCGATAATAAATAGTACCTTTGTGCGCAGTTAAAACGTTATTACATATAAATGAGATAAAATGGCGAAAGATAAGATTGCTTTTGTGTGCAGCAATTGCGGACAGGAAAGTGCCAAATGGATGGGCAAATGTCCTAGCTGCGGACAATGGAATACATTTAAGGAAATTCGTATTGCTGCTGATTCCGGATCGCAGGCTGCGAAGAATGCCGGAATGACCATGCGTCATGGTGGGGTTGCCACGATGTTTGGTGGGCAGCACAGCGAGCATGACGCTGCGCCGATGAAACTTCGCGATATTTCTGCGATTGATGAACCGCGCATCGATATGAGGGACGAGGAGCTGAACCGTGTGCTGGGTGGCGGAATGGTCCCTGGCAGCATTACGCTCCTGGGCGGTGAACCGGGAATCGGTAAGAGTACGCTCACCTTGCAGACTATTCTGAACATGACTGACCGCCGTATCCTGTATGTGAGCGGAGAGGAGAGTGCCCATCAGATTAAACTCCGTGCCGACCGGTTGGCTAAAGGACAGGCGATGCTCAGAGAGGGTTCTTCTGCAGACACTCTGAAAACGGCTTCTCTTTCATCAGAAGGAGCCTTTGATCATATTACGGTTCTCTGCGAAACGCAGTTGGAGAAAATCTTCAGTCATATTCAGGAAGTGGCTCCACAGCTGATAGTTATAGATTCTATCCAAACTATCTCTACAGAAGAAGTTGACAGCTCGCCAGGTTCTGTTTCCCAAGTTCGCGAGTGTGCAGCCTCCCTGCTCCGTTTTGCCAAGACGAGTGGCATTCCGGTCATTCTGATAGGTCATATTAATAAGGAGGGAACGCTTGCCGGACCAAAGATTTTGGAGCACATCGTAGATACGGTAATTCAGTTTGAGGGCGACCAGCATTACATGTACCGCATCTTGAGAAGCATCAAAAACCGATTCGGAAGTACTTCTGAGTTGGGAATCTACGAGATGATGCAAGGCGGACTCCGACAGGTGAGCAATCCTTCAGAGTTGCTGCTTACTGAAGATCATGACGGGCTTTCGGGTGTTGCCATCAGCGCAGCCATCGAGGGTGTCCGCCCGTTCCTGGTAGAGACGCAGGCTTTGGTTTCAACAGCTGCCTATGGAACTCCGCAACGTTCGGCAACGGGTTTTGACCAGCGCCGTTTGAACATGCTCCTGGCGGTTCTGGAGAAACGTGTGGGGTTCAAACTGATGCAGAAGGATGTGTTCCTGAATATTGCCGGTGGATTGAGAGTCACCGATCCTGCCATGGACTTGAGTGTGTTGGCAGCCGTATTGAGCAGTAATGTTGACACGCCTATAGAGCAAGGTTGGTGTATGGCAGGCGAGGTAGGTCTGAGCGGTGAAGTCCGTCCGGTGAGCCGCATCGAGCAGCGTATTGCTGAGGCAGAAAAACTGGGATTCCAGCACATTATCATCCCGAAATACAACAATCATGGTTTCGACCATAAGAAATATAAGATAGAAATTCATCCCGTAAGGAAGGTGGAAGAAGCATTCCGCTGCCTGTTCGGGTGAAGTAAAAAGTAATCATACAGTTCAAAGTTCAAAATTCAAAGTAAAATGAAGGATTCAGTAATCATTGTGAGCGGCGGCATGGATAGCATCACGCTGCTCTACGATAAGAAAGACGAGATTGCGCTCGGCATTAGTTTTAACTATGGAAGTAATCATAACGAGCGTGAAATTCCTTTCGCCAAGATGCATTGTGAGCGTTTGGGAATCAAGCATATTACGATAGATTTGGGTTTCATGCATCAGTATTTCAAGAGTTCTCTTCTTGAAGGTGCCGATGCAATTCCTGAGGGTCATTATGCTGATGATAATATGAAGAGTACGGTGGTTCCTTTCCGTAATGGAATCATGTTGAGCATTGCCATCGGCATTGCTGAGAGTAATAATCTGAAGAAAGTTTTCATCGCTAACCATGGTGGCGATCATACGATTTACCCAGACTGTCGTCCGGAGTTTATCAAGGCGATAGATGAGGCTGCTGAAGCAGGAACGTTCGTTGATGTGCGCGTGGTGGCTCCTTATACGAATATTACCAAAGGGCAGATTGCGGAGATAGGCAAGAAGTTGGGCATTGACTATGCTGAAACCTGGAGCTGCTATAAGGGCGGTGAGAAGCATTGTGGCAAATGCGGAACCTGCGTTGAGCGCAAGGAGGCTTTGGCCGAGGCGGGTATTGAGGATACTACCGAGTATGAAGAATAAGGATGACGACGAACTAGGCGTTCTTCGTTCCCTATATATAATAAGGTGTAATCAGAATAAATATAATAAAAGAAAAATGAAAACAGCGATTTTATCTGCGGCTCTGATGCTTGCATCAACCGTTGCAATGGCTCAGAAGAGCAACTTCCAGTTGAAGGTGGATTTGAAGAATTTCAATTCCGATTCTGTACTTGTTTACAAGGGCAGAAATGTTAAGATGGATACGGTTTTGGTGAAGAATGGCAAGTTTACCTATTCTGCAAACCTTGATAAGGTAGCCGGATACGTTTTCCTCTCACCTGAAGCTTATCGTGGTGCAGGTCAGTTTATGTTCAACCTGCCTTGTGTTCCTGGCGAGAAGGCTGAAGTTAAGGGCGATGCAAAGACCCGCTTTGATATTTCGGGTTCTAAGTTCTATCAGCAGTATCATGAAGTAGATGTTCTGCTGGAGAATGCTAATAAGGAGTTGAGAGATTACGAAGCTTCCCTGAACCAGAGAATCAAGAATGGTGAGACCCAGCAGACCATCATGGCAGAGTATGAGCAGAAGGCTCCTGCCCTGCAAAAGGCAAAGGACGATAAGATTTTCAATTTCGTAAAACAGCATCCTGATTATGAGTCTTGTGCTACTATCTTCGAGCAGTTTGATGATGTCAGCAAGATGGAGAAACTGCTGGGCTTGCTCTCTGAGAATGTGAAGAACGGCAGGATGAAGGCTTTCTACCAGCCAATGATTGATATGGCTAAGAAGCGTGCTGAGGCTGAGGAGAAGGCTAAGAAGGTGCAGGCTGCCGGTGTTGAGGCTCCTGACTTTACGCTGAAGGATATTAAGGGAAATGATTTTAAGCTTTCCAGCCTTCGCGGCAAGATTGCCGTACTCGATTTCTGGGGTTCATGGTGCGGATGGTGCATCAAGGGAATGCCTAAGATGAAGGAGTATTACGAGAAGTACAAGGGTAAGTTTGAAATTCTTGGTGTAGATTGTAATGATACAGAGGCTAAGTGGAAGGCTGCTGTTGAGAAGCACCAGTTGCCATGGATTCATGTTTACAATCCGAAGGACAGCAAGGTTCTCAGCGACTATGCTGTTCAGGGTTTCCCTACAAAGATTGTGATTGATGCTAACGGTAAGATTATCAAGACTATTGTTGGTGAGGATCCTGCTTTCTACACATTGCTTGATGAAGTGTTGGGCAAGTAATGTTAACATAAAACAATGTCGCCCTGCAAGGCAAAATTATATTTGCTCTTACAGGGCGATTTTTGTTTGTTCAGTACTTTACTTCTTTTTCTTTTTCAATTCCAGTTTCGGAATCTTGATTTTCTGTCCGGCTTTTACGGTGCTTGTACCATTCAGGGCTTCTACGTAGCATTCCATGCCGGAACCTAAATAGCGGGTACTAATCTGTTCGAGGGTCTGACCGGCGCCAACCGTAACGGTCTGGGCAACTCCTATGATTCGGTAAGCTCCCGTGCGTACGCGAGCGTCCTTATCATACTGGGATGATGCTATTTTCGAAGCAGCCTTTTCTTCGGCTTTATCTTTAGCTTCTGCCTTAGCCTTTGCTTCAGCCTGCTTAGCCTTTTCTGCGTTAGCACTTTCCTCATCCGAATTTTCAGCCAGTTTTACTGCTTCTGCAGTTTTAGCCATACGGATGCTGTCTTCCATCGCTTTCTGGCGGAGTTTCTGTTCCTGAGAGAGTGGGGCGGCAGCTGGTTTGGCTGGGACTTTCTTGGCTGGAGCCTGATGATACTGGTTTAGCTGCATGGCTAGATGATCGCGCTGGGCAGTCATCTGACCATAGTTGAAGGCAAACCATCCCATTCCGCCAATCAAAGCTACTACGATGAGACAGACTGCAACGACCAGATAGCGAGGAATAACAATATGATGAGAATTGGAAGATTCTTCTTCTTCTTCCTCCTCTTCTTCTTCAGATTCATCTGATGCAGGTACTGCTGGTTCAACAACTGCTTTCAAGGCTTGCTGTTGCTGGGCTAATTCAAGCTTCTCTTGCTCCAGTCTTTCCTGCTCTTGCTTTTCTTTCTGTATTCTTTCCTGCTCCAGTTGGGCTTGTTTTAATCTTTCCAGTTTAGCTTGTTCAATAGCAATTTGCTTTGCCAGTTCGTCTTCTTTTTCCTTTTCCTTTTCAGATTCAATTACGACAACCTCCGGATTTGGAGTTGCAGTTTTTTCTTCGTCCAGAAAATCGATTACTTGTTCAGGAGCATCTTCTGTCTGTTCTTCTCCAAACTTCTCATCTATTTCATCGAAATCTACGCCGTCATTTACTACCACCGTTTCAAATTGGGCGAATGGCTTGTTCACGATTTCTTTCAGGATGTTGTCAGGCGTGAAGGTGAGTTTGTCTCTGCCTTCAATGGTGAAGCGCTCGCCCGTGTTCACATTGATGCTTTCACGGTCTTTCGTGGCCTGTACCTTAAAGGTGCCCAGCCATTTTATCTTCACCTGCTTGTCGGCATCGAGTCCCTGGTTGCACACATCAAACATTTTCCGGATGAAGAGTTCTGCTTCCACCTGGCTCAGCCCGCTCTTATCTGCAAGCAGTTTTCCGAGTGTATTTAAACTGAATTTGCTCATTGCTCATCCCCTCCATTCTTTAGTTTTTCCTTGACCGAAGCTACCGGTCGGAAACCCAACACCAACTTAGGCGGCACCAGCTGACGCTTCTTGGTAGTAGGATTAACCACCACTCGCTCCATGCGCTTCTTCACTTCGAAGGTGCCAAAATTGGGGATAGAGACAGCTTCTCCATCCTCAAACTCGGCAATCATAGCGTCTATCGCCTTGCGCACCAACTTCTGGGTGTCTTCCTGCGAATAGCCGGTTTGCTGAGCCAGTTCAGCGATGTATTCCTTATTGTTCATATTTATTTAATATGTAGTCAAAATTTCTAAAACTCCAGGCTATGGGGGAGAGAATGATTATTTCACCACCTTGCCATAGAGGTCAAATTCCTCGCTTGTAGTAATTTCTACCTGATAGAAACTACCCACGCGCAGACGCTTCTCATCGGCACGGATCAGAACCTCAGGGTCTACTTCCGGAGAGCAGAACTCTGTTCGTCCGATGTAGTAATCGCCTTCCTTGCGGTCGATGATAACGGTCATGGTTTTGCCCACCTTATCAGCCTCGACCTCAGAGCTGATGTCTTGCTGCAGAATCATCAGTTCGTCCAGCCGGCGCTGCTTTACCTCGGCAGGCACGTTGTCTTCGTAGTGGGTGGCGCTGTAGGTTCCTTCTTCCTCAGAGTAGGCAAAGGCGCCCATGCGCTCAAATCTCTGTTCGCGTACGAAGTCGAGGAGTTCGTGGAAATCCTCATCTGTCTCGCCTGGAAAACCAACCATCAGCGTAGTACGGATGTGAATGCCTGGCACGCGTTCGCGGATGGCCTTCAGCAGATTGATGGTTTCCTGCTTCGTTACGTGGCGATGCATGCTGGTGAGCATGTGGTCGCTGATGTGCTGGAGGGCAATGTCGAGATATTTGCATACGTTTGGCTTCTCGCGCATCACGTCCAGAAGATCCATAGGGAACTGGTTGGGATAAGCGTAATGCAGGCGAATCCATTTCACGCCCGGAATATCAGCCATCTCGCTGATGAGTTCGGTAATATGATGCTTGCCGTCAATATCTACGCCATAGTAGGTGAGTTCCTGAGCGATAATCTGAAACTCCTTCACGCCTTCTGCCACCAGTTCGCGCACCTCCTGCAGAATCTCTTCTTTCGGACGGGAAACGTGCTTGCCGGTGATGATAGGAATGGCGCAGTAGGCACAGTGGCGGTTGCAGCCCTCAGCTATCTTGATGTAGGCATAATGGCGCGGAGTGGTGAGATGACGCTGGCCGTTGCAGGATGAAACTTCCGCCTTGCCGAGTTCCTGCAGAAGCTGCTTGTAGTTGAATTTGCCGTAGAACTTATCCACTTCGGGCATTTCTTCTTCCAGTTCCTTCTGGTAGCGCTGCGAGAGGCAGCCCATTACATAGAGCTTTCTGAGTCGGCCTTCTTCTTTAGCCTGGATAAACTCCAGGATGGTGTCGATGCTTTCCTGCTTTGCATCCTCAATGAATCCGCACGTATTGATGACGGCTATCTCGCCCTGAGGGCGCTTGGAATCGTGAACGCAATGGTAGCCGTTTGCCTCAAACTGCTTCATCAGCAACTCGCTGTCTACGAGATTCTTCGAGCAGCCCAGGGTAATAATATCTATCTGATTTTTCTTCATTTTCTAATTTTTAAAGAGAGAGTCTACGAATTCTGTCTTGTTGAAGAGCTGCAGATCTTCCATTCCTTCGCCCAGTCCGATGTATTTTACAGGCACCTTGAGCTGGTCGCTGATGCCGATGACAACTCCGCCCTTAGCGGTTCCGTCGAGCTTGGTGATGGCGAGCGAGGAGATGTTGGTAACGGCAGAGAACTGCTTAGCCTGCTCGAATGCATTCTGTCCGGTACTTCCGTCGAGCACGAGCATTACCTCGTCTGGTGCTTCAGGCATTACCTTCTTCATCACTTCCTTTATTTTCTTGAGCTCATTCATCAGGTTCACCTTGTTGTGCAGTCGGCCTGCCGTATCGATGAGCACCACGTCGGCGCCGTTTGCCTTGGCGCTCTGCAGGGTGTCGAACGCCACGCTTGCCGGGTCGCTTCCCATCTGCTGTTTCACTACAGGCACACCCACGCGCTCGCCCCAGATGCAAATCTGCTCTACGGCAGCGGCACGGAAGGTGTCGGCAGCTCCCAGAACAACCTTCTTGCCAGCCTTCTTAAACTGGTAAGCCAGCTTGCCGATGGTGGTTGTCTTGCCCACGCCGTTTACGCCTACTACGAGGATAACGTAAGGCTTATGGTCGGCAGGAAGTTCCCAGTCTGCCAGGTCATCGCTGTGATTCTCGGAGAGGAGAATGGCGATTTCCTCGCGCAGAATGCGGTTGAGCTCGCTGGTTGAAACATATTTATCGCGGGCCACACGTTCTTCGATGCGGCGGATAATCTTGACCGTGGTTTCTACACCTACGTCTGAAGTGATGAGTACCTCTTCGAGATCGTCGAGCACATCATCATCGACGGTAGACTTTCCGGCAACGGCGCGCGCCAGTTTGCCAAACACACTCTCCTTGGTTTTTTCAAGTCCCTTATCGAGAGTTTCCTTCTTTTTGTTGCTGAATAATCCGAATAATCCCATAATCTTGTTTATATTTTTTGCAAAGATAACGCAAATGAGCGCAATGAAAGCTTGCTTTCAAATTGCCGAGTGCAGCTTATCTTCTGCAAAGATACTCATTTTTTTTTATTTTATGGCTTTTTCACTTGCTTTTTCGCCCTTTTCAAGAAAAAAAGTAAAGATTTAGAGGGTTTTATGTCATGACAGAAGGTTTTTTACCGATAATGTGGGTTAATAAGGTTTAATAAATTAATGTTGTCTGCTACAAAAACAATTCGCCCTGCAAGAGGACAGAAGCGATTCTGCTTCTGGACCCCTGCAGGGCGTTCTGTTTATTTCTTCATCATTTCCTTTACGGCTCTTTCGAGCTGGGTATCATGGCCATTGATGAAATCTTCCGGACTGTTGTAAACCTCGATGTCTGGGTTCAGCTGGGTGTTCTCGCCGAACACGCCACGCATGTCGCGGCAGCCTACCTGAGGAATACCGAATACTAGCGTGTTGTCCATCAGCGTTTCCCACCATACGGCTGTCATGGTTCCTGCTACAGGAGCACCGATCAGCTTACCGATTCCGAGTTCCTTGTAAACCCATGGGAAACCGTGACCGTTGCTGTAATCGTTCTCGCAGATCATGACGCAAGATGGCTTCACCCATTTGTTGAATGGATCGCGGCCAACTACCTTACCGTGAGGTACAAACTCCTGATACTGCTTGCCGTTGAGCAGGGTGCAGAGATCATCGTGCAACCAGCCGCCACCATTATGGCGCTCGTCTACGATTACAGCGTCTCTGTTTCGGTTCTTGTCGCTCAGCAGTTCGCTGTAAACGGTGCGGAAACTCTCCGAATCCATCGCCTTAACGTGAACATAAGCGATGCGTCCGCCCGAAATGCTGTCAACGAAAGCGCGGTTGCGGTCTACCCATCGCTTGTAGAGCAGGTTGTTGAGTTTGCCCTGAGAGATAGCCTTCACTGTAACCTCCATCTTCTTACCCTTGGCGTTTCTGATGCCGAGGCGTACATTCTTGCCAACCTTTCCGTCGAGCAATGGGAAGTAGTCCATTCCGGCTTTAATCTCCTCGCCGTCGATGCTCTCGATGATGCTGCCGGCTGTAACGCCCGTATTCTTCACATCGAAAGGACCACGCTTGATAATCTCCTGAATCTTCAGGCCGTCGCCCTGATACTGAGGATCGAAGAATACTCCCAGATTGGCGGTGGTAAGCGCACTGTTCGAAGCGTAGTAGCGGGCTCCTGTATGCGAAGCGTTCAGCTCGCCAAGCATTTCGCTCAACATCTCCTGGAAGTCGAAATTGTTGTTGATATAAGGCAGGAACTTCTCGTAGGTCTTGCGGTAACCTTCCCAGTCAACACCATGAATCTTAGGGTCGTAGAACTTGTCTTTCACCTGTCGCCATATGTGGTCGAAGAGATACTGGCGCTCCTCGGCTGGCTTATAGTTGAAGTTAGCCTCAAAGCTGATGTCCTTGGTGCTGAATCCGCTCAGATCCACCTTCTTGATACTGCTTCCGTTGCAGATGAAGAGGTTCTTCACATCCTTGTCGGTCTGCAGGTTGCCCTGGCCTACGCCCTTCATCACGAGCTTGGTAGAGCCGTCCTTCAGGTCGTGCTGCCAGAGGTCGTAATCATCCTCGAAGGCTGCCTGGTAGTAGAGCTTGTCGCCGTCTTTAGAGAGCACAGCATCGCCCATGTGCGAAGAGTTTGCGGTGAGGCGTACGATTCTGTCACGGCAGTTTTCGATGTCCAGTTCCAGTGGCTTTACCTTTTCCACCTCTATCTTTCCGGTCTTCTTCTGCTTTTCGTCAGCCTTCTTTTTAGCTTCTTCCTTCTTCTCGTCTTCCTTCTTCTCCTTTTCGTCCTTGTTGGCGTCAGCCAGTTCTATCTCTTCCTTGCTCATGTTGAAGCGGTTGTAGGCGTCCAGGTCGAAGAACATGATGTAGGCATCGTCTTCTGCTCCCCAGCTTCCATGACTGCGGTAACCGGCTCTGTCGCTCTGGAAGAGCATTGCCTTGCCGTCGAGCACCCATTTGCCGTTGCTGTCGCTGTAGCCTGAATTGGTCAGGTTGTGAACCTCTTTGCCGTCAGCCTTTACCAGTGCAATATCCTGGTTGTTCCAGCCGCCGTTGCCGATATAGGTTGAAAGGAGCCATTTGCTGTCTGGTGACCATTCGAAAGCGATGTCTCCATCGCTGTAAGAGTAGACGTATTTGCCATCGAGCACGGTGCGGATTTCCTTCGATTTCAGATTGATGATGCGAAGTGCAGCGCGGTCTTCGAAGAAAGCCACTTCCTTGCCGTCAGGAGAGTATTGTGGATATTGTGATGTAACGCCTGTTTTCACCAACTGCTCTTCCTCGATGTCGGTAGCGTAGGTGAAGTTCTTCTCTTTCTCGTTCTTGATCTTAGACTGGTAAATCTGCCATACGCCGTTGCGCTCGGCTGCATAGACCAGGGCTCTGCCGTCTGGCGAGAAACTCAGGTCGCGCTCCTGCTGCGGTGTGTCGGTAATGCGCTTGGTAGTGGTGTATTCTACAGAAGTTACGTATACGTCGCCATGCATCACGAAAGCCACTTCCTTGGCGTCTGGCGAAACGGAAATCTCTGTAGCTCCCCAGCTTTTAATCTGACGTACGAGGCTTGGAGCGTCATTATCTGTTGTAATGGAGATGTTCACCTTCTGAGGCTCTCCACCTTCTTTCACGGTGTAGATTTCGCCATCATATCCGTAGCAGAGCAGGTCGGCGCTGGATGCGGTGAGGAATCTTACCGGATTGCCTTTGTGGTGGGTAATCTGCTTGTCGCTTGAACTGTTGAGGCTGCGGCGGTAGATATTGAATGTGCCGTCCTGCTCGCTCAGATAGAAGAATGATTTCTCGTCTGATGTCCATACTGGCGAGCGGTCTTCGCCGGCAAAGGTAGTCTGCTTGGTAAACTTTCCGTTACTCTTCAGCCAGATGTCGCGTGCGATAGGTGATTTCTGGTGTTTGCGCCAAGGGTCTTCATATCCCTTTTTGTCGTGGTAGAGAATGTCGCCGTTCTTGGCGATGCTGATATTCTCCATGGTGAGGGTAGAGAAGAGTTCCGGTCTTCCGCCCTTGGTGCTTACCTTATATACTTGTGGAAATGTGTTGTCGCCGAAGATGATGCTCTGGGCTGTAGGCTGCAGACTGGCAGAGTAGAGCACATGGTCGTTGTCTGCAAAGGCGATAGGTGTTTCGCTGCCGCTGTTGGTGGTGAGTCGGGTAGGAGCACCGCCTTTTGCATCGATTACGAAGATGTCGAGACTTCCTTCGCGGTTAGACTGAAAGGCAATTTTCTTGCTGTCAGGGCTCCATACAGGATGTGAATCGAAGGCTGCATGGGTTGTGAGCTGTCGTGCTTCACCGCCGTTGACAGAAACACTGTAGAGGTCGCCTTTATAAGCGAAGGCGATGGTAGTGCCATCGGGCGAGATGGCTGGGTAGCGCATCCAGAGCGGATGTTCTTCTGCGCTGGCAGAGAGTGCTGCTGAGAGCAGGGCTACTGAAAAGATTAACTTTTTCATTTGCGTATGTTTTATGTTTGAATATGCGTTATAAAAATCTCTTCTCTTTCGGGGTCAGAATGCTGTTTCTTGCTCCTAACGGATGCAAAGGTAGTTATTTTTTGCGATATTTAAGCATAAAAAAAGAAAAAAGTGAGAAAAAGTTTGGTGTATTCAAAAAATATATGTACCTTTGCAGCCGCAAATAAGAAAAGTGGCTGATTGCGTTATTGGTTAGCTGGTTTGCGTTTTGAAAAGTGTTGGTTCCGTAGCTCAGTTGGATTAGAGCAACAGCCTTCTAAGCTGTGGGTCTTGGGTTCGAACCCCAACGGAATCACTATAATAAGCAAAATGAAACTTATTTGTACAAAAATAGCGTGAGAGAACAATAGTAGTAAGTTACTTATTCATAGGCACTTATCTCTGTTGTTCTTTTTTGTTTTTAAATATATTTTATCACTTATTCCTCTTTTACATACTCTTTTTGTAAATAGCTATTAATCAATATGTTATGGATTTGACGTATTGAGAAATCATCCATGTGTGTTACAAATGTGTTATCAAAAAGCGCTAATGTGTTACCAGAATAGAGAAGTTGAAATCCTTAATGACCGGAAATGACCGTGACCTTAATGACCGGAAAATGGCCCTAAACATTTATTTGTTTTTCTGATGAAACTCCTTTCTTGTCTTTGCCATTGCTTCCGTAGCCCTATCGTGGGTTTCTATCAGCAGTGGACTCTTGTGATATTGCACAATCTTGACCCCGACTGAGTTGTGCCTTTTCTTTTCCTCGATGCATTGAATGATCAAGTCGGAGTTGGCTCTCGCCTTCCTCCCTCGCGACTCGGCAGAGATTGCAAGCGAGCTTGCATCTTTGCTCTCGCTGCTCGTTCGGTTGGCTGATTTAGCCGTTGGAGTCTTGTCAAAGTTCTGAATATAGGCGGCATTGGTCAGGAAGAGAATGTCGGAACCTTCCGGTATTTCCTGCATTACCTTCACCATGAGGGTTAGCATCATGCGGAACTCCGTGGTGTGCAAGTCGCTGATTACATCACGGCTGATGATGTTGCCGTTATGCTCAATCACAACGGCAGCACCACCAGCTCGCTCTTTATGACCATAATCACATGAGCCACCTATCCAAACGTAATATGTAGATGTATCTTGTGTCATAATTATTTTATCTTCAATGTCCGCAGATATTCCTTCTGTTCGGGCGTGATTCTGTAGCTCTCGATGGCCTTCTGGATGGTCTTGTTGTGCGTCCAGGGAGCAAGGCGTTGTTGCTCGATGTAGGGAATCGCCTGGTCCCATTGCTTGGCAAGGGCGGTGGCGAAGAACCAGGCTACCATCATCTTTACGTAATACTCTTCGCTCCTTACTGATGCAGGAATTTCAAGAT
>ERZ779865.285-NODE-285-length-46755-cov-4.090000_pt1 | contig 46755 bp, 39 predicted proteins | sample MGYA00433088_ERZ779865 | MGnify/ENA primary metagenome ERZ779865 (study PRJEB29588, sample SAMEA2151703) | human gut metagenome | biome: human gut; feature: human-associated habitat; material: faeces | place: Denmark | collected 2008/2010 ... | reverse complement strand
AATACCGGCTGCCGTACCAATGGAGAAATCATTCTGGCTGATGCCCCATTTTAATACATAAATATCGATGGTCTGCGATACGCTCTGTACCAGACCGTTTCCAAGCAGATACTGGATCTCAAAACCTGCATTCAGTACGTTTCCGACATTCATTAAAAGTAAGATCATGATCGTCGGCTTAATTCCGGGAAGTGTGACATATTTGATTCTTGCCCAGCGGCCCGCACCATCCATATTTGCAGCTTCATAGAGTGAAGGATCGATTGCTGTGATCGCAGATAAATAGATGATCGCATTCCATCCTGTCTCTTTCCATACATTTGCAAATGCCACGATCGGCCAGAAGTATTTCGGATATGCAAAGAAGTTGAGAGGCTGGTCTAAAATACCAAAGTTCACTAAAAGTTCGTTGATAATACCGGTGCCCGATAATGCATCATGTAAAATACCGGTAACAATAATCCAAGAAAGGAAATGCGGCAGATAAGAAATGGTCTGTACGACCTTTTTTCCTCCCTGTGATTTTACCTCGTTCAATAAAATTGCAAATACGATTGCCATCACAAAGGTGACGACCAGATTGATCACACCCATGGCAAGTGTATTTCTGATTACCAGCAAAAAGGTTGCATCGGAAAATAACTGCTGGAATTTTGCAAGTCCCACAAAAGAAGAATGAAGCAGGCCATCCTTCGGTTTATAATTCTGAAAAGCCATCAGCCAGCCGCCAAGAGGCAGATAACAGAAGATCACTCCATACACTACGATGATCGCTGACCATATTAAAAGAACCTTCTGCCGCTTTATTTCTTTCCATGTGATTTTTATCTGCGGCTCTTTGATTTTTTGTTTTTGTTTTTTTTTCGTTACTGTTATTGAAGCCATAGTTTCACTCCTCTTTTTTAAGAATGGGGACTGTCATTCGTCCAGTCCCCATCCCGTTTTCTCACAATTTTTACTGATATTTTTTTGCTTCCTCAATTCTGCGGTCTAATTCTGCCTGCATCTCATCAATAAATGCCTGCGGATTACAGTTATTGTAGACACCCATGTACTCTTCCCATGCACTGTCAAAGTCAGATGCCATAACGACCTTCGGAAGGTATTCATGTTTTACTTCGCCCATCTTTGTCCATGCCATGCCGCCCTCAGTTGCAGTCGTCATGTTGTTTGAATAGGAATACATCGGATACCACGGTCCCGGTGCCTCGCTGGTTCCAAGCATATCCACATAAGTCTCTGCGCCATATGCTTTAAAGCAGTTCTGTACGTCCTCGCTCAATCCGTCATAGAACTCTTTTGCCTGATACTCCGGTTTCATTGCATTAATGCCGTCACGGCTGGTACCGGAATACTGTGGGAAATAAGAATATGAACAGCTGTGGGATGCCTTGTAAGCGGTGTCGGAGGACTGCATTCTCATATCCTCGGTACGATAAAACTCACCATTTTCATCCACATCATAATCCACACCTTTTTCGCCCCAGAAGCGAAGATCATGTACTTCCTGGTCTAACAGATCATTGATGAACTGAAGGGCGCCCTCCACGTCTTCGCAGCTTGTGGTGATTGCAAGACCACTTGCCACATTTAATGTTCCGCCGGAGTTGTGCCACTGGTTCTTCATACCTTCGTCGATCGTGATCGGAAGCGGTACATAATTGCAGCCTTCCTTGTCAAGTCCCTGCTGCTTAAATGCATCATTTACGTTGTATGCAAAATCCCACCACTGATCGATCATTCCAAGTACACGACCGGTTGATAATTTTGCAATGTACTCATCATAGGTCTGTGTAAAAGACTCCGGATCTACGATTCCTTTCTGGTACTCTTCATTTAATTTCTGGAAGTAACGTTTTGCTGTCGGTGTTGTATTGTAATCTACGATCTTTAATTCATCCGGGTCTACGATACAACTTCCATCATTTGGATAACCATCCAAAAACTGTGGTGCATTTTCCAGACAGAAGTATCTCCAGTCATCGCAGAGGATCGTGTACGGGATATTTTCTGTTCCGTCATTCATGGTCGGATTTGCTTCATTGTATTTCTCGATCAGGTCAAAATACTGATCCATCGTATGGATCTCAGGATAGCCTGCCCACTCTAACACTCTCGTCTGGATCCAGAATGCCTCGTCATTGTGTGTGGTTGCTTTTTCTTCCCCGTAAATATTTCCAAACTGATTGATCCAGTAGATATGTCCATCGTCCTGACGGAGTTTATCCCACTCCTCATCTGTCAAAAATTCTTTGATGTTTGGATATTTGTCTATGTAATCATCCAGTGCTACCAGCGCACCCGCATCATAGAGCTGTTTCATTCCGTCGCCGCCATCGATCATATCCGGATACTCACCGCCTGCGATCAGTGTTCCGACTGCCTCCTGTGCTGTCTGTCCGGTCAGCCATGTCTCCTTGCATTTTGCACCTGTGATCTCTGCGATCTTCTGCTCGATCTCATTGTCATCATTGATCTCTGAACCAGGTACTGCAAAAAATGCGGTAAACTCTTTCACGCCGGATGAATCATTTGTGTTTTCCCCTGATGAGCCTCCCTCTGTGGATGCTGCGCCATTTGTTCCTGTGGTATTGGTATTTCCCCCGCCACATCCGGTAAGCATTGACGCTGCCATTGCCATAACAAGCAATACTGACACTGCTTTTCTTCGTTTCATTTTTTCTCCTCCTTCTTAATCACATCTGATTTCTGTAAGATCTGTATCAGATTTAGTAATTTTATTTTACCAATTTGTCATTTTTCTACAACCGGACAAAAATCAAAAAAAGTCATGACAAATTTTAGTTTTTCATCTAAAATCTGTCATGACTCTCTATCACAGGTACTATTGTCCTCGTTTATTCATTTACACTGCGTGTCTTCTTGCGGTACGTTGTCGGCGTACATCCTTTGCTCTGGATAAACCGGTTAATAAAGTAATCCAGATCACGGTATCCTACTTCTTCCGCCACAAGATAGATTTTATCATCCGTCCTAAGAAGGATCTCCGCTGCCCGCTCGATCCTGTAATTATTCAGATATTCCTTGAACGATACACCATATTTTTTCCGGAACATCTGCCCTAAATAAGCACTGTTGACAAAATATTTCTTCCCGAGTTCTTTGAGCGTCAGATTCTCTGCATAATTTTTCCGGATCTCCCCCTCCACATCAAGAAGCACACCGCGGGACGCATTCTGCCTTAACTGTACCAGATAATCCGCATACTCCATGACGAATCTGCGGAAATGTGAAAGGCTTCCTCGGATCATATGTACCTGAAACGCATTTTCGCAGATATACTGTAACACCTCATCCTGATTGACGCTGTCATCCTGCTCCATCGCAAGGGAAACCAGACGGTACAGGAGATAATTCATGTTCATCTGTACCAATTCCGGGTTCATTCCCGCCTCATTCATCTCCTCATAGATCGCTGCAACATTATCCTCGATCCTTTTCTTGTCATTCTCTTCCACACTCCGCAGCAGATCCTCGATTTTTTTGTGGCTCACCACAATACCGGACGGATTTTTCTGCTCTTTCGAATAGTACAATAGATTCGGCATCACCTTAAAATTGGAAAAAGTCTTTGCGATCACTGCCGACCGGAAAGATTCTGAGATATCACTGATATCTTCCACCTCACTGCCGACATACATCACGACCGGATGGACTGTGCTTTTCTGAATCTTTTCCAATAGCAGATTGATATATTCCTGCTCCCGCAGTCCCTTTTCCTGCGAAATTTTTTTACAGAAAATAAATCCCACATCATAACATTCTTCCTTGCCTTCCGCGTCTAAGAATGTAAGACAGCTGTATTCACCTCCAAGATACTGCATGCAGGCTTCATATATCTGTCTCTGGAGCTGCCGTTTCTTTTCCGGTCCTATGTCCGTATCCGTCTCGCCATCCTCCGACTCGATCCCGATATAGCGGATCCCTCTTCCAAAATCCACCTGTCCTTTAACATAAGAGAGTGCCGTTTCCTCCTGTCTGCCGAGCAAAAGTGTCTGCATCTGCTGCACAAAATACGCTTTTCCGATTTTCCGGATTCGCTCGCTCTCTTCCTTTTTATCCTGCTGCATCTGTTTTACCTTTGAAAGCAGTGCAAGGAGCTGGCTTTTCTGGATCGGCTTTAATATGTAATCCGTACACTGCCATTTGATTGCCTCTTTCGCATAGGTAAAGTCTCCATAACCGCTCAGTATTACAAAAAATGCCTCTGACAGATGCGTTTCCCTGATATATTTTAAAAATTCCAGACCATTCATAACCGGCATTTTGATATCCGCTAAGATCAGGTCGACCGGATTACTCTTTAAAAATTCTACCGCCTCACTGCCATTCCCCGCAGTTCCCACAATCTCAAATCCTTCTTTTTCCCAGTCAATCAACGCAGAAAGTCCCTGTACGATAAATGGCTCATCGTCCACAAGCAGCACTTTAAGCATTCTATCCCCTCCATTCTTTCTCCCATAAAATTTTCCCTATCTTCTCCTTTTTATGAAATTGCATTCAAAGGTATCACTACAGATACTTCTGTTCCAACACCTCTTTCACTTTCGATATGAAATTTTACATGATCTCCTGTATACATTTTCAGTCTCACGCAGGCATTGATCACACCTACCCGTCCTTTTTCTTTAAGCATCTCGATATTTGCCTCTTCCATGCGTTCCTGCAGATAATTCAGATATTCTTCCGGCATCCCCTCCCCGGTATCCTCCACTTCAAGATGCAGATTATTTTTATCTTTATATACACGGACTAAGATCCATGACTGTGACGCTTTTCCCTCAATACCATGCACACATGAATTTTCCGTAAAAGTCACTAACGATAATTTAGGAATCCGGTACTCCCTGCAGTCATCCTCCATTTCAATGCTGTATCTTAGCCGGTCACCAAAACGGTATTTCTGAAGTTTTAAATACGACTCCACAAAACCGATCTCCGCACCAAGGCTCACAATATCCGTTCCCCAGTCCACATACTGCCGTTCCATCAGCGAAAGCTGTTCGATCATTTCCGCTGTCTCATCCTCATGTTTTAAGATGCTCCGCATGCGGATATTTTCCAATACATTGAATAGAAAATGCGGGTTGATCTGGCTGTGAAGTGCCAGAAGTTCCGCCTTTTGTCTGGCAATATCAGCATCCTGTCTGGCAATCTCCGACTCCTGCTGTTTTAACCTGCTCTCATAAACCGTCTCGATCAGATGATTCATCCGGTTTGCCATGGAATTATAATGCTGCATCAGCTGACTGATCTCATCGGTTCCTGATATTGTTTCCACCACTTTTAATTTTCCGGTATGATCCTGCGAAAAGGTATCTTCCAACAGATGCAGACGTACTGTAAACGAACGGTTTAGAAACTGCATAAATACCCACGGAAGAAAAATATTGATCAACACCAGCAAGATCATCGGTATGGCATTGTTCCACAAAATTTTTGAGATCTGTATTTCCGGATACCGCACATAGATCTTCATCAGCTGTCCATATAATTCTTTCTCCTGCACATAACACTTTTGCATGGTACCCTTATCAAACCTCTCAAAAGATTCTTTTATGTTGTTTCGTCCGGTATTTGAAAAGATAATCTTATCACTGCTGCAGATATACACCTCTGATTCATAATTTGCCCTCAAAAGTCCGGTATTGACCGCATTATAATCCAGATCAATCTTTAAAACTTTTTCATGCGGATCTAACATATAACGGTTTAATTTCCGGATAATCGACACCTTTCTTAAATCCGTCGGAGATGTATCGTGCGTTTCATCCATGTAGGCACAAAACACAAAATTGTTCCCGGAATCCTGCAGTTTCTGATACCATTCCGTCTGTTTTACACGTCCTAACTTTTTGAACTTTCCACCATTTATGATCGTATCATTGTCGGCATACATCGTGATCTCAACGCTGCTGTTGCCAAGTGAACTGTCAAACAGGGAATCCTGCATCAGCTCCTGATACGCTTCATAAAATGCCAGATGGGAATCATAATCGGCATTCAGAAAATTGTTGATATACTCATTCATATAAATATTTTTTGAGATTGTGAGTGCTTCTTCTACTGCCTTGTCAATGCTGTACTCTGCCGCACTCGCTATATTTTCTGTCACCTGTTTTCTTGCATTGTGTTCCTCCGAAAATATCATTCCGACTACAACACTGTCTGTCAGGGCGACCGGCAGGATCACACAACAGACATACAAAAGAATCAGTTTCTTTTGTATGCTGTAAGTGTCAATTTTTTCTTCGATTTTTTTACAAAGACGCACAATTATTTTCATAACATCAGACTTTCCACTGTTTTTCCTGTGAGTTTCTCACTGCGTGAATCCGGCTGCATGCCTCCGACAAAAATCTCGAAGTGTCCGGACGGCAGGATCTTTTCACCATTTTCATCATACAGCATAAATGCCTCTGATTCCAGCCGGATATTGATTTCTTTTTCTTCCCCGGCACAGAGTGGAAGTTTTACGATCTTTTTTAACTGGCCATGCGGCATCTTTGAATGTTCTGCCTTCACGTAGACCTGCACTGTCTCAGTCCCATCCATTTTTCCGGTATTTTTTACAGACAGACCGATCGTCACTCCTTCCGACACCAATGGTTCCTGCTCTAAAAATCTCACATTTTGATATGCATACTCTGTGTAGGAAAGCCCATAACCAAACGGATACAATGCTTCCTGTTCCATATACCGGTAAGTTCTTCCCTGCATGGAATAATCCTCGAAATCCGGCAGTTCTTCCGTGGTACGGTAAAATGTGACCGGCAGTTTTCCTTCCGGGTTTGCTTCCCCAAATAAAATATCCGCAATGGCAGCTCCGCCTCTTGCCCCCGGATACCAGCCCTGTACGATCGCATCTACATGCTCATCCGCCCAGTTCACCGCAAGTGCACTTCCCGATAGCAGAACTAAAATAACAGGCTTGCCACAGGATACAGCAGCCTCTAAGATCTCCTCCTGCAGTCCCGGCAGGTTCAGATCCGGTTTGTCACCACTGCCGTACTCATTGCCGGCATCTCCCTCTTCTCCCTCAATGCCCGCATCAAGTCCCAGCACTGCGACAACCACATCACTCTCCTTGCATACGCCAAGTACTTCTGACATGCGGTCATTTTCCTGTGCCAGATTGCTGGTGCGGTCCTTATAAAGATGGCAACCCTCCGAATAGAGCACCCTCACATCGTCGCCGGCATAATCTTCAATTCCCTCTAACACAGTAATATAACGTGATGCCGTTCCCTCATAATTGCCGACTAACGCGTGTCTGCTGTCTGCATTTGGTCCGATCACGCCAATCGTTTTTATTTTATTTTTATCAAGCGGTAATATATGCTCCTTATTTTTTAGCAGGACAACGGTTCGTCTTGCCACCGCCTCATTTAATTTTTTCATCTCTCTGCTGTCTGCAGCAAGATAAGGGATTTTATCGTATGGGTTTTCTTCTTTTTTATCGAACACACCAAGTTTCATCCTCGCCATAAACAGATTTGTGACAGCCTCGTCTAAGCGTTCTTCTTTGACCAGTCCCTGTCTCACCGCCTGGACTAAAAATCCAAACAGAGTACCACAGTTTAAATCACATCCGTTATTCATTGCCATCGCAACAGACTCGATCGCAGTGCCTGTCACATGATGTCCCTCATGGAAATCACGGATTGCCCAGCAGTCTGACGTCACATGCCCCGAAAATCCCCATTCTTTTCTCAGTATATCGATCAGCAGACGTTTGTTTCCACAACACGGCACTCCGTTCGTCCGGTTGTATGCCCCCATCACTGCCTCCACTTTTCCTTCTTTTACACACGCCTCAAATGCCGGAAGATATGTTTCCCTTAAATCCTGCTCCGTCACCTCTGCATCAAATTCATGGCGCACCGCTTCCGGTCCACTGTGTACGGCAAAATGTTTTGCACATGCAGCCGCCTTTAAATAATTTTCATCATGTCCCTGCAGGCCCTCAATATAGCGGACTCCAAGACGGCTGGTCAGATATGGGTCTTCCCCAAACGTCTCATGACCCCTTCCCCATCTTGGATCTCTGAAAATATTGACGTTCGGTGCCCAGAACGTCAGGCCTTTATAGATATCCGTATCCTTTCCCTCCTGCTGCATATTAAACTTTGCCCGTGCCTCCGTCGACACTGCATCACCGACCTGCTCTAACAGATCCTCATCAAATGTTGCCGCCAGACCGATCGCCTGTGGAAATACCGTCGCCGTGCCGGCCCGCGCCACACCGTGCAGTGCCTCATTCCACCAGTTATAAGCCTTTATATTTAACCGTTCCACCGCCGGTGCCTGATACAGAGTCTGTGCCACTTTTTCTTCCAGTGTCATTTTCCCGACCAGCTCTGCAGCACGTTTTCTATAATTGTCCAGTTTTTCTGTATTCTGATTTAATTCCATATGTTTGCCCCTCCCTGCAATACACACTTTCAGTATTGATTTTATGTTAGCAAATTAAAAGTTCACTGTCTACACAATTTTTTATAAAACATATCCAGGTAAATCATCATAGATATTTTTTCGGAAACTGTTTCTTATCGTTTACATATAAATTTTCAGATGGTATAATAATGATGCGCAAACGGTTGTTTATTTTATCATTTTATATTAAATTAAGAAAGGATATCACCGCCACAGTGCTCAAATCTGCTTCTAAGGCCAGACAATACGAACCTGTCATCCGGCGGTGGGGGTTTTTATATGAAAATAGAAAAACTTTATTTTGGAGCTGCATACTATTCCGAATACCTTCCATACGACCGTGTGGAAAAAGATATGGAAATGATGGAAAAAGCAGGGATGAATGTTATCCGTATCGCAGAATCCACATGGAGTACTTTAGAGCCACAGGAAGGCGTATATGATTTTACACATATTGACAGAATGTTAAACGCTGCTGCACGCCATCATATTTCCGTGATCGTTGGAACACCGACCTACGCCGTACCGACATGGCTGGTAAAAAAATATCCGGACATTTTAGCGATCACCCAAAACGGCCGCGAACGCTACGGTCACCGCCAGAATATGGACATCACAAATCCGGATTATCTCTCCCATGCCGAGCGCATAATCCGCGTTCTGATGGAGCATGTAAAGGATGTGCCACACGTGATCGGCTATCAGCTTGACAATGAGACCAAAAGTTATGGAACTGCCGGTCCCCGTGTTCAGGCAATGTTTGTGGATTACTTAAAAGAAAAATTTCCGGATATCAATGACTTTAATCATGAGTTCGGTCTTGACTACTGGAGCAACCGCGTAAATGACTGGGATGACTTCCCGGATGTCAGAGGTACGATCAATCAGAGTCTTGCAGCCGAATTTTGTAAATTCCAGCGTTCGCTTGTCACAAAATTTTTGAGCTGGCAGGCTGACATTGTCCGTGAATATAAACGTGAGGACCAGTTCATCACACAAAATTTTGATTTTGACTGGACCACACACTCGGTCGGTTATCAGTCACAGGTCGACCAGTATGACGCCGCCCGCTGTATGACAGTGGCTGGTGCCGATATTTATCATCCTTCCAATGAGGAACTGACCGGTGCTGAGATCACCGTATGTGGGAATATCGCACGCAGCCTGAAAAAAGATAATTATCTGATTTTAGAGACTGAGGCACAGGGGCTGACTCCATGGCTTCCTTATCCGGGACAGCTTCGTCTGCAGGCATACAGCCATATCGCAAACGGCTCAAACAGTGTGATGTACTGGCACTGGCATTCGATCCACAATGCGATTGAAAGCTACTGGAAAGGTGTGCTCTCCCACGACTTTTCTGAAAATGAGACTTACCGTGAAGCTGTCATGATTGGAAGCGAATGGAATAAGATCGGTTCTCATTTAAAGAACCTGAAAAAAGAAAACAAGATCGCCATTATGCTTGATAATGCATCCTTAACCGGATTCTCCCAGTTTCCGCTGGAAAATGCCGGAGCAAACGGCTACAACACTGTAATGCGCTGGTTTTCAGATGCCCTCTACCGCTTAAATATTGAGTACGATATGATTTCTTCTAAAGAACGCGATTTTTCCGGCTATGAATGTCTGATCGTACAGGCACTTTACAGTGCTCCGGAATCTCTGCTTCTGGCATTAGATTCCTATGTCAGAAACGGCGGACATCTGATCACCACCTTCCGGAGCGGTTTTTCCGACGAATATTTAAAGATTTATCCAGATATGCAGCCACATATCCTGCATGAATGTTTCGGTCTTCACTATGACCAGTTTACACACCCGCATCATGTGGACATCGTGCCGGTTCAAAACGATATCGTGACAACTGCACAGGAGCATTTTTCACACTCAGATAACTCTGCTGTTTTCTTAAACTCCTCCGCCCGTGAATGGATGGAACTTATCACCTGTGATACTGCCAAACCGGTATTAAAATACAACCATCCGGCATATGAACGCTATGCGGCTGCTGCAAAAAATCGATATGGAAATGGTTCCTCACTTTATTTTGGAACAATGTTTGAAAATAATGAACTGTTAGAATCCGTGCTTTTATCTTTCCTGCACGAAGCCGGTTTTTCCGGTGGAGATCTTTCTTCAGACGCACCTCATTATCCACTTATTGTAAAAAGAGGTGTCAATGATCTCGGCAAAGAATTGTGTTACTATCTGAACTATTCAAAAGATCCGGTTTCTGTCACACACCGCGGAAAAGACGGCATAGAACTGATTTCAGACACAGTCATTGTCTGCGGAGACAAAATTGTCCTAGGCGGATGGGGTGTTGCTGTGGTCGAAATGTAACACTTTCCATATCCATTTTAGAACAAAACAGGCACTGCTTTGTGCAATTTGACAATCAAAAATTTGAAAACAACCTTTTGACACCCGAATCCTATGAATTGAAAAACCGCTGTATCTCCATTTATTTATGGATGTTACAGCGGTTTTGCATTATCAATGTATACCATACGTCTCAAAATATTCACTTGCCTGCTGCCGGGATATATTTAGTTTCTCCTGTAACTTTTTCAAAATATCCTCTTTGGAAAAATTCATATCGAGGCAGATTTCTATCATACCCTTTGCTTCTCCTCGTGTCTCTCCCTCTGCTCTTCCACGAGCCTCACTCTCAAAGATCAGATCTTCGATTGCCTTACACATCTCTATCTCCTCCTCTTCTTCTGATACTTTAATCGGTGTATTTGTGATTGTCTTTATCACTCTTACCGCGTTCATTTCTATGCTTCTATGGGCATCTGTCTGTAAAAATTTCAACAGCTGTTCCTTATTTTTTGAGTACTTGATATATCCCATGACTTCTTTCAGGCTCGTGGAAAATTGATCCAGCTGTTCTTCCGTCAGTTTTGCTGGATCAATGAGGTGAATGCGATAATTCTCCACAAAACTTAAAAGTTCCATATCTCTTGTCGACATCATTTCATGCAATGATAACGGACCATCCCATTCCTCTGCTCCAAAATGGATCACAAGCGTGATCACCGGTCTGATATGATCTTCTTTTAAAAATCCTGACAAATACTTCCCATTGGTTTTTCCTGAAAAATCTTTTTTGTTCCGACGATGTTCGGCAGCTATGCCCGCCACCTGTCTGCCATATTGCAGGGCATCGTAAATAGCATTCCTGACCGGCATTGCATAATGCACATCTGTCTGGTTTTCAATGCCCAAAAGAACATAGGACGTTCTGTCATCCTGTTTGATCACTGCAGACTTTAAAAGATCGCGGTATCTCTGCACAGCATCCGTTTTTTCGCTCACTTTGCTGGCAGTTTTCTTTTTCCTGTCTTCGCTGACTTTTTCTTTCTTACCATACGGCAGTGTAATCTCTGTCGGATCAATCTCCTTAAGTTTTGCCGGATCGATCACCTGTTTTCCATTATAGATCAGGTAATTAAATGCATCCGCAAATACGGCGTTTCCCCGCATATACTCTTTGGTTACTATATCTGCTGTCCCCATCTATTTCTCCTCCTCTGTGTCGTTTGGAAGAAATCTCCGGGTTTTAAGAATTCTCCCTGCTAAAATATTTGGATAATAAAAGCATTGAAAATTCTTATGATTTTGATCTGTGGATAGAATGGCACATATGCCTGTATAGATAATTCAGAATGTCATGCTTTGAATGGATTTTAACATATTGCTTATATTATGTCATCAAAATAGCATTATTTTAATTATATTTGTAATTATTGCACAAAAAAGTAAGCTGATTTTCCGATCATCGTTATACCAAAATGCTTTCATGCATGTTCTCCATCTATAAACTATGTTTCAACTCTTGAGAGACTCACCTGATTTATAAATATCTCTCTACCAGAATCTCTCCGATCATCTCGTTTCCTGCCACAATATCGGAATTTCCGGTGATATCAACAGAATTTCCTTTATAATCCGTGACTTTTCCACCCGCTTCTTTCACGAGAAGCGTTCCGGCTGCATAATCCCAGGGTTTTAAACTGCGTTCAAAGTATGCATCGATTCTTCCGGCTGCCACATAAGCCAGTTCTAACGCCGCAGAACCAAGCCTTCGGATATCTGCGCAATCCATAAATACCTTTTCAAAAATTTTAAAATTTTCTTTCGCCAGTTCGCGGTAATACGGACTTGTTCCTATGGAGACCAGACACTCAGAAAAATTTTCTCTTTTACTGACAGATATCGGATTTCCATTCAACCAGGCTCCTTTTCCCCGTTCAGCTACAAAAACCTCATCAGAATACGGATGATATATGATTCCAAGCGTAAGCACACCCTTTCTCGCAAGTGCCAGTGAAAGTGTACTGTTTCGGAAATCATGGATCAGGTTGGTCGTACCATCTACCGGATCTAAGATCCAAACATCACCTTCAAAATCGATATCGCTGTTGTCCTTTTCCTCACCCATAAACTGAATTTTGGGGTACAGTTCATAGAGTGCGGTCTTCACCTGCTCCTGCACTTTAAAATCAATCTGCGTCACAAAATCCGCAACGCCCTTTACCTTGATATACGATGATCCCTCGCGGTCTAAAAATAACGGTTTGACCTGTTTTACGATCTCTATGACTTTTTGTGTATCAACACTCATGCTACTACTCCCCTTTTATTTTTGCGTTTTTCTTTTCATTCCGCGCAATATTTCTTTATCATTTGCTGATACCCGGTAAGATTCTATCATTTTCTGGATTGCCTTATTGTATGTCTCATCATCCAAATGGTTCTTCAGCAAGAATGCATGTGTCTCCTTCGGAAACTTTGCATACGCGGTTGCAACACCCCACGCAACTCCCATTTTCCGGTAATATCCCGGATGATCCAGGCTGTCCCACACAGAGAGCACCCGTGCGATATATTCCTCTGTCAGAAAATGATCCATCAACATGACAGCAACGACGCGCTGCTCAAATTCCTGATCTGATTTTGCATAAGGCATCAAAAAATTCCATACCTTTTCGCGGTGTTTCTGCGCAATTTTAAAGGTTGCACAAAAGCAATCATTGACCGACCAGTCATGGATCTTCGGGATAAATGCACGTACATACTCTAAAAGTTCATCGATTTCTCCCTTTGCATATCCGAGTACAAATCCCTGCAGCATGATCTCCTCATAAGTATCACAGACTGCGTGCTCGAAATACCCTCGCCAGTCTTCCTTTGCAATCTTTTTTGCAAGCGTACGCAATTTCGGGATACGCACACCTATGATCGGATCTGTTCCGGGAATCAGACCGGATGTAAACTTCTGAAATTTGGGTTCTGCCTCTGCCTCTAACCATGCACGGATCTCTTCGTTTGTCATGTGTGGTTCTCCTCGTTCTTATTGTCAACCAAATGCCTTTGAACTTTTTATTCATGAAAGTCTGTTATATTACAATACCACACGGGACTGTTGAAAACCACCTTTAATTTTCATAAAGTTCTCCATCCACGATACGAACTACTCTCTTCGCATGTTCGGCAACACTTAAGTCATGTGTGAGCATGACGATCGTATTTCCCATATCACTCAGACGCTGAAATAGTTTCAGCACTTCTTTTCCACTGTTCCATCCCGGTTTCCTGCTATCATGACAGATACCTCATCACCGACACCAATCTGTGCAATATTCTCCTGTGGCACTTCCACCGAGATCATGATCGTCTGTGTATCGCAATACAATGCAAACGCCGTATCTGTTTTTAATATATCTTCTGCCTCATAAGGCACTGACGCGATCGTTCCATCTTCATCCGCCGTAACGACACCATTCTCTAATGTAAGGAGTGCTGTCTGTTCCTCTTTTAATGTGTCAAGTGTATCCTGTGCGGACTCCACTGCACTCTCCAGTTCTGAAACGGTTGACTGATAAGTACTTCCTGCATATTTTCCTTCCACAACTGCTGTGTCATACTCATTTTGCAGTTCTGTCTTCTGTGTTGTTGCATCACGCTCCGCCTGTTCATGGTCAGATTTCAAATCATCCAGACTATCCGTCAGCTCTGTAATTTTGGTATTGGTCTCCTCCACGTTTTTATTGTAAGTCTCAACCGCTGAGTCAAATTCTTTCTGTGCCTGTTCAAGTGCACTCTGCGCTGCATCTGCAGACTGCTGTGCCTGGGTCAGGTCAGTTGTCGCCGCATCGACTGCCGCCTTTTTTTCATCGGTTCCACATTCTACATAATAATCATTGTTATCGATCTTCGTCTGATATTCCGAAATCTGCTTTACTGCTTCATCATATGCTTCCTTTTTTTCTTCCACAGCGGCATCTGGCTGACCGTGCCGATCTGCGTGGTACCCTCTTCCGAAAAAGAACCATCCGCACTCTCCTGCTGGTCTGTATCCTGATTTTTTACACTATTTTCTATACTATCAGTATCCGTTTGTGCCCCGGATACTGCTGTCTGATATCCGATTCCACCGGTCATCACACAGACTGCTGCAATGCTGGCAATCACACTTGCCATTCTTTTTCCTGGTTTTCTCATTGTCTTCCTCACTTTCCATTACTCATGCGCTCCGTTTTTGACAGTACAAAGATAACATTGCAACTTAAAGGATAGCTGATTGTAATGTGATGGTTATGTGAAGAAAGCGTTAATCATCTGTGTCATATAAAAACACCGGAATGGCACTCAGGTTATGTGCCACTCCGGCGTTTTTCGTTTTTCACGGTATTCTTTTTTGTAATTTCCAGTTGTCACACACTCACACTGTCCCGTGCACAAGGTCCGTATGTCTCCTCACTGATTGTCTTCACATCCACCCGGATCAGTGCGTCTCCCCGCTGATTGTTTTCACATCTTCCTCATTCTCAACGATCGCCCGGACACTGCACTCTAATGCCTTCGCTATCATCTCCACCGGCATGCCCGGTGTTCCCTCCGGTAAGTCAAGCGTCTGCTCCGGTAAGTACGGCACATGGACAAATCCGCCTCTCATATGCGGATATTCTTTATCGATCATGTAGAGAACACGATACATGATATCGTTACAGACGAAAGTTCCGGCTGTATAGGAAACACGTGCCGGGATCTTTGCTTCTTTGATATACTGTACCATGCACTTGACCGGAAGCGATGAAAAATATGCATTCTCTCCGTCTTCTTTGATCGTTGCATCAATCGGCTGCTTTCCATCGTTGTCCGGGATACGTGCTTCCATCAGATTGATTGCAACTTTCTCCACTGTAATCCCGGATCTTCCACCAGCCTGTCCCACACAAAGTATCGCATCCGGGTGATGTTTCTCCACAGCAGTCCTTACCACTTCCTCATCTTTTCCAAACACGGTCGGGATCTCTATTTTGATTACTTCCGCTCCTGCTATCACATCCGGAAGGTGTTTTACCGCCTCGTAGGCAGGATTGATCACTGCTCCGCCAAACGGCTCAAAACCTGTCACTAATATTTTCATTCGCCTGCTCCTTTATCTCCGGTTATTTATTCAAAAAACGATCCCACTCTTCCGTATCCCCGGAACCGCTGACACGAAGTAAAAAGGTATGATCCTCCGTATCGATAGAAAGGACATAACTTCCGTTTTCCTGCTCGATCGAATACACTTCACAGCCCTCTAACTCTTTGAATTTGTCTGCATATGCCTCCGGTGCGATCGTGATATCCTCATTTTTCTGTTTTAAATTGCCGTTCGCATCATAGACTTTATAACCTTCCTCCACCAGTGCCTCAATTTCCGGCTCACTGATCTTTAATACCAGCTCATTTGCACGCATCTCCCGGATGTCGCGGTTGCAGGAATTCTCCGGCAGAATCGTCACATTATCAAATACGATTTCAAACATCCCGTTTACCGCGCAGATCTGCGCAATGTATGCCTCCTTAAAACAAAAATGATCCAGTTCATTTATTGTATGATATTTCATGGTAATCCTCCATTCCCACGCTGTTTTCACAGTATTTTCCTGGTCATTATACCATTTTTCATTTCATTTTGACAATTCGAAAAAAATACCGTACAATTCTTTCGATGAAAGATATTTATCATCATATTTTTATGGAGAACAGCCTATGAAAAAAATTGCTTTTTTTGATATTGATGGAACCTTAACCTCTGAAATTGACGGTTCCCTGCCGGAGAGTGCCATAAATGCCATAAGGCGTGCACGCACCTTTGGCCATCTGATGTTTATCAATACCGGCCGCTGCTTCCAGAACGTGGAACCGCGTTTCAGAAGGATTGGTTTTGATGGATATGTCTGCGGATGCGGGACAAATATTTTCTGTTCCGGCACGGAAGCACTGCACGTTGCGCAGACACACAGCATTACCATGCAGCTGTTAGAGGCAGCTCGCAAAACCAACGTGGACATTCTTTTTGAATCCAGAAAAGAAGTTGCCTTTGATAAAAGCAGACCACTGACACACCCGGATGCCATACGCCAGTATGAAGCGTTTTTAAGCCGTGACTATAATATGCCGGAAAATCTGGAAAATCCAAATTTCTTCTGCGATAAGTTTGTGGTCTGGTATCAGACTCCCGACCAGTTAGAAGAATTCCGGAAAGTAAGCGATCCTTATTTTACCTGCATCGACCGCGGTGGCACTTTCCGCGAATTTGTTCCAATCGGTTACAGCAAAGCGACCGGTATCCAGTATGTACTTGACTATTACCATTTAGATCTTGACGCCGCTTATGCGATCGGCGACAGCAACAACGATCTGCCGATGCTCTCTTATGTACCAAACAGCGTCGCCATGGGAAATGCTTCCCCGGCTTCCCTGTTTGATCAGGTGTCATTTGTAACCAAACGCGCAAGTGAAGACGGCATCGCTTACGCGTTAGAGCAGCTTGGATTTTTCGAATCCTAAAAATACAACTGCTGCTCTTCTTAAAAATCAGCAATCATCTTTTATTTTACGCAATATTTTGTTTGAGACAGGTCTTAATGTCATCCTCTGCATTACTGATCTGTCTCAAATGAAACGTATCGGTCAGATACTGCAATACATTCGGACTTAAAAATGCAGGCAGTGTCGGTCCAAGATAGATATTGTGGACACCGAGACTTAAAAGCGCTAAAAGATCTGCAACCGCTTTCTGTTCATACCAGGAAACGATCATGGAAAGCGGAAGCCCATTGACATCAGTCTCGAATACATCTGCAAGTGCCGTCGCGATCTTGACCGCCGAATACACATCATTGCACTGTCCGATATCTAAAAGTCTTGGCAGCCCTGCCACCTCTCCAAAGTCTAACTTGTTAAACCGGTATTTTCCGCAGGCGAGTGTTAAAATCACGCAGTCCTTCGGCACCATCCGGGCAAATTCCGTGTAATAATTTCTACCCGGTCTGGCACCATCACAGCCCCCGATCAGGAAAAAGTGCCGGATCTGTCCGTCTTTTACCGCCTCCACGATCTTATCTGCCACGCTTAAGGTTGCAGCATGTCCAAAACCGACTAAAATCTCTTTTTTCTCCTGATCCTCTTTAAATCCGCCAAGTTCTAATGCCTGTTTTATGATCTCACTGAAATCTTTTTCCCCTTTTTCATTTTTTCCGATGTGTTTCACACCTTCCCAGCCAACCACATTCGTGCTGTAAATGCGGTCTTTGTAACTTTCCCTCGGACGCATCAGACAGTTTGTCGTCATCAGGATACAGCCCGGAATGTTGTCAAACTGCTTCTGCTGATCCTGCCATGCACCGCCAAAATTCCCGATCAGATGCGGATATTTTTTTAACCCCTCATAACCATGGCACGGCAGCATTTCACCATGGGTGTAAATGTTGATGCCCGTATCCTTTGTCTGTTCTAACAGCATCTCAAGGTCTTTTAAATCGTGCCCGGAAACAATAATAAACGGCCCCTTTTTGATCGTTACATCTACCTTGTGCGGATACGGATCACCATAGATTGCCGTGTTCGCCTCATCTAGTTTTTTCATAACCGCAAGTGCCATCTCTCCCGTACGCATCGTCATGCGGATCAGTTCCTCTACCGTTAAGCTGTCATCCGTGGTCGCCTCAAGCCCCAGCACATAAAAGTCATCCACTTCATCGCTATAATAGCCCAGTTCCCTTGCCTGATGCCCATATGCGCTGATGCCTTTTAATCCATAAATGATCGTCTGACGCAGGGAACGGATATCCGGATCTAACGTATTATCATACATGATCCCCGCAAGCGGTGCATCGCGCAGCATATCGCTCTTGCTCTCCGGCAGATCGTAGGTGGCATGTGCCGTCGGATTGCTGCTCCTTCCCGCCATCTCCCTGACCTGCTCTTTGATCCGCTGTGACTCCCGAAGCAGCCCTAAGTGTGCATCCACATCAAAATTCACATTCGTTAATGTTGTAAACAGCACATTTTCAATAAAACTGACCACCGTTTTATCCATATGTGCACCGTTTTCCATCAATACTTTTCCATAACAGCTGATCCCCTTTACCTGAAAAATCAAAAGATCCTGCAGATTGGCAATCTCCGGTGTCTTTCCGCAGACACCAAGCTTTGTGCATCCCTTGCTGTTTGCCGTCTGCTCACATTGATAGCAGAACATCTCATAGTTCAGATCCATGTTATTTCCCATCATTATCTCCAATCTTATAAAATCGTTTTTATGCTTCAAAAAAATTCCATATCCGCAATGTCTTTTACGATCTGCGCCATCTGTTCCTTTGTCTGTGCGCCTCTCGCCGCATCGATGACCTGTCTCTTTTCGTCCTCCGTCATCATGGAAAACTGTCCTAATGCTTTCTCATTCATCGCTAACCCAAACCCAAGACCTACCGGTAATCCATCTTCTTTGATCATAAATCCTCCCTGTTTTTCTCCCTGTTTTCGTTTTTCACTTTGTTTCCAATAAAGATGAATAAAAAAAGTAAATGTCCCATCACACGAACATTTACTTTTTATCATTTGTATTTTTATTTAGTTTTCTCTGTTATTTCCGGTTTTATACGAATATCTTACTTAAAACTTCATCCTCAAGTACCAGCTTCTTTGCCGCTTCGCGGTAATTTTCCTCATGCAGGTAAGTATGACGGAACGGCTTGATCGATGGTGCCATATCGATTGCTTTAATAAAGTCATCCCGTTTCATCTTTAATGTTGCCGCATAATCAAAAAACCCTGTCTCCCGCAGAACAGTCTCAACACGGATATACCGGTGATCCTGCACTTTACTCATGATATAAGTTGCAATTCCGACCTGAATGCCATGCAGCTGCGGAACCTCTAAAATTTTATCCAGTGCATGTGAAATCAGATGCTCGCTTCCGCTCGTCGGCGCACTGCTTCCCGCGATCTCATTGGCGATCCCGCTCATGGCAAGGGAATCCACCAGTTCCTTTAAAAAAAGTTCATCTTTGATACTCTCATACGGTGTCCGCACAAAACTGTTGACCGCCTTTTTCGCGATCATGACCGCAAAATCATTCGCTTCACTGTAACCACATTTTTCCTCATAGATCCAGTCATAAAGTGCTGTGATCTTTGAGATCATATCACCGATCCCGGAATAAATAAACTTCTCCGGTGCAGTTCTTATGACCTGTGTATCCACAATAATGCCGTAGGCGAGTCTCGCCGGAACTGAAGTGCGTTTTCCGTGGACAAGAAGGGATGCACTTGCACTGGAAAACCCATCGCTCGAACTTGAAGTCGGCACACTGATAAATGGAAGATTCCGTAAAAACGCTGCATATTTTCCTGCATCAATAACCTTTCCACCACCAATGGAAATGACCGCCTGTGTTTTATTTGGCATTGCAAACGCCAGTGTAATGATATCGTCGATATCCACCGTATCTAACTCACTGTACTCTAAGACTTTGATATCTTCCTGTTTCAGTGAATTCATGACATCTGTGCCAAACATATCGATCAGTCCGTTTCCAAAAAAGATAACAACCTGCTCGATTCCTTCATTCTTTAAATAACTGCCGATTTTTAGCAATGCACCTTTTCCCACTTTTAAAATTGACGGTATTGAAATACCTTTTCCTGTCTGCATTCTGCTTCTCCTTTTCACTACCCTGTTTTTCTAAACTATTTTAACCAATATTCTAAAATATCAGCCTAATATTGACGCAAGTGTCTCCTTTAACAGACTGACATTGACCGGTTTCGACAAATGCCCATTCATACCGCTGAAAAGTAATTCAGCCTGCGCTGACTGACTACTAAACATTTTTCTTATTGTAAAAAAGGAACAGACCGTCTTAACTAAAAGACACCTGTTCCTATATTTTTCCAGCATCCTATAAGAATTAAAACCCAACTTATTGTAACATACCTGATATATCATAGCAATGCAAATCTGACAAGATAAGAGACAACTATTCTCCCGTTTTCATACAATTCCAAACATTTTTGCTGCCCAATAGATCAGGCCTAATACCCAGCTGGAAAAGATACCATACAAAATAACCGGTCCTGCGATCGTAAATATCTTGCATCCGATTCCAAAAACCTGTCCTTCTTTCTGAAATTCGATTGCCGGTGCAGCAACCCCGTTCGCAAACCCGGTGATTGGTACAAGCGCCCCGGCTCCGCCCCAGTTTGCAAGTGAAGGATACAGGTTTAGTCCGGTCAAAATCACGGACAATAAGATCAATATTACACTGCACCAGCTCCCTGACATCTCCTGGTCAAGTCCAAGATTTTTACAGGTATTTAAAATAAACTGCCCAATGCAGCAGATGATTCCTCCCATCACAAATGCCTTTGCCATATTCGATACAAGGTTATGTTTCGGTGTCACCGACTCCACATAGTCGTTGTATGCCTGGTCTCTTACTTTTTTGTCTGCTCCGGCCGATACTTTGGATAAATTTTTTTGCTTCGCTTCATCTGAGTTTTTGTCTGAACTGCTTTGTTTTGTGTTTGGCTGTGTCATGGTTTTCCTCCTGACTTATTTTCTTTTTTAAACTATTTTCTTGATTCTGTTCCATCGGACTCTTTGGCTAAATTGCTTTATTGTCGACGTACTTTTTCACCCCTGCTCCGGAACCGTCACCGTCCACAGGTACTGCTCCCCTTTTCCCCACAACAGCAGTTCCTTCATCTGCTCATCATACTCATCGGTCGGCTTATAATCCTTTAACATCGAAAACAGGTACTTTTCCTGCTCGTCTTTCGGCTCTGTTTTTTTGATTGCCTCATGTAAAAGAGTCCCCAGTTCAACTGGTTTGATATCATCTGAGAACTCAACTCCGGATAACTTTGCAATAAGCCCTGCCGCATAATAAAATTCGTAGTTGCCGGTCAGGACAGATTTTTGCATATTGCATTTTATGATAACACTCTGGCGTGCGATGGATGTAACCATTTTTCATTCCCCCTGTTTGTATTCATTATGAAAAATCCGGAACAAAAAATGTTCCAAACCTCTCTCATTTTAATCTGAAATTTTTCACACGTCAAACTTGCTGCATATCTTTTTCAAATTTCATGTCTTTTATACGTCAAACCTTCTGCACTCTTCCACAAAATTCTATTCCTTTCCAAATCAAATAGCCGACCAGACTTCTACCGATTCATCCCCTCCTACGACAATCCTTCGCCAATCTTCCTCACAAAGTAATAAAACGCTCCGCACGTCTTTCCGACTGCCATCGCCCACATGATCCACTGCAGACCGACTTTTAGTTTTACACGGCGGAACAGGATCGGGAAAGTGTTTAATATTTCAGCTAAAGCCACTGCGATACAGCCCACAAACAATCCGGCTGAGAATCCGTACAACCCGAGAAAGATATGCCCTAATACCTGTCCAACCGGAATATGCATCTGTAAAAATACGGAGACGATATTTCCAAGGATACCGCCAAGAATGATCGCCTGCTCAAAGCCAAGCGTACTTACGGCACGGTTGCATTTTCCGATCATACGCGGCACAACACCGATAACGATCACAAACGCAAAAGTGCCCGCCGCGACAGCGCCGCCAAATGCAAGTCCCAAAAAGCCGAGTAAAATATGTTTAAGAAACATCTATACTGTGACCTCCTCTTCCCGCATTTTCAATAAATGTAGTATCCACATCTTTCTCATATTTCCGCATCTCAATCTGGATCGGTGTCGGATCCGGTGTGATTTTCTTTCTTCCGACATGGTTAAAAAATAAAATGATGCCGAGACCAAGTCCAATGCAGTAACACACTTCAAGTTCCGTCACACCCTCCGCCTTTGTCCCCATCACCTGTCCGTATAATTTATCAAATACATCCGTCACGGAAATATCATTGTTAAATGCCATGATCGTAAACGCCGAACCAAAAAAAATAATAATGCAGAGCAACACGGTTTTGACGGCATTCATTACCTTTGGTTTTCTTGAATCCGGAATATATTCTACAATAAAATCACTTTCCCCCTCATTTGAGATGGTCAACGAAGGATAATCTTCATGGATCTGCTCAATAATCTTTAGCACCGAAAATACCTGCATCTGGTTTTTCTGCCTTTTTTCATCTTTCTGCTTCGTAAAACTGTATATCTTTTTCTGTTTTAACTGACGCAAAATTGCCTCATTGGTGCACTCCATTTTTGCAATATCATTTAACACAACATGCCGGTCAAAAACAATCGTGTTCTGTTCGATCTTTAAATAAAGTGTCTCATTATTTACGCCCATATTTTATCCACATCCTCATCTCTTACACTGTCATATACCAACATTCCATCCGTGGGTATCTCATTTTCTTTCCTGTATTTTGTGTAAAAACAAACTCCAACCACCAATGCCATAACAATCACTCCAAATAAAACTGCTCTGTATTTTCTGCAATTCATAATAATCCTCCATCCTCACACAAAAACTATACTGACTATGCGAATTATTATTTCTTTTTTTTGGGATATTATGTATGAACAGGATAGAATCATTGGCATATAGGAAATTGCTTTTACAGGAAAACATATTTTTTCTTTATGGCAGATTGCTTTTTAGCCAAAAACATGTTATTTTTTCATGAGTGTCCTTAAATAAACTCCTATTTGACAGGAACGGGAGTTTAAGATAACAGTTTAACAACTATAATGATTGATTTCACAGACAGAAAGGAACTGCAACATGGCAGTCACAAAGGAAATTTTATCTTTAGCGGTGGAAACCGGTGATGCACTTCTTCGAAATGGCGCAGAAGTATACCGTGTAGAAGATACCGTAATGCATATCTTAGAAGCATATGAAATTGAAGAATATGATGTCTATGTGCTCTCAAATGGAATTTTTGCGAGTGCAAATGAAAATAAAGATGACGCGTGCAGCATGATCCGGCATGTTCCGCTCGGTCAGACGCATCTTGGACGCATCGCAGCCTTAAACCAGCTTTCGAGGGAGATCTGTTCCCATGAATGTTCCTTAAAAGATGCGTGGACGCGTTTAGATGAATGTAAAACGATTCCTACATGTAACAAATGGACGGAAATCTTTTTCTGTGGTCTTGGAAGCGGTGCTTTTGCTTTTTTGTTTGGTGGAACTCCGTTAGACGGCGTGATTGCATTTATCGCCGGTGCACTTTTAAACATGTTGTTAAAAAAGTTTGCACAGCGGAAAACTTCAAAATTTATCACCAATATTTTCGGCAGCGCACTTGTGACACTCGTCAGTCTGATCTCATTTTCCATCGGACTGCCGGTTTTATACGACAAGGTCATCATCGGAGCAATCATGCCGTTAGTGCCAGGAATCGCGTTAACGACCTCAATCCGCGATTTCTTTAACGGCGATTATCTCTCCGGCGCGATCCACATGATCGATGCGGTTCTCACCGCTTTTTGTATTGCGGCGGGTGTCGGAACCGTCATGACGATCTATAATCTTGTAGCAGGAGGTATTTTGTAACACTATGTTTATCCAGTTTATTGTCAGTATGATCGCAACGCTTTCCTTTGCCGTACTGTTTTGTGCACCAAAATCAGAACTCATTTTCTGTGGCCTTACCGGCGCGATCGGATGGATCGTATATCTGATCTGCCTGCAGTTTGATACCGGAACGGTCATTGCAAACATGATCGCAACGCTCGCCCTCACAGTCTTTTCAAGGGTGGTTGCAGCCCTGCGGAAAAATCCTGTGACCATCTACCTGATCGCAGGTATTTTTCCACTGGTACCGGGGGCTGGCATTTATTATACTTCCTATTATTTTATCATGAATGACATGAGTGAATTTTCACGTTACGGCATGGAAACGATCAAAGTTGCCGGTGCGATCGTACTTGGCATCATCTTCGGTTTTTCCCTGCCCCAGATGTGGTTTAATGCGCTGCGGCACCACAGCACCTGAAAAGGATCTTACCTTCCTTTACACTCTACTGCTCTGCAATCTTTGCCGCCAGATCTTCTAAATACTCCCACCTGTCCATTTTCTCTTCTAGCATCTTCTCGGCGTTTTCTTTCTCCTCAACCAGCTCGCGCAGCTTTGCTGCATTGGTGGCATTCACCGCCATCTCGTTATCTAAATCTTCTAACTTTTGTTCGAGCGCTGCAATATCATCCTCGATCGTCTCATATTCTTTCTGCTCTTTATAGCTGAATTTCAGCTTCTTTTCATGCTTCCAGGTTGCAGTCGAATCATTTTTTCCGATCACACTTTCTCCAGATTCCGAGGTTTGGGAATTACCCGATGTACCGGCAGACTGCGCTGCAATGTTTCCTCCCGGCGTCCTGCCCTCTGCCGCAAGTCGGTTCACATAATCTGTATAGCCGCCTTCATACTGTTTCAGTTTTCCGTCTCCCTCAAAGGCAAAAATACGCTTCATTGTCCTATCAAGGAAATAGCGGTCATGCGATACCGTGACAACAATGCCCTCATATCGATCCAGATAGTCCTCTAAAATCGTCAGCGTAGCTATATCAAGATTGTTTGTAGGCTCATCCAACAAAATAAAGTTCGGGGATGTAGCCAGTACCCGGAGCAAATTCAATCTTTTCTTTTCCCCACCGGAGAGTTTTCCAATCGGACTGTATTGTTTTTCCGGTGGAAATAAGAAACGCTCTAATAAAACGGATGCGGATATTACTCCGTCCACAGTCTGAATATATTCTGCCGTATCTTTAACATAATCAATCACTCTCTGATTCGGGTCCATATATGACAGATCAATTTCATTTTCACCCTCATTTTTTTCTGAGGCTATTTCCTGCGCATAGTATCCCATTTTCACGGTCTGTCCGATGATAACTTTTCCAGAGTCCTGTGGAATAATGCCTGCAATAATTTTCATTAAAGTAGACTTTCCACAGCCGTTCGGTCCGATAAATCCAACCCGATCGCCTTTTAAAAAGATATAAGAAAAATCATCGATCAGTTTTCTTTCTCCATAGGACTTACAGATGTTTTCCAACTCCACGGTCGTTTTTCCCATTCTTGTAGAGATAGAACTCAATTCCATCTGCGAATCCTGTACCGGAGCCTGACGATCTCTCAGCTCTTCATAACGCTTTATGTGTGCTTTCTGTTTTGTAGAACGTGCCCTTGCACCTCTGCGTATCCACTCTAATTCCACACGCAGGATCGACTGACGTTTTCGTTCACTGGATGCTTCCATTTCCTGACGCTGTGTTTTTAATTCCAGATACCCGGAATAATTCGTCTGATAATTATAAATTTTTCCTTTATCAATCTCTGCGATCCGGTTACACACACTGTCCAGAAAATACCGGTCATGTGTTACCATGATAAGCGCACCTCTCCATTTTTTCAGATAATCCTCCAGCCAGTCTGCCATATCATTATCTAAATGGTTTGTAGGCTCATCCAGTAAAAGAATATCTGCCGGGGAAAGAAGTACAGATATCAACGCCAGACGTTTTCTTTGTCCACCGGATAACTGTCCTGCAGGCTGCATAAAATCTTTAATGCCAAGACGTGTCATCATTGCCTTGGCATCACTTTCAATAGACCAGCGGTTTTCATCTGTTACATTGCCTTCCAGCACACATTCCAGACTGCTTTTTTCCGGCTCAAATTCCGGGTGCTGTGGCAGATAACGCATGACCACATGGTTCGCAGTCGTGACGGTTCCCTCATCCGTCTCCTCTTCACCCATGATCATCCGCAGAAGCGTTGTCTTTCCGGTTCCATTGATACCAATGATACCTACCTTCTCCCCATCCTGCAACGAAAATGACGCACCATCAAATAACTTTCTTTCGGTATAGACCTTTGTCAGATTCTCTATATTAATCAGATTCATGTGTTTCCTCTTTCACTTTATTCTACGGCTCATAATACATCAGATAAATTTAGTACAGCTTCAATCCACTGCGTACCGGTTCACTTGTCAGATCCACACCCAGTTTTTTGAAGATTTTAATATCCACCTCGGAAAGCATAACCGACGTATGCACCTGACAGCCACGGAGTGCAGGGATCTGCTCAATGGCGCATTTTGCATTTTCATTGGAAGCTGCTGCAAGCGATAACGCAATCAAAACCTCGTCTGTATGGAGTCTTGGATTCTTTCCTCCTAAGAAACGCACCTTCAGATCCTGGATCGGCGCAATTGCCTCCGGTCGGATCAGCTTCTCGTCATGCGCAATTCCAGCTAAATATTTCAAAGCATTTAAAAGCAATGCTGCTGATGCTCCAAGGAAATCAGAAGTTTTTGATGTGATAATTGTTCCATCAGAAAGTTCGATTGCTGCGGTTGGAACACCTAATTCCTCCGCACGCTTCTTTGCGGCAACGGTAACTTTTCTGTCGTCTGTTGTAATCTTCGCCTGTTTCATTAAAAGCTCGATTTTATAAACTTCATTTTCGGTTGCTTCTTCTTTTACCAGCTTATTCACAGCAGTATAATAACGTCTGATAATTTCCATTTTAGATGCCACACAGCAGGCTTCATCATCGACAATGCAGTTTCCTGCCATATTTACTCCCATATCGGTCGGAGATTTGTAATAGGTATTTTCACCGTATATTCCCTCAAAAATTGCATTTAAAACAGGAAATATTTCTATATCACGGTTGTAGTTTACCGTGGTCTTTCCATATGCCTCCAGATGGAAGGGGTCAATCATATTCACATCATTTAAATCCGCTGTTGCAGCCTCATATGCAAGGTTGACCGGATGCTTTAACGGAAGGTTCCAGATTGGGAATGTCTCAAACTTCGCATAGCCGGCTTTTGTTCCGCGAATGTTTTCATGATAAAGCTGTGAAAGACAGGTTGCCATTTTTCCGCTTCCCGGTCCGGGCGCGGTAATAACCACAAGCGGTCTTGTCGTCTCAATATAATCATTTTTTCCAAAGCCATTCTCACTGACGATCAATGGAATATTCGATGGATACCCTTCAATTTTATAATGCTGATATACTTTAATTCCTCGTTTTTCCAGCTTTTCCCGAAACTGCACTGCACCATTTTGTCCGGCAAACTGTGTAATGACCACACTTCCGACATAGAGTCCTTTTTTCTCAAACTCTCCGATCAAACGGACAACATCCACATCATAGGTAATGCCAAGATCTCCACGCACCTTGTTTTTCTCAATATCTGCAGCACTGATCACAATTACGATTTCCGCAACATCCGAAAGCTGCATCAACATCTGAAGCTTACTGTCCGGTGCAAATCCCGGCAATACCCTAGACGCATGGTAGTCATCAAATAATTTTCCACCAAATTCCAGATAAAGCTTATCACCGAACTGACTGATGCGTTCTTTGATATGCTCTGACTGAATTTTTAAGTATTTTTCATTATCAAATCCTGTTCTCATTTTAACTATCCTCTTATGGTTTATTTCTCTCTCAGACACGGAATATATTATACTATATAATCCAGTCAAAATACACGTTTTCTTTTTCCTTTGTTCATTATAAAAAGCTGCCTAATGATATTATCACTATCATTGGCAGCTTTTCTCCTACACATTCATTTTCACTTTATACCTGTCTCTCTTATTTGACCACAACTTTTATTTTTTGTGCACATCCGTTTGATGCATATACATATATAGAACAGGATCCTTTTCCTTTCGCGGTAATCTTACCATTTTTAGATACCACTGCCACTTTACTGTCTGATGTAGCATATCGGAATTCCGATATATGATTAATGATCGGACGTTTCTTATCCTTCTTGACAATCGAAGCTTTTACGACAGCTTTTTTCCCTTTTGCCAATACATAAGAAGTCTTTTTCAGTTTAATGCTTTTTGCATCTGTTACTGATTCATTCTTCTTTCCTGCTGCATGTATCGTGATCGATTTCGCAACTGTTACTTTTTTGCCACCAACCATCTTATATGCAAGAACATGACATTTTATATTTTCTTTCTGATTGATTCCTTTCTTTTTCAATTTGCTGATCTCAACAGATAAACTATCCGCTGCCTTTACGGACTTTACAACCTTTTCCTTATCTTTTCCGCAGTATGCCATATAAACATCATAACCATCTGCATCTTTAACTTTTCCCCAAGTTACCTTGACCGTCTTTCCTGCTTTCACATTAAATTTCGAATTTAATGCTGCGTCTTTTGCCTCTGTCCTTTTTACTTTTACCGGTTCCCTTTCCGTATTCTTTTTATCTGATGCCTCAGCTTCTCTTTTTCTTGTTTCACTTACATATTTGCAGACACTACAGGTATATCTTTCCGCACCTGCTGTTCCATAAACATGAGCTGCTTCATCTTTTTTTTCTATGGTGTGTTCACACGTGGCAGCATGCCAATGGGAAGTATCATTGCTGCTCCACTCATCCTTGAATGTGTGCCTGTGTTCTACCCATTTTGCATAAAGAGTCGTGGCGGCAGTAAGTGCCTGTCCCGGCTGCGCGATCGTCGTAAAATCTGCATCTGTATACCAGCCGACAAAATCATATCCATCTTTCGTCACAGCCGGCAGCGGATCCGGCAGGTTCGTCTGATTTCCCTCTGCTATCTGACTGCCACCGTTTGTATTGTAGATAATCTTATATTTAATGTTAGCATTTTCTACGATCGTATATGGCGTATTTTTTAACAATGGGCCGGAGCTGTCAAGATTAAAATACCAGTTAAACTCGCTATACCCCACCTTATCCGGATGATCCTTATGGGCTTCCGTAGCCACCACCTCAGAGCGTTTCATGTCTCCAGTACCGTAATCCGTGCCCGTCGTAATCCATATCATATTGCACTTTTTACAAACCACAATCTGTCTGTCTACCGTTAACTGAACCCCCCTGTAAACCACATCTCCAGCTTTCAATTCGGCAGGATCAATCGTTCCTGTTGTATATTGTGCTGCATGTACCTGTGTCGTTCCCATTGCAGCAAGCATCAAAAATGCCATCATCATTGATACAACTACATTTATGTACCTGCTTCTGTGTAACTTATTCATCCTTTGCATCTCCTTTTCTGCTAATTTTCTACCAGATAATCCCGTTTTTCAAATCCAAACATATGTGCAAGTACACTGGTTGGAAAAATGTGAAGCTCTCTGTTTAATTTTGTCACCGAATCATTATAAATCAGCCGGCTGGTCTGCACCATTTTTTCATAACACTCTACCGCGTCCATACATTTGATGTATTCATTTTCATCAGTCGAACCCGGATATTCTTCTAAAACCGTCTGTGTCCGGAAAAGCACCTCGTTTATCACACCTTCCTGGCGCAAAACCTCCTCCGGTGTGGAAGTTTCCATAATGATACACCGTTTTTCATTTACTTCATCTGTAAGTGTCTGTGCCTCGTATCCTGCATATTTTTTTGTAAAATCAAGCAGGGACAGTAACGCATCAAACCGTGACGAAAGCTGCACTCCAATCTGATTCATGGAATGATTGATATTTTCATCCATGATTGCTAATTTTTTCCGTACAGAAACAATCCATATGGCAAGTAAAATCACAAGCAAACAAACAATTACAGATATTTCCATTCAAATACTCCTTTACTGTACAAAATATACCGCATTGTATCCGGAAGTATCGGACAATGCTACCATTGTCAGTCCGTCAAAATCTGCAAACACGCAGGCGTATACCAGATCTGTGCCGTTATTGTCAAATGTTAAACGCACACCTTCATCCTCATAATGATATTCACAGACACCGTCTAACGTTCCACCTCCCTGTACCATCTGTACAGTGGAACCATCATCGCTAAACACGATCTCCAATTTTCCGCCATACTGCTCTAATGCAGCATCATAATCGTCCTGTGTCATTTGCACACCGCCAAGGTTACCCCCACAGAAACTCCAGGTTGTTCCTGCCAAGTCCGGCATCTCTAAAATCGGCACATCAAGCAGGCAGAATAAGTCTTCGGTAGAATCTGTTTCCACATCTTCGCTTTGTGCATCTGCTGCCTCTGTGTCCACAACAATATCTGCTGCATCGTTCTCTGCCGCATCGGTCTCCACATCAGTGCCAGTATCTGCCACATCTACATCTGCCTCTGCGTTTGTCACTGTGCCATCAGCAGTCTCCTCGGTATTCCCGCAGGCGGTAAAAGAGAATGCCAGCATTGAACTCAACATAATAGCTAAAATTTTTCTTTTCATAATCTTTCTCTCCTTTGTCATTTGTTTTTTCATTTCTCTCTGTTGACATTAATGTACCGTATTTTGTGCTACAGCGGATTAACTTGTTCTGAATCGACTATAATGTGCACTCAATCGACATCTTTTTATTTTTCATATGTAGTTTAGTTGTTTCTTTTAAAGTGCAGCAAAAAGCTGCACCTTATAAAGAAACGCGTAAAATAAATTTATTATCTTCTACCAGAAAGCTGTACATACCGCCATACCGGTCAACAATTGCACAAATACTGCGTACGCCGATTCCATGCCCCGGCCGGTCGGTAACCGGAACACCGTTTTCAAATGCTACTTCTTTTCTGCACGGATTCGTGACCTGAAAAAAGAATCTCCCGTTCTTCTCATACGCTAAAATATCTATCGTTCCTTTCTGCTCCTGTGCGGTACACGCATGGAGTGCATTTTCTAACGCATTTGATAAAAGCACACACAAATCTGTCTCCGAAACCGGAAGAATATATGGTACCACCGCTTTTATGTTCATTGTGGCACCAGCACTTTCCGCCCTTCCTGCAAAAGAGGAAAAAATAAGATTGACCGTCTCATTCTCACAGTAATTTTTTACCCTGCCTGCCTCAATCTGCGCACATACTTCATGAATGTAGCCTTCTGCCTGTTCAATTTTTCCATTCTCGATACATGATAACAGATGCTGCATATGATGTCTTAAATCATGCCGGTAGGTACTGGCATCTTTCTGCGACTCCCTCAAAGCCTCAATCTCGCGGACCGCCTGGGAAATCTGCAGATTCAGACAGCTCTGCATCTGCTCAAGTTCATTTTTCTTCCGCTCCTCCTCCGAAGTACGAAGCACAAACACCAGATAAGCAATACAGCAGACGAACGGCATAAATTCCACTGCCGCCGGTATGCCTTCTGAAAGTAAATCCGTATAAACTCTCGTCAGGTAATCAAACCCGTAGCTAAGTGCCGGAATTAACCCGAACTGAAGCTGTATTGACACGGGATAATTTGATATTGCCCGCACCGAGGGTGCCACAAAACGCAGTAAAAGGAATAATAACGGCAGTGTAGCAATCAGTTCCGTCACATTTTGCACCGTTTCACTGTTCACAAACACAGCCATTATAAAAAGTGCCACCCACCTGCGAAGCTGACAGCAGAGATAAGCAGTCAGCACGGAAATCACTGTCCACAGACGTTTTTTCGTTAAAATGTAAAGGGCAATACACATCGGGACATGTGTGATCACAGGATAAAGATAACGGATCGTCGCTGCCCCGGCCAACAGATACATCACACCCTGTATGGCAAGCAGCACAAAAATACTTCCAACAAGAAATTCCCGTTTTTCTTTCGTCCAGTGAATATCACAAAAAGCCCCGGACAAAACCATGCCGAATATCCCGACTGCTGCACCATTTGTTACATAAAGAAGATTCATGATAAAAATACCTGCTTTCTGTTAAACGCATACTCGAGATATTTATTCTTTATCTCCGAGCATTTCCCATGCGGGATTGGTATTTCTGCAAGACTTATCAGTTTAATTGCACGGTAAGAAATATTCTGTATATAATCCATATTTACCAGAAATGACCGGTGTGGCCGTAAAAAATTGCCATAAGGCTTTAACTGCAAAAATAAATCGTCTAAACTGCCGACACTCTCAAATACTTTTCCATTTCCGAGATGAAAAAAGAGCGTCCGTCCTATCACTTCACAATATTCTAACTTTTCAAGGTCAATTCTTGTAATTCCTTCTTTGCTCCGCAGAATCAGACTGTTTTCCTGTGTCTTTGTGCACTCTGCAAGCACGGAATCCATCAGCCGGAAAAAACTTTCCTCCCAGATTGGCTTTAACTGATAAAAATATGCCCCGACCGTATAAGACTGCACTGCAAACTCCGGAGAGGAGGTAAGAAAAATAATTTTCATATTATTGTCATACTGCCTGATTTCTTTTGCAGTCTCAATTCCGTTCTCTCCCGGCATTAAAACGTCCAAAAATAAAATATCAAAAGAAAGTCCTTTCTCAATCGCGGCCAGTAACTCTAAGGGACTCTGAAATACCGTATAGGTGAGGTCTTCGTCTCTTTCTGTTTTATATTTGTCCAATAAGATACCAAGTTCTTTTAATATCTCTAAATCATCATCACAAAATGCTATTTTCAGCATAAACTTTCCATCAACTCTTTCCGTAATCCTCTTTGGCAAAATGCATTCTTCTGATATAGCGCAGACACTCCGTCTCCGGCATCGGTTTCCCGTAATAATATCCCTGGATCATATCCACACCAAGCGCCTCTAGGGCATCACTCTGTTCTTTCTTTTCCACGCCCTCCATGATCAGCGGGAGACCGAGTTTTTGTATCGTCTTTATTTCATTTTCAATCACGATTTTTGCAGTTGGATTTTCAAAATAAGACCATGTCATGTCCTTATCAATCTTGATTTCCCGAAATGGAAAACGGATCAGATAGGAACAGTTCGAATTGCCGCTTCCATAGTCATCCATCGCAAACCCCATGCCAATTTTACCAAACTCCTGCATGTGCCATAACATCAGCTTTGGTGCCTCAATTGCTGTCCGCTCCGTCAGTTCCAGCGTGATCATATGTGTCGGCACATGATAACGCTCTAACACTGGCAGAATACTTTCTTTCAGATTCCGGTTCAGACACTGCGCTGCAGCAATATTTACATGAATCGTCCGTATTCCAAGCGATGGATTTGGAAGCACATGTTTTGCCAGAAAACGGCAGCACTCTTCCAGTACAATTTCACTGATCTGAGTGATCGTTCCGTTTCGCTCCGCCAAAGGAATAAACTCATCCGGCGGAATGGTTCCAAGTTTTTCATCCTTCAGACGCACCAGTGCCTCTAATGATACAACACATTTTTCTTTCAGGGAATAGATCGGCTGATAGTATACCTCAAATTTTTTTTCTGTAATTGCACGGTCTACCACCTGCTCTACCTTATTTCTACGGTAATAGCGGTTTTTTGCAGCCTCATCCACATCAAAAAAGATCTGTTTACCGGAACTTTGTGCCGCTTCTAACAAATATCCATACAATGCCCTGTACTCTGCGAGAGAATGAAAATCCCTCGGATAATGCAGGGTGATCATGATCTCATTTAAAGAAATCGAATTGCCAGACACATGAAAATCCTGTTCAAATCTTTTTTTGATCTGCCCCTTTATGTGTTCTTCTTTTCCCTCATCCAGCAGGATGGTAAATGTATCCTCCGCATTGCGAAACACACAGAACTTTCCACACAGTGCGGTAAGATAATGTCCCACTTCGGCAAGCAGCCGCCTGCTGTTTTCATATCCTAAAAACATTTCGATATGATGCATCTGTCTGATATGTACCACAAGAAATACTTTTTTGCCGGATTGCTCCGTTACATTTTTCATCTGGATCAGAAATGCCTGCTCATCACTGGTTCCGGTTTCACTGTCAATATAAGCAGACGGATTCTGCATTGCCATATAGATCATCAGAATAAACAGCATATTTGCCGCACTGGTAAGCAGCATTTCTTTTCTCTCATACTGAAGCACCACCATAAGAACTGCCACAATACTGTATAAGATAACGATTACCTTGATCCTCGTCTCAATACGCGCTCTCCCCAAAAACATAAGAAGAAGGTTCATAAAAAAATAGTATCCAATATACACATAGCCAAACCATGCAAAATTTCCCTGATAATAGCTGCCTTCTTTAAAATAAAAGAAAAAGCCCATCCACGGTGTCGCTAAAAGCATGATCTCGAAAAAGAAAAACGGGACTTTTCCCATGTATTTTATCATTCGACCTGCTACTCCGGAAAAGCTGCATACCTCTTCCATATAGCGGAACATCAGATAAGAAGCCGCTCCCTCTAACGCAAAAAAAGCAAACGCAAACAATTCGTTCCAGATTAACGGAACGATTGCTGCATTTGCTAGTCCAATACATGATAAAATATTTGCGATACACTCGCCAAGACACACCCCAAGCAGTCTGCCAAATACTTTCGACTTAACCGTTGGAAACTGTCTGATCAACAGGAAATGACCGCTGATAACTACAAAAATGACGAGCGACATAATCTCAAAGTCGTAATTATACTGCACCCGTTTGCTCCTCCTGTGCTTCTTTCGCCTGTATGATTGCTTCATTTAACTGGAGCATCTTTGCATCCAGCATTGAAACAATATCGGAACATTCCCGTAAATCCCTGCTGATATAGCCGGGTGCATTTCCCTCAAATTTGTAATAGATCTTATGCTCTAAACTGGCCCAGAAATCCATCGCCATCGTCCGGATCTGAATCTCCACCTTCGTATCGATCACACGGTCCGATAAAAATATCGGAACAGTCACAAGCATATGATAACTTTTATAACCGCTCTCCTTTGGATTTTTAATATAATCCTTGATGGAAATAACGGTCAGATCATTCTGTTTTCCAATCATCTCTGCAAGCTTATAAATATCAGAAGTAAAAGAGCAGACAATACGGATACCTGCAATGTCATTGACATAATTAACCATATTGTCGATCGACGACTCATATCCGTAACGCTTTAACTTTTTCACAATACTCTCAGGCGTCTTGATCCTTGACTTAATATATTCTATTGGGTTGTACTGATGTACCTGCTGAAACTCATCGTTTAAGATTTCAACTTTTGTGCGTACTTCCTTCAATGCGGAATTATATAAAAAAATAATCGTATTCCAACTGTCAACGCCCTCACTTAAGGTGAATGGCTTTTCCATAAAAATCCTCCTTATTTTGCAGCGCAAAATGTAATTTTATACATAGCGTCCCTGTAATGACTACTATTTACAGTATACCATACTTTCCTTATTATGGGGATTTATTTCTAAACTTTTACCGATTTATAAGTCCAGTTTCATATCATCTTCTTTGATCCAGCCGATTTTACGGAACAGCACACTAAAAAGCCATGATAAAATGCCCGGCAGAATAAAACTGACTAAGATCAGTCCGATCCAGTCCATCGGTGTGATGGCAGTTTTGCTTCCCGTCTCGATATCTGCAATCCACCCGGTATAGACACCGATCTGTCCGACCAGTCCACAGGTTCCCATACCGGAGGAAACTGCTGCACCATTCATCTGTAAATGGAACAGACACGTTGCGATCGGTCCGGTGATTGCCGATGCCAATGTCGCCGGCAGCCAGATGCGCGGATTTTTCACGATATTACCCATCTGAAGCATGGATGTGCCGATTCCCTGTGCAAACAGTCCGCCCCATTTATTTTCACGGAAACTTGCCACAGCAAACCCGACCATCTGTGCACAGCATCCGGCAAGTGCTGCACCACCGGCTAATCCAGTCAGTCCAAGTGCTGCACAGATTGCTGCGCTGCTGATCGGCAGTGTCAGTGCGATCCCGACGATCACAGATACAATGATTCCCATGAAAAACGGCTGCAGTTCAGTTGCCCACATAATCGCGTTGCCGACTGCACTCGCTGCCGCGCCGATTGCAGGCGCCCACCAGATAGAAAGTGCCACACCAACAAAAATGGTCACAAACGGAGTGACGATAATGTCAATCTTTGTCTCTTTCGAAACTGCTTTTCCAAATTCAGCTGCAAAAATTGCAACCACAAGTACTGCAAGCGGTCCACCCGCACCGCCAAGCTCGTTTGCCGCTGCACCGACTGCTGCAAGCGAAAACAATACTAAAGGTGCTGCCTGCAGTGCATATCCGATTGCGATCGCCATCGCCGGTCCGACTGCTGCTTTCGCGTAAGTTCCGACTGTCACAAGAATCGGAATATGAAGCTGTGTCCCAAGTGTACTGATAATCGTACCGATCAAAAGCGATGCAAATAATCCCTGTGCCATCGCGCCAAGTGCATCGATCAGGTATCGCTTGACGGATATCTCAATGTTTTTCCGTTTACAAAATGCCTTTACTTTTTCCATAATTTCTCCAATCCGGAGTTGTTTACTCCTCTGTGCTGTTTTTCATGTGGTCAACACGTGTCTTGTCAGCTTGTGACAGTGTAGCACAGAGGGGAGAAAAAAGCAAGGGATGTTGTTTCTTATTTAATCCTCCTCAATCACATGCATTTCCAGAAAATCAAAATCCACGTGCTCAATAAAACAATCCTGCGTAAAACGCGTCTTTGCATGCCTCTTAAACTCTTCCACATTCGCATCCAACCAGATCGGTTTTCCAAGGTCAAATGCATAACATACTTCATCTAATGCCTTGAAAATTTTGTGCGTCCTAGTCTCATCTGACTCATCGGTCACTGTCATGTCTTTGATCAGGTGCGTACCCTTCATCATTTTAAACCAGATTCTCATGAATTGTTATCTCTCCATTTTTGTTGTTAATCAGTGCCTTCTCTGCCGCCCCGTCTCATACATCAGAAGTGATGCGGAGATTGCCGCATTTAAAGATTCCACCTGTCCCTGCATCGGGATCTTAATATAAGTATCTGCCAAATCTGCGATCTCATCCGACAATCCGTTTCCCTCATTTCCGATGAGAAACGCCGTCTTTTTCTTATAGTCCGGTTCATCATAAGAAAGTGTACCCTTAAGGTGCGCCGCATAGACATTGACCTGCAGCTCTTTTAATTCCTGGATTGTCCCCGGCAGATCCTTTGTGACAAAAAACGGGACACGGTAAATACTTCCCATCGTGGAACGGATCGTCTTTGGATTGAACAGATCCACGGTCGTCTGATTCATGATCATGCCTGTAATTCCTGCTCCCTCGCCGGTGCGCACCATCGTACCGAGATTTCCCGGATCCTGAATACTCTCTAAGATCAGAAGATGTGTCTGCTCCCCTTTGAGCAACTGCTCTAATGCATATTCCGGTTTCTTAATCACACAAAGGATTCCCTGCGGTGTCTGTGTGTCAGAAACACTTTTAAACACGTTGTCGGAGACGATCTCATATCCGGTTTCATGCAGACGTTCTAATACTTTCTTATAAAGTTTTTCTTCCCCATGTTTTTGCCTGCCGTTTTGCATATCATTTTGTATGCAGTCCTGTGTACATGTTTCATAGAAACTCTCAGAAACGTAGACCTGCTTCACCCACTCCATCGGGGCTTCTAAAAACATTTTTCTTCCCTCTGCCACAAAAACGCCCTGCTCATTTCTGACCTTCGCTTTTTTCATGAGAAGTGTCAAATTTTTCATCTGCTGGTTTGATGTACTTGTAATCATATTTTCCCTCACTAAAAAATCCGTTATACCTGTCGCTAAGTATAACGGATTTCTCTCTAAAATGCAAAAATGTATGATTCTATGTAAAATAGATTTACAGAGAAAGATTCTTGCTGATCTCATACTGATATTCCGGAATCACTTTTGTCATTGCAAGTGCCTCGTCGATATCATAATCAACGAAATCACTGTGACGGTATCCAACAACACGGTTGGTCTTTCCTTCGCAGAGTAAATCTACTGCTAAAGCACCCATGGTAGATGCATATACACGGTCTTTACATGTCGGGCTGCCACCACGCTGCATGTGACCTAAGATAGTTGCACGAGTCTCGATACCGGTTGCAGCTTCGATTCTCTTTGCCATACTGGAAGAATGTCCGATTCCCTCAGCATTTACAATGATATGATGCTGTTTACCGCGTTTACGGTTCTCGATGATATGGTTGACCAACTTCTGCTCATCATAGTCATATTTTTCCGGAAGTAAAATATCCTCAGCACCGTTTGCAATACCGCACCATAATGCGATGTAACCAGCACCACGTCCCATAACCTCGATGATACTGCAACGCTCATGTGATGTTGATGTATCACGAACTTTATCAATTGCTTCCATTGCTGTATTTACTGCTGTATCAAATCCAATCGTGTACTCGGTACATGCGATATCAAGGTCGATAGTTCCCGGAAGGCCGATCGTGTTAATTCCAAGTGCAGCAAGTTTCTGAGCTCCTTTGAAAGAACCGTCACCACCGATAACAATGATTCCGTCAATGCCATGTTTCTTACAGATCTCTGCTCCACGCTGCTGTCCTTCTGGTGTTGTGAACTCCATGCAACGGGCTGTCTGTAAAATCGTACCACCGCGCTGAATGATATCGGAAACATCTTTTGCTTCCATATCAATGATTTCTTCCTGAAGAAGTCCTGCGTAACCTCGCTTAATTCCTTTTACCTTTTTTCCCTTTGCAATTGCTTCCCTTACAACTGCACGAATGGCTGCGTTCATTCCCGGCGCATCGCCACCACTTGTCAGCACACCGATTGTATTAATCTCTTTTGCCATTTATCGTTCCCTCCTAAAATAATATACCCATTTTTCCAATCTTTATTATTCTAATCTCTTTATTGTTTCTTTTCAATGCTCTTTTCAACAATTTTTACATTTTTTTCGCCCAAAAATTCCGTCAAGTTACCGACAAGCTCCGGATTGATATGAATATTATGGTTTTGTCCCAGTCTCTTCATGGCACGCGGTGATGCAATATAGATCACAATCTCGTCATTTCCGTCCGAACCATAGAGCAGGGAATACAATTCCTTTTCTTTTTCTTCAAACGCTTCTTTTGTCGCAAACTGAAGCCACAGCTCCCGTTTGGTGTCATCAAAGGAATAGATTTTTTCACAGATCAGTTTTCCGTTTTTATCTTCCTCGACGTTGGCATGTCCGGCGACAAATACTTTTTCATCTTCGTTTAAACAGCGGCTGTATTTCTCATAGTCACGCGGGAAAATAATGACTTCCACCGTTCCAAACAGATCCTCGATCGTGATGAATGCCATCGCTTTGTTCTGCTTCGTATATTTGATCGTTTTTTCCGTGATGATACCACCAATGACAACACTCTGGTTATCTTTGACCTTAACAGCATTCGTTTCTTCATCCAGAATAAAATCCGCCGTCACGGCACTGATATTTTTGCGCCATTTTTCCTCATATTCCTCTAATGGATGACCGCTTAAGTAAATGCCAAGGACTTCCTTCTCAAAACCAAGTTTGATTTCCTTGCTGTATTCCTCCACATTCGGAAAACGGACTTCATATGCCTTTTTTTCTTCCTCTGATACAAGATCAAATAAGGACATCTGTCCTGCGAGTGAATTTTTCTTTTCCTGGTTTAAGTTGTCGATCAATATATTATATACCAAAAGCATCTGCTGCCTGTTGCCGTCTAAACCGTCACATGCTCCGGCTTTGATGAGGTTTTCGACTGCGCGCTTATTGACCTCACGGCCTGCCACACGGCTTAGGAAATCAGAAAGTGTAGTAAATTTACCATTTGCTTTTCTTTCTGTTAAAATGATATCGATAACCTGTCTGCCGATGCTCTTGATTGCGTACATACCATAACGGATTCCGTCTTTCGTTGCAGAGAAACGTCCCTCCCCCTCATTGATATCCGGGGAAAGTACTTTGATTCCCATCTGGCGGCAGGAATATATATACTCTGCAACTTTTCTTGTATTATCGATCACGGATGTCATAAGTGCCGCCATAAACTCAACCGGATAATAATATTTTAAATATGCTGTCTGATAGGCAACCACCGCATAAGCAGCCGCATGGGATTTGTTAAATGCGTATTTGGCAAAATCGACCATGGAATCATAGATCTGGTTTGCCGCCTGCTCGCTGATCCCGTTTGCGATACAGCCTTTAATACCCTGTTCTTCATTTCCATAGACAAAGTTCTGACGCTCCGCGTCGATGACGTACTGCTTCTTTTTACTCATGGCACGGCGGATGTTATCTGCCTGTCCCATTGTATAACCGGCAAGATTCTGTACGATCTGCATAACCTGTTCCTGATAGACGATACAGCCATAGGTCGGCTCTAAGATCGGCTCTAATTCTTTGCAGACATAGGTTACACTCTCTGGTTCATTTTTTCCCTTGATATATTTCGGGATAAAATCCATCGGTCCCGGACGGTAAAGGGAAATACCGGCGATAACATCCTCTAAACTCTGCGGTTTTAACTCCTTCATGAAGTTTTTCATACCCGCACTTTCTAACTGGAAGATACCATCACATTTTCCGGTTCCGATCGAGTCTAATACTTTTTTATCATCATAATCAATGTTATCCACATCAATTTTTATTCCATGATTTTTTTCCACAAGTTTGACCGCATCACTGATGACAGTTAAAGTACGGAGTCCAAGGAAATCCATTTTTAAAAGTCCGAGTTCCTCGATCGTGGTCATGACAAACTGTGTTGTGATCGTACCGTCAGAGCTTCGCGACAACGGCACATATTCGTCCATCGCCTTCTGGGAGATTACGACTCCGGCTGCATGCATGGAGGTATGGCGCGGCAGACCTTCTAGTCTTTTCGCCATGTCGATGAGTCTTTTTACCGTCTCATCCGACTCGTACATGGAACGCAGTTCCGGGTTCATTATGAGTGCTTTGTCGATCGTGATATTGAGCTCATTTGGAATATTTTTTGCGATCGTATCGCAGAAATTATACGGCAGATCCATGACACGTCCGACATCACGGATGACACCGCGCGCCGCTAACGTACCGAAAGTAACGATCTGCGTCACACAGTCTTTTCCATATTTTTCAATAACGTAATCAATAACTTCACTTCGTCTCTCATAACAGAAGTCAATATCGATATCCGGCATGGTCACACGTTCCGGATTTAAAAACCGCTCAAACAGCAGGTTATAACGGATCGGATCAATATTGGTAATGCCCGTTGTATAAGACACAAGGCTTCCTGCCGCACTTCCCCTTCCAGGGCCAACCGGAATGCCATGTGTTCTCGCATAATTGATAAAATCCCATACGATCAGGAAATAATCGACGTACCCCATCTTCTGGATGACAGAAAGCTCATAGTCAAGCTTCGGCAAAAGTTCCTCATGCTTATCCGGGTAACGTCTTACCAGTCCCTCATGACAAAGTTTGTTTAAATAAGTCCACGAATCATACCCCTCCGGCACATCAAAATGTGGCAGCTTTGTCACACCAAATTCGATTTCCACATTACAGCGGTCTGCAATTTTTTGTGTATTGTCGATTGCCTGTGCCGCATATGGAAACAGTGCCCGCATCTCATCTTCGGATTTCACAAAATACTGACCGCCCTCATAGCGCATCCGGTTTTCGTCGGACAGTTTTTTCCCGGTCTGCAGACAGAGTAAAATATCATGCGGCTCGGCATCCTCAGCGTAAGTGTAATGTACGTCGTTTGTTGCCACCAGCTCAATACCTGTCTCCTCACTCATCCGCATCAAACCTGCATTAACGGTCTTTTGATCCGGGATTCCGTGATCCTGCAATTCCAAAAAGAAATTGCCTTTTCCAAAACATTTTTCATATTTATATGCAGTCTCTTTCGCCTCGTCATAAAGACCACGCACCAGATAACGCTGCACCTCCCCGGCAAGACAGGCACTTAAGGCAATGATACCCTCATGATACGTCTCTAAGACTTCTATATCCACGCGTGGTTTGTAGTAATATCCTTCCACAAATCCCTTGGATACAATCTTCATCAGGTTCTGATACCCCTGATTATTTTCCGCTAAAAGCACCAGATGATAATAACGGTCATCCCCGTGTGAAAGTTCCCTGTCAAACCGTGATCCCGGCGCCACATAGACCTCGCAGCCTAAGACCGGCTTGATGCCTGCAGCCCTTGCTGCCTTATAAAAATCAATCACGCCGTACATCACACCATGATCTGTGATGGCGGCGCTGTTCATCCCGAGTTCTTTGACTCTTGAAACATATTCTTTTATCTTATTTGAACCGTCCAAAAGGCTGTACTCTGTATGGACGTGCAGATGCGTAAATGACATGCTTTGTTTTCCTCTTACATTGCTTTCACAGCTTCTTCAAATTCTTTTTCCGTAGCCACAAACGTGTATGGTTCATATTCCCCATACGCTGATGGTCTGCTGATTGTAACAAGCTGAATTCTATCGTAACCAATTTTTTTATTAACTCATTCTTAAACTCGGAAAGTTGCTTTCCATGCGCCGTTTGCAACGCAATACTTCCAACTTTATTAACCTCTTTCGCAACCAGATAACACATTTACAAGCAACTCCTTAAATTTACTCTCTGTCGTGATTTTACCATCTTCATAATAACTTCGCAATGTCTGCCCTAACACATTCGGATATTTTTTCTTATATGTGTACTTGTGTAGCCAATTATTAAATTGACGATCATAATATTTCTCCATAATCATTTTATTTTACTGTATAATGTATATTTTCATTATATCCTATATTCTTATGTAAAATCAAATATACAATTTTCCCTTTTTGTCTATTTACAAATAAACCGAAAATGATAAAATTTTTTTCAGACAAAATCTGAAATCAAAATACGGAGAAAGGAACACTATGAAAACAGGACTTGTAGTAGAAGGCGGTGGTATGAAATGCGCATACAGTGCCGGCATTCTGGATAAATTTTTAGACGATGATATCACATTTTCCTACTGCATCGGCGTATCTGCGGGTGCTGCAAATACGCTGTCTTATCTTGCAGGACAACGGGGACGTAATCTCCGTTTTTATACGGAACATCTAAATGATCCGCGCTACTTAAGCGTACGAAGTTTAGTACATACTGGAAACTTATTCGGTCTGCAGTATATCTACGGAACACTGACCAATTCTGATGGCACAGACCCACTTGGCTATTCTGCAATTATGAAAAATCCGGCGGAATTTTACATGCCGGCAACCGATGCCGCAACCGGGCGGGCAACTTATTTTTCCAAATACGACATTGTCCGTGACGACTACCGTGCTGTTATGGCAAGCTGCGCCCTGCCTGGTTTCTGCCGTCCTGTAAAAGTAGGGGACCGTTACTATTACGACGGCGGCGTCGCTGACTCGATCCCGCTGCACCATGCGATCGAACATGGTTGTACCAAAATGGTCGTTATCCTCTCAAACCCGAGAGATTTCGTAAAAAAACCGGAGGCGCACCGTCCGCTTTACAAACATATGTTGCACAAATATCCGAAAACGATCCAAAGTATCGATAACCGGCATATCAATTACCAGGCATCCATCGATCTTGCCAGCCGGTTAGAAAAAGAAGGCTATGTTTTTATCTTTGCGCCAAGCCGCCATATGCCGCTTAGCACTTTCTCCAAAGATGCCGCCTTAGAACAGGATCTTTATGATCTTGGAGTTGCGGATTACGAGGCGCGTGCAGAAGATTTGAAACATTTTTTGAATACACCACATAAGAAACTATAGATTGCACATGCTGATCGTTTCTAAAAAAAGGACTCTATCCGTTTTCAGATAAAGTCCTTCTTTTTTAACTACAGACATTATTTCACGCGAGCGGTCAGATGATCTCCTTCTACTTCGATCAGGATCGTATCTCCCTCTCTTACCTCATCCGCAAGGATCAGTTTTGCAGAAAGTGTCTCCACATGTTTCTGTAAGAAACGCTTCAGCGGTCTTGCACCGTAAACCGGATCGTATCCGTTGTCCACGATATACTGCTTTGCCGCATCTGTCAGCTCCACTGTGATCTCACGGTCAGAAAGACGTTTGTTGAGATCCGCAATCAGAAGGTTGATGATGTTACCGATATTGTCTTTTGTGAGTGGCTTAAACATAATGATTTCATCGAGACGGTTCAAAAACTCCGGACGGAAGTGTCCTCTCAGTTCATTCATGACTGCCTCCTCACACTCCGGATTGATATCTCCATTGTCATCGATTCCTTCGAGCAGATGTGCCGAACCAAGGTTTGACGTCATAATGATGATCGTATTCTTAAAGTCAACGGTTCTGCCCTGTGAATCTGTAATACGTCCGTCATCAAGTACCTGTAACAGTACGTTAAAGACATCCGGATGTGCTTTTTCCACCTCATCAAACAGTACGACAGAATATGGTTTTCTGCGGACTGCCTCGGTAAGCTGTCCACCTTCATCATATCCAACATATCCTGGAGGCGCTCCGATTAAACGGGAGACAGAATATTTCTCCATATACTCGCTCATATCAAGACGCACCATGTTAGACTCATCATCGAAAAGGCTTGCTGCGAGTGCCTTTGCGAGCTCGGTCTTACCAACACCGGTAGGTCCTAAGAATAAGAACGAACCGATTGGCTTTGTCGGATCTTTGATGCCTGCTTTTGAACGAATGATTGCTTCCGTTACTTTCGTGACACCCTCATCCTGTCCAATGACACGTTTGTGCAGTTCCTCATCGAGATGAAGTGTCTTATTTCTCTCACTCTCCGTCAGTTTTGCAACCGGAATACCGGTCCATCGGGAGATAATACGCGCAATCTCTTCCTCGCTGACATTTTCATGTACCAGGGAAAGATCACGGTTCTTTACTTCCTCTTCCTCAACTTCAAGCTGTTTTTCTAACTGAGGCAATTTGCCATACTGCAATTCTGCTGCTTTTTCCAGATCATAATTCTGCTGTGCAGTCTTAATCTCATTTTTGACTGTCTCGATCTCCTCACGCAGTTTCTGAACTTTTTCTACTGATTTCTTTTCATTTTCCCACTGGGCTTTCTTTGTGTTAAATTCGTCACGCAGTTCTGCCAACTCTTTCTGCAGATCGGCAAGACGCTCCTGACTTAACCGGTCTGTCTCTTTTTTCAGCGCAGTCTCCTCGATCTCAAGCTGCATGACACGACGGTTCAATTCATCGAGTTCTGTCGGCATGGAATCAAGCTCTGTCTTAATCAGGGCACATGCCTCATCCACAAGGTCAATCGCTTTATCCGGCAGGAAACGGTCGGAAATATAACGGTTTGAGAGCACTGCTGCCGATACTAATGCAGAGTCTGTGATCTTTACACCGTGGAACACTTCGTAGCGTTCCTTTAAACCACGCAGAATGGAGATTGTATCCTCAACCGTCGGCTCATCCACCATAACAGGCTGAAATCTTCGCTCTAACGCTGCATCTTTTTCGATGTATTCACGGTACTCATCGAGTGTCGTCGCACCGATACAGTGCAGTTCACCACGCGCAAGCATAGGTTTTAACAGCTGTCCGGCATCCATCGCACCGTCCGTTTTTCCGGCTCCGACGATCGTATGCAGCTCATCGATAAACAAGATGATCTGTCCGTCGGAATTTTTGATATCATCAAGAACCGCTTTCAAACGTTCCTCAAACTCACCGCGGTATTTTGCACCTGCCACCAGAGCACCCATATCCAGTGCAAATAATTTTTTGTCTTTTAAGCCTTCCGGGACATCACCTTTTACGATACGCTGTGCAAGTCCCTCTACCACTGCGGTCTTACCTACACCAGGTTCACCGATCAGAACCGGGTTGTTCTTCGTTTTTCTGGATAGAATCCGAATCACGTTTCGAATTTCAGAGTCCCTGCCGATCACAGGATCCAATTTATGTTCACGCGCCAAGGCCACCAAATCCGATCCGTATTTTTCCAATACATCATAGGTGGATTCCGGGTTATCGCTTGTCACTCTCGTATTCCCCCTCACCGTTGCCAACACTTTGGCAAAGCTGTCCTTTGTGATGTTAAATTCTCTAAACAGCGCTTTCAGCGTCTCGTTGGGCTGTTCAATCAACGCCATCATAATATGCTCTACCGAGACATATTCGTCTTTCATCCGCTCGGCAATCTGTTCGGATAAATTCAAAACAGCTTCCACATTGCCGGCCACATAGATGTTGCCGCTCTGTCCGCCGCCGGACACTCTGGGCATTTGCCCGATTTTGGTTTTCAACCGCTGAACCAAGGAATGTTGATCCACATTCATTTTAATCAGCAATTGACCGATCAACCCTTCCTGCTGG
>ERZ779865.282-NODE-282-length-46850-cov-5.268661_pt1 | contig 46850 bp, 55 predicted proteins | sample MGYA00433088_ERZ779865 | MGnify/ENA primary metagenome ERZ779865 (study PRJEB29588, sample SAMEA2151703) | human gut metagenome | biome: human gut; feature: human-associated habitat; material: faeces | place: Denmark | collected 2008/2010 ... | reverse complement strand
TCACGGAGTTTACGAGTAGGTCAATAATTTGTCTGCGGAAATCTTCGTCCTCAATGTCCCCATTTAGGAATTGAGATAACCAACGGACGATAAGCGGCTTATCTAATATAATGTAATCGTCCTCCGCAACGACAAGGCGGCGTTCGGCATCTCTTTTTCTCTTTTCCAAATCGGTTAATCTTGCCGCAAGTGTTTCCGACTCAGCACCCTTTTCTACCAATTTTAATAGATTAGAAATGCTCTTATCGAGTTCTTGGATTTCTGCCCTCAATGCCGGGATAACTTCGTCATTCTCCAAATCCTCTTGATTGCCCTTGATAGCCATATCCGCAATCATATCAATTCTTTCGGGTGTGAGTAGAGTCATAGCATCTTCTGCCACGATCCTCTCTATAAACTCTTTCTTCAAGGGTTTCTTATCGCAGGAGTGAAATCTTTTGCGGTTACTGCAAGTGTAATAATTGTGGACTTCTCCCGTCCTGCTTGTGCCGCTCTCTCCCACCATAGAAGCCCCACAATGCCCGCAGAAGAGTTTTTGAGATAAGATATAATCTACCTTAGCCTTTCCTCTTGACGGGGCTTGTGCGTTCACAGAGAGCCGTTTCTGCACAACCTCGAATGTATCTTTATCAACAATAGCAGGAACGCCGTCCTCAATGCGTATTTCCTTATAAGAGTAAACACCTATATACTTCTCATTTCGGAACATAGACTTAAACGAGTTCTTGTTGAACTTTGCGCCTTTTGCGGTACGATAGCCTTGTTTATTGAATTTTTCGCAGATTTCGGCTACGGTTGCTCCGTTCGCATAAAGATCGAACGCTTCTCGGACTATTTGTGCGTTAGGCTCATCTATCGTCAGTTTTTTATCTACTATTTTATATCCCAACGGAATGTGACCGCCTATGCTATGGCATTTATACGCCGACTCACGCATTCCACGACTTATTTTTTGAGAGAGTTCTTTGGAATAAAATTCAGCCATACCTTCAAGGACTGCTTCAAGAATAATTCCCTCCGGGTTATCCGAAATATTCTCAGTAGCGGAAATGACCTTAATACCATTCTTTTTCAATCGGGCTTTGTATGTTGCCGAATCATATCTGTTTCGTGCAAATCGGTCGAGTTTATATACGATAACGCCCTGCCACATTTGCTTGTCGCTATCTTTTATCATTCTATTAAACTCTGCACGCTTCTCAGTGTCCTTAAAAGCCGAGGTAGCACGGTCAATATATTTACCTACCACATTATACCCCTGCCGCTTACAGAACTCCATACAGACCCGGTTTTGCCCCTCTATGGACTGCTCAGTTTGGCGGTCGCTGCTATATCTCATATAGAGAACAACATCCATCATTTCAACTCCTTTAACCGTCTATAAATACATAAAACCTCATAGGGAATAACCTTACCGCAATTAGCCAACAACACTTTCAGACGATGTTGTAGGCTTTTTTTCTATTTCATCGTGTATGTTCATTACGGCTTGGATTATCCTTAACCGCCCCTCCTCGCTTGTTGATCTAAACATAGCAAGGAGGGTTTTTTCTTGTTCCGTAATATCCGCATCGCTTGCTTTTAATATCAAATCCGCTCGTTCCATTAAAATATCATTCTTGCTCTCCATACCGAGCAAATAATCAACCGATACACCAAAATATGTAGCAATGCGAATTAAGACATCTGCTTTGGGTGCTGATCCTTTTTTCCACCCCGTGATAGCAGGAGAAGAAACACCCGTTATCTCAATAATCTCGTCCGATTGAGGGCGTAAACCACGCTCTTTGCAAAGACTTTCAAAGCGTTCGTAAAATGACATTTTTCATTACCTCCAATAAGTGTACTTAGAATGTTCAAAAAATAATCTCAGAAATCTTTGAAAAACCTCTTGACAACCTAAGAGAACTTAGATATAATATAAACAACAGGTTGTTCAAATAGGGTGCAAGAAATCTCCCTGCGTACAATCCTGCACTCAGAGTCTCTAATGCTATATGGTCGTGACGGATTTATTATAGCATAAGAGAATTGCTTTGTCAACTTGTTTACAAGATTTTGAGAGAAAGGAGGAAGGAAATGTTCGAGGAAGGTCGCAAAATCCGTGTTGCTCTCGCTGAATGCGGTTTAACACAGGTTTGGCTTATTGGCAAACTTCGCAATCGTGGGATTATCACCGACAAAACCGAAATGTCCTCGGTGCTTAGTGGTACTCGCCACGGTTTCAAGGCTGACAGAATGCTTGAAACCTCAGTAGAAATCCTCAACGAGTACCGAGATGAACACGGAAAAAAGAATGAATAGTTTTTGCCGTGAACTGCGGAGACGAGTCCGAAGATATTACGCTGACAGGGAGCATCGTAAGGAATTTGAGGAATGGTATTTCCAAAAATACGGCAAGCAATATCAATGGAAGAAAGAAGGCGATATTCATTGCAAAGAATGAAAAAGAGATGGATCAGAAGATACGCCGGGTATTTTGTCTTGGCGGGAATAATTCTTGTGAGTTTTCTTGTTGGGCTACTCGTAGGCGCAGTCTCGTTCCACTCTAACGCAGTTGGTGTCCCCGAAGAAACAAAACTCCCAACTGTCGCAAACTCCACTTTTCCTACGCAGAACAGTACGATTGATTCCGTTTCGGTAATGAGCAGTTCTGCCGAAACTACGAAATCAAAAGTAAGGTATTACAATGTGCCACTATCAACGGAGTTGCAGGATTATATCTCTTCCGTATGCAGTACATATAATGTTCCCTGCGAACTGATTTACGGAATGATTGAGGTCGAAAGTAATTTTCAAGTGAATGCGGTAAGCGATACGAACGATTACGGTCTTATGCAAATCAACAAATGTAATCACGAATGGCTTGCTGACGAATTGGATATTACGGATATTCTCGATCCCGAACAAAACATTCTTGCCGGGGTTTATATGATTGCTTCTCACCTCGAAGAGACGAACGGAGATATTACATTAGCACTTATGCGGTATAACTGCGGCGCAACGGGTGCGAAGCGGTTGTGGGAGCAGGGTATCTATTCAACCTCTTACACCGATAAGGTAATGGCAGCGTATGAGACCTACAAAAAATAAAACCGCCCGTGAACTTGCACTTCACAGAGCGGCAAAGGTAAAACCTCAATTTTATTATAGCAGAAGAAAGGAAATAAGTCAATGAAAGTTAAGTGCTTGTGTTGGAACTGCGGAAGAGAAATCTACTCAACCGAGTCCGTTCACGAAATCAACGAAGAGTTGTGGTGTGACGAATGCGCTTCTTCGCTTTTCAATGACGTGCCGGACTGTAACTATGATGAAGAATCCGTGTAAAGATTGTCCCGACCGTTATCCCGGTTGTCACGCAAAATGCGAAAAGTACAAGGCGTGGAAAAAGGAATGGGACGAACTTAAAGAAAAAGAGCGTATCTACAACGATATGCAACGAATATTTAGGAGGAAATTCTAATGTCTAAATTTAACAACGAAGCCCTTAATCCGGGTGAGCATTTTATCTACAACGGTATCGAGTTTATTTGTCTCGATATTATCAACGGAAATTACCTTGCTATGACGGCGAAGCCGTGGGCAGAAATCCCCTTCGACACGAATAACCACAACGATTGGCGAAAGTCCTCTCTTCGCAGAGTGCTTAACAATGACTTCCTCGAACTCCTTGACAAAAAGCACCTCGTAGTACAGACCTCTGACCTTATTGCCGATAACGGCGATAAAGCATACGGCACGAGCGAAGATTATGTAACAATCCTCTCCTGCGATCAGTACCGAAAATACAGAGATATTGTCCCGCTCTTTGAGGAATGGATGTGGACACTTACTCCGTGGAGTTGCTACCCCTCGAACTCGAACAACGTGCGTAATGTCATTGCGACAGGCGTTGTCGGCAACATCGGTGCGTACTACAGTTTTGGGGTTGCCCCGGCTTGTCTTTTCTCATCTGAAAATCTCAAATTGCGCCGACAGGCGCATCTCGTAGGAGTTGACGAAGATGACGAATAAGAAGAGCGGCAATAACTTTGAGAAAGAGTTATGCGAACTTCTTTCGGAGCAAGGTTTTTGGGCGCACAATTTCGCTCAAAATCAAGACGGTCAGCCCGCAGATGTAATCGCCGTAAAAAACAAGAGGGCGTACTTAATCGACTGTAAAGTATGCTCCACAAGAAAAGGTTTCGACCTCTCCCGTATGGAGGAAAATCAAGACCTTTCTATGGAATTGTGGAAAGATTGCGGCAACGGCGAGGGGTGGTTTGCGGTTAAGGTTGAGGGTCAAATTTATATGATACCCCACCTTACCGTAAAAGCCTTGCGAAATCAGCAATCGGGAATGTCACCGAAAGATATTTTCGAGTGCGGAAAGCCCCTCGACAAATGGATAAAGTTATGCAGATAACTGTCGGCAGCACCATTACAGTCGAGCATCCCTCCCCGGAGTTGGTGCTATGGTGCAAAAAAAATCTAATAATCAGCAATCCCGAATACGCAAAAAAACTTCGGATGCACTTTTGGCTTGGCAACACCCCGAAAGACCTCTGCTTGTATGAAACCAACGGAGATAGCGTTATTTTGCCGTATGGGACACTCAGAGATATTCTCCCTATGATTTCCTCGGCAAAGGCTTTTCGTGCCTTTACGGAGCGAAAAACGGTAAATTACGATTGCTCTATCCCCCTGTATGATTATCAACAGGTAGCGGTCGAAGCAATGAAAAGTCAAAAGTACGGCATTCTTCAAAGCCCTGCGGGTAGCGGTAAAACGCAAATGGGTATCGCTCTTATGGCTGACCTCGGACTTAAAACCTTATGGCTCACCCATACAAAAGACCTTTTGAATCAGAGTAAGGAAAGAGCCGAACAGTATATGAGTTCTGACCTCATAGGAACGATAACCGAAGGAAAGGTTAATATCGGCAACGGAGTAACCTTTGCAACAATTCAAACTATGTGCCGTTTGGATTTAGAGCGGTACAGAGATATGTGGGATGTTGTAATCGTAGACGAATGCCACCGTTGTTCGGGAACGCCGACTTCGATAACGCAGTTTTACCGAGTTTTCAATAACCTTGCCGCACGATATAAGTTCGGATTGTCAGCAACGGTGCATCGCTCTGACGGAACAATCAAAGCGACTTATGCGCTACTTGGAAAAGTGGTGTACACCGTGCCGGAAGAAGCCGTAGCAGAAAGGGTAATGAAAGTCGGTATAAAGCCCTGCTTTACCGAAATACGCCTTTCTCGTGAATGCTTAAACACGGACGGTACTTTGAATTATGCCAAACTCATCACTTATTTATGTGAGGATTTCACCCGCAACCATTATATCAGCGCAAGAATAGCGGCTAACGCAGAACATTCTTCTCTGATTTTGTCGGACAGGCTTGAACACCTTAAAACTCTTATGTCAGCACTTCCTCGTTCTATGCAGGAAAAATCCGTAATGATAAGCGGAAAAATGACCTCAAAAACAGGAAAAGCAGCACGAGAGCAAGCCATTGAAGATATGCGGACGGGAAAGAAAAAGTACCTGTTTGCTACATATTCGTTGGCGAAAGAAGGTCTCGACATACCCCGTTTGGAAAGGCTTTACCTTACGACTCCCCAAAAAGACTACGCCGTAGTAACTCAGAGCATCGGGCGTATCGCTCGAACTTTCGAGGGTAAAGAAGCACCTGTTTGTTATGACTTCGTGGACGATGCAGGGTATCTCGTAAAGGCGTATAAGAAAAGGTGTTCGATCTATCGGAAGAATGGTTGCTATTTCGTAGAGGAGGTGCAAAATGCTGACTCTCGGTAGTTTATTTGACGGGGCGGGTACATTCCCGTTTGCCGCTCAACAATGCGGCGTAAAAGCGGTTTGGGCAAGCGAAATCGAATCGTTCCCCGTTGAAGTGACAAAAAAGCGTTTTCCCGAAATGAGACACCTCGGTGACATAAATAAAGTGAACGGTGCAGAAATCGAGCCTGTTGACATTATCACTTTCGGCTCACCGTGTCAAGACCTCTCTGTTGCGGGAAAGAGAGCGGGACTTGACGGAGAACGCTCCGGGTTATTTATGGAAGCCGTAAGAATTATAAAGGAAATGAGGTGTAGCACAAATGGAAAATACCCCGCAATCGCCATTTGGGAAAATGTCCCCGGCGCATTTAGTTCCAATAAAGGGGAAGATTTCAGAACAGTCCTCGAAGAACTCTGCAAAATTAAAGGAAGTAACACCGTTATTCCTCAACCTCCGAAGCGGGGGGGGAGAAACGCTTGGAACGATGCAGGGCTTATCTTGGGAGACGGGTTTTCAATCGCTTGGAGAGTCCTCGATGCTCAATTTTGGGGCGTACCCCAACGCCGTAGAAGAATCTTCCTTGTGGCAGATTTTAGAGGACAATGTGCCGGAAAAATACTCTTTGAGCGAGAAGGCTTGTCGAGGAGTTTTGCGGAGAGCCGAGAATCGTGGAAAGGTTTTACCCGCTCTCTTGCACATTGCTCTTCTTCAAAAGTGTGGGACTCCCGTGGAAATGGTAATGGTGACATTGCCCCCACAATCACAGGAGACCACAACAACCGAATAACCGACTACACCGCCTTATGTGTAATTACAGGCGCAGATTTGTACAATCAAGCACTTACCGAAGAAGTCTCAATGACCCTTTGTGCGGGACGAAACGATTGTCAAAAAGTCCCCTGCGTGGTTTTTGCTAAAACTGAGCCGTCTTGTGGTGAAACGCTTGCAATGGCAACTCAACAAGGAGGGGCAGAAATCGGGAAAGACCTATGCCCCACTGTCACGGCAGCGGCAGGAACAAGCGGCAATAATCAACCTGTTTTTTGCTATGCTCTCGACCGCTCATCGTTCAATCAAGGTATGAACGCACAGTTCGACATTGGCATTGACGATAAAGGTATTGCACATACGCTTGTTGCGAAAGGTCCGGGTGCGATTGCATACGGCGTACCCCTCGGTTTCAGACCCGAAAACACTCGTTTATACGAGGAAGTTTCTTCAACGATCTGCAACGGTACAAATCCGGGGCATCATCAAGGAGTTCTCATTCTTGATCGGGTCAGCATAGAACTTCGCCGTGCAACACCTACGGAATGCGGTAGACTTCAAGGAATGCCCGATTGGTGGTGCGAAGATGTACCTCACTCAGACAGTGCGGAATACAAAATGTGGGGAAATGGAATGGCTCTTCCCTGTGTTCTCTATGTTATGGAGAATGTCGTATCCGTTCTATCGTTGAGGTTGCTCGAATCCTTATTGGAGGTGAGCGAATGATACACATTTTCGACTACGAGGTATTTGCTTACGATTGGTTACTCGTTGCGAAAGAGGTCGGCACGGACAACTACATCGTGGTACATAACGACAACGAAGCGGTAAAAGCCTTTATGGAAGAGTATGAGCCGTTGCTTGGCGGGTTTAACAACAAGCACTACGACCAATTCATACATAAAGCGGTGCTTATGGATGCATCTCCGCAGGAAATCAAAAAGGTCAACGACTATATCATTGCCGAGGGGCGTAACGGGTGGGAATATCCACTTATGCGTGAGTCAAAGATTTTCTTCGACCAATTTGACCTTATGGACGATTGCCAAATGGGATTATCTCTGAAAGCGATAGAAGCCCATCTCGGTATGGATATTCGAGAGACAACGGTTGATTTCGACATTGATCGTCCGCTGACGGAAGAAGAATTGCAAGAAGTAATATTCTACTGCAAACACGATGTAGATGCGACCGAAAGACTCTACTTCCTGCGAAAGAATTACCTTGACAACAAGGTGTTTCTCGGAAGAGCGAAAGGCATACCCGACAGTAAAGCAATGTATATGACAAACGCAAAACTGACGGCGGCATATCTCGATGCCCACCGAGAAGTTGAATATACGGACGAGCGAGAATATGTTTATCCGTCAAATCTTCTTCGGCAGTATATCCCGAACGATGTCTTTGTTTTCTTCGACAGGTTGCACGATAAGGCTATCAGCGACTATGAGGTGTTTTCGAGTAAACTCAATTTTAACATCGGAGACTGTCAATGTACCATTGGCTACGGTGGTATTCACGGTGCTATTCCAACCTATCGAGAGGTGGCAACAGAAAACCGCTCAATCCGAAACAGAGATGTAGCGAGTTACTATCCTCACCTTATGACACTTGACGGGTATTGCTCTCGGAACATTCCCAACCCACAAGTGTACGCCGATATGTTGGAGCAACGCATACAAGCGAAGAAGTCCGGGGATAAGGCAAAAGCAAACGCCTTGAAACTCGTTGCTAATACCACCTACGGTGGAATGCTCAATCAATACAACGAACTGTACGATCCTTTAATGGGGCGTTCGGTGTGCATCACAGGGCAGTTACGATTGTTGGAATTGGCAAACCACCTTGTAGCAGACTGCCCCACCTTGAAAATAGTGCAGTTGAACACAGACGGTATTATGGTTTCTCTCGACAACTCTGATCTCGAAACATATAACGCCATTTGTCAAGAATGGCAGGACAGAACGGGGTTTGAGTTGGAGGAGGACTGTATCAAGGAGATTGTGCAAAAAGATGTTAATAACTACATCGAAATCGCCACGGACGGCAGCACGAAAATCAAAGGCGGTCAGTTGGTAAGAGGTATTGCCCCGGCAGGAGCGTTTAATATCAACAACAATGCAACAATCGTTGCGAAAGCCCTGCTTGACTATTTTGCAAAAAAAGTACCCGTCAAGGATACGATTAACGAATGTACCGACTTGCTTGCGTTCCAAATCATCGCAAAGGCTTCGAGCAAGTATTCGGCAGCGTATCACATTGTAAACGGCGAGAAAGTCAAAGTGCAAAAATGCAATAGGGTTTATGCAACAAAGGACAGGCAATACGGAACACTCGTTAAAACCCACGCCGAAAAAGGCAATGATGTCAAAATCGGCGGTCTGCCGGAACATTGCATTATCGACAATAACAATGAGCAAAGCGTTGAATGCCTTGATCGAACTTGGTATATCAAACTTGCAAGTCGATATATCAATGATTTTCTCGGAATCAAACCGCCGAAAAAGAACACCCGCAGGATAAATACCCTTGCGAAAAAAGCATTAAAAATTTTGGAGGAGGTGAACTAATGAAGGATTGGACGGGTAACAGTCGTTCGGCACACGCAACCCTCGGCGCAAGAAATTACGCATTAGAGGAGCGGGAAACAAACGACTATTATGCCACAGAGCCAAAGGCTCTTGAACTGCTTTTGCAAGAGGAAAACTTCTCTCCGAACATTTGGGAGTGTGCTTGCGGAGAGGGACACTTATCGAAAGTCCTCAAAGCACACGGACACAAGGTGTTTTCCACCGACCTTATAGATCGAGGGTACGGGTTGGGAGGAATAGACTTTTTGCAATGGGACAGTCCCTATGACGGAGATATTGTTACCAACCCACCGTATAAGTTCGCCTTAGAGTTCGTTCAAAAAGCACTCGAAGTAATTACAGACGGTCATAAAGTGGCTATGTTTCTGAAATTACAGTTCCTCGAAGGGAAAGCAAGACGAGCGTTCTTTGAGAAAGCCCCCCCCCGAAAGGTTTATGTCTCATCGAGCCGACTGTGCTGCGCTATGAACGGAGATTTCGAGAAATACTCCAAATCTAATGCAGTTACATACGCTTGGTTTATATGGGAAAAAGGTAACACCGAAGCACCTATTATCAAATGGTTTAACTAAATTGTAAAGGAGAAAAATTATGCCTACAAAGAAACCCGCAACTGAACAGACCGCCGTTGAAACCTCTGAAATGAATGTGTGGTCTAAACTTCTCGCCGTGCGTAATGAGTTTTACGCCGCAGGAGCAAAGAAAACAGGAAAAAATCTTCACGCCGAATTTATGTATTTCGAGTTGATTGATATTGTTCCTGTTGCCGCTCCGATTTTCGCAAAGTACAAACTTCTGCTTATGCCTACCTTTATGAACGGTAACGCCGTTGCAATGGTCGTAAACACCGAAAAGCCGGACGAACATATTGAGTTCTCCATTCCGTTACAGTTTATCGCAGAGCCGGGAAAATTCCGTATGAATGAGGTACAGGGCGTTGGAGCGGCAGTTACTTACTATCGCCGCTATCTGTATATGATTGTTCTCGATCTTGTGGAATCCGACAGTTTTGACGGAGAGAGCAAGGACACCGCCGATGATACCCCCGCTCCTGCACCTAAGAAAAAGCCCGCCACGACCGAACAGAGAGAGGAAATCAAGAAATCCCTCACCAACTCGGACGGCGAAGCCGATGACTTACAGAAAAGCGCACTGAAAGCGGCATTGAAGAAACTGAAAGAAATCGACCCGTCAAAGGAAGAGTTCATTCAGAAAATCGCTATCAAGACCGACAAATTTACCTCAATCAAAAAGGCGGCGTGTGAGCAGTTAATCCTCACGGTCAATGAAATGATTGAGAATTACGGTATCGAGGAGGAATAATCTATGGAATGGCTTGAAACCAATCAACTCAAAATCGTACCCCCGAAAAAGCCGAAAAAAATCACAGGTACTCGTTTTGCCGCCATTATGGGTAAAAACACTTGGAATACCCCGTTTAAGACTTGGTGCGAAATAACCCGTACCTATGAAGAGCCTTTCGAGGATACCATCTACACCATCGCAGGTAAGGTCATTGAGCCGAAACAGGCTGAGTATATGCGCCGTGCATACTTTATGACCGGCTTGAAAACCCCGACAGATATTTTCGGAGAGAACTACTTTAAGAAAACCTTTGGGGACTTCTTCAAGGACGAGCCTATCTTCGGTGGAATGTGGGACTATTTGCTCTACGGTGAGGACGGCAAGCCGACAACCGTGCTTGAAATGAAAACGACAAAACGCTCCGAGGATTGGGAAAACGACATTCCCGAATATTACGCTTTACAGGCTGCGCTTTACGCATACCTTCTCGGCGTTGACTCAGTTATTATGGTCGCTTCTTTCCTTGAAGATAAGGACTATAAAGCCCCGGAAGCGTTCGTTCCCTCCACAAAAAACACGATCATCATCCCCTTTAAGGTGAGCGAACGATACCCCGACTTTGACAAACTTATCAAAAAAGCCGAAAAGTGGTGGAAGTCCTGCGTTATCGGTGGAATTTCACCTACCTTTGACGAAAAGAGAGATGCCGACATACTCAAAGTTCTTCGCACCAATACTCTTAATCCCGAAACGGATATTGAGAATGTAATGGAAGAAGCGGAAGCATTGCAGGAGGAAATTGACAAGGTATCCGCTTCGGTTGCGGATAAAGAAAAAAGGCTCAAAACTCTCAAAGACATAATCAAGGAACACGCTATGCACTCTTTCCGTGACGGAGATAAGAGCGTTGCCTTGAAAAGCAAACGGTATGTTTGGGCAGTTTCCCGCTCTGAGAGAAAGGACATTGACAAGGATGCTCTGAAAGCGGACGGTCTGCTCGACAAATACAACACCAAAGCGGTAGTAACATATCGTCTCACCAATAAACCTATCGAGGAGGAATAAGAATGTACATTAACCCTTTTACGGCGGGTGTTCTCGCAACCCTGCTTGCCGAGACTGTAATATTTATCGGCATCGTGATTTATTTCGCAACCAAAAAGAATAACGGAGGTAAAAAGTGATGGGAAAAATTGCACTGAGTGAGGGATTTACGCTTATCCCGGAGGGAACTCATATCTTCAAGATCGTAGAGGTCAACTACAAAGAAGCATACGGGAAACTCGAAATCAAAATGAAAACGGCAAAGGGACAAGTTCATACCGAACGCTTCTCCCTTATCAAGCAGGACGGCTCTTCCAACGAGGGTGCATTGAACGCCTTTTCGTATTTCGCAAGAACGGCTCTGAATGATTATACCGCACAGGATATTGACCCCGAAGAACTTGTAGGATATTTCATTGAGTGTGATGTCGAACACGACATTCAGCCCTCAAACAAAAATCCGAATAAGACGGTTACATTCGCCCGCCTTGCCGACAAACGCCCCGCAGAGGGATACGATGAGGAGGAAGTTATCACGCCCCCCGCTACTGCGAAGAAAGCAGCATCGACCCCTCCCGCAAAGAAAACAGAAGTAAAGTCTGAGGAAATCGACCTTGATGCATTGCTCGGATAAGTAATCGGTAAGCGAGTGGCGGTCACTGTGCCGCCCTCGCTTTACCCACTATGGAGGTGAATAGATTGGATTCTGCAAAAGACGATAAGGGCAAACTCAAACTCTCGCTTGTTCCCGGACAAATTCTCCGTGACATTGCGGTTGTACGAGAATACGGGTGTAAAAAATATCACGATCCCGAAAATTGGAGAAAGGTAGAACTCCAACGCTATATAGATGCTTTCTACCGTCATTGGGTATCATTCGTAGAAGATAACAACTCAATAGACGAAGAAAGCGGCATACCGCACTATAAACATTGCGCTTGCAATATGGCTTTCATTTGTGAACTTATCAAGAAAGGAGAACAAAAAATGAGAACTTACGAAGAACGAATCAAACTTTTTTCATCGTTTCTGAAACCCCACTTAAAAGAGAGAGATTTCGATACGCTATATCAATGGTGCATTGAAAACGAATTTTTCTCGCAAGCCGCTTCGACAAAGTATCACGGCAATTACCCCGGAGGTCTGTTCGACCATTCCTACAATGTCGCTGAAACTCTCGTAAGACTGACAAAAGACAACGATTGTGTACAGTGGGAACGCCCCGAAAGCCCGTATATCATAGGAATGTTCCACGATATTTGCAAAACCGATAACTACCTTAACGGTATAGACGGTTACGAATATAATACGGACACTCTGCTCAAAGGACACGGAGACAAATCGGTTATGATACTCGCCGCCTTACTCCCGCTCACGGAAGAAGAAGTAATGTGTATCCGTTACCATATGGGAGCCTTTACCGATAGCGGCGAATGGAACTATTACACACGGGCTATTCACAAATACCCGAATGTTCTTTGGTCTCACCACGCCGATATGATTGCGGCGCACATTATTGAAAGGTAGACCGTTAAGGAGGAAGTGACTATGCGATATGATACCATACCCACGGAATTAACCGCTCTTCCCCAATGGGTCTGCGCTTGGGAAAATTCAAAAATACCAATGCAAGCAAAAATAAAAAAAGGTGCTTCTTCTGTGCTTCCCGATACTTGGTCTACATACGAAGAAGCCAAAGCCGCAGTTGAAAAAGGCACTTATGACTACCTCGGATTTGTATTTAACAACAACGGAATAGTCGGCATTGACATTGATTGCGGTTATGACGAGGACGGCTTTCTCTCGGAGGTCAGTATAGACATTATGAGGGCTTGCCGATCTTACACAGAACAATCTCGAAGCGGGAGAGGTATTCATATTTACCTCAAAGGGGAACTCCCGTTCAAGGGGAAAAACAATCGTGCGGGCGTGGAAATCTATCGCAGTAGCCGCTACTTCCTTGTTACGGGGGAAAAATTGATTTACAACACAATTATAGAAAATCAAGAAGCGATTGATTATGTTGTGAGCAAATATTTTCCCGATTCCGAAAAAGAAAGTACAAACACCAACTCGACTAATCGCATCTATTCTCCGTGCTACTCTAAGCCGGAGGGCGGTAAAATTTCCATTCAGCCCACATATCCCCCTATACCACAGGGTATGCGAAATATAAGTTTGACCTCGCTTGCGGGGCAGTTGCACAATCAAGGTTACAAAAAGCAGGAGATATACAAGGAACTGCTAAAAGCCAATCAAGCAGCCTGTAAGCCGCCGCTGCCGGTCGGAGAAATCCAAACCATAGTGAACTCGGTCACAAAGTATAGGAGGTAATCAAATGAAAGCATATCTCGTAAGAGAAAAGGATGAGTTTTGTGCGACTGTTGTCTTTGCCGAAACAAGAGGAAAGGCAAAATCTATGGCGTTATCCACAGAATGTTGCGAAGATGCCGATTTTTGCAATATTGAAGTTTACAGACAACCCCAATTAGATAAATACTATGTTTTCGGAAAAACCGAAATGAGATGGGACAACCCGCAAGACCGAATTGCGCTTGTAAAGGAAGCCGGATTCTATTGTAATGACGATTGCCGTTGCTCGGAAGAGTGTAACCGTTGTCCGGCGAAAGAATGGTGCGATGAATGTCTTGACTCTGAAAGTGAGGAAATATAATGGCACGGTACTTTAAGATTACGGAAATTGATTCCGATACATTCACCAACGCAACAGGAGATATTCTCGACTGTTCCCAATTAGTTTCGCCCGCCGATGGATATGTATATGTTGCGGTAGACGAAAGCGAAGAGGACGAATTGAATATTCCCTTATACTGCTTTGAGGAGGAAACCGCCGATGAGTGAAAACAGGTGTGTTTGCTGCGGGACGATCATTCCCGAAGGTGGTATGGTCTGCTCAATTTGCTCCAAAGCCGAGGACAATCCCGTTACCACAACTTTTATATACGAACAGTTAGCACAGTGTTTCGATGATCCGTGTAATATGTCCCCGTTCGAGGAAGAACTGCACGATTCAGAGGAAAAGGTTGAATGGTGCGAGAAGTTTTGCGGAAAGGTTGCACCCGCTGACTGTTGGGAGCGATATTTCAAATTAAAATTTGCCGAAAGGGGTAAAGAATAGTATGGAGAAAAAAGCATTCCTAATCGCCAATATCGAGGAGTATGGAAAACTCATTTCGTTTTGTATCAACAATGATATTTGCGTTTTTCGGACATATTGGGACGAGCGTGAAAAAGGAGACAGGTGTTATAACATTGATTGGAAAGAAAAGAGGTGCTACTATTCCTCCCGGCGTTATTACGAAAACAACGGTTATGAAATAGTAAGCCCAACTTTTCAACTCAACGAGTACGGCAAATATAAAGCAATCACACAAAGCAATCCGGAATGAGAATTGAGGAATAGTGAGTATGTTTATACACTACAACAATGGCGAAAGCGAAAAACTCATAAAGAATGTTCTCTGTGTCGATATTATTGACGGTGAACACCCTGCGTATGTTACTTTGTCAGACGGCACGGAACTACACATACGGCTTGACCGCATTGAGTCCATATGCGATAGCGAAATTCTAAAAAAGGAGTGATGATATGAGCAATGAAGTCGGATATGAGGACAAAGAGTTATTTCAGTTGAGCAACGGACGGTATATTATGTCCGAAGAACTCTCCGATAAGATGTTTTACATAAAGCGCATTCAGCCGGAGTCTTATCAACCCGATAACACGGGTTACTCTTGGGACGAAAGCGGTATGGCAGAACTCTTCTCGGAATGCTACAAAAACGATACCCGTTACTGCCCGGAAGCGAAGTCGTGGTACACCTATGATAGTGGTGTATGGAAAAAAGATGTCGGCTCTCTGCTCGTGGCTGAGAAGATTAAAGAGTTCAGCCGCCTTATGGTGCTTTACTGCGGAGAAATTACGGACGAGGACAAGCGGAAGTCTTACTTTGCTTTTATCAATAAAATGGGAGACCGCCGTTTCCGTGATAGGCTTATGAAAGATGCCGCAAGCGTGTACCCGATAAAGGCAGCGGAGTTTGATGCAAACCCCAACCTTATCAACTGTCTTAACGGCACATACGACCTCGAAAATATGTGCTTCCGTGAACACGATTGGAGAGACTTCCTCACAATGCAAACCAACTTTGAGTACACAATGCAGGAAGATGTACGGTGTGACCGTTGGGAGAACTTTATAGAAGAGGTTACGAGCAACGACAAAGAGAAAGCCGACTACCTACAAAGGGCATTGGGATACTCAATGCTCGGCACGTCCAAAGAGGAATGTATGTTCATTCTCCACGGCAAGACAACCCGCAACGGCAAGTCAACGCTGCTCGGCACAATACATCATTTGCTTGGTGATTATGCTACCGTCAGTCCTGTTTCGATTATCTGCAAAAGCGACCGTGCAAAAAATGCCGAAGCCGCTTCCCCGACAATAGCCGGGTTGAAAGGCAAACGCTTTGTTACAATGGCAGAGAGTAATCAGTACGGAAGGTTAGACGAGGAGACTATAAAGCAGTTGACGGGCGGCGAGGAAATCTCTGCTCGTAATCTGTACGAAGCACAAATGACCTATCTTCCACAATTCACAATGTGGCTTTCCTGTAATGACCTCCCGTCCGTGCAGGATAAATCCCTGTTTGCTTCTGATCGTGTCAGAGTGATTGAGTTCAATAGACATTTTTCGGAGGAAGAAAGGGACGAGAGTCTAAAAGAGACTTTCCGTACACCCGAAGCAATGATGGGTATTTTCACTTGGTTGCTTATCGGATACTTTCGCTATAAGCGTTTCGGATTGAAAATGTGCGAGAGTATGAAAAAGGTAATCAAGCAGTATGAGAAAGATAACGACCTTGTTTTGCAGTTTCTTGAAGAGAAATGCACAAAGGTTGAGGACGGCGGCACAAAGGCAAAAGCCCTGTACGATGCTTATAAGATATGGTGCAGGAGTAACGGGTACTTTGTAATGAGTGCGAAAAAGTTTAATGCGAACTTAGAAACGCATCCCGAATGGCATAATGGTAAAAGATTATCGCACGGATATGCTGTTTTTGACGGTGTATCTCTTAAAATGGGTAGTTGAGGTAGTCCATTTTAGGTTTTTGCTATAAAGTCCTCTATATATGCGTGTATATAAGAGGGTTTATGTAAAATAGCGAAAATAAACTACCTTAACTACCCGACAGACGAAAGGAGTATTTTTATGGATAACAAGAAAATGACGGAAGTCGGTAAGCAAATCACAAAGAGAAAACGCCCCGACTTGTCGGAATCGCAGACCGTTCATACTGAGCCGGGAGACAATCGGAAATACATTCTGCATTCGCTTCGCTTGGCTGAGTTGCCGAAATTGAACTTGACGAGTGTTGAAGAAGTGACACAAAGGATAAAGGACTACTTCACAATATGCGCTGAGGACGATATGAAGCCGAGTGTTGCAGGATTGGCTCTTGCTATGGATATTGATAGAAGGTATCTGTGGGAAATCAGAGAGGGGCGAAAAGGTAAAAATCCTGCGGTGGCTGACACGCTAAAAAAAGCGATGAAAATTCTCGATCTTCAAATGGTCGATTATATGCAGAACGGGAAAATCAACCCCGTGTCCGGTATCTTCCTTATGAAAAACAATTTCGGCTATGCCGATAAACAGGAAGTTGTATTGACTCCTAACAATCCGCTTGGGGACACAAAGGACACAAAGGAACTTGAAGAGCGATACATTGATAGTGTTGTTGACGATTGAAAAAAAATCGCACAAAGGCGCACAAAGGGCTTTCAGATAGTGCGGTATGGCAGATTGCCCCGCCGCCCCTGCTGAAAACCCCGACTAAAATATGAACAACGAAACCCCATCCGGGCGGCGGTGCTGCCTGTGGTGGGGTTTGTTCCTTTCTTCGGGGCGTGTCCCCTGCGGCTCTCTGTGGCTTTCTGTGCGGCGTTTGCGGTGTGGGTAGTATGTCTATACCCGTAAGCGGTAAAACGCCGCAAAAAGGCAAATAAACGGCTTCACGGCGATAGAGCAAAAGAAAGCCCCGGCAGCGTTCCGGGGCTTGTGTTATCTCTGCCACCAACGGCGGCGGGCTTGCTTGTTCTGATCCGTCCACCACCCAACACGGGCGGCAAGTTCTGAGTCTGTTATATACGTGATTTTGACGAGTTCGGGCGTTAATAATTGCGGGGTTAAATAGTACCCATAGCCCACGAACGGGAGACGAACGGCGGCGGGGCTTCCTATGATCTGCCGGGACTCTATCGGGTCACGGCAGCGCAGACCGACACGGGCGGCGCAGTTTGCCGCAAATTCAGCGGATAGGGTTTTGCGGTTGGGGCATTGTGTCCCGCCTATCAAGTGAACATTTGCCGCCCGTCCTATCATTGCAATTTGCCCGAGGGTGCGGGCGGTTGTCCGATTGGATAAAACGAGATCGCCCAATTCGTCAATGAATATATATAAATGGCTTTCGGTGGACTGTTTCAGACCTTGCGCCGCTGCCCGTTGCGCCCTGTTTCGTGTCTCCTGTAAAACGCTTTCGAGGGCTTGCGCCGCTTCTGCGGCGTTGTCGATATATTGCACGGTGTGGGGCAAATCTTTATATATTCGTTGTTCGGTGTATTTGGTATCTATGAAAACAAATTGCACTTGCAAAGGGGCTTTATACAAGGCGGTATAAATTACGCCGTTCATCAATACGCTTTTGCCGCTTCCCGTTGTTCCTGCTATAAGCGTGTGCGGTTGTTGCAATATGTCAAGGTAGAGCCGGGGCGCAGTTCCTCCGGGCGTGTTCCATTCTTTGGGCATTGTTGCACCTCCTAAAAGTTGAGCCGCCACGGTGGGCGGCTCTGCGTTAATGTGTCAATATGTAATCGGCTAAACGGTCGGCGGCGGTTATCATTTCCGGGGCTTTGAGCCTGTCAGCGATTTTTTGTAAAAATTCGGGCGTGAGGTATGCAAGGGCTTTGGCACGGGTTGCAAATGTTTCAAGGGTTACGGCGTACCCCGTGCGCTCTTCGGTGATGTACCACCTTGTCGGGCGTTTGTCGATTCTGATTTCAATAATTGAGCCGTCCGGGGCTTCGAGCGTTTCGCCCCATCCGCTGACCTTCCGAAAACATTGCTTTTTGATTGGTCGGTTGAATTGGTCACGGGTTGCAATAATCACGGTGTAAAATCGGTTTTATACATTGGTTTTCCTCCTTATTGTTCAGCCTGTTCGAGTTCGTCAAACAGTTCGGCTAATTCCTCATTATCTTCGATTGTGTCTATATAGTTTCTGTTTTCGCTCATTGCTTCTACTGCGTAATTGTCGAGATGCCCCGAATAGTCTTTATAATCAGCAGAAACAAGATTCCCGTAACCGTTATAGGTGAAGTATTCCCGATTCGGGTTAAATTGTCCGTATTCCCTGTTGTCGCTTCCGTCTGTGGTGTATGTTTCGGCATCGTAACCATAAAACGCCCGGCGTAAAATTTCGCTCGGCTCTGTTCCTGTATACAGTTCATCTAATTCGTCCATAGAATAATAACGATCATCGTTCAAATAACCGTTGTACCCGTCAAGTTCTTCGATGCAGTCATTGAAAACATTTTCATTTTCTTTGAAAAATTCAATAATTGCGGCGGTGATTTCTTCGGCGGTGCGGGTTGCTTTTTCCTCTTCGGGTGCTTCCCATTCTTCGGGGACGGTGTGAACAGGCTGTCCCGGCTTCGGCTCTTCGTTGGTCTCGGTGCATCCTACAATTTCATAGTTGCCGAGGGTCTGAAAATATGCGGTTGCCTGTTCTGCGCTTTTAGCGTTTACGAGGTTAGTGGAATATATACCGCTTTCGGGGTTGCTTGTGAATGTGATTCTAAATGTTTTCATTATTGTGTATCCTCCTTGCATTTGCGCCGGGGTTGTGCTATAATAGAGGAGCAGCCGCCCGGCGTGGGTGTGTTGTGTGGGCGTTCCGCTTCTGCTTTGGTCGGCTATGCGGTGCGCCCTTTTCTATTACGCTCTTATTATATCACGGTTGTATTTACTTGTCAAGAGTTTTTGCAAAACTTTTTCAAGATTTTTTGTAACTCTGCCCCGTTTCGCTTGCTCTGATCGTGCCGGGTGCGGTCTGTACCCGTGGGGGATTGCGGCGGGCGCAGCGGGCGGGGGTGAGTGCCTTAACCACACTCGAAGAATAAAAAGAGCATTTTTACATAAACCCCTTGACATTTGCGTTTACCTATGCTATACTAAATGCAACAAGCAAGGAGGTACACAATATGCAAACATTCAAAAACGCCATAGGGTATGTTCGAGTATCGACCGAACAACAGGCAAAAGACTATAAGTTTGGTATTGATGTTCAAAAACAGGCTATTCTTCTCTACGCTAATACCAATGGCTATAACATTGTTGATTGGAAGATAGACGAAATCAGCGGAGCGAAAGATGATCGACCGGCACTGAATGAAATCCTGTATGGCGATAATGTCACCAATCCTCCCTTTGAAGCGGTCATTGTATTTAAGAATGACCGTCTCGCTCGTGATACAAAACTGTATTTCTATTATCTCTACACGCTTGAAAAGAAGAACATTAGACTTCTCAGTACGAAAGAGGAGTTTGCGGAAGGTAGCGAGTTTGCTAATATTTATCGTGCGCTTCTTCAATTCGTTGCAGAGCAGGAACGGAAGAACATTGCTATACGAACGAGCAAAGGCAGAAGTATCAAGGCTCAGTGTGGGGGCTATTCGGGAGGGCGTTGTCCTTATGGGTATAAGGTCGAGAACGGCAGACTGATTATCAATGACGAAGAACGCCCCATGGTCGAATATGTATTTAAGAGAATTGACGAGCATACGCCTATGCTTACGATTGCTGACGAGTTGAACGATCTCGGCTATCGTACCCGCAAAGGGACGAAATTTCAGAATACAAGCGTTCGCAGTATAGTTAATAATCGCCCGTTGTATGAGGGTATGTACAAATACGGCAAGGAAATGAATTGGGTCAAGGGAGTCCACGAGCCGATTTTGAAGGTACAATCCTAATGTTGAAAAGGAATGGTGTACCTTCTTATGCAGAAGTAGAAAGTCAAATTTATAAACAAACCTTTGAAACACGAGAAAATAAAATAAGGCAAGGACTTAAAACCCACGCAAAACATATTCCGTATCAAAATGGTGCGCCCGAATATGTTAGAATGTATCGGTTTTCCGAATTTGATACGGTTATATCGTTAATATCGCAACCGTTTAACAGTTATGAGCAAGCGAAGCATTTTTCTGATTGTTTCAACGATTCTTTTCTGTACGATTCATATTGTGAAGAAAAGGACGGCTTGTTTTATGTGTATTCGGGTTGGCTGATTAAACGGAATTTTATGTCGTGCTCAGTTCATAGCAAGGGAATGTACTTCGAGTTTGCTAATTGGTCGTAAGGAGTGAAGTTACAATGGCAAAGAAAAAAGAGGAAAATCCAATGTTCACGAAAAAAGGTGCGTGGCTTTGGATATTGTGCGCCCCCGCTGCATTAGTCGCTTCGGCACACTTCGAGTCTAAGAAATCAATCGAGAAGAAGAAAAAGAAACGGCATAAAAAGGCTGTTGAGCATTGGGATGCTTGGTGGTCTTAAATAATTCGGCACATACGACAGGGTGTGTGTAACAGTCAACAGGGACTATCTCAGTAGAGGTAGTCCCTTTCTTTTTGGAGGTAGCAATGAATAAATCACTGATTACAAAAATTTTCTCAAAAATAAAAAAGACCCCTACGGACATTACCGCCTACGAGGATTTGTTCTCGCTTTGTCGGAATATTGAGCAAGAGGATTTTGCACTTGCACATTCAACCAACGAGGAATTGAGAAAGAAGATCTCGGCGGCAATAAAGCGCAGAAAAAATGTTGAGGGTTTCTTTGAACTCTACAAAAAGACACTGCTCTTTGATGCCCCACACTTTTTTGACTCTTATCTCCTCTATCTCGAAATAAATCGTAAGCCGGAGGAACGGTTTTATCAGCCACGGCGTAGAGTTCTCAAACGGGTAGTCGATGCTTTGCAGAAACTTACCAATGACGAGTTGGACGAATTATTTATATCTATGCCCCCTCGTGTCGGCAAGACAACCATTTTGATGTTCTTCGTTACTTGGCTTATCGGCAGAAAGAGCGAAGCATCTAACCTGTATTCGGCGTATTCCGATACTATTACCAAAGCATTTTACAACGGTGTTTTGGAAATTATAAACGACCCTGTAACCTATCTATGGCACGATGTTTTTCCGAATGCGAAAGTCGTTCAGACTAATTCGCAGGACGAGACAATCAATATTGACCGAAGAAAACGGTATCCCTCGCTGACTTGCCGTTCCCTTTACGGAACATTGAACGGTGCGTGTGACTGTAACGGGTTTGAAATTTCCGATGACCTTATCGGCGGTATCGAGGAAGCACTTAATAAAGACCGCCTTATTTCTGCGTGGAGCAAGGTAGATAATAACCTGTTGCCCCGTGCGAAAGAAAAAGCAAAAATTCTTTGGTGCGGTACACGGTGGTCTATGATCGACCCTGCCGGTCTGCGAATGGAACTTTTAGAAAATGACGAACGGTTTAAGAATCGCCGTTATGAGATAATCAACCTCTCGGCTCTTGACGAAAACGATGAGAGTCAGTTCGACTATGATTATTCCGTAGGTTTCTCCACCGAGTATTATCGTATGCGCCGTGCTTCTTTCGAGAGAAACAACGATATGGCATCGTGGAACGCTCAGTATATGGGTGAGCCGATAGAGCGTGACGGGGCATTGTTTTCGCCCGGAGAGTTTCGATACTATAACGGAGTTCTCCCGGACGGAGAGCCGGACAGAATATTTATGGCGGTTGACCCCGCTTTCGGCGGCGGCGATTTCGTGGCTTCTCCCGTGTGCTTCCAATATGGGGACGATATTTATGTACACGATGTTGTCTATGATAGTGGAGATAAAAAGGCAACGCAGCCGCTTCTTGCACAGGCGGTAATCAAACACAATGTTGCGGCGATGCAGATTGAAGCGAATAAATCTACCGAAGCATATAAGGAGGGTGTACAGGAAGAACTTAAAAAACAGGGTCGTAGGATTAACCTCACGACAAAAGCCGCTCCCTCCGATAAAGCGAAGTATCAGCGCATTTTTGATAAAGCCCCGGATATTCGGGAAATGATGATTTTCCGAGAGTCCGGCAAGCGCAGTAAGGCATATAGTTTATTTATGCAGAATGTTTTTTCTTATAAAATGTTCGCAAAAAATAAAAATGACGATGCCCCGGACAGTCTTGCTATGGCTATCGCTATGGTGCGTAATACTTCGGGACGGGCAGAAGTTTTCAAAAGGACTTTTTGAATTTTTTCGCTCTCCAATGGTATATATACGCAAAACCTATTGACAACCATTAGAGAATAGTGTATAATAAGATATGAATAAGTGGAACTATAAGGAGGTGCTGAAATGGATAAGCGGACTTTGTACGGTAGAGAAGTTATCTACACTGACTTCGAGGAAATCAACTCGGAAAATGTGCTACAAGTTCTCGAACGGGCTATGACAATTCATACTCGTAACCGTGCGGATATTCAGTATCTCTATGATTATTACAAAGGCAAGCAGCCCATTATTGACCGCACCAAAGAATTTCGTCAAGAGATTTGCAATCGGATTGTGGAAAATAGAGCGAATGAAATCGTATCTTTCAAGGTTGGCTATCTTATGGGTGAGCCTGTACAGTATGTCAGCCGTGCAAGTGATGATAATAACTCTACCGAAGCAATCAACCTCCTTAACGACTTTGTTTTTGCAGAAGATAAGGCGGCAAAAGATAAGGAACTTGCCGATTGGTTTACCATTTGCGGCACGTCTTTCCGTATGATTCTTCCCGACCCCAAAGGTGAAGAGGACGAATCGCCTTTTGAGATTTATACGCTCGATCCTCGTAACGCCTTTGTGGTGTATTATAGCGGTCTCGGCAATAAGCCGATGATGGGCGTAAAGTATGTAACTCGTGAGGACGGCTCAGTGATTTTTTCGATTTACACCGATAAGTATTACTTTGAGGTGCTTCAACCCGGAACGCTGAATCAGACCAATTATTCTCCGAAGTCCATTGCGAAAGAAGAGGGACATATCTTTGGCGATATTCCCATAATCGAATATCCTGCTAACTCTGCTCGTCTCGGCGCATTTGAGATTGTGCTACCGTTGCTCGATGCACTCAATAATGTATCATCTAACCGGCTTGACGGCATTGAGCAGTTTATTCAGTCGCTTCTGATCTTAAAGGGTGTAGACATTGAGTCTGACGAGTATAAGGCTCTGAAAGAGAACGGCGGGTTAAAAGTTCCCCCGGAGGGAGATGCTTATTATCTCACACAGGAACTCAATCAGACTCAGACCCAAACACTCGTGGATTATATGTATCAAACTATTCTCGTTATCTGCGGTATGCCTAACAGAAACGGCGGCAGTTCGACAAGTGATACAGGCTCTGCGGTCATTATGCGTGACGGTTGGTCTGATGCAGAAGCAAGAGCCAAAGACACTGAGTTAATGTTCAAGATGTCTGAAAAGAAGTTTCTTCGCTTGGCTATCCGAATTGCGAATACCCTGCGGGATATGGACTTGAAACTCTCTTCGATTGAAATTCGTTTCACTCGCCGTAACTACGAGAACATTCAAGCCAAAGCACAGGTGCTTACCACTCTCCTTGCAAACGATAAAATTCATCCCCGTTTGGCGTTTGAACATTGCGGTTTGTTCGTTGACCCCGACCTCGCCTATACTCAAAGTAAGGAGTATGCGGACGAGCGCAAGGAGGAAGCGCAGAAAGAACTCGAAATGTTTGCTCAGACCCAAACGCAGCAGTCGAAAGAGAACGCCGAAGAGGACGATGAACATAATGCCCCTACCTCGGAGGGTGAAGAGGAATGACATACGAGTACACAGACAAGACAATTACCTATATCGACAAGCAACTGATCGAGCGGTATTCACGACTTAAAAGTTTGGTGTCGTTCGATGAGTTGAATGTCTTGAATGAGGTAAATTCGCTTTATCGTGAACTCTATGCAATAATTAAAAAGTCGTTCCTTATTTTGGCTAATCAAGTGTATGTTGATAGTCTGCGAGGAAAATCAGACCGTAGCCTTGACGAAGAATGGGTAGATGAACTTCTGAACGGTTATGATCCCGTGAGCAAATATGTATTTGCGCACGAGATAGACAGAAAGTGCGCAAGGCTGATTGAATCGGTTATCGCAAGCAATACGAAGGCGCAGGAAATAGATGCGGCTCTCCGCTCTATGTCGTTTATGTGCCGAATATATGCTGACCGAATTACTGACGAAGCGGTAATGCAAGCATACAACGATGAGGGCGAACAGTATGTAAAGTGGATTGCGGAAAAGGATGCGAAAACCTGTTTCGTTTGTAAAAAGAGAGACGGTCACATTTACGAAATCCACTCTGTTCCTAATGACCCTCACCCAAACTGCCGATGTCGGAGAGAAAGGGTGTAAATGTGGAAGAAAAGATTTTGTTTACCCCGGAGGTAATTAACCTCATTATGCGGATTGTGCGAAAAGGTAATTCCGCAGAAATAAAAAAAGAGAATAATAAACTCGTTATCGTGGAAATCGAACGGCGAGTACGAAACAAGACCTCTATAATCGGGTAGAGGGAGACAGTCAACAGGGACTATGAGTATTACACTTGTAGTCCCTGTTTTTGTATATTAACCGAAAGGTTTTATATAGGTGAGTGAACACCTCAAACGCAAAGGGAGACAACCCTACAAACAGAAATATAGTGCTGAGTGAACAGCCTTGTTAAACGCAGGAGGTATTTTTATGGCAAAGATTGATACTACGAAAATTGAGGGTTATGCAGATATGACCCCGGAACAGAAAATCGCCGCCCTTGAAGCAGTGGAGTACGAAGATAACGCTTCTGAACTCGAACGCTACAAAAATGCGGCATCTAAGGCGAACAGTGAAGCCGCCGAGTGGAAGAGAAAACATAACGCTCTTTTGTCCGAAGAGGATAAAAAGAAGCAGGAAAACGAAGAGGAACTTACCACCCTCCGCAAAAGGGTTGAGGAAATGGAGAAAGAAAAACTCATTTCCGGGCATAAGGCTCGTTTCCTTGCTCTTGGCTATGATGAAACTCTTGCCGATGAAACCGCAAAGGCTATGGCAAATGGCGAGACTGATAAGGTTTTTGCCAATCAAAAGAAGTTCCTCGAAACCCACGACAAGGCTTACAAGGCTCAACTTATGGGGCAAACCTCGACTCCCCCTGCGGGTAGTTCTGCCGGAAGCGGTGCTGCCGATTATGTGAAAATGATCGAGGATGCGCAGAACAGAGGAGATTTTGCGGCAGTAGCATATTATACTCGTCTGTCTGAACAGGAAAAACAAAATAATAAGTAAAGGAGATTTTTACAATGGCTGATACTATGGCTACAAGTTTCGGAGTTCTGAACTACTCCGGGATGCTTTTCAACAAGGGTAATACCCGCACTCCGCTCTCCGCTATCATCGGTGGAAGAGCGAAAAACACCAACCACGTCGAATTTGTGGTCGGTCAGAATTACACCACGGGTGGCGGCTCTCAGCCCGCTATTAGCGAGACTGCTTCTCTCACCGCTCCCGATGCAAGTGTAGTAACTCGTTCGCAGGAAACGAATGTTACTCAGATTTTCCACGAGTCTGTTGGCGTTTCTTACGCTAAGCAGTCCAATATGGGTACTCTCTCCGGCGCAAATATTGCAAATCAGACCGCCAACCCGATTAACGAACTCGATTTTCAGGTAGCGGCTAAAATGCAGAAGATCGCCCGTGATATTGAGTACACCTTTATCAACGGTGTCTATAACAAGGCTACCACCGATGCAACTATCAACAAGACAAGAGGTCTTGTCTCTGCAATCAGCACCAATACGAAGGCGATGAGCAATAAACCGCTCGGTCTTTGGGATATTGCCGATATGGTGAAGAAGGTCTACGAGAGCAATGCTCCTACAACGGGTCTTTGCCTGTGGTGCGATGCCATTACACTGTTTCAGATTAACGCAGATGCGGTACAGAACGGACTTACTGTTATTCCCGCTGCTCGTGAGATTAACGGTATTGCTCTGTCGAGCGTGGTAACGCCCATCGGTGTTGTATACCTCTATCTCGGTGAGTGTCTGCCGGAAGGTACGGCTCTGCTTCTGAATCTCGATGTAATCGCTCCTGTAAATCAGCCGACTCCCGGCAAGGGCAACTTCTTCCTTGAAGAACTTTCTAAGGTCGGTGCGGGTACGAAATATCAGATTTTCGGACAACTCGGACTTGACTACGGACCGGAGTGGTATCACGGCACGTTTACGGGAATCGCTAAGACCTTCACTAAGCCCGAATATAGCCGTAGCGTTTATGTTGCGGGCGGCACGATTAACACTACTTCCACCACTACGGGTGGTTAATGAACGAAAGAGAGGTGAGCAGTAATGACAGAGGAAGTAATGAAAGCAAGACTTTCAACTTTGACGGGTGAGACCGATGATAACATTCTGCTCACCTTTCTTGACATTGCAGCGGAAAAAGTTTTGGCGAAGTGCTACCCATATCATCACGATAAGCGGAGCGTTCCCGCCCGTTATCACAGTACACAGTTGGAAATTGCCGTGTATCTGCTGAACAAGCGTGGAGCGGAGGGAGAAACGGCGCACAGTGAGAATGGTATTAACCGTTCCTACGAAAGCGCAAGCGTTCCCGATTCAATGTTAAAAGGGATTGTGCCGTTTGCTTCTATCTTTCCGTGGGACGAAAGTTAGGTGAGGGTATGAGGTGTATGGAGCGAAACAAGACTCCTTTCTATTACTGCCTTTATAAAGGCAAGGAGAGTGTCATTGACGAGAACGGAGACGAAACGGGAGAAACACAGGTTTTGTATTCCGATCCGCTTTTGCTTATGGCAAACATCTCTCCTGCAACGGGTAATACCTCGGTTGAGCAATTCGGCAATTCGTTACAGTATGACAAGGTTATCGTTGTTGACGATGTGTCCTGTCCGATAGACGAATATACGGCTCTTTTCATAGATAAATCCCCTGCCTTTGATAGTGACGGCGTTCCTCTTTTTGACTACATCGTAAAAAAGGTTGCCCGTTCACTCAATAGCGTTTCAATCGCTATTAGCAAGGTGGAGGTGTCTTAATGGAGATCAAGGTAACAGGGTTAGACAGTTTGATAAACAAATTGAAAGCCTATCAAAAATCTCTTGAAGAGAAGCAGCACCGTCTGTTGGAAGAACTCGTTAAAGTGGGCATAGATGTCGCAAGTGCGAAGTTTCAAACGGCGCAATATGACGGCGATAACGATGTAATTGTAAACCGACAACCCGAATGGGTGGGAGACAACAAACTTTTTCTTACGGCAACAGGTAACGCTATAACTTTCATTGAGTTCGGCACGGGAATACATTACGCAGAGCAGCACCCGAAAGCCGCTGCCCTCGGTGCTATTCGAGGGGCATACGGTCAAGGAAAAGGCTCTCGTGATAGTTGGGGGTACTATGGTACACCCGGCACGAACGGACAGGTAGTTAAGGAAACCGAAAAAGGAACGGTAGTCCTTACACACGGTAATCCTCCCGCTCGTGCAATGTACGACTCTGCGAAAGAAATGCGCAATCAAGTCGTGAATATCGCAAAGGAGGTGTTCGGAAAATGATTGATATTGAAAATGCGGTTTTTACAAAAGTCAAGACGGCGTTGACAAAGCAATTTCCGAATATCACGGTTGAGAGTGTCACGACATATAGTCCCTCGAAATTTCCCTTTGTATGTATCGAAGAAGCGGATAACTATTCGTACCTTCCCACAAGGGATACGAGTAGTAACGAAAACCACGCAACAGTTGTGTTCGAGGTGAATGCTTACTCGAATAAGGCTACAAAAAAGAAAAGCGAGTGCAAGGCTATTGTTGCCGCAGTAGACGAAGTTATGATCGGGTTAGGGTTTACCCGAAATACAAAAACCCCAATCAATTTAGACGAAGCCACTAAATACCGCATATTTGCGAGGTACACGGCGGTTGTCTCAAAAACAAATACGATTTATAGGAGGTAAAAGAAATGGCTATTTCTACTTATAAGGTCTTTCTTATGAAGAAAGCAGCGAGTGGCGGTACATATACAAAACTCGTTGACATTAAAGATTTCCCCGATCTCGGCGGTGCGCCCGAAATGCTTGAAACGACTACGCTCTCTGACGGAGCGCAGACCTACATTCCGGGTATTCAGTCGCAGGATGCGCTTGAATTTACCGCAAACTACACCAAAACAGATTTCGATACCCTTAAAGCCCTTGAAGATCAAGACCTCGACCTTGCGGTTTGGCTCGGCGGCACTGTCTCTAATGGCGTTGCTACCCCGACCGGCTCTGATGGCAAGTTTGAGTTCACGGGCAGACTTTCGGTATTCGTTGTCGGCGGCGGCGTAAATGAAGTCGTTGATATGACAATTTCTATCGCTCCGTCTACGGTTATTACCGTGGCATCGGGCGATTAAATCAGATAGGAGGGCTTTATTATGGCAAAGACCATTACCATTAAGTACGAAGGTACGGAGTACACATTGGAGTTCACGAGAAAGTCCATTGAGACTATGGAGCGACAGGGCTTCGTTGTTAGTGACATTGGGGATAAGCCAATGTCTACACTCCCCACTCTTTTTGCGGGTGCGTTTTTGGCTCATCACAGGTTTGTTAAGAAGGAGGTTATCGACTCTATCTTCGCAAAACTCACCAATAAGCAGGAGTTCATTCAGAAACTTGCTGAGATGTACAGTGAGCCGCTCGAAGCACTTATGGACGAGCCGGAAGAGTCAGAGGGAAACTTGACTTGGGGAGCAAGTTGGTAAGTGATTTGCCGCCCCTTACAGGGGGCGAGTCGGATAACGGCTCTGCCCCCTCTTCTTTGACTGAGCAATTCTACGATCACTTACCGTTTTACCTTTCCATAGGAATGACATTCGAGCAGTATTGGAATGGCGATTGCCTTTTGGCGAGGTATTACAGAAAGGCTCATCAAATGAAGCAACGAAGGCGAAATCAAGAATTGTGGTTGCAGGGTGCATACTTTTACGAAGCACTTTCAGATGTTGCCCCGATTCTTCACGCCTTCGCAAAAAAAGGTACTAAGGCTACTCCTTATGTTTCAGAGCCTTTCGCACTCACTGATAAGGAGGTGCGAGAGCGTAAAAAGCGTGAGGAACGGTTGCGGTACGATAAACAAAAAGCACGAATTGCGGCGTGGGCTGCAAAAACAAATATGCAGATAGCAGGACAGGAGGTGAAGCAGAATGGAAGATAATATTATTGACACTCTAAAAATAGAGATTGTCGGTGATTCCGGGAAAGCAGTTGACAGTATAGGAAAACTGATTTCTACCTTAGAAAAAATCAAAGGTGCGACAAGCGGAAGTAATAAGGGATTAAATGCGATACAGAAAAATCTCTCGAAAATTTCCGATGCAGTATCGAAGATAGACTCTAATAGCACTTCCAAACTGCGTGATCTCGCTGACGGCTTAAAGGGTTTGAATGAGGTTGGCAATATCAAAACGGGTAAAACGGCTGACCGTATTGTAGACCTCGGTGCGGCAGTTGATTTACTGAAAGATGTTGATTTTTCCAAATTGACCGAACTCGCAAATGGTTTACAGGCACTCGGAAACGCCGGGAATGTTAATGTCCCGCATTTCGATAATAATTCTTCTCCTGCCGATGCACCCGCTGCGCCTACTTCTTCAATGGACGGCGAAGTGGTTATTCCACCCTCCACCATAGAAGATACACGGTCTGCACTTAACAATCTTTCTGCCGATTTGAACAAAAACCGTTCATTATGGACGGACATTGCGAATGTCGGTCGAAGTGCATTTCAGCGAATAGATGCCGCTTTAACTCCCATAAAAGCAAAAGTTGCGGGAGTTGCCATTGCGGGGGTAATGCAGTTTAACATACTTAAAGCCAAACTTTCCGATGTCGCTTCTGCGGTGTCAGCGAAAGTAGGTAGAGCGTTTGACGGGTTAAAGCAAAAAATGCAACCTGTCGGAAATGCTGCTCGGTATGTTTGGAATACCATAACTCAGCCGATTCAAGGCGTTGTTTCTGCATTGGGTAGAGTCGGCGGTAAGTTCGGTGAGATACTGTCAAAAGCCAAATCTGCACTTGCCCCTATCGGTACTATTGCAAAATCTGCTTTTGGGAAACTTGGGTCTCTTGCGGGACAGGGAGCAAAAGCAGTTACAAAAAGTTTTTTGAAAATTGCAAGAAGCCCGATTAAAAAGTTGAAGGAGTCTCTTTCTAACGCAACCTCTAAGGTTGGAGAGTTCTTTACAATGTTCAAGAAACGAGCGTTTTACAGAGCAATTAACGCCGTTATCAGCGCAATTACCACGGGTTTCAAAGAGGGTACGGCGAATGTGTATCAATATAGCAAAGCAATCGGAGGTACACTTGCTTCTTCGCTCGATAGCATTTCGACAAACTTTTTGTATCTGAAAAACAGTATCGGTGCGGCTTGCGCTCCGCTTATCAATATGCTTGCTCCTGCGATTGAGTATGTGGTTGATAAGTGCGTTGCTTTGCTGAATATCCTCAATCAAGTATTTGCGAAAATATCCGGCGCAAGCACTTGGACGAAAGCCGTTAAATATCCTACCGAATATGCAGAAGCCGCTAATGGCGCAACTGCCGCTAATAAAGAACTCAAAAAATCAATCCTCGGCATTGATGAAATCAATCCCTTGCAGGATAACAGTAGCGGTAGCGGCGGTGGCGGTGCGGGAGGTATGGATTATTCTTCGATGTTCGAGGAACAAGAACTCGGAGATATTGCTAATCCCTTTACGGGTTTCTTTAAGCCGTTTGCCGATGCGTGGGCTAACGAAGGTCAAAATACTATCAATGCTATCAAAAGTGCTTTTGAAGGTGTTAAAGACTTTTGCTCTGCCGTTGGCGAAAGTTTCCGTGAGGTTTGGACTAACGGAACAGGGCAACAGACCTTAGAGACCATACTGCGCATATTTCAGAATATTTTGAAGTGCGTAGGAAATCTCGGAACGGGGCTTGCGACTGCGTGGAGAGCCAACGATAACGGTACAAAGATACTCCAAAACATTTGGAATATCTTTAACGACTTGCTTTCTTTCGTAGAGGGTATTTACGGGGCTACCGCAGATTGGTTGGCAACTCTTGATTTTACTCCTTTAATGACCGCATTTGCGGGTTGTACGGCGGCATTAGAGCCTTTGGTTGATCTTATCGGAGGTACGCTTCTTTGGCTTTATCAGACCGTTCTCCTGCCGATTGCGGGTTGGGCGATAGAAGAAGCCGCCCCTGCTTCAATAGATGCAATAACTGCGGCACTGACTGCGCTACAAGCGTTTTTCGAGCCTTTCCTTGCAGGAGTGCAGGAATTGTGGAACGCAATACAACCCGTGGTCGAATGGGTCGAGAGCGTAGTTATCGTAATCATTGACGGGGTGAAATCCATATTTGAAAAACTCGCCGCAACCTTTCAAGAGAAAGGCGAGAAAATACAGAATATCGTATCCGGCATAGGAGATGTTATCTCCGCAGTATGGGTGGTTGTTGAGCCTATCTTCAATCTACTCAAAGACCTTGTGGGTAATGTGTTCTCATTCATCGGAGATATTATCAGTTCCGTTGTCGGCTTTGTTATCGACCTTTTCTCCGGGCTTATAGACTTCGTAGCAGGAGTTTTCACGGGAGATTGGGAGAGAGCGTGGAAAGGAATTAAGGATATTTTCGTTGGTATTTGGGATTTGATTAAGGGTGTTGCTCTTGCTATTTGGGATTTTCTTAAAGGCATTTGGAACTCCATAAAGGATAATGTCGAATCTATTTGGAACGGTATCAAGTCTTTCCTTTCTACGATTTGGAACGGTATCAAGAATGCAGCCGTGTCGATATGGAACGGCATAAAGACGGGTGTAATGAATGTTGTTAATGGTATCAAAAACGGTATCACGACCGCATTCAACGCCGTAAAGACATTCTTGACAAACTGTATGAACACTATCAAATCCGTTATAACGAGCGTGTGGAACGGCATTTGGGGCGCAATAAAGGGCGTTATCAACGGTATTCTTCGTGGCATTGAGTCAATGGTGAACGGAGTCATAAAGGGTCTTAACTTTATGATTAACGCACTGAACAAGTTGAGTTTCGATGTCCCCGATTGGGTGCCGGTCATTGGTGGCAAGAAGTTCGGATTTAATATCCGAAATATCTCGGAAGTATCTCTTCCTCGCTTGGCAGACGGCGGTATGGTGAATGCCGGAACTGCGTTTATTGCGGGTGAAGCGGGTGCAGAGGTCGTAGCGAATATCGGTAATCGCACGGGCGTTATGAACACCGATGAAATGCGGGAAAGTGTTACACAGGGTGTTGTAGATGCAAACGCAGAACAGAACGCTCTTCTTCGTGAGGAGATAAGTATTCTGCGCAAACTGCTTGATAAAGATACCAATGTTACGGCGTATGTCGGCACGGGAAGTCTTATCAGCGGATTGGAACGAAAAAACAGACGGGACGGAAAAACTATCGTCCCTGTCGGAGTGTAAAGGAGGGATATTTGAATGGCTACATACTCTGAATTAAATCCGATCAGATCGGTAAACGGCAAGGCTATCAAGTGTCCCTCCTCTTATCTTTGGAAGTTGGAAGATGTGTCTGCTTCGGATGCCGGACGAACAGAAGATACCGTTATGCACAAAAAGCGTGTCGGTCAACTTGTAGGTCTCGAACTCTCGTGGCAGAACATTTCCACAAGAGATGTCTCCGAACTTCTGCAAGCGTTCAACCCCGAATATATTACGGTTTGCTACCTCGATGCGATGCAGGGCAAATATGTTACCTCCGAGTTTTATGTGGGTAATCGTTCCGCCCCAATGTATAACGCAACGAAAGGGCTTTGGTCTAACCTCTCTTTCAATATCATAGAAAGGTCGGGTGTATAAAATGGCATACCCTATTTCCAAAGAAGCCCTCGATCTTTTCACAACGCCGTACAGACAGGTCGTTGACATAGGTTTTTACGGTCTCAGCGAAGATATGAGGTTGACCGAAAAGGATATTGTTCTCGGTGGTTTATCCGTAAACAGGTATTGCGTTTCCGGCAGTAAGATCGAGATAGGCTCAGTCGTAGCGGCAGAGATAGAACTTAAACTCAACAACACAGACGGGCGTTTCAATAATGTTCAGTTTGAGGGTGCTGAAATGTATGTGCGTGTCGGAACAAAAAAGTGGGATGCGCACCGTTGGGAAAATGCAGTTTATCACTATGTGCCGTTTGGTTATTTCACGGTGGACGAAGCACCTCGGAAACTTGAAGTTATCACCCTTGCGGCACTCGACCGTATGGTACTGTTCGATAAACCCGTGGATATGAGCCTGTTATCGTTCCCAATGACAACAAGCCATTTACTCAACCGCATTTGCGATATTTGCAATGTGACATTGGGCATAAATGCTTCAACGCTGCCGAATCACGACTATGTGATACAGACTGCTCCGACAACGGAAGATTTGACCTATCGGCAGTTGCTTTCGTGGATCGCAGAACTGACAGGTACTTGCGGGTTTATTGATTGGGACGGACATTTGATTTTGAAGTGGTATTCTTCTACCGATACCGTGATTGATTTGAAAAATCGCTTTAATTCGGATTTGGAAGAAAACGCAGTTGAAATCACAGGGGTACAGGTCATTGCAGACGAGGAAACTTATTTTGTGGGCGATGACGGGTATTCTTTCAACATTGAGGGCAACGAACTTGTGCAGCACGATTATCGTGCGGTAGCACAGGCTCTCTATGATGTTCTCGGCGGTTTTACCTATACACCTTTCTCGGCAACAGTAAAGCCAATGCCGCATTTGTACCCCCTCGATATGATTAAGTTCGTTGATAAGACGGGTGCGGAACATACGACCATAATTACGGATTATACTTTCTCCCTTAATACAAGTACGGCAATCGAGGGAAAGGGTGAAACCGTAACGAAAAGCGGCTACGCTTCTGCAAACCCGCTTACCAAAAGAGAGTCCGCAATTATCAAAAGCATTCAGAAAGGGCAAAACGAGACCCTAAACGATAGAGTGCAAACGGTGCTTGCCTTTAACGAACTCATTTGTAACGCTATGGGTTTGTTTGAAACGCCCGTTGCGCAAAATGACGGGTCTGTTATCTATTATCTTCACAACAAGCCTAACCTCGAAGAAAGCGAAACGATCTTTACAATGACGGCTTCGGGTATTGCGTGGACTACGACCGGTTGGAACAACGGAAACCCTGTTTGGTCTTATGGCGTAACCGCTGCCGGAGATGCGCTTTTCCGTATGCTTTCGGCAGAAGGTATCGAGGTAAGCAAGGTCGGAGAGGATTATAACATTGAGATAACCCCAAAGGCGTTCCGTATCTACTATCGTGATATGCTCGTTACGAATATAGAAGCGGACGAAATGAACATTCCGAAAGCATTTTTCACTAACTATGCTCAATGCGGTAGGGTGCGACTTATTCCCTACGGCACTACGGGAACGAATTTAGTATTTCTTGATTAAGGAGGTAAAGCCTAATGGCTCTTAGCGGCAGTTTCCATAATTATCCCACAAGTCAGTTCGGGCTTTACTGCGAATGGTCGGGTAGCCAAAGCAAAACGGGCAACTATACCGCCGTAACGCTCAAAGTGTATCTTCATATTTGGAGTATATATGTAGGTGCGAGAAGTGACGGTATCGCAAGTATCAACGGCTCTTCGGGTACATATTCGACTCCTGCGATAAGCGATGATGGCGGCAGTTGGCATTTCGTTCACCTCTTCGACCGAACGGTTAATGTCTCTCATAACTCCAACGGTACAAAAACGGGAGTCCCGCTTAGTGCGAGTTGGCGATTCAGCGGTACTTATTCGGGAGTTTCGATTGGTACGATTACCGCATCTACAACGGTTGACCTTGATACAATCGACCGATCTGCTCCTACTGTTTCCGTATCTGCTTCAATCGTTTCCACTTCGAGTATCACGGTAAAAGGTACTGCGAGTAAGAATTGTAACCGTTGGGATTACAGTCTTGACGGCGGCTCTTCGTGGACGAATTTTTCAACTTCTAACGGTACTTCCGCAAGCAAGACCCTTACGGGCTTGACGAGTAAGAATTATTCCTCCATTAAAGTCAGAGCGAGAAGGACAGACAATGAGGTTTGGGGTACTTCGGGCAGCGCAAGCGCAGATATTACCGCCCCGAATATATCTTTCTCTGCGAGTAATATTACCACAAACTCTGTATATATCAATGCGAAATCCTCAGTAACCGCCGACATTTGGCAATATAGTATCAACAACGGCTCGTCTTGGACTCAGTTCTCTACCACGGCAGGAACGAGCGCAGTAAGGACTATTACAGGACTTACTCCGAATACGACCTATAAAATCAAGGTCAAGGCGAGAAAACAGTCAAACGGGTTGTACGGTAAATCAGCCGTTTCGAGCGTAAAAACGCTCGGCGGTACGGTGCTAAATTCGGTAAGTACCTTAACCGTAGATGCATCTTCCCCCTCGTTCAATATAAATTGGACTGTTTACGATAAGAATTACACTCACTCGTTGGCTATAAAGAATGGCTCGGATACGATTCTCACCATTACAGAATTGACGGGAAGTGCAGGAACAAACAATAAAACCATATCCCTCACTTCGTCTCAGAGAACTACCATTCTGAACGCTATGTCAACAGTGCAATCGTTCAGCGCAACCTATGTATTAACCACTTACAGTGGCTCTACGCAGATTGGTAGTACCTCTTTCACAACGGGGACAATACAAACCACGGCAAGCGTTTCAAAGCCGACATTTACGAACTTCACTTATGCGGATATAAACACGACAACAAAGAATGTTACAGGAAATGCATCTTTGTTTGTTCAGTCAAAATCCTACTTGCAAGTGAATTGTACCGCTGCAACGGCGAAGAACGGTGCGAGTATTGCAAAATATCGTGTTACTATCGGTGAGAAAACCGTATATACCACGGCAACCACGATTTCTTTCGGTGCTATACCCGATGCGGGTAGTCTTTCTTTGGTTGTTACGGCTATTGACAGTAGAGGATATGAGACCTCTGTTACGAAAACAATCACCGTTATTGATTACGAAAACATAACAATAGACTCGTATCAAATACGCCGTGAAAACAATGTGGAAGATACAATTCAGTTAAAATTTTCCGGGTCGCTTTCGTCCGTAACGGTGAGTGGTACGGCGAAAAACTCATTCGTGAGCGCACAGTATCGTACTAAAAATGTCTCCTCCACCTCTTGGAGCAGTTATACGGCGATAAGCGGTGTGGAAAGTAGCACGTCGGGATTTTCGTTCGATAACGATGCTTGGATTACTCTGTCGAGTTCTAATGCGTACTATGTTCAGATCACTGTATCCGACAAACTCTCAACCAATACAGTAACCCTGTATATCAATAAGGGACAACCGCTTGTGTCGTTCCGGGCGAAAAAGGTCGGCATAAACACAAATGACCCTCAGTCTGCTCTTGATGTTAATGGAAACATTATGATGAATGGCTACAATGTGCAAGGTTATATTGGGGCAGTGGCTTCGGGGTCTGATCTTAACAATATGCTTGTTTCGGGAATTTATTATGTCCCGCTTGATAATACGATAGTCAATCGTCCTCAAACAAACGCCGTAGCCGTTCTCGAAGTCATAGAAGTAACATCCGCTTTTCTGTTACAGAGGTTTACTTGCGTAGACGGAAAGGTGTATTGCCGAGGAAAATACAATACAACTTGGCACGATTGGGCATAAAGGAGGAATAAATTATGGCTCAGATTACAAAAGAGATTACTGTCGATGTCGCAAAGAAAAACCTGTTTCAAGCGATTGTTGCAAAGCAGAACGACAATAATTCTCGTTTCCTTAAAGTAACGCTCTGCAATGAGGGCGTGAAGATCGAAGTGCCGTCTACCGCAACGGCGTTAATCAATGCGGAACGAGCAGATAACAGTTCTAAGGCGTTTGCGGGTACGGTCAACGCAGACGGGACGGTTACTGTCCCTCTTACGAATTGGATGCTCGGACTTGACGATGTAGTGAGGTGTAGCATTTCCGTTATCGGCTCGGACGAGCAGAAATTAACCTCTACTTCGTTCTCCCTCGATGTTGAAGCGGCAGAGTATGAAGGCTCGGATATTACGGAGGACGAGAATTACGATATTCTTATCACCCTTATTTCCGATGTTTCCGATGCGAAATTAGCCTGTGAAACGGCTACCACGGCAGCAAACTCTGCAACAGATTTGGCACAGAGAGCGACAAGTTCTGCAAATAGTGCAGCAACCTCCGCAACCTCTGCCGCCGAAAACGCAAATACTGCGGCTACCAATGCCGCTACGGGGGCAGAGACTTCGGCAAGTAATGCCGATACTGCTACGGCAAATGCCAATGCCGCCGCTACTGCCGCTAACACTGCGGCGGGAAATGCGAATGCGGCAGCGGCAGAAGCGAAAGAAATCTCTGATTTCTACGGCTCACCCCTCGTTGCCACTACTGCCGCCGCTATGACAAAAAAGAACAGGGTCTATGTTTATGCCGGAACTGAAACGGGATATACAAAAGGTCATTGGTACTATCATAACGGCACTAAGTGGGTAGACGGCGGTACATACAATAGTGCAACCGTAGACGGGTGCATTGTCACTGATACAGATAACAACAAGAGTTATCTTATGAAATTCAGACTCGTAAACGGGAAGCCCGTTATTGAGTATAACGAAAACGCAGCAACCTAAAAACAATACAAGGAGGATATTAAAATGTCAAATGTTTTGAACTTGCTTTCTGAATCCACCTACATAGAGAAGATGGATATGCAGAATGCACTACTGAAAGCCATTGCTACCAATGGCGGCGGGGGCGGTGATACCCCTGTTGAGGTCGAGTCTTGGGCAGTTGTTCAGCAACTTGTTCGGCTCGGTATCGCCGCAAAGGTATTCAGCATTGGTGACCAACTCGTATGCAACCACGCAACCTACGGAAAACTCACTTGGGATATTATCGGTATCGACCACGATACTCCTGTAAACAGTGAGTACACCCATAGTCTGACGATTCAGTTGCACGACTGTCTTGGGACTATTTTTCAGTTCGATGCCGCAGAGCCTACCAACCCCGATACAAACCGTCAGTCCTACGGATCGAATAATTGGTCTGAGTCGGGTATCCGACAGTGGCTCAATTCCGCAGGAAATCCCGGTACTTGGTGGCAAGCAAAGACCGACTATGATGTTCAGCCGACTTACGCAACCTCTACCGCAGGGTTTATGAAAGGTCTCGATGCCGATTTCCTTGCTACCGTGGGTGAAGTTTCTAAGATTACTGCAAAAAACACCGTTACGGACGGGGGTGGTAGTGATACTACTACCGAAAAGTTCTTCCTGCTTTCTCTGACGGAAATCTACGGCGGTTTGAACAACTCGATTTCCGAGGGCGTTGTGTATCCGTATTATTCGGATAATTCCGCTCTAACTGCGGCGGGAACGGGAACAGATGCCAACAGAATTAAGTATCGAAACGGTAGTGCGCAGTATTGGTGGCTTCGTTCTCCCTACCCCTCGTACTCGTACGCCGTGCGTCATGTCGGTACGACAGGCACTGTCGACAGCGGCCACATTGCGGACTACAGTGGTGGGGTTGCCCCGGCTTGTTGTATCATCTAAAATCAAAAATCGCCCCGTTAGGGGCGTAAGGAGGGAAATATGTCGGTAGTAAAGTCTAAAAGAGGAGAAGGTCAGTTGTTGGTTATCACCAAAGCGAACGAACTCGCCACATACACCATTAAGATATGTTCAAACGAGAAAAACTTTCCGAAGCATTATCGTTGGTGTATTACGAGCAAAATCGTAGATGCCGCTATTGAGATCAGCAATTATGCGAATATGGCTAATTCGGTCTATGTAAAAGACAGTGCTGATTACGCCATTCGTAAGCAGTATCAAACTAAGGCTCTTGCTTCGACATATTCTCTTCTGAGTATGATGGATATTTCTTACAGAGTATTTGGTATTGAAAGTAGCCGTATGGAGTATTGGGTAAAAATCACGGCAGAAGTTCAAACAATGCTCAGAAATTGGCGTAAGTCCGATATGGAACGCTATAAAAATATGGGTTAGCAGTTGAAAAGTTCGTTCTCCCAACCCCTCGAACTCGAACAACGTGCGTAATGTCAATACGACAGGCAATGTCAACAACAACAATGCGAACAACAGTAATGGGGTTGCCCCGGATTGTGAGTAACGCTCGTATTAAAGTAATCTGTCCTTATTATCAGACGAAATCAATGCACTCACACACAAGGAACTGCTATCCCTGCCGATAAGGTGAAAATAGGAGTGCCGATGCGGTTTGCTTCCAATAGCAAGTATCGCTATACACGGCAACAAATAATTTGTTATGTCAAATGAATTAAAAATAAAGGAATCGGTTTGTAGTTTTGAAAATCTGTATGCCGCTCTGTGGGTATGTAAACGAAATGTTGGTTGGAAAGATAGTGTTGCAGGCTATGTGAAAAACGGCTTAGTAAACTGTCTTATGCTGAGAGAACAACTAATGAACGGTACATACGAACTTAGCAAATACTCAATGTTCAAAGTCTATGAGCCAAAGGAACGGGACATAGTAAGCACTCGAATAAAGGATAGAGTGTTTCAGAGAAGTCTTTGCGATAACTACCTCACTGAACAGATTACACGATCTTTTATTTATGATAACTGTGCGTGTCAAAAAGGCAAAGGTACGAAATTCGCACGAGACCGACTTAAAGCCCATTTACAACGCTATTATCGGAAATACGGTGTTGAGGGTTATGTCCTAAAATGTGATTTATCCAATTTCTTCGGTAGTACCCCGCACGATGTCGCTATTTCGGCAGTCAGAAAACGGGTCGAAGATGATTGGGCGGTATCCGAAGTCACACGGATAATCAATAGTTTCAATCAAGGTGAAAATCCCGACATAGGTATGGGTCTCGGCTCACAGGTTACACAACTCGTGGAATTGGCGGTGCTTGACGATTTCGACCATTATGTTAAAGAGCAACTTCACATTAAGCATTATATTCGGTACAATGATGATTTTGTCCTTATTCACGAAGATAAAGCGTATTTGAAGGAGTGCAAATCCTTGATAGAACAACGGATTACGGCATTAGGGTTAAAACTGAGTCCGAAAAAGACACAGTTGTTTCCGATAACTCAGCCTATCCACTTTTTAGGTTTCAGTTTTCGGTTGACTGCGACCGGCAAGGTGGTTATGAAACTTCTCCCGGCGAAAATCTCCCACGAGCGAAGAAAACTCCGTAAGTTGGTAGAACGGGCAAAGGCAGGGCTTTTAACACGGGAACAGGTCGATGAATGTTTCAAAAGTTGGAAAGCACACGCCGAACAGGGAGATACCTACAATCTCGTAAACCGAATGTACAAATACTATCAAGAATTATGGAGGTAAAAACAATGTTCAAGTTTCTTTCAAACAAGGAGCAACTTATTCGTCAGCGCAGGAAAGTTGAAATGCTTTCTGCTCGGCAGGATTCCGTAGAGTCCGCTTCGGCTATTGCCTTTGTCACTCTTGCGGAGACAGGCACTATTGACGAAGCCACTGCCACGGAACACGCAAACCTTTTCTCCCCGTGGGCTGAAAATGTTGCATACGAGGTCGGCGCAATCCGTCTGTATGAAAACAATCTGTACCGTTGTGTACAGGCTCACACCTCGCAGAGTGATTGGACTCCCGATAAATCCGCTTCATTGTGGACGAAGATCGGAGACCCTACGGTAGAGTTCCCCGAATGGTCTCAGCCGGTCGGGGCGCACGATGCTTACGCTAACGGAGACAAGGTTTCCTACAACAATAAACATTGGGTATCCACGGTAGATGCGAATGTATGGCAGCCGGGGGTTTACGGATGGGAAGAGGTAGAGTAAATGGGAGTGTCGGAAATTATCGCCCTCGTGAGCGAGGTAATTGCTCTCCTCGGAGTCCTTGTCGGCTGCATTGTGAGCATTGGAAAAGTAATGAACGGGACAAAATGCCTGTTGCGTAGCGAAATGTTGCGCATATATTACAGGCATCAAGACACCGGGGAAATTAGGCAGTATGAGTATGAAAACTTTGTCTATCTCTACGAAGCCTATAAGAAACTCAAAGGTAACTCCTTCATAGATAAAGTCTATGCAGAAGTTAAAAAATTTAAGGTCATTACATAAGGAGGAAAAAATTATGGCTTACACAAACAGTTCACTCGTTAATGTGACTCTTCTCAGCCCCAATCATTCCGGGCAGAGAACTCACGCAATCGACACTATCACCATTCATTGCTTTGTTGCACAAGTTACGGCAAAGCGGGGTTGTGAGGTCTTTCAGCCGAAAGACAGAGAAGCATCCTGCAACTATGTTGTGGGCTATGACGGCAGTATCGGTCTTTGCGTGGAGGAGAAAAACCGCTCTTGGTGTACCTCTTCCAACAGCAACGATCAGAGGGCAATCACCATTGAGGTTGCTTCCGATAACAAAGAGCCGTATGCCGTTACCGATAAGGCGTATAACGCACTTATTGAACTTGTGACGGACATTTGCCGCCGCAATGGTATTGTCAAACTCAAATGGTCTACCAACAAAAATGAGCGTATGAATCACCTTAACGGTTGTAATATGACCGTTCACAGGGATTACGCCAACAAGTCTTGCCCCGGCAAGTACCTTTATGACCGCCACGGCGATATTGCCGCAAAGGTCAATGCTAAACTTGAAGCAGACAAGCCCACCCCTGCTCCTCAGCCGACTACGGGCGGCGAACTGAAAGTCGGTGACATTGTTACCTTCAAGGGTGACACCCATTATCGTTCTTCCTACGAAGGGGCGGCAGGATTTACCTGTAAGGGCGGTAAGGCAAAGGTTACGGTTATCAACAAGTCCGGCGCACATCCGTATCACCTTGTAGCCGTCAGTGGCGGTGGCTCTACCGTGTATGGTTGGGTCAATGCTTCCGACATTGAGGGGCAGACCGAAGAGAAGCCGTGGACTCCTGCCGTAGGGGACATCGTTATCTATAACGGCACCACCCATTATACTTCTGCAAATGCTTCTACCGCAAAATCATGTAAGGGCGGCAAGGCTAAGATCACGCAAATTTATCAACTCGGTAAGAGTAAACACCCTTACCACCTTGTAAGAGTTCTCGGTAACGGCTCTACCGTGTATGGTTGGGTCGATGCAGGGACTTTCAGTAAGGTATGATAATCCTACCGATCTATATAGGCATAATCGCCTATTGGATATATTCACTCACCAAATGGGACGGAAAGCGGCATTGCGACCACGACTGTGAGCATTGTCCCTTTCCTCCCTGCAACATCGAAAGGAGAAATCAAAATGAACAAGGAAACAATCAAAAAGTGGATTAAGGCAGCGGGAATCCGTGCCTTAAAGACTATGGCGCAGACTGCTATTGCCACTATCGGCACAACCGCTCTTTTGACCGAAGTTAATTGGGCAGTTGTCGGCTCGGCATCCGTATTGGCGGGTTTGCTCTCCATTCTTACCTCGGTTGCAGGTCTCCCCGAAGTCAAAGAGACTACGGACGAGACTGAGTAACATAAAGTCCTCCTAAAAACAAAACGCCGGGTAGAGCCAATCACTCTACTCGGTGTTTTGTTGTATGTCCGAACACTATTCCACAAAAGAATAACGAGTTCGGATTATACTCCAATGGTGGAGGTGAGGAGAGTTGAACTCCTTTCCGAAATACGTCCAAAAGGCTCTTCTACATGTTTAGGTTGCTTTTAGTCTTAACGAAAATACAAAGCAGTCGAAAATTTAGACGTCGTGGTCTGTGGATCTGCTTAGGCGGCCGACCGACCGTCAAAGTAGTAGCCTGTTTGAACTGACGCTCTTAACACTGCAACAGGGAATAGAGAAAAGAGCGCACCGCCGAATAGTTAGGCAGCGAGTGCAAGCTTAGCGCTTGCGGGTTTAACGTTGTTAGCGTTTAATTTAAGTTGCGTTTTAAGGTAGCCGCACTACCACATGCTTATAACCTTTCTTGCGGTAATCCGTCGAAGCCGGTACACCCCCGAAAGCTCAATAATTATACCAAATTGCGAACGAATTGTCAATAAGATTATTGAGTTACATCGAGTGATGCCGGCGGTAATGCGGCGAAAAACATAAAATTTGTAAACTTAAGTCGATTTGTTCTTAAGATATAGGCTATAGGGATTAAAAACCTGCATAGATATACAGATTAAATAAACATATAAATCGTTGGCTTATCTACACAGAAAAAGCGCAGAAAACGCATACGATCTCAAAATTAGAGCAGCAGAATGTGTATAGGCGGTACGAATACGCCTGTATAATATGCAAAAGCCAGTTGTTTTGCCCATTCCGTTATTCAAAAAGCCGTTCGCTTCTGTAAGATTGAAATACAATCGTTCGGATAAATAACATTTACCGTTACGGGAGCATACGAAAATACGAATGCAGGCTTATCTGCACAACGGAAAGCGCGGGATACATATACGTAGGCAGCATCTCGAACGATGACATTCGCATTTGCACGGTCTTTCGCAAGAAGGACGCTCACATTCGCAATGACATTTATGCTCGCAACGTTCTTCCCTCGGACACTGCCTTTCACATTCACGATGGCAATCGCACTCGCACGGGCGATTACACTCGCAGGGTTTTTCACTCTCGCACGGTCTCTCGCAAGAAGTGCGTTGACATTCGCAGCGACAGTTGCAGTTACAGCAAGATTTGCGCTTGCACGGTTTTTTGCAGTCGCACGGACGGTCGCAATTGACGTCATGACAATCGCAAGGTCCAAGGTTTTCATAATTGTTCGGTTCTTCGAAAAGTTCGTCGTTATAAAAAAGATAGTCGTCGTGATTAAAAGTATAAGAGCGACATTTATTACAATTATTGCAGCAGTTTCTCATAAAATCCTCCGAAGTATATTCGTATTACATAGTATGAATTTTTTTTTGAAATGTTGCGATTTTTGCTTGACAAAATAGCGATAAAAAAGTACAATATATTTAGTAATGATAATTATTACTAATAATTTTAAAGAGGACGGCGTAATGAGATACTCGAAGCAAAGAGAACAGATTTTAGCGATTTTGCGTTCGACCAAGTGTCATCCTGATGCCGAATGGATATATTTCAAAGTTAAAGAAATAATGCCGAAAATCTCCTTGGGAACAGTTTATCGCAATCTCAAAGAACTTGTAGACAGCGGAATAATCGACAGCGTGGAGACCGAGCAGAAAGTAATACGATATGATGCGGACACGTCGCCGCATGCGCACTTCATTTGCGAAAAGTGCGGAGAGGTAAAAGATATTTTTGGCGACATAAAGGTAAATTCGGCTTTTCTCGACGGCTCGAAGATACTTCGTCAAAAAGTGATTTTTTACGGAGTATGCCGAGATTGCATATACAATAGCAATCAAAAAGTTTAAAACGTATCGGAGTTTTTGCGACAATAGCGGAGACAGAAGCCGCTTTTCGTCGAAAAAATAAATAAAACAAGAGGAGAAGAAAAGAAATGAAGAAATTTGTATGTAAAGTTTGCGGATATGTTTACGAGGGGGATTCCGCTCCCGAGAGATGCCCTATTTGCCATGCGACCGCAGATAAGTTTGAAGAAATTGGCGGAGAGATGACTTGGGCGGCTGAGCACAAAGTCGGCATTGCAAAAGATTTAAGAAGAGACATAGTTGAAGATTTGAGAGCGAACTTTAACGGAGAGTGCAGCGAAGTAGGTATGTACCTTGCTATGGCAAGAGTTGCATTTAGAGAAGGATACCCCGAAGTAGGTCTTTACTACGAAAAAGCCGCTCACGAAGAGGCTGAGCATGCGGCTAAGTTCGCAGAGCTTTTGGGAGAGGTCATCACCGAGTCTACAGAGGAGAACCTTCGTCGTAGAGTAGAAGCCGAAAACGGAGCGACCTTAGGCAAAACCGATCTTGCAAAGAGAGCTAAAGAACTCGGACTTGACGCAATTCATGACACCGTGCACGAAATGGCTCGTGACGAAGCTCGCCACGGCAAAGCGTTCAAGGGACTTTTGGACAGATATTTCGGAAAATAATTTGACCGTAATTTAACCGAAAACGGTTGAAATTCAATAAAAATCAAACTAAAAAGCAGAGTTTTGGAGCGCAGTTTCCATAGGGAATTATTAAAATTAAATTTTAGAATTGCTCTTTCAAACGAAAAAGAAAGGCTCACGGAAATTCATCCGAGAGCCTTTTGTCATAAAGAAAAGGTGAATATATATTGCTTGTAATCTTTATACTATCTTAATACCTTTCACAAGAATCCTAATTCTATCTTTATGAAAAAAATGATATTGTGATACCGATAAACGGAATCGAGGCTTTTGCATGGGAATACTAAAAAGGAAACTATCATCCTTTCAGATAATATTATTAGGATTTGCGGGAGTTATTTTGCTCGGCGCATTTTTACTTACCTTGCCGATTTCCTCCAAACTTCACGAATGGACATCATTTATCGACGCCCTTTTTACTTCGACGTCCGCCGTATGCGTAACGGGACTTATCGTGTTCGATACGGCAACGCATTGGACGATATTCGGGCAAATCGTTATATTATTGTTGATTCAAATCGGCGGTATGGGCGTCGTTACCATCGCTGTGTCTGTTGCCGTTATTTCGGGCAAAAAAATCGGGCTGTTCAGCCGCGAAACAATGAAAAATGCAATTTCTGCGCCAAATGTGAGCGGTATAGTCCGCCTGAACGGATTTATAATTAAGGGTATATTTTTGATTGAGCTTATCGGCGCACTTGTTATGATGCCCGTATTTTGTATTGATTACGGTGCCGAAGGAATTTGGCTGTCGATTTTCCATTCCGTGTCGGCGTTCTGCAATGCCGGATTCGATATTATGGGGACGAAAAGCGGCGAATTTACTTCTATCATGCGCTATTCGGCACAACCCGTCGTCAATATTACGATTATGTTGCTGATTATTATTGGCGGTGTCGGTTTTCTTGTATGGGAAGACGTTTGCAAACACAAGTGGCGAATAAGAAGATATCGCACGCAAAGCAAAGTGGTATTGATTGTAACCGCCGGACTTATTGTTTTACCTGCAATATACTTCTTCTTTTTTGAATTCGATGACTTGCCTACCGGAGAACGGATACTT
>ERZ779865.277-NODE-277-length-47400-cov-10.317858_pt1 | contig 47400 bp, 28 predicted proteins | sample MGYA00433088_ERZ779865 | MGnify/ENA primary metagenome ERZ779865 (study PRJEB29588, sample SAMEA2151703) | human gut metagenome | biome: human gut; feature: human-associated habitat; material: faeces | place: Denmark | collected 2008/2010 ... | reverse complement strand
TGCCGGGTGTGGCTTTCCGTACCCAGTAGCGGATGTCCCGCAGCTTCTTCAAATCCTCCTGTACCTCGGTCAGCGGTACTTTCAGCTCTGCGATTTCGCTAAGAAGCGTTTCCTGCTCCTCTTGCAGCTCCTTTTGGGTGCTGTCCTTATCGTCCGGGTGCTTGGCAAGGTAGGCGGCGGCTTTCTCATACCGGGCAACCTCCGGGTGTTCCTGTTTGAATTTCTCCTTTGTTTTCTTAAAAAATATCTTCTGGTACTTCTCATAGACAGGCTTACATTCCTTGCAGTCTGTCCGGCTGGCAAGAATCCCGTCAATCACTTTGCTGCGGGCTTCCTTTGGCTTCATCTGATTGCGGTAATCTGCGGCTGATTTCCCGGAAGATTCCAGAAATGCTTCTAAGTCCTCCACAGTGGAAAGCCCCTTTTGCCGGAGATAGGACAGGGCTTCGCTGACTGCCTTTAAGTCCTGTGAAGTCCCCCGGTTCTGTCCAGCCCTTGTCCAGTCCTTCCGTTCTTCCTTTCGTATCTCCATATACTTCATCAGCAGATTGGGAAGAAGTGTCGCTTCCTCCGCCGCTTTTTGTGCAAGCAGCTCTTTCCGTTTTTCTCCCAGCTCGGTAATCCAGCCTTTGAGGTTTTGGATAAGCTGCCGGATGGACTTCATCAGGCGGTTGGCGGCTCTGATTTCCCGGTTCAGGTTGCCGATATTCGTCTGGATACCACGCTTTTCCATCTGCCGGACAGCAGCCCCCTCATGGACAGTGGGGACAATATCAAGCCCCTGTCTGGCATAGGAACGCAAGTCCACACGCTCCGGGCGGTCATTGGCTTCCAGATAGCGGTTCTGGATGACCTCCCATTCATGCCGCCAGATTTCACAATACTTCTGGTCGTTCCAGTCCACCGTATCCTCCTTGTGGCTTTTCCACCTGCCGGATGGCAGCTTTATCCGTTCCCCATTCTCGTCAAGGTCATAAACCTTGCGGCTCTTGGGAAGCCATTTCCCATGTTCGTCCATTGCCCTCATAGTCAGCAGGACATGGGCGTGGGGATTGTGTCCCGGCGGATGGGGGTCATGGATGGCAAAGTCAGCAATCATGCCTTTGGAAACAAACTGCTGCTCACAAAACTCCCGGACAAGGACAGCGTACTGGTCGGGCGGTATCTCTCTGGGGATGGTAAGCACCCACCGCCTTGCAAGCTGGGAGTTCCATTGCTTCTCCACCGCTTCGGCGGCGTTCCATAAGGTATTGCGGTCTGCATATTCCTGTGGGGCATTTGCCGGGAGCAGGATTTCATTGTGGACGATACCACGCTTTTCCGGATAGTGCTTCACTTGCTGGTCGTATTCACAGAACAGTTTTTCGCCACTCTGGTAAGCAGCGGCGGCAATCGCAGACTGCTGTTGGCTGCGCTGCACAATAGAAATTTCGTTGTGCGGACAGGGCATTTCGTGTCACTCCTTTCTGTGATTGGCGGATGGGGTGGCGTTTTGCCACCTCATTTTGGGCAGAAAAAAAGCAGGCAACCTTTTTCAGATTTCCTGCTTGGTGTGCCGCTGTGTGGGCGGCGGGTATTAAGTTGTAAAAGTTCAGGACAAGTTGACCCGATGTGTGGGTGGCAAACTGGAACTGGTTAATTTATATTATTTATGAGCGGAAATGTAGTCAAGCACAATTTTCCACCCATTATTTTCACTGGCATATCCCCATAAAGGCTCTGTTAACTGTTCTAATTCTTCAATACAATGACGAGTCTTTTTTACCATTTCTTTTCTTTTTTCGAGAGTGATTGAATTTAATTTTTTATTTGATACCTTAAACCTGTTATTTTGCAGAAAATTAACGGTGTCAATATAGTTATTATCATCAGTAAAAATTGTATCTTGGGGAAAACAGGATATAACCTTTTCAAATGCTGTTTTCAGGGTGAATAATCCTAAAGCATTTAATGCTTCTGGGATAAACGGAACTAATTTTACCTGTTCACAAATAATATACCACCAACCATCACATTGCCAATTCCCCACCATATTCATACAAATATGCAAGGTAAAAAGTTCAGGGGTCACTTTTTCTTTTATATCATCTAATGTCCCCAATTCCCATAATTTATCCGACAATTCAGCCAGTGTATTTTCATCTAAACATTTCACTCCGTTAAGGAGTTCCTGTAATGTAAGCACTGTTATTTCCTCCTCGCAATATAAAATTTCTCACAATCAACTTCCGCTTTGCTGTTAACTTCATTATACTTTACCCGACCGTCAAAGTATAGAGAGATTTTGTAAAACTTGTCGGCTGGGAACAGCTTGCGTTACTGTTCAGACCATTGTAAAAACTGACGAAATTTAAAAAAATATATTTGTGGATAAACTCAAGCAGGATGGAAAGTTTCGTTAACGACTTCCGAATCCTGCTTTTTCTTTTGAAATTATAAACAGTACCTGCATATTTTCCTGCTTTTACATGGCTGGAATACGGATTTCCAGTCCTGCTTCTTTCATTTTTCTTCCGGTTATCCACCGTCATTCTGCCAGTCCCGGAATTCGTCCGATTTCCCATTCGTCCCTGTTTTTGCTGTACTTATCCTATACTTAAGGAGGCACAAATGAACGCAGATGATAAAAGCAAACTCAAAGCATATGAAGAACTTATAGGCAGTCTTGAGCATACAAACGGACTGCAGCACAGGGTCATTGAAACCCAGTCCTCATTGATCAAATCCCTTGAGGAACATAATGCAGAATTAGAAAAAATCATTGATGATCTGACAAACATTTAAGGAAAGGACGCGGCATGGGGATGGGAAATTCTTTTGAAACCATTACAGTACTTCAATACAGGCTGAAAGCAGCACAGGAAGAACTTGCAGCCTTTCAATCGGGAGAAAAATATATCCGAATGGAAAAACAGCACCTTACACAGGTGCGTGCCCTGGAACGCAGAATTGCAAAACTGGAAGCAGCTGTAGCAAAAGAACACAGCCATGCCATTACGATTCGGAATCAATGGTTTGAGATTTTTGAACAGCTGCAAAAAGAATGCAACCGTATGGTCGCCGAAGCAGTAAAAAAGGCGGATATGATGGAAAAAAGGGCCATCCGTGCAGAAAAACAGCGCGACACAGCCCTTGAAAAAGTAACTTCCCAGAGACGGGAACTTTACAAAGTAAAGACAGAGCTTGATGATGAAAAACAAAAAGTACAGAAACTGACGGCACAGATTAACCGGAACTATGAAAACTCATCCATCCCGTCTTCAAAATCTATCGCCCGCAAAAAAATATCCAACAGCCGCGAAAAGACAGGAAGGAAACCCGGTGGACAGCCAGGACACAGGGGGCACTGCAGAAAGAAACTCACCCCGACAAGGGAAATCTATCTTCCTGCACCCGAAGAAGTACTCCATGACCCTGACTTTAAGAAAACATCGAAAACCATTACAAAGCAGAAAATCGACATCAGCGTAGAAGTGCATGTGACCGAGTATCATGCCGATGTGTACTATAATTCCAAAACAGGTGAACGGATCCATGCACCATTTCCACAGGGAGTCATTGATGACGTTAACTATGGAGGAAATTTACGTGCTTTCCTGTTTCTGCTGAATAATGACTGCTGTACATCAATTGATAAAAGCCGCAGGTTTTTGTCTGATCTGACAGATGGAAAAATAAACATATCAAAAGGCATGATCAATAATCTCTGCCGGTCATTTGCCAAAAAAACAGAATCCCAGCGTAAAGAGATTTTCTGCGACATGCTGCTTTCCCCTGTCATGCATACAGACTGTACCAATGCCCGTGTAAACGGGGAAAGTTCGTATGTATTTGTATGTGCGGTTCCGGATGGCGGTGTGCTCTATTTTGCCAGGGGCAAAAAGGGACACGATGGAATAAAGGGCACGGTCGTTGAAGACTATCAGGGGACACTGGTCCACGATCATGATGTAACCTTTTATAAGTATGGAACCGGCCACCAGGAATGCCTTGCACATGTACTGCGTTATCTGAAAGACAGCATGGACAACGAAAAAGACCGTTCCTGGAACAGGCAGATGCATTCCCTGATACAGGAAATGATCCATTACCGGAATGGTTTATCTGAATCAGAAGAACCAGATCCGCAGACCGTCTCCGAATTTGAAGAACGTTATAAAACAATCCTGTCCATAGCCGGGGATGAATACGACTATGAGCCGCATGGGAAATACTACCGTGATGGATACAACCTGTACAAAAGGATGAAAAAGTATAAGAAAGATCATCTTCTTTTCCTCCATAATAAGAATGTACCTGCCACGAATAACGAAGCCGAACGGCTGCTGAGAAAATATAAAAGAAAACAGGCGCAGGCTGTGTCATTCCGGAGTCCGTCAAGCATCGACCATCTCTGTAAATGCATGAGCATGCTGGTTTTGATGCGCAGAAAAGAGCAGGCCAATCTGTTCCGCGAGATTGCAGAAATATTTGCATAAGAAAACCGATGGTTTTGACTACGATTAGTCTATACCATCGGTTCTTTTGTTACAAGTTTACCTCTGAACAGTAACGAAAATTCCGCAAAGGTCCGTGATGATGAGCAAAGTGGTGACAGCAACAGTATCATAAACCAGAAGAAAATGCTGGAGAAATATGCAACCGAACAGGGATTTACCAATCTGCTTCATTATTTTGTATTCTGAAACGTTCGAAGCATGCGAAATACCTGTTCCACCGTATCGGTCATATTCTGTTTTGCATGGTCGGTCTGCATGGCATCTTCAAGCGAAATAACGCCCCGCACAATCGGAAAAAAGGCATCAATTCCTGCTGCATGACAGGCTTTTGCATCCTCTGTCACGCAGCCGGAAAATGCAAGCACAGGTTTTTGAAATTCTCTGGCAATCTTTGCAACGCCGACAGGCGCTTTCCCCATGACGGTCTGACCATCCAGACAGCCTTCTCCGGTGATGACAATATCTGCATTTTTTATATAGTCGGAAAGATGTGTTTCTTCCAGAATGATGTTTACACCGGATTCCAGAGTGGCATGGAAAAAGGTGAGAAAAGCAAACCCAAGACCGCCGGCAGCCCCGGCTCCTGCATGCGCGGGATTCGTTTTCGGAAAGCTTTTTCCGGCGAGTGCGGCATAGGAGGAAAGCCACTGATCCATCTGCTGGATCATGGCAGGATCTGCGCCTTTTTGAGGACCGAAAACGGCGCTGCATCCCTGCGAACCGCAGAGCGGATTTGTCACATCGCAGGCAATCCGAAACGTACACTCTTTCAGTTCCGGCAGTACATGGGAGTCTGAAATCACAGCCAGATCCCTTAAGCCCAGAGCACCATGACGTACCGGAACCCCTTCCTGATCCAGCAGGTCAAATCCCAGTGCCTGCAGCATACCGATTCCTCCATCGTTTGTGGCACTTCCGCCGATTCCTATAATAAAATGTCTGCAGCCTCTGGCAATGGCGTCTCTGATGACTTCCCCAACCCCGTAGGTCGTTGTATACAAAGGATTCCGTTCGGTTTCGGAAAGGAGTGTAATTCCGGCAGCCCCGGACATTTCGATGACTGCAGTTTTTCCAGCATCCAGAATGCCGTAACTGCAAAGTACCGGTTTTTCAAGAGGCCCGGTTACGCATACCTGTGTGCGTGTGCCGCCACAGCCAAGCGTCAAAGCGTCCACCGTGCCTTCGCCACCGTCTGCAAGTGGGCGGATGGCGATATCTGCATCCGGATATATGCGCCGGATTCCGGCAGAGGCACTTTCCCCGGCTTCGAGGGAAGTCATGCTTCCTTTAAAAGAATCGATGGCAATAACAACGTTCATGTATACTCTCCTCCTGATATCTGATGGTTGTATTACAATGGTGTGCAGCACTGTCAAAGTTATTGCAATGTGTAAGTACGCGTATAATAAATTTTACAGCATTTTCTTACGACACCTGTCAGTATAACGACGCCAAGCATACCAAGAAAGGCTTCCAGGCTAAAATAGCAGACAATAAATCCGGCAGCGACAGCGAGTATAAGTGCAATCTGTACACTTTTCTGACTGGCGAGAGCCTCAATCTGCTGTGCGCGTTCATCATGGCGTTCGTTGTACAGACGTTTTAACAGTGCTTCATCTTTGAGCGCTTTGCTGTTTTTACAAAACTGCAGTATTACAAAAATTTCCACTACAATAACCAGACCAAGTACAAACCCATGCACAAATTCTGCAGAGTGCGGATTTGTGTAGGCAGAGGTCAGTACACCGGAGGTGTTGGTACACTGTGCAATTAGAAAAAGCGCTGCGATAATCAGATAGAAACGGTTCTGTGTTTTGATTTCCTTTTTCATTTTTTCCATTTTCTTTTCCATAGTAAATTACTCCTCATTCTCAATTTCACTGAAGTCAAAAACTTCTTCAATCGTTAAGTTAAAGTGATGTGCGATTTTATAGGCGAGTCCTAAAGAAGCGGTATATTTACCTACTTCAATAGAGGTGATTGTCTGGCGGGTAGTTCCCACGATATCTGCCAGTTCGCTTTGCGATAGTTTATTGGCTTTGCGCAATTCTTTGATACGGTTTTTCATTGGTGATCCCCTTTTGTTGAACATCAGCCCATGCAAAATTTCTTTCACAAATGGGCTGACACTATCTTTTTGCATAGCTTGCTTTGCAAAAACAGAATAGTATACTTTGCATAAAATGTCAAGCAAACTTTGCGAAAACTGTACAGTACGACAAATAAAATATAAAATGTGGTTGCAACAACATATTCTTTTCCCATTTTTGTGTATATTGTAACTGAAGAATGAAAAAACTGTTTGTAAGAGAGTCTATATAAATGGGAAAGGATAAAATCATGGAACACAACACACGGGTAGAACAGATCAAAACATATCTCGAGCGGCTGAGCGCCGGGGAAGAATTGGAAAAAGTAAGGGCGGATTTCGCAAAAGAATTTAAAGAGGTTGATCCGGCAGAGATTATGCAGGCGGAGCAGGAACTTCTGCAGGGCGGCACACCACTTGAGACCGTGCAGAAATTGTGTGATGTCCATGCGGCACTGTTCCGCGGCGCAACGAGTGAGGAAAAAATAGCCAACGCGGAAAAAGCGGTTGCGGCATCAGTAAAAGAGAAAAAGCTGGCGGTCACCGCGGCTTTAACCGGAATCACCGGACATCCGCTGCAGACGTTTACCCGCGAAAATGAAGTGTTGGAAAACGTCATCCGGGAATGCCGGAACGAACTAGAAAAAACAAATACTCTTTCACCGGAGCTGTTTGGAAAGCTGCGGGAAGTTGCGATCCATTATGCAAAGAAAGGGGATCTTCTGTATCCGCATCTGAAAGTAAAATACGGGATCAGCGGCCCGTCGGATGTGATGTGGACGACCGATGATGAGATCAGGGATGAACTGGCAGCACTGGCAAAAGACATGCGGCAGAACGAAAACTGGATAGAGCGGTTTGCGGCGGCATTGCAGCGCGTGGAGGACATGATCTACAAGGAAGCCAATATTTTCTTCCCGAACTGTGCCCTGAATTTCACGGAGGAAGAGTGGTTTGGAATTTACCGCGATTCGAAAGATTATCCGGTCTGCTTTGGTGTGGAAAATGCGACCTGGGAGGCGGCAGAAAAGTATTTAAGGGAAAAATCAGAAGCCTTCGTTTCTAAGAAAATTATGGAAAAGAAAACAGAAGAAATCATCATGCCGGGCGGACACCTGACCGTTGCACAGCTTACCGCAATGCTCAACACGATTCCTCTGGAGATCACATTTGTCGATGAGGACAATATCAACCGCTTTTTCAATGAAGGGCCAAAGGATTTCAAGCGTCCGGGCATGGCGATCGACCGCGAGGTATTTTCCTGCCATCCCCCGAAAGTGGAGCAGCAGGTGCGGCACATTATCGGGGAATTCCGGAAAGGAACGCTCGACAAAGTGCCGATCTGGATGGAGAAAAACGGAAAAACCATGCTGGTTACCTATATGGCGGTACGGGATGCCACAGGCACATATCTCGGGACCATGGAGCTGGTGCAGGATATGGGCTTTGCAAAAGAGCATTTCCTTTCCGACGTAAAAGCAAAAGAAGCAGCGCTGCGCGCAGGTATGGAAGATTAACTTATTTTTGTTTTTCCATATGATTTAATTCCGGAATCACGGTAGCAAGCATCGTGAGAAAGCACAGGCTTCCACCGATCACATTTGAGACTGGTTCCGCCATAAACACACCTCTTGTTCCCATGCCAAGTGCATATGGGAGCAGGTAGGTCAGCGGCACAACAATAAATACCTTACGAAGCAGGGAGAAAAAAATCGCCTGCTTCTTTTTATTTAATGATTTAAACGTGGTCTGTCCGATGTATTGCAGATCCATGAAAATAAATGCGGCAAAATAAAGTTTTAAGGCAGGAACCGCGTCTTTGATCAGCTCGCTGTCGGAACTGAAAATCCCGATCAGGAAATGCGGTGCAACGATAATGACCGACCACATGGCGGCGGTATACACAAAGATCATAACCGCCATTGTACCAATTGCCTGTTTTACACGCTTCGGGCGGCGTGCCCCGTAATTGTAGCTTAAAATCGGTGAACTACCCTCATTCATGGCATAAATCGGCGTCTCGACAAGCTGCCGGACGCTGGAAATGATTGTCATCACGGAGATATAGATATCGCCTCCGGTCACGGAGAGTACGTTGTTGCAGCAGATGCTGACTAAACTGTTGGTAAGCTGCATAATAAATCCTGCGGTTCCGAGGCTTACGATGTTTTTGGCAGTTTCCGTGCACCGGGAGAGTTCGCTTCTGGTCAGAAACCGTACGTTAAGCTCCGATCGTTTTTTCAGAAAATAGAGGACAAATGCAGCGGAGAGTGTCTGGGAAATCACGGTTGCAATTGCAGCACCCCGGATTCCAAGCGAAAAGACGAAGATGAAAACCGGATCGAGAATGCAGTTTGCCACCGCGCCGATGGCAACGGATGTCATGCCGGTCATGGCATATCCCTGCGCGTTGATAAACGAATTCATACCGGTAGCGATCATGGACGGAAGTGTGCCGACCAGATAGATCATCAGGTACGGGTATGCATAAACCAGAGCAGACTCGGAAGCGCCGAACAGACGCAGGATCGGGCGCGCAAACAAAAATCCAATGACCATTAAAACAATTGCGCCGCCGCAGACCATCGTATAGGAGGTATTCATAATTTCGGAAGCTTTCCGGGAATTATTTTCCCCCCGCCGGATGGAAAAAAGCGGAGCACCGCCGCTGCCGAACAGATTGCTGAAAGCCGTGATGATCACAATAATCGGAAAACATAAGCCAACCGCGCCGAGAGCGGTTGTGCCGATATGCGGGATTCTTGCTATATAAATGCGGTCTATGATGTTGTAAAGCAGGCTTAAAAGCTGCGCAACCAGCATGGGAATCGCTGCGTTTAAGATGTTGCCGGGGATGGAGCCATGTTCAAAATCAATTCGTTTCATTTTTTCCTTAAATCCTTTTCTTTCTGTTGACATTTAGTATACCATGAATTAAGATATATGAAAAATATTACTTTTATGTCTTAAACAAATAAAAATTATATAAGGAGAAGCTATGGATGTAAAACAACTGGAATACTTTCGGGCAATTGTGGATGCCGGTACGATCAGCGGTGCGGCGCGTGTTCTTCACATGACACAGCCACCGCTGAGTTATCAGGTAAAGATGCTCGAAGAAGAACTTCAGGTGCAGCTTTTTTTGCGGGGCACCAAAAAGATTACATTAACGGAAGCAGGAAAAACACTGTATGACAGGGCGGGCAGTCTTCTTACCATGGCGGATATTACCAAGCGGGAAGTCATAAAGGCAAGCCAGGCGGCAACAATCCACATCGGATTTACGCCGTCCACGGTTTCTATGATGTCCGATTACCTGATCCGTTTTTCCACGTCGCATCCGGATATTCGCTTTGATATCCACGAGGGATCGACATTTACGCTGCGAGAGCAGTTGGAAAACGGCGTGGTCGATATCACGACACTCCGGACACCGATTGTGCTCAAAGGATGTGAGAGCAGGACTTTGATGCAGGAAAAGCTGCTTGCAATGGCGGCTGCAGGGAACCCAGTTTTAGAAAAAAACAAAGATGGGATCACGCTCGAGGAACTGTCAGAGCAGAAACTGATCCTGTCCCACCGCTACCGCAGTTACCTGTTGTCCGCGTTCGAAAAAAAGGGGCTTTTGTGTGACATTTACTGTGAGTGTGAGGATGCCAGAACAGCGATGACCATGGCGGAAAAAGGGCTTGGAATTGCGATTCTTCCGGCTTCTATGCACAAGTTGTCGGATCAGATGCAGTCCTGTGATATTCTGGATGCGGATCTTACGACGGAACTGCTTCTCGCATGGCGCAAAGGACGCATGCCGGAGGAAGTGAAAGCGTTTCTTGAAATGTGGAGATAGAAGTATCGTGCAATTCTCCCGGAATTTATCCGGTATGCCATGGAATAATATAAAACTCCGGGCGCAAATGTATATGTGCCCGGAGTTTTTAAATTGTGAATTTAAATTTATCGCCGATACATAATTGCTTACATCTTTGAACAAGTGAGCAATCAGTATTATAGATTGTACTCTCGATTCGAAGAAGTGGATAACCTTTTGAAATCCCCAAAATTTTTGCTTCCTGTGTGGAGGCAAACACAATATCTAAAGTTTTGTCGGAATGATCAAAAATAATATTGTGGTTTTGCAGCACATCATAAAGGGAAGTGTCATTTAAATTTTCTCCAAATAAAAAAGAAAAGGATTCAGGAAACCGGTTGATTTCCAACAATACCGGTTTTTCATCGGCATAACGAATACGTTCCAATACGAGAATCTTTTTATCGGGTGTAATATGCATGAGTTCCATGTCTTTTTCGGTAGGTTCTTCTATTGCAATTTTAATGGTTTTCGCACCTGGAACTGCTCCCATTGTACGGCACATTTCAGAAAATCCGGTAACACCTTTTGAGATATTTCGCTGGATTCTTTTTTCGGCAACAAAAGTTCCTTTTCCGGATTTGCGGTCCAGATATCCTAATTCTGATAAACCTGCAAGAGCTTTTCGGACAGTGACCCGGCTGACATTGTAGGTTGTACTTAACTCATTTTCTGTTGGAAGACGGCTGCCTGCTTTACGTTTTCCGGTGTCAATCTCTTCTTTTAACTGATCCTCAAGTTGTTTGTATAGTGGTTTGGCAATTGTATTGTTTAATTCCATGAAAAACCTCGTAATGTGTTCTGATTTGTATTATACAATATATTATAATACAAAGTTTCAGAATTGTATATATTTATTTTAAAAGCTGTTTTATATTGACAAATGTATTATATTGTATTATATTTTGGATAGAAACAAACGAGACAAATAAAAAAAGGAGAAATGAATATGAGTTATACAAGCAAAGACATTAAAAACATTGTAGCAGAGATTTTGGAGAACAAAAAAGACAAAGGAGGTGTTAAGAGCCTGTATTTTGTTGGTTGTGGAGGGTCTCTTGGAGCTTTGTATCCTGCAAAAACATTTATGGAGAAAGAGTGTTCAAATATTAAATCCGCGCTGATCAACAGCAACGAATTTGTTCACAGTACACCAAAAGATTTTGGAGAGAATTCGATCATCTGTCTGTCCTGCCATAAGGGAAATACACCGGAAACGATTGCAGCAGCAAAGCTTGGTAAGGAAAAAGGAGCAGCAGTAATTATTCTTACATGGCTGGAAGAATCTGAAATTGTGGAGTTTGGTGACTATATTATCCAGTATTCATTTGATGCAAGTCCGGATCATCTCAAAGGTGATATTGATTATGCTGGAGAAAAAACAATGTGTGCGCTGCTCGTAGCAGTGGAAACACTTCAACAGACCGCAGGATATGAAAATTATGATAAATTCTACGAAGGACTTGGTATGATTACCGGAATTATCCGGAATGCAAGAAAACATGTACAGGTAAGAGCTGAACAGTTTGCTGAAACATACAAGGACGATACCGTTATTTATACGATGGGAAGCGGAGCCGGCTATGGGGCTGCATATATGGAAAGTATTTGCATTTTCATGGAAATGCAGTGGCTTGATTCCAGCAGTATTCATACAGGAGAATATTTCCATGGACCGTTTGAAATCACAGATGCAAACCGTCCGTTTATGATTCAGATATCAGAAGGATCTACCCGTGAACTGGATGAAAGGGCTTTAAAATTCCTTCATACATATGCAAAGAGGATTGAGGTTCTGGACGCAAAAGAACTTGGATTATCTACAATTGATGCTTCTGTTGTGGATTACTTTAACCATTCACTGTTTAATAATGTATATCCTATTTATAACCATGAACTGGCTGAAAAGAAAGAACATCCGCTTTCAACACGTAGATATATGTGGAAAGTAGAGTATTAATTCAGAACATATTTAATTCGGGCAAAAGAATTTATAAGCAGACAAAGACATTGTATCCTATGTTTTTGTCTGCTTATTGTATTATAGATACAAAACAATACATATATAATACGGAAATAGCCTGGAGACGAAAATGTGCACAAAAACCGGAACTAAAATATAGGATAATTGACGAAAAACACACAGGTTCTTGACAAAGGTATGATACAAATATAATATTAAGACAGATACAAAACAATACAAACAAGAGCGATGTACGAGAATTGTATTAAAGTTTGTATTGTACGGATATGCGCACATCCAAAATGTAACTGAAAAAGACATAAAAGAGAGGGAGGACATGAATATGTTCTGGGTAGAATTAATACTTGTACTTGCCATTATATTTTTGGGGGTACGTAAGGGTGGTACATTTTTAGCAATGGCTGGTGGTGTTGGAATGTTAATTATGACATTTTTCTTTCATGTTACACCGGCAGATCCGCCAGTTACCGTTATTTTAATTATGATTGCGGTAATTGTAGCAGCTGCAACAATGCAGGCATGTGGGGGATTGGATTTCCTGGTTCGCATAGCAGAAAAGATTCTTCGCAGGAACCCTAGGATGATTACGGTACTTGCACCGGTTGTAGCATATATTTTTACATTTATGTGTGGTACAGGTCACATTATTTACAGTTTGCTTCCGGTAATTAATGAAATTTCTATTGAGACAGGAGTTCGACCGGAACGCCCGATTTCAGCATCCATTATAGCTTCCCAGCAGGCAATCACGGCATGTCCGATTTCAGCAGCAACGGTAGGTATTCTGGCTTTTATGGCTGAAGCAACGAACTATAAAACGGTTAATATTTTTACACTGCTTGTAGTCTGTATCCCGGCAACACTGATTGGTACAGTCGCATGTGCTCTTGCTGTAATGAAGAAAGGAAAAGAATTGGCAGAAGATCCGGAATTTCAGGCTCGTGTAGCATCCGGACAGGTTCAGACTCTTGTGAAAAATGAGAATGCTGCAGAAGTTAAAACAACAAAAGAGGCAAAAATCTCTGTTGCAGTATTTTTGGTTGCCATGGTAGGTATTGTATTGCTTGGCGCAGTAAGTGCATTAGTTCCAACACTTTCAGATGGAAGCAAATTACCGCTTACCACAGTAATTGAGATTTTTATGCTGGTTGCAGCAGCCGTAACGGTATTAATTACAAAACTTGACAGCAATAAGGTACTGGATCAGCCAGTATTTAAAACAGGAATGTTTGCTGTTGTTCTGGCATTTGGTCTTTGCTGGCTGGTGAATACATTTATTGCAGATCAGTCATCGTTTATTACAGATAATATGTCAGTTCTCACGAATGAACATCCATGGATTTATATCATAGCAGTGTTTATTGTTGGGGCAATAACAACAAGTCAGTCATCCTCTACAATGATTATGGTTCCGATTGGTATTGCATTAGGGCTTCCGGCAAATATTATTGTTGCTGGCTGGATTGCATGTTCATCAAATTATTTTATTCCTGCTTCCGGTCAGTGCGTTGCAGCAATTGCGTTTGATACCGCGGGAACAACAAAAATTGGAAAATATGTGTTAAATCACAGCTATATGCTTCCTGGCCTTGTATGTACTGTAGTTTCAGTAGTGTCAGCAATTTTGATAGGAGCAGTAGTATTTTAAAACATAAGGAGAAAATCTATGAAAGAACCAAAAATTATAGCGATTGGAGATAATGTATGTGATAAATATTTATCTCGTGGGAAAATGTATCCGGGAGGACAATGTGTCAATACATGCGTATATGCAAAATGGAATGGTGTCAATTCGGCATATCTTGGAAAATACGGTAATGATGAAGTAGCTGAATGTGTGCAGGAGACATTAAAAAAATTAGAGATTGATGATACGCATTGCCGGCATTTTCAGGGAGAAAACGGTTTCGCTTTGGTAACACTGAAAGAAACAGACCGTGTTTTTCTTGGCTCAAATAAAGGTGGAATTGCAAAAGATCATGCATTTGATTTCAACGAAGAAGATATGGATTATATTCAGCAATATGATTTGATTTACACAAATCTTAACAGCTATATTGAACAGGATCTTTCAAAATTGTATCAGACAAAGGTTCCGATTGCCTATGATTTTTCAATGCGCTGGACAGATGAGTATTTGAGGGATGTATGTCCGTATGTAACTGTTGCAATTATGTCATGTGCACATTTGTCAGAAGATGAACGGGAGAGAGAAATGAAAAAGGCACAGAAATATGGTGTTTCTGTTGTTCTTGGAACTGTCGGAGAAGAAGGCTCTTATGTATTATATAAAGATAAATTTTTATATACAAAAGCAGTATTGGCAGAGGATGTTATAGATACTATGGGAGCGGGAGATTCTTATTTTGCGGCATTCCTAAGTGATATGTTAAAAAATTCCCCACAACATAAGATTTTAGATGGTTCAGATGAACAGATGTATGTAAAAATTCAAAATGCAATGAAAAAGGCATCGGAGTTTGCCGCAAAGATGTGCGCAAAAGAAGGTGCATTTGGATATGGAGTACCAATTACAGGAAGAACAGAAATTTAGGGAGGTATAAGTATGAAACCAGATATGTATGAAAATAACGAAGAGGGAATTTTATGTGTCTATAAAAATCCAAAGTGGCTTGTATGTATTAAAAACTGGAAACCGGACAATGATATTAATGGGATTAAACACTTGGAGATCCATCATTCGACCGATGAGCAGTTTATTCTTGTACATGGTAAAGCGATTCTGATTACCGCAGAAAAAAAGGAAAATGGTTTTTCTATTGATCTGACATTGATGGAGCAGGGAAAAGTATATAATGTTCCGGCAGAATGCTGGTTTTATTCAATCACCCAGAAAGATACAAAAATAGTATATGTACAAGATTCCAATTGCTCTATGGAAAACAGTGATTTTTGTGATCTTTCGGAAGAAGAAATAGCATGGATTCAGGAAAAAGCATCACGGCTGCTGGCATAACTAAAGGATAGATTTATATGAAGAAACAATATATTCTTTTTGATTTTGATGGTGTTATTGTAAACACGGAACCTCAAAATGCTCATTATCTGCAGGAAACTCTCAAATCGTTTGGTGTATATATGGATCACGAAGAGTTAAAAGGATTTATTGGAGTTAACAGCCGTGAAAAAATATTGCATTATTTGAGCCGGTCGAAAGAAAATGTTTCATGGGAAATGTACCAGAAAAGAAGAAAAGAGATGGGAAATACCTATGAAAATGATGCCATCTGTCCCATGCCGGGATTACAGGAATTATTTCAATGGATGAAGGGACGGAATCTGAAAGCCGGATTGGTAACATCAACGAGCGCGAAATATATTATTACGGCTTTAAACCGGATCAAAATGACAGATTATTTTTCAGTTATTGTATGTGGGGATATGTGTGAAAAAAGAAAGCCCTATCCGGATGGGTACTTAAAGGCGATACAGTTATTGCAGGCTGAAAAAGATGAGGTTGTTGCAATTGAGGATTCCTCAACCGGTATTCATGCGGCAATACAGGCAGGAATTGATGTGATTGGTTATACTGGCTCAGGAATAAAACAGGATACTGGAGAGGCGACTGCTGTTTTTTCTTCATTTCAGGACATTCAGCATTTTTTGGAAACAGCAATTTTATAAGTGTAACAGCATACGTTATATAGCAGGCGGCAGATGATTTCTGCCGCCTGTTAAGTTTATCAATATTTGTAGTTATAGCTCCTCTATGCAAAAAGTCTGCCAGAAGAACAAAATAGGACATATAAAGAAAAAAGGGCAAAAATATCCCTTTGTGTAAGACAAATGGGATATATGGATGAAAAGGTGCCTGAAATGTCCTGCTGTGATATCTGTATGGGACATATAGACAAAAAGATAATAAAAAAGTCCTTCTGTAAAAGTCTAACGGGACATATGGACGAGAAGATGCTACAAATGTCCTGTTATGACATTTGTATGGGACATAATAAGAACTTTTTTTCGCATATGTCCCAGCTGACAGGAAAAGCAGGACATAATATACAAATTTTTCTCCATATGTCCCGGTTTTTCATAGAATGCATATTCATAAAATATGAAAAGTATTATGGACAGAAAACATCAATGAACAGTAAGTATTTGTAAAATTATGAATAGAATATCATAAAGGAAAGGGTTAATTTGCAAACCTAATGCAAAATAGGTTTGCATTTAGTCTGACAGGCATAAAATAGGGCTTTTTACTCTACTTTATGTCTGTTTTATTTTGAATAAAATTCAAAAATACCGCTTAAATTAAGGAAAAAACACATGTTATTCAATGATATAGGGACTTATTCTCAAAGTAAATGCAAAAAGGACTAAAATTTTGCATTTACTCTGAAAAATCGAAATGTGGCAAAAAAAACAACTCATATTATTAACATAGAGTAAACGAATGGAGAAACGATATGAAGAGGATTTTCTTGTGAGAACATTTGTTCTGATTTACAATAAGTATGTATTAGTTTGAATCGTGAAAAGCAGAGTCTATATATTCTTCTACATTCTTGGAATCTAAATGATAGTGAATGTATATTGCAGATTTCACGGCATATGCTATAATATAAGCGTAAAGTAAAAGTATTATAGTACAAGGGATGTAGTTTCGGGAAATATTTCGTGGCTGCATATATAACAAAGTCTGATACAGACTAAAATAAGGGATATTCCCTGATAAAAGCAATCAGGGATGCCAAACTTTCCCTGTTTATATAGATATTTAGTCAAAAATAAGTAGGGAAAGGAAGGAAAAGCAATGGAACAAGAAAAGGTTACTATTAGTCTCGAAGAAAAAGTAGAAAAAGTTAAAGATCTTCGCCCAATTGATGACGTATTCTTTGAAGTTCTGGCAGATGATATACCATTTTGTCAGGAAATGTTGCGTATTCTTCTTGAGGACGAAAATCTGGTTGTCAAAGATGTAATTGTGCAAAGCAGTCAGAGAAATCTGTATGGTCGTTCAGTGCGATTGGATGCTTTATGTATCTTAGGAAATGGGAAAAAGTGCAATGTTGAGGTTCAGCGATCTGATAATGATGATCATGTCCGTCGCGTAAGATTCAATGCTTCAAGTATTGCTGTGAAAGATTCACAGAAAAATGAGAAGTTTGAACAAATCGAAGACATCATTGTAGTATATATTTCTCAGTTTGATATTTTTAAAGCAAACCATGTGCTCTACCATGTAGATAGCACGATTAGAGAAACGGGACACCGTATTGATGACGGACTCTATCGAGTCTTTGTGAATACGGAAGTGAAGGACGGAACTACAATTTCGGAATATATGGATTGCTTTCTTAAAAAGGAAGTCAATAATTCCAAATTTCCGGAGTTCACTGACAGAATGAATGTTTTAAAGCATGAAGAAAGGGGGCTGGACGCCGTGTGCGAAGTAATGGAAAGATATGAACAGAAAGCTGCTGAGAAAGCAATTGCGAGATCGAATGTTGATTCTATCAAGTATATGATCACAACATTTGGCGCTACGGAAAAACAAATTTTGGGAAATAAAAACTATTCCAAAAAGGAGTATAACACTGCCCTTAAGGAGCTTGCGGACGAAGGCAAGACCTTGTAAGTTGTGGAGATTTATTCACAGATAAGTTAATTTAAGGACCATCTCAGTAAAGAGGTGGTCCTTTTCTTATACCCTCGAAGCAGGATCATCTTCTAAAAGATCCTCAATTGCGCAATCCAAAGCATTTGCCAGTCGGTTCAAGGTATCTCCCTGCGCATGATTGATGTTGCGAGTGCGCTGTTCATATGCCTTTATCGTTTGAAGGTTCACACCGGATCTGATTGACAATTGTCCCTGTGAAAGTTTTTTCTTCTCTCGTAATTTCCTAAGATTGCCCATTTTAAGCTAAAGTACCACTGTAGTAACCCGGAATACATGTTTGAATTCAACATTATAAATCATTTACGTTGATTTTACGTGAAATTGTGGGTACTATTCATAGTAGAACATGAAAATTAATAGTTGCCGTCTAAAAAGAACTTTGCAGAGTTAATTTTAGACATAAAAATGCACCAGATGGTTTGCAGACCATCTGGCGCCATGTACTATTCGTACACAAACTTAATTCCTATAAGCATCATATGATGACTATCGGTGAAAGTCAATATCCAATTCGAACAAAATTATTATATCATATATATACAAATTTATTAAACATGTCTTGTGCGCGAATCGTATCTAACTATTTCCATGTTACTAAAACAAAGGAGAAATTGTACTATTGAGCAAAAAGAAAGAGCAAACCAAGGGGGAAGTGCGCCCTAAAAAGCATTTGTCTCAGGATGAAAGGATCACCATCCAGACCATGCTTGATAACAGCGCAAAGCCTTATGAGATCGCACAGACGTTGAATAAATCTCCTTCCACCATCATTCGAGAGATTCGAAACCACACGAAAATCGTGCCGAAAATCAACGACTGCAGGAAGTGGTCCACTTGCGGAAAACGAAGGATCTGTATTCGTACATACTGTAATTCGGTCTGCAAGAAATGTGACAAACGAAACTGTTGGGAGATCTGTCGTGATTATGAAAAGGATGAATGTCCCATACAAGATGCGTCGCCTCATGTATGTAATGGATGTGATCGGAAGTTCAACTGTGGAATGGAGAAGCGCTTATACAAAGGTGTAGACGCTCATACCGAGTATAAGGCAGAATTGCAGACGAAAAGGATTGGATTCGATCTGACGGAGGACATGTTGGATAAGATTGATCAAAAGGTATCCCCACTCTTAAAAGCGGGACATTCGCCATACTCTGTAATTCAGACCTTGGGAGATGAACTTCCTTGCAGCGAGGCGACATTATATCGTCTGATTGATGCATGCGCTTTGTCTGCAAGAAATGTTGACTTACAGGAACGTGTAAAAAGGAAGCCCAGAAAAAGACGCATTTTAAGTAAGGACGCATATGCAATCATCACTGCTGAGAAAAAAGGCCATTTATGGACGGATTATCTGAAATATATCAGAAACCATGGATGCCATGTCGTGCAGCTTGACTGTGTAGAAGGAAAGAAGGAGGATAAGGCGGTCCTTCTCACGCTCCATTGGGTATCTGAGCATATGCAGCTTTATTTTATTATGGATAATCAGACTTCTGGATGTGTTGTGGAGATGCTTGACAGAATTGAAACGGCTGTAGGTACGGAGGTATTTCGAGAAGCTATCCCAATTCTGCTGACCGATAATGGTCATGAGTTCATGGATGTAAAAGGTATGGAGAGGTCATGCATTTATCCTGATCAGAAAAGAACAAACGTGTTCTTTTGTGAACCGAATCGCCCGGATGAAAAGGGACACTGTGAGAGAAATCACCGGTTATTAAGAAAAGTGATTCCTAAAGGGACCTCATTGGAACCATACGATCAGAGAGACATTACGGTAATTACAAATCATGTGAACAGTTATGTCCGGAAAAGTCTTGGTGGGATGTGTCCTTATGATCTGGCGATGGAGCGTTTGCCGGAGGATTTCTTTGATCTGTTGGGCTTAGAGCTTATCACAAGAGAAAATGTAAATTTAACACCGATGCATCACGGACATCTTTCTGCTGGATGATAAGAATACCCTATCTGAGCTAATGCTTGGATAGGGTATTTCCTTGAAATTTCTCAGACTAAATGCAAAATATTTTATTTTCAGACTAAATGCAAACACTTTTTGCATTTAATTTGAAAAATAACCATCATAAAGGAAAGCAGGACAACTGCTTTACATTATTCAGACCGTGTGATATACTATATAAAATTTAACAACTGTCACGGATATCTGATGACAGGCGTTTGTCAGGAGTTTTGTATACAGAGAATACAGACTGCGCGTTGGCGGGATATTGCCGATGCGCAGTCTTTTTTAGTGATGCAGTTGAGGAGAGAAACAGGTATATGGGGATAGCTCGGGAAAAAAAGAAGAAAACATTAAAGGCAAAAATGCTTGGCATATTGACGATGTGTGCGATGACAAGCCTTCTGGCTGCGGGAATTGTATCCTATATGGCACTGAGAATGATACAGAATGACAGTATAGAGAATAACATGAAAATGTATCTGGATCAGATTACGAAGAATACGGATGAAGCCTATTATGATATGCTCAGTATTGTGAACTATATGGGACCGGGCGGTCTGATCGGAAACGTAACGGACAGTTATCTTGATGCTGTGGATAATTTTGACAGGTTTGTTGAACAGAGATCTCTTAGACAAGAACTTTCGGGACTCGGATATGTCAACACAAAACTGGTAGGCGTTACCTATTATGACAAGGAAGAGAAAAAGGAACTTATCAGCGGTATGAATGTCAGAACACTGGACGGAAGACAGAACGCATTGCCTAAGGTTGTGAAGTGTGCGGGAAATGTTATGCAGGCAGCCCATGCGTCTTTTCTTGGGAATAGTGAGAAAACAGTTTTTTCCGTCATGAGGGAAGTAGTTTTTGGCAATGGGAAAAGACTGGAAATCTACACAGAAATAGAGGCTGATATGAAGACCCCGGAAGAAATAAATAAGGAAGGATATCCCTACACTTATATTCAGATGGATGAGAGAGGGGTTGCACAATACAGCGTAAATCCTGTCATTATGCACGGACAGAAACTGTTTTCTGCATCACTCTCAAAGGGGGAGTATGAAGTCCAGACGAGAGAGGGCTATAAGATCATGGCATACCGGAGTCAGATGGGATACATTAATGCAGTGGCACTACCGGACAATATATATCAGAAGAAGATTAACCAGTGGAGAATGATGATGACACTCATCATAGTTGTAACGTTTCTGATCTTTTCCATGTCTGTCCTCTATCTTTATCGTATGATCTGCCGACCACTGAGTCAATTCCGCAGACAGATGGTGCAGATTGGGGATGGCACTCTTCAGGCAGTACATGAAGAGTCGGACATTGCAGAGTTTGACAGCCTGATGAGGGAAGTAGAACAGATGAAGAGACAGATTGAGAATCTTATCAGCAATATGGTAGAAAAGGAAAAAAGCATACAGAAGATGGAGTTTGAGAAACTTCTCTATCAAATTAATCCTCATTTCCTTCTCAATACACTGAATTCGATTCAGTGGATGGCACAAATGAGTCACCAAAGAGAGATCAGTGAGTTTGTACAGAGACTAAAGAAGCTTCTTTCCTATAATCTGGGCAAAGAAGGCCGCCAGACAACGTTGCGGATGGAGTTGGAGATTGTAAAGGAATATATTGCACTTCAGCAGATGCGGTATGATTTTATTATTGAGATGAATATAGAAGATGGCAGTTATCTTGACCAGCCAACGGTCCGTATGCTTTTTCAACCACTTGTGGAGAACGCGATCCGCTATGGTCTTGGGGATGATGAGAAGATCAGCATCCAGGTGTTTGAAGATGTGGCAAGGCATCTTGCTGTTGTAACTATCTCTGACAGCGGAAAGGGACTGAATCAGGAGGAGATAGATGAGATCAACCAGCCGTTTGATTATGACTGGGAATACTGGAAGAATGAGAACAGAGGTATCGGACTGCGCTACGTCAAGGCTATGCTGGAATCATTTTATGATGGACAGACGAGTTTGTTTGTAAACAGCAAAAAAGGGTTCGGAACCAGAATTACGATCCTTCTTCCTGTCCGGAAACCGGAAGAAAAAAAAGAGAAAGACAAAGAGGTTACATTGGAAGAAAATAAGGTGGGACAGACAGATGAATGTATTGATTGTAGATGACGACAAACTTGCCAGAAAAGGTCTGGTCGCTATTATGGACTGGGAAAAGTATGGATTCGAGGTAGTGGGAGATGTACAGAATGGGAGAAAAGCCCTTGAATTTCTCCGAAATCATCCGGTGGATATTGTATTTACCGATATAGATATGCCGGAAATTGATGGATTGGAACTTATGCAGATGTGCGGAGAGGAATTTCCGGAAATTAAATTTGTAATTCTTTCTGTATATGAGAATTTCAGTTATGCACAGACGGCAATCCGTATGGGTGCGTTAGACTATATCTCAAAGATCAGTTTTTCCCCGGAAGAGTGTGGAACGATACTGGAACGGGTCAGTGAAAAGTACATGCAGACATGCAGAGATGGACATGCAGAAGAGGAAAATCAGGAAAAAGTTGAAGAACTGAACAGAAGATGGATGCACACCAGATGGATTTTCAGTGAGAAAGAATTTGAAGATCTCTGTCAGAAAACAAAAGAAATCAGTTTGCGGAGTGCGGAGAGGATTTTTGTTAAGAGTTTTCATAATATTCAGCTCCTGTCAGATGAAGAAGTGGAATTTCCATCGCTGGATACGGTTGAAGAGATGCTGGACTGGGTGCACCGCTGGAGGGAACATATTTATGAAGAGAGTCTTAGCTCATCACAGAAAAATGATATCAGTGCTTTTGCAGCGGTTATCAAGTATGTGGATGGACATATCGGGGAGGATCTTCGTTCTGAAGACGTGGCAGAACGGATAGGGATGAGCAGGAGTTATTTTAGTACAAGGTTTAAGGAGATGACGGGGGAAACATTTCACCAATATGTGATACACAGGAAAATGAAGACTGCGGCGGAATGGATAGAGGATGGAAAGAAGAGCATTACAAGGATTGCCGTAGAACTTGGATATGATAATTTTCATTATTTTGCAAAAGTATTTGCACGGGAGCATGGGTGTACGCCTTCGGAATACAGAAAAGAGAGTAAAAATGTCTGATTTTCATCGGACATTTTTTTTGTGATAAAAAATATTTGGTAAGATTAGAAACAATATCATCTAGCAGGATATGGGGGAAGAAGATAAAATAATTAAAAAAAGGAAGGGAGGTATCATGGTGTATATTAAACAAAAAGGAAGGGAGGTCCTGGAATGTATATCAAACGATTTGTGAAGCATTATTATATTATGCTGATTCCGGCACTTTTATGGCTGTTTTTCTTTAGCATTGTTCCGATGTTCGGTATTGTCATGGCATTTCAAGATTATAATCCGGGCCAGGGTATTTTGCATTCTAAGTTTGTCGGGCTTGAAAATTTTAAGTACATGTTTCAAATGAACGATGTCAAACAGGTACTGTGTAATACCGTTGTAATCGCGGTAGGAAAGATTATTGGGAATATTATTTTCCCATTGATTTTTGCACTTCTGCTTAATGAATTCTGTATTAAGCGGCTCAAGCGTCCAATCCAGACAATTGTTTACCTACCGTATTTTCTGTCGTGGGTTATTCTGGCAAAGATTGTTTTAAATATCTTTGGATATACTGGTCCAATTAATCAGCTGATGGAGGCATTTGGTAGAAATCCGATCAATTTTTTCGGGGAGCCATCATTGTTCCAGCCTTTGGTGATCGGCACAGATATCTGGAAAGGATTTGGGTACAATACGGTAGTTTATCTGGCAGCAATACTTGGGGTAGACCAGAGCCTTTATGAAGCAGCAGCGGCAGACGGAGCAGGAAGATTCAAACGTATCTGGCACATAACGCTCCCGGGAATAAGGACAACGGTAGCCCTTCTGGCAATTCTGTCACTTGGAAATGTGCTCAATGCAGGTTTTGATCAGATCTACAATTTGTATAATCCGCTTGTTTATTCCACTGGTGATATCATAGACACATGGGTATACCGTGCAGGACTTGAGAACCTGCAGTACTCGCTGGCTACAGCAGTTGGACTGTTTAAATCGGTGATCAGCGTTATCTTAATTGTTATAGGATATAAGCTGGCAGATAAGTTTACCGGTTACAAACTATTCTAAGGAGGTGCAGTAAATGATAGAAAATAAAAGTATAGGATCAAAAGTATTCGACGTAGTAAATGTTGTGATCCTTATTTTGATCACACTGGTCTGCATCCTGCCGGTATGGTATGTCCTTTGCGTTTCCTTAAGTAGCAGGGAGGCTGTCAGTGCAGGGAAAGTTGCTCTCTGGCCGGTGGGATTTAATCTCCTGTCATATAAGAAGATCTTGGGAGAGGGAAATTTCTTTACTTCTTTTCTTGTGTCTATTAAACGAGTTGTGTTAGGTACAGGGGCCAGCATGGTGTGTATACTTTTGGCAGCATATCCGTTGTCAAGAACAAAAAAACAGTTTCCGAAGAGGGGCATCTTCATGTGGATCTTTGTATTCTGCATGCTTTTCAATGGAGGTACTGTTCCGTGGTATATCACAATGAAGAATTACGGTCTCATGGACAGCATATGGGGACTTGTCTTCGGTATGGGGCTTCAGGTTTTCAACGTCATTCTGGCAGTAAACTTTTTCAAGAATCTGCCAGTTGAACTGGAAGAGGCATGCTTTATAGACGGTGGTGGACCATGGAGGAATCTGATCTCAATTTACATTCCTTTGGCAAAACCGATGGTGGCAACGATCTCGCTTTTTACGATTGTTCAGTACTGGAACGAGTTCTTTCAGGGAATGGTTCTAAGTACAAAACAAAGCAGCTATCCGCTTCAGACATACATACAGCAGATGGTAGTAACATTGGATTATTCCAGTATGAATGTTGAACAGATCGCACAGGCAATGAAACTAAATAACCAGTCGCTGGACGCTGCGAAGATATTTATCGCCATGATCCCGGTGCTGATCATATACCCGTTTTTGCAGAAATATTTTGTATCTGGGATCACGTTGGGATCGGTAAAAGGATAGTATCCGGTCAGAAAGAGTCTGGCCAAAATAGAGAATAGTAAAAACGAAAAGGAGAAAATGGATTATGAAACTAAAAAGAATAATTGCTATAGCGTGTACGGCAGCTATGACGGTATCCTTGATTTCAGGCTGTGGTGGTGCATCAGACAAAGGGCAGAAAGAAGCGGTCAAGGAAGCAGAAGGAACAGCGAAAGAAGATCTGCCTCTGGCAAAATACCCGGAGACGGTTACGGTACATCTGGGCGGAAAAATGAATCCGAATGCAAAGATTCCGAAAGGAATGTCATTTGAAGACAACTCCTATACAAGGCTTCTGAAAGAGAACCTGAACATCCAGGTAGTATATGACTGGACTGCATCTACATCAGACTATGATGAAAAAATGAGTCTCTGTATCGGAAGTAATACCATTCCGGAAATCATGAATGTAAATGCAACCCAGTACAGGGCTCTGTTGAAATACGATATGATACAGCCACTGGATAAGTATTTTGATGATTATGCTTCAGATGCACTGAAAAGTTATGTGAAATCCGGCGGTGAAGAACTGCAGAAATGTATCACCAATGAAGATGGAGAACTGATGGCGATTCCTGCCCCGAACCTGACAGCAGGCGGTGTAAACGAAATGTGGATTCGTCAGGACTGGCTGGATGCTCTTGGGCTGGATGTACCACGCACATGGGATGAACTGGCAGAAGTGGCTAAAGCATTTGTGACAAGGGATCCAGATGGAAATGGAGAGAATGACACTATCGGTATTCTTGGACCAGGAAATTCGGACCACATGAATGCAGTAGGCGGCAACCAGTTTGGACTTGACCCATTGTTCAGCTGTTTTCAGTCATATCCGCAGTACTGGCTGAAGAGTGAGGACGGATCGGTAGAGTATGGTTCGATTCAGCCGGAGACGAAGACTGCACTGGAAAATATCTCCAAACTTTATGCGGATGGTGTTATTGATCCGGAGACACTTGTCAGAAGTGATAGCAAGGAGCCACTTCTTGCTGGAAAAGTAGGAATCTTTTTCGGACCGTGGTGGTGTGCATATACATTTGCGGATACAACTCTGTCAGGTTCAGCAGACTGGCGGGCATATTTCACACCTCTTTCTGAGGATGGAAAATATTATACGCATATGGCTGAGCCAACGACACAGTATGTCGTAGCGAGCAAGGACTGCAAAAATCCGGAAGCTGCGTTTAAGATCATTAACTACCTGGTTGCAAATGAGCAGAAATGGGTAGAAGAGGGCGTAACATCTACGGAGATGGGAACCGGAGATTTCTATCCTTTGTATAATACGTATGACAATGCTGATGAGATAGAGAAATCTTATGAAGCGCTGACGAAATATCTTGCAGGAGATATCAGTATGGATGATGTAGATTTTTCGACACATAAACTGCTGAAGAACGATATGGAAGCAGTTACGAAACTTAAGAAAAAGCCTTACGATGATTTCAGTCTTAAATATTGGAATCTGGATAGTGATCTGGCAAAAACAAATCTGCCTCGTCTGGTTGCAATCATGGTAGGTGACGCGCCACTTGTAAATGAGGAATATGTTCCGGTTTACAACGCTTACAACGGACAGACGGAAACAATGGAAGCGAAATGGGCAAATCTGAAGAAGATGGAGGAAGAGACTTTCGCAAAGATCATTATGGGAAAAGCAGATATCAGCGAATTCGATACTTTCGTTAAAAACTGGAAGAATCAGGGTGGTGATCAGATTCTCAAAGAAATCAACGATGAATTAAGTAAGTAAAAGAGACGGCGGCTGATGGTGTTCATTAGCCGCTGTTCCTTAATTGGAGGTATAAAATGCGGGAAAACAAAGTAATCTACGGACTGATAGGATATGGTGGAATGGGCAGATGGCATACAGAAATCCTGTCAAATGTACCGGAAATTGAAATTGGTGGTATCTATGATATCAAGGAAGAAAAGAGAATAGAAGCAAAAGAAAAAGGTTTTTCTGTGTATGGTTCGGAAGAGGAAATGTTATCAGACCCGGATATTGATGTCGTGCTGATTGCCACTCCAAATGACTGCCATAAGCCGATTGCAATCCGTGCTATGCATGCGGGGAAAAACGTGATATCAGAGAAACCGGTGACTCTGTCATCTTCTGATCTTCAGGAGATGGAAAATGTTGCCAAAGAAACCGGAAAGTTCCTGACAGTACACCAGAACAGGCGCTGGGATGATGATTTCCTGATCATACGAAAGCTTGTAGAGGAGCAGAAGCTGGGGCATGTCTTCCGGATAGAAAGCCGTGTGCATGGTTCAAGGGGTATTCCGGGTGACTGGAGAAAAGAAAAAATACATGGTGGCGGAATGGTTCTTGACTGGGGTGTACATTTGCTGGATCAGATTCTGTATCTTTACGGAGATAGAAAAATTGAAACTGTATATGCATCACTTACCCATATTACCAATCAGGAAGTGGATGATGGGTTCACCACAATCCTGACATTTGAAGGCGGAACGGAAGTCTTAGTTGAAGTAGGTACCAATAATTATATTTCCCTGCCAAGATGGTATGTACTGGGTGAAGATGGTACTGCGGTAATCAGGGACTGGCAGTTAAATGGTGAGATCATACGGAAAACAGGCATAACCGAAGAGAAAGTAGTGCCGGTAAAGACAGCAGCAGGTCTGACCAAAACCATGGCTCCGAGACGGGAAGATACAATCGTGAAAGAAGAGCTGCCACATGTGTCCGGAGATATTGCGGATTTCCATAGGAATGTAGCAGCAGTTATAAGAGATGGGGCAGAGCCGGAGATTAAGCTCTTCCAGGTGATGCGTGTAATGAAACTAATGGAAGCTATTTTCCAATCAGCAGAAACAAACCAGGTGATTGATTATAGACAGTATGAATCATAAGTATTTATGAAGGAACAGGAGAAAATAAGTATGAAACAGATAAAAATAGGAACATGCGTTCCTGGAACTAAGGCAGAAGAATGGTTAAAGGGATTTATTGGAAAAGGATTTGAGACATTTTCTCTTAATTTCCATATGTCACTGGAAGGGACTGACCTTGATAAGCTGGCATTGAGCACGGAAAAACTGTTGGCAGGTACGGATTCCGAAATCACGACAGTTGGATACTATTGCAATCCTATCCAGTATGCAGAGCATAGGAAAACTCTGGAAAATGTAATCTGCACTGCCGGAAAATTCGGAGCTACACATGTGAGTACTTTTGCAGGAGCGTGGGAAGGAAAGCCGGTAGAATCCGCATATGAAGAGTTTGGCAAGGTATTCCGGGAACTGGCTGATCTTGCAGAAGAAAAGGGAGTGAAGCTGGGAATTGAGAATTGCCTTATGGATGGAACATGGGAACATGCGACATGTAATATCGGTTTTAACCCTAAAGCGTGGGAAGTGATGTTTGAGGAAGTAAAGAATGATAACTTCGGACTGGAATGGGAGCCGACACATCAGATGGTACAGCTTATCGATCCGGTAACAGAGCTGAGAAAATGGTGCAAAAAAATAGTACATATACATGGAAAAGATGCAACAATAGACTGGGATGCTGTAAGACATAGTGGCATATCAGGCGCAGTCCCATTTGTATGGCATCGTATGCCGGGCTTTGGTGACACGAACTGGAGAGATATCATTTCTATTTTAAGAAGTAACGGATATGAGGACGATATCTGCATTGAGGGATACCATGATCCTGTATATTCCGGAGAACTGGAGATGACCGGACAGCTTCATGCACTGAATTATCTGAAATGGTGCAGGGGTGGAGATTTTACACAAACTCCATGGGAAAAATAGGGAAAACAGATACAGGAGGATTTTCTATGAAACTTGGGTTTATTACATCAATCCTTGACGGATGGACTTATGAACAAATGATGGATTTTGCTTCAGAGCAGGGATTTGAATGTGTGGAAGTGGCATGCTGGCCAGAAGAAAAAGCAGAAAGAAGATATGCGGGTGTAAGCCATATAGATGCAGAACGGGTAAACCAGGATGATGAATATGCAGCCCATATTATGGCATATGCAGAAAAAGCGGGAGTAGAAATCTCTGCACTGGCATATTATCCTAACGTAATGACGGCAGATAAAGAGAAAAGAAATGCTGCTATTGAACATCTGAAGAATGTCATACGTGCAAGTAAAAAGTTAGGTGTTGGCATGGTCACAACATTTATCGGAAGGGATCAGACCAAAAATGTACGGGAAAATCTTGAACTTGTAAAAGAAATATGGCCACCAATCATAAAACTGGCAGAGGTATGTGACGTAAAAATAGCAATTGAAAACTGCCCGATGCTTTTTGGTGAGGAACAGTGGCCCGGAGGACAGAATCTGATGACAACTCCGCCAATCTGGAGAGAGGTCTTCAAGATCCTGGACAGTGATAATCTTGGCATTAATTACGATCCATCCCACTTTATCTGGCAGATGATCGACTATATCCGCCCGCTTTATGAATTTAAGGATAAAATATTCCATGTTCATTACAAGGATATCAAGATATACAGGGATAAATTAGAGTCCTGTGGCATCATGGCTTATCCGCTGGAATATATGTCACCTAAGATTCCGGGACTTGGCGATGTGGACTGGGGAAAATACGTGTCAGCACTTACTGATATAGGATATGATGGCTGTACATGTATCGAAATAGAAGATAAAGCATTTGAGGATTCCAAGGAAAAGGTGGAGAAGTCTTTAATTCTCAGTAAAAGATATCTGGAGAAATATGTTATATAACACAGAAAAGAGCAAATAAGGAGGAAATACCATGAGAAAATTAAGAGCAGGAATCGTAGGCTGTGGAGGGATTGCTAACGGAAAACATCTCCCGGCTATGCAGAAAAGTGGTCTCTATGAGGTGGTGGCTTTTTGTGACATCATCATAGAGCGTGCGCAGGAGACAAAAGAAAAATTTGGCACAGAAGATGCAAAAGTATTTGAAGATTACCGTGAACTTCTAAAAGAAGATCTGGATGTTGTATATGTAACTACCCCAAACCGTTCCCATGCAGAAATCTCTATAGCAGCAATGGAGGCAGGAAGAGATGTCATGTGTGAGAAGCCAATGGCAAAAAATTATGCAGAAGCACAGAAGATGGTCGAAACTGCTGAAAGAACACACAGAGTTCTCAACATAGCATATCAGAACCGTTATCGTACAGATTCATTGTATCTGAAGGAAATGTGCAAAAGTGATGAATTGGGAGAAATCTATTTTGCCAAAGCACATGCACTCAGAAGAAGAGCTGTTCCGACCTGGGGTGTGTTCCTGAATGAAGAAGAACAGGGTGGCGGTCCTCTGATTGATATTGGTACACATGCACTGGATCTGACATTATGGATGATGGATAATTATGAAGTGCAGTCTGTTACGGGAGCTTCCTTCCACAAGCTGTCTGATCAGACAGACCAGGGAAATGCATTTGGTAACTGGGATCCGGATAAGTTCTGTGTAGAAGATTCTGCTTTTGGCTTTATCCGTATGAAAAATGGGGCAGTGATCGAACTGGAATCAGCCTGGGCACTGAACACACTGGAGGTTGATGAGGCAAAAACAAGCCTGTGTGGTACCAAAGCCGGAGCTGATATGAAAGATGGCCTTAGGATCAATTACATCCACCATAATACACAGGTAGTAGAGAAACCGGAATTATCAAGCGGTGGAGTAGCATTTTTCTCAGGAAAAGAAAAGTCAGCAGCAGACTATGAACAGGAATTGTTTTACCACATCGTTGTTGATGGGGCAGAACAGGTTGTGAAGCCTGCACAGGCTGCAGTTGTCACACGTATTCTGGAAGCGGTGTACCGTTCAGCAGAGAGTGGAGAAACCATTTATTTTGATTGAGGGAAAAGAAGATTATGGAACAAAGAAAATTAAAAAAGTTGTTGTCTGAGATGTCATTGCGTGAAAAGATTGGGCAGATGATACAGCTGACTGGAATTTACTTTGATGATGATGCGGTACTTACCGGGGAGGTGGGGGAAGACCAGCCACCTCAGTGGGTGACTCAGTATGCTGGTTCTGTACTAGGTATGATCGGGGCAGAAAAGCTCAGGGGAATTCAGAAAAAATATGTGGAAGCGCATCCGCATCATATTCCATTGCTGTTTATGGCAGATGTCATACATGGGTGCAGGACCATAGCTCCGATTCCTTTGGGACAGGCTTGTTCGTTTCATCCGGAACTGGTTAGAAAGATGGCGGGACATGCCGCAGCAGAGTCTGCTTCTGAGGGGATCAGGGCTACGTTTTCTCCAATGATTGATGTATCCAGAGACCCGAGGTGGGGGCGGATAATGGAGTCTTTCGGAGAGGATCCTTTTCTGAACGGAGTTATGGGAACCGCAATGCTTAGAGGATATCAGGGCGAAGAAGGAAAAGACCCGGCAGGGAACAAAAAAATACCGGAGTCCGGTATCGCAGGCTGTTTAAAGCATTTTGCAGGTTATGGTGCAGTGAATGCGGGAAGAGAATACAATGATGTGGAAATATCACAGAGAACCTTCCGGGAACAGTATCTCAAACCATTCCGTATGGCAATGCATGCAGATCCGGCAATGGTGATGACAGCGTTTAATGCAGTTGACCGCAGACCGGTCAGTGGAAACAAGGAACTGCTTGAAGGCACTCTCAGGGAAGAAATGGGTTTCAGTGGCACTGTGATTTCAGATTGGGGATCCATAGGGCAGTTGGAGGAACAGAATGTAGTGTCAAGCCAGAAAGAGGCCGCAGAGGCCGCAGTCCGTGCGGGAGTTGACATTGACATGATGAGTCCGGCATATATGTTCCATCTGGAAGAACTGGTTAAAGAAGGGAGTATTCCAACTTCGTTGATAGACAAAAGTGCATGGAATGTGCTGGTGATGAAGAATCGGCTTGGCTTGTTTGAAAATCCATTTGCAGGAATGCAGGGAGAAGAACCGTTGTCTGCTGAGGCAAAGAAAACCGCGCTTGCGCTGGCATGTGAGAGTTCGGTTCTTCTGAAAAATGATGATATGCTTCCTCTGAAACCGGAGAGGAAGGTATTTTGGGGCGGACCTTATGTGGAGTCAAGGGAATTGCTGAGCAGATGGGCAATTTTCGGCCGTTATGATGATGTGGAAACGATCAGAGAAGTCCTGAAAGCCCGGAAGATGCCGGTTCGTTTTCTGCCAGAATGTGAGATTCTGACAGAAGAGGAAAGGAGGCTGTGGCAGGCTGAAAACTGTAGAATTCAGGACAGCGGAGAACAGGATAAAGAGATACCTGAAATATGCGTGAATAGTGGAAAACAATATGCCACACTGGATGAAATTGAACCGGAGGATACCGTGGTACTTGTACTTGGAGAACATGAGGCACAGTCAGGTGAAGCCGCGAGCAGGGCATTTCTTGATCTGCCGGAAGGGCAGCAGAAGTTTTTTGATGCAGTAGCTGGCCGTACCTCCCATATTGTGACGGTCATTCTATCGGGCAGGCCGTTGGATATACGGAAAATAGCGGAGAAATCCCAGGCTGTCCTTTTTGTCTGGAGACCGGGAACAATGGGAGCTGAGGCTGTTGTTCGCTTGGTGTATGGAGAAGAGACCCCATCAGGAAAACTGTCTGTGAGCATACCATGGTGTGTGGGACAGGTGCCTGTCAGTTACTGGGATGTAAAGACCGGACACCGGATGGTAGAAACGAATCCGGAGAATCGCTTTACGAGCCGGTATATGGATATTCCGAATGAACCGCTTTATCCATTTGGATTCGGTCTCTCTTACACAGAGTTCACCATTACGCCCCCCATATTTGAGAAACAGGAAAGAGAGGATAAGATTGACATATCCTGCAAGGTGAAGAATGTGGGAGAAGTGCCTGGGGCAGAAGTCGTGCAGTGTTATGTGGAGACACTTTGTGCTCCTGTTGTGCGACCGGATAGAGAACTTATCCGGTTTCGGAAAATTTTTCTGTTGCCGGGTGAAGAGCAGGAAGTAAAATTTACGGTTAATCGGAAGGAACTAGCTTTTTATGGAGAGAATATGGAACTCATAGATGGAGATGTCCAGTTTCGTTTTATTGTTGGAAACAGTAGTAGGTCAGAAGCGGGGAGTATCCTTTATGCCTTTTGAGTTGACATTTGATGAATGATTCTCCGGGCATTTTGAGAATCTCAAATGTCAGGAAGAACATAATTTAAAGCAGGGGACATTGTGATGGAAAAAATCACAATGTCCCCTGAAATTTTTTCGGGATATACAAATCCCTACCCAAAAAATATGAAGAAAGTATTATGGACAGAAAACATCAATGAACAGTAAGTATTTGTAAAATTATGAATAGAATATCATAAAGGAAAGGGTTAATTTGCAAACCTAATGCAAAATAGGTTTGCATTTAGTCTGACAGGCATAAAATAGGGCTTTTTACTCTACTTTATGTCTGTTTTATTTTGAATAAAATTCAAAAATACCGCTTAAATTAAGGAAAAAACACATGTTATTCAATGATATAGGGACTTATTCTCAAAGTAAATGCAAAAAGGACTAAAATTTTGCATTTACTCTGAAAAATCGAAATGTGGCAAAAAAAACAACTCATATTATTAACATAGAGTAAACGAATGGAGAAACGATATGAAGAGGATTTTCTTGTGAGAACATTTGTTCTGATTTACAATAAGTATGTATTAGTTTGAATCGTGAAAAGCAGAGTCTATATATTCTTCTACATTCTTGGAATCTAAATGATAGTGAATGTATATTGCAGATTTCACGGCATATGCTATAATATAAGCGTAAAGTAAAAGTATTATAGTACAAGGGATGTAGTTTCGGGAAATATTTCGTGGCTGCATATATAACAAAGTCTGATACAGACTAAAATAAGGGATATTCCCTGATAAAAGCAATCAGGGATGCCAAACTTTCCCTGTTTATATAGATATTTAGTCAAAAATAAGTAGGGAAAGGAAGGAAAAGCAATGGAACAAGAAAAGGTTACTATTAGTCTCGAAGAAAAAGTAGAAAAAGTTAAAGATCTTCGCCCAATTGATGACGTATTCTTTGAAGTTCTGGCAGATGATATACCATTTTGTCAGGAAATGTTGCGTATTCTTCTTGAGGACGAAAATCTGGTTGTCAAAGATGTAATTGTGCAAAGCAGTCAGAGAAATCTGTATGGTCGTTCAGTGCGATTGGATGCTTTATGTATCTTAGGAAATGGGAAAAAGTGCAATGTTGAGGTTCAGCGATCTGATAATGATGATCATGTCCGTCGCGTAAGATTCAATGCTTCAAGTATTGCTGTGAAAGATTCACAGAAAAATGAGAAGTTTGAACAAATCGAAGACATCATTGTAGTATATATTTCTCAGTTTGATATTTTTAAAGCAAACCATGTGCTCTACCATGTAGATAGCACGATTAGAGAAACGGGACACCGTATTGATGACGGACTCTATCGAGTCTTTGTGAATACGGAAGTGAAGGACGGAACTACAATTTCGGAATATATGGATTGCTTTCTTAAAAAGGAAGTCAATAATTCCAAATTTCCGGAGTTCACTGACAGAATGAATGTTTTAAAGCATGAAGAAAGGGGGCTGGACGCCGTGTGCGAAGTAATGGAAAGATATGAACAGAAAGCTGCTGAGAAAGCAATTGCGAGATCGAATGTTGATTCTATCAAGTATATGATCACAACATTTGGCGCTACGGAAAAACAAATTTTGGGAAATAAAAACTATTCCAAAAAGGAGTATAACACTGCCCTTAAGGAGCTTGCGGACGAAGGCAAGACCTTGTAAGTTGTGGAGATTTATTCACAGATAAGTTAATTTAAGGACCATCTCAGTAAAGAGGTGGTCCTTTTCTTATACCCTCGAAGCAGGATCATCTTCTAAAAGATCCTCAATTGCGCAATCCAAAGCATTTGCCAGTCGGTTCAAGGTATCTCCCTGCGCATGATTGATGTTGCGAGTGCGCTGTTCATATGCCTTTATCGTTTGAAGGTTCACACCGGATCTGATTGACAATTGTCCCTGTGAAAGTTTTTTCTTCTCTCGTAATTTCCTAAGATTGCCCATTTTAAGCTAAAGTACCACTGTAGTAACCCGGAATACATGTTTGAATTCAACATTATAAATCATTTACGTTGATTTTACGTGAAATTGTGGGTACTATTCATAGTAGAACATGAAAATTAATAGTTGCCGTCTAAAAAGAACTTTGCAGAGTTAATTTTAGACATAAAAATGCACCAGATGGTTTGCAGACCATCTGGCGCCATGTACTATTCGTACACAAACTTAATTCCTATAAGCATCATATGATGACTATCGGTGAAAGTCAATATCCAATTCGAACAAAATTATTATATCATATATATACAAATTTATTAAACATGTCTTGTGCGCGAATCGTATCTAACTATTTCCATGTTACTAAAACAAAGGAGAAATTGTACTATTGAGCAAAAAGAAAGAGCAAACCAAGGGGGAAGTGCGCCCTAAAAAGCATTTGTCTCAGGATGAAAGGATCACCATCCAGACCATGCTTGATAACAGCGCAAAGCCTTATGAGATCGCACAGACGTTGAATAAATCTCCTTCCACCATCATTCGAGAGATTCGAAACCACACGAAAATCGTGCCGAAAATCAACGACTGCAGGAAGTGGTCCACTTGCGGAAAACGAAGGATCTGTATTCGTACATACTGTAATTCGGTCTGCAAGAAATGTGACAAACGAAACTGTTGGGAGATCTGTCGTGATTATGAAAAGGATGAATGTCCCATACAAGATGCGTCGCCTCATGTATGTAATGGATGTGATCGGAAGTTCAACTGTGGAATGGAGAAGCGCTTATACAAAGGTGTAGACGCTCATACCGAGTATAAGGCAGAATTGCAGACGAAAAGGATTGGATTCGATCTGACGGAGGACATGTTGGATAAGATTGATCAAAAGGTATCCCCACTCTTAAAAGCGGGACATTCGCCATACTCTGTAATTCAGACCTTGGGAGATGAACTTCCTTGCAGCGAGGCGACATTATATCGTCTGATTGATGCATGCGCTTTGTCTGCAAGAAATGTTGACTTACAGGAACGTGTAAAAAGGAAGCCCAGAAAAAGACGCATTTTAAGTAAGGACGCATATGCAATCATCACTGCTGAGAAAAAAGGCCATTTATGGACGGATTATCTGAAATATATCAGAAACCATGGATGCCATGTCGTGCAGCTTGACTGTGTAGAAGGAAAGAAGGAGGATAAGGCGGTCCTTCTCACGCTCCATTGGGTATCTGAGCATATGCAGCTTTATTTTATTATGGATAATCAGACTTCTGGATGTGTTGTGGAGATGCTTGACAGAATTGAAACGGCTGTAGGTACGGAGGTATTTCGAGAAGCTATCCCAATTCTGCTGACCGATAATGGTCATGAGTTCATGGATGTAAAAGGTATGGAGAGGTCATGCATTTATCCTGATCAGAAAAGAACAAACGTGTTCTTTTGTGAACCGAATCGCCCGGATGAAAAGGGACACTGTGAGAGAAATCACCGGTTATTAAGAAAAGTGATTCCTAAAGGGACCTCATTGGAACCATACGATCAGAGAGACATTACGGTAATTACAAATCATGTGAACAGTTATGTCCGGAAAAGTCTTGGTGGGATGTGTCCTTATGATCTGGCGATGGAGCGTTTGCCGGAGGATTTCTTTGATCTGTTGGGCTTAGAGCTTATCACAAGAGAAAATGTAAATTTAACACCGATGCATCACGGACATCTTTCTGCTGGATGATAAGAATACCCTATCTGAGCTAATGCTTGGATAGGGTATTTCCTTGAAATTTCTCAGACTAAATGCAAAATATTTTATTTTCAGACTAAATGCAAACACTTTTTGCATTTAATTTGAAAAATAACCATCATAAAGGAAAGCAGGACAACTGCTTTACATTATTCAGACCGTGTGATATACTATATAAAATTTAACAACTGTCACGGATATCTGATGACAGGCGTTTGTCAGGAGTTTTGTATACAGAGAATACAGACTGCGCGTTGGCGGGATATTGCCGATGCGCAGTCTTTTTTAGTGATGCAGTTGAGGAGAGAAACAGGTATATGGGGATAGCTCGGGAAAAAAAGAAGAAAACATTAAAGGCAAAAATGCTTGGCATATTGACGATGTGTGCGATGACAAGCCTTCTGGCTGCGGGAATTGTATCCTATATGGCACTGAGAATGATACAGAATGACAGTATAGAGAATAACATGAAAATGTATCTGGATCAGATTACGAAGAATACGGATGAAGCCTATTATGATATGCTCAGTATTGTGAACTATATGGGACCGGGCGGTCTGATCGGAAACGTAACGGACAGTTATCTTGATGCTGTGGATAATTTTGACAGGTTTGTTGAACAGAGATCTCTTAGACAAGAACTTTCGGGACTCGGATATGTCAACACAAAACTGGTAGGCGTTACCTATTATGACAAGGAAGAGAAAAAGGAACTTATCAGCGGTATGAATGTCAGAACACTGGACGGAAGACAGAACGCATTGCCTAAGGTTGTGAAGTGTGCGGGAAATGTTATGCAGGCAGCCCATGCGTCTTTTCTTGGGAATAGTGAGAAAACAGTTTTTTCCGTCATGAGGGAAGTAGTTTTTGGCAATGGGAAAAGACTGGAAATCTACACAGAAATAGAGGCTGATATGAAGACCCCGGAAGAAATAAATAAGGAAGGATATCCCTACACTTATATTCAGATGGATGAGAGAGGGGTTGCACAATACAGCGTAAATCCTGTCATTATGCACGGACAGAAACTGTTTTCTGCATCACTCTCAAAGGGGGAGTATGAAGTCCAGACGAGAGAGGGCTATAAGATCATGGCATACCGGAGTCAGATGGGATACATTAATGCAGTGGCACTACCGGACAATATATATCAGAAGAAGATTAACCAGTGGAGAATGATGATGACACTCATCATAGTTGTAACGTTTCTGATCTTTTCCATGTCTGTCCTCTATCTTTATCGTATGATCTGCCGACCACTGAGTCAATTCCGCAGACAGATGGTGCAGATTGGGGATGGCACTCTTCAGGCAGTACATGAAGAGTCGGACATTGCAGAGTTTGACAGCCTGATGAGGGAAGTAGAACAGATGAAGAGACAGATTGAGAATCTTATCAGCAATATGGTAGAAAAGGAAAAAAGCATACAGAAGATGGAGTTTGAGAAACTTCTCTATCAAATTAATCCTCATTTCCTTCTCAATACACTGAATTCGATTCAGTGGATGGCACAAATGAGTCACCAAAGAGAGATCAGTGAGTTTGTACAGAGACTAAAGAAGCTTCTTTCCTATAATCTGGGCAAAGAAGGCCGCCAGACAACGTTGCGGATGGAGTTGGAGATTGTAAAGGAATATATTGCACTTCAGCAGATGCGGTATGATTTTATTATTGAGATGAATATAGAAGATGGCAGTTATCTTGACCAGCCAACGGTCCGTATGCTTTTTCAACCACTTGTGGAGAACGCGATCCGCTATGGTCTTGGGGATGATGAGAAGATCAGCATCCAGGTGTTTGAAGATGTGGCAAGGCATCTTGCTGTTGTAACTATCTCTGACAGCGGAAAGGGACTGAATCAGGAGGAGATAGATGAGATCAACCAGCCGTTTGATTATGACTGGGAATACTGGAAGAATGAGAACAGAGGTATCGGACTGCGCTACGTCAAGGCTATGCTGGAATCATTTTATGATGGACAGACGAGTTTGTTTGTAAACAGCAAAAAAGGGTTCGGAACCAGAATTACGATCCTTCTTCCTGTCCGGAAACCGGAAGAAAAAAAAGAGAAAGACAAAGAGGTTACATTGGAAGAAAATAAGGTGGGACAGACAGATGAATGTATTGATTGTAGATGACGACAAACTTGCCAGAAAAGGTCTGGTCGCTATTATGGACTGGGAAAAGTATGGATTCGAGGTAGTGGGAGATGTACAGAATGGGAGAAAAGCCCTTGAATTTCTCCGAAATCATCCGGTGGATATTGTATTTACCGATATAGATATGCCGGAAATTGATGGATTGGAACTTATGCAGATGTGCGGAGAGGAATTTCCGGAAATTAAATTTGTAATTCTTTCTGTATATGAGAATTTCAGTTATGCACAGACGGCAATCCGTATGGGTGCGTTAGACTATATCTCAAAGATCAGTTTTTCCCCGGAAGAGTGTGGAACGATACTGGAACGGGTCAGTGAAAAGTACATGCAGACATGCAGAGATGGACATGCAGAAGAGGAAAATCAGGAAAAAGTTGAAGAACTGAACAGAAGATGGATGCACACCAGATGGATTTTCAGTGAGAAAGAATTTGAAGATCTCTGTCAGAAAACAAAAGAAATCAGTTTGCGGAGTGCGGAGAGGATTTTTGTTAAGAGTTTTCATAATATTCAGCTCCTGTCAGATGAAGAAGTGGAATTTCCATCGCTGGATACGGTTGAAGAGATGCTGGACTGGGTGCACCGCTGGAGGGAACATATTTATGAAGAGAGTCTTAGCTCATCACAGAAAAATGATATCAGTGCTTTTGCAGCGGTTATCAAGTATGTGGATGGACATATCGGGGAGGATCTTCGTTCTGAAGACGTGGCAGAACGGATAGGGATGAGCAGGAGTTATTTTAGTACAAGGTTTAAGGAGATGACGGGGGAAACATTTCACCAATATGTGATACACAGGAAAATGAAGACTGCGGCGGAATGGATAGAGGATGGAAAGAAGAGCATTACAAGGATTGCCGTAGAACTTGGATATGATAATTTTCATTATTTTGCAAAAGTATTTGCACGGGAGCATGGGTGTACGCCTTCGGAATACAGAAAAGAGAGTAAAAATGTCTGATTTTCATCGGACATTTTTTTTGTGATAAAAAATATTTGGTAAGATTAGAAACAATATCATCTAGCAGGATATGGGGGAAGAAGATAAAATAATTAAAAAAAGGAAGGGAGGTATCATGGTGTATATTAAACAAAAAGGAAGGGAGGTCCTGGAATGTATATCAAACGATTTGTGAAGCATTATTATATTATGCTGATTCCGGCACTTTTATGGCTGTTTTTCTTTAGCATTGTTCCGATGTTCGGTATTGTCATGGCATTTCAAGATTATAATCCGGGCCAGGGTATTTTGCATTCTAAGTTTGTCGGGCTTGAAAATTTTAAGTACATGTTTCAAATGAACGATGTCAAACAGGTACTGTGTAATACCGTTGTAATCGCGGTAGGAAAGATTATTGGGAATATTATTTTCCCATTGATTTTTGCACTTCTGCTTAATGAATTCTGTATTAAGCGGCTCAAGCGTCCAATCCAGACAATTGTTTACCTACCGTATTTTCTGTCGTGGGTTATTCTGGCAAAGATTGTTTTAAATATCTTTGGATATACTGGTCCAATTAATCAGCTGATGGAGGCATTTGGTAGAAATCCGATCAATTTTTTCGGGGAGCCATCATTGTTCCAGCCTTTGGTGATCGGCACAGATATCTGGAAAGGATTTGGGTACAATACGGTAGTTTATCTGGCAGCAATACTTGGGGTAGACCAGAGCCTTTATGAAGCAGCAGCGGCAGACGGAGCAGGAAGATTCAAACGTATCTGGCACATAACGCTCCCGGGAATAAGGACAACGGTAGCCCTTCTGGCAATTCTGTCACTTGGAAATGTGCTCAATGCAGGTTTTGATCAGATCTACAATTTGTATAATCCGCTTGTTTATTCCACTGGTGATATCATAGACACATGGGTATACCGTGCAGGACTTGAGAACCTGCAGTACTCGCTGGCTACAGCAGTTGGACTGTTTAAATCGGTGATCAGCGTTATCTTAATTGTTATAGGATATAAGCTGGCAGATAAGTTTACCGGTTACAAACTATTCTAAGGAGGTGCAGTAAATGATAGAAAATAAAAGTATAGGATCAAAAGTATTCGACGTAGTAAATGTTGTGATCCTTATTTTGATCACACTGGTCTGCATCCTGCCGGTATGGTATGTCCTTTGCGTTTCCTTAAGTAGCAGGGAGGCTGTCAGTGCAGGGAAAGTTGCTCTCTGGCCGGTGGGATTTAATCTCCTGTCATATAAGAAGATCTTGGGAGAGGGAAATTTCTTTACTTCTTTTCTTGTGTCTATTAAACGAGTTGTGTTAGGTACAGGGGCCAGCATGGTGTGTATACTTTTGGCAGCATATCCGTTGTCAAGAACAAAAAAACAGTTTCCGAAGAGGGGCATCTTCATGTGGATCTTTGTATTCTGCATGCTTTTCAATGGAGGTACTGTTCCGTGGTATATCACAATGAAGAATTACGGTCTCATGGACAGCATATGGGGACTTGTCTTCGGTATGGGGCTTCAGGTTTTCAACGTCATTCTGGCAGTAAACTTTTTCAAGAATCTGCCAGTTGAACTGGAAGAGGCATGCTTTATAGACGGTGGTGGACCATGGAGGAATCTGATCTCAATTTACATTCCTTTGGCAAAACCGATGGTGGCAACGATCTCGCTTTTTACGATTGTTCAGTACTGGAACGAGTTCTTTCAGGGAATGGTTCTAAGTACAAAACAAAGCAGCTATCCGCTTCAGACATACATACAGCAGATGGTAGTAACATTGGATTATTCCAGTATGAATGTTGAACAGATCGCACAGGCAATGAAACTAAATAACCAGTCGCTGGACGCTGCGAAGATATTTATCGCCATGATCCCGGTGCTGATCATATACCCGTTTTTGCAGAAATATTTTGTATCTGGGATCACGTTGGGATCGGTAAAAGGATAGTATCCGGTCAGAAAGAGTCTGGCCAAAATAGAGAATAGTAAAAACGAAAAGGAGAAAATGGATTATGAAACTAAAAAGAATAATTGCTATAGCGTGTACGGCAGCTATGACGGTATCCTTGATTTCAGGCTGTGGTGGTGCATCAGACAAAGGGCAGAAAGAAGCGGTCAAGGAAGCAGAAGGAACAGCGAAAGAAGATCTGCCTCTGGCAAAATACCCGGAGACGGTTACGGTACATCTGGGCGGAAAAATGAATCCGAATGCAAAGATTCCGAAAGGAATGTCATTTGAAGACAACTCCTATACAAGGCTTCTGAAAGAGAACCTGAACATCCAGGTAGTATATGACTGGACTGCATCTACATCAGACTATGATGAAAAAATGAGTCTCTGTATCGGAAGTAATACCATTCCGGAAATCATGAATGTAAATGCAACCCAGTACAGGGCTCTGTTGAAATACGATATGATACAGCCACTGGATAAGTATTTTGATGATTATGCTTCAGATGCACTGAAAAGTTATGTGAAATCCGGCGGTGAAGAACTGCAGAAATGTATCACCAATGAAGATGGAGAACTGATGGCGATTCCTGCCCCGAACCTGACAGCAGGCGGTGTAAACGAAATGTGGATTCGTCAGGACTGGCTGGATGCTCTTGGGCTGGATGTACCACGCACATGGGATGAACTGGCAGAAGTGGCTAAAGCATTTGTGACAAGGGATCCAGATGGAAATGGAGAGAATGACACTATCGGTATTCTTGGACCAGGAAATTCGGACCACATGAATGCAGTAGGCGGCAACCAGTTTGGACTTGACCCATTGTTCAGCTGTTTTCAGTCATATCCGCAGTACTGGCTGAAGAGTGAGGACGGATCGGTAGAGTATGGTTCGATTCAGCCGGAGACGAAGACTGCACTGGAAAATATCTCCAAACTTTATGCGGATGGTGTTATTGATCCGGAGACACTTGTCAGAAGTGATAGCAAGGAGCCACTTCTTGCTGGAAAAGTAGGAATCTTTTTCGGACCGTGGTGGTGTGCATATACATTTGCGGATACAACTCTGTCAGGTTCAGCAGACTGGCGGGCATATTTCACACCTCTTTCTGAGGATGGAAAATATTATACGCATATGGCTGAGCCAACGACACAGTATGTCGTAGCGAGCAAGGACTGCAAAAATCCGGAAGCTGCGTTTAAGATCATTAACTACCTGGTTGCAAATGAGCAGAAATGGGTAGAAGAGGGCGTAACATCTACGGAGATGGGAACCGGAGATTTCTATCCTTTGTATAATACGTATGACAATGCTGATGAGATAGAGAAATCTTATGAAGCGCTGACGAAATATCTTGCAGGAGATATCAGTATGGATGATGTAGATTTTTCGACACATAAACTGCTGAAGAACGATATGGAAGCAGTTACGAAACTTAAGAAAAAGCCTTACGATGATTTCAGTCTTAAATATTGGAATCTGGATAGTGATCTGGCAAAAACAAATCTGCCTCGTCTGGTTGCAATCATGGTAGGTGACGCGCCACTTGTAAATGAGGAATATGTTCCGGTTTACAACGCTTACAACGGACAGACGGAAACAATGGAAGCGAAATGGGCAAATCTGAAGAAGATGGAGGAAGAGACTTTCGCAAAGATCATTATGGGAAAAGCAGATATCAGCGAATTCGATACTTTCGTTAAAAACTGGAAGAATCAGGGTGGTGATCAGATTCTCAAAGAAATCAACGATGAATTAAGTAAGTAAAAGAGACGGCGGCTGATGGTGTTCATTAGCCGCTGTTCCTTAATTGGAGGTATAAAATGCGGGAAAACAAAGTAATCTACGGACTGATAGGATATGGTGGAATGGGCAGATGGCATACAGAAATCCTGTCAAATGTACCGGAAATTGAAATTGGTGGTATCTATGATATCAAGGAAGAAAAGAGAATAGAAGCAAAAGAAAAAGGTTTTTCTGTGTATGGTTCGGAAGAGGAAATGTTATCAGACCCGGATATTGATGTCGTGCTGATTGCCACTCCAAATGACTGCCATAAGCCGATTGCAATCCGTGCTATGCATGCGGGGAAAAACGTGATATCAGAGAAACCGGTGACTCTGTCATCTTCTGATCTTCAGGAGATGGAAAATGTTGCCAAAGAAACCGGAAAGTTCCTGACAGTACACCAGAACAGGCGCTGGGATGATGATTTCCTGATCATACGAAAGCTTGTAGAGGAGCAGAAGCTGGGGCATGTCTTCCGGATAGAAAGCCGTGTGCATGGTTCAAGGGGTATTCCGGGTGACTGGAGAAAAGAAAAAATACATGGTGGCGGAATGGTTCTTGACTGGGGTGTACATTTGCTGGATCAGATTCTGTATCTTTACGGAGATAGAAAAATTGAAACTGTATATGCATCACTTACCCATATTACCAATCAGGAAGTGGATGATGGGTTCACCACAATCCTGACATTTGAAGGCGGAACGGAAGTCTTAGTTGAAGTAGGTACCAATAATTATATTTCCCTGCCAAGATGGTATGTACTGGGTGAAGATGGTACTGCGGTAATCAGGGACTGGCAGTTAAATGGTGAGATCATACGGAAAACAGGCATAACCGAAGAGAAAGTAGTGCCGGTAAAGACAGCAGCAGGTCTGACCAAAACCATGGCTCCGAGACGGGAAGATACAATCGTGAAAGAAGAGCTGCCACATGTGTCCGGAGATATTGCGGATTTCCATAGGAATGTAGCAGCAGTTATAAGAGATGGGGCAGAGCCGGAGATTAAGCTCTTCCAGGTGATGCGTGTAATGAAACTAATGGAAGCTATTTTCCAATCAGCAGAAACAAACCAGGTGATTGATTATAGACAGTATGAATCATAAGTATTTATGAAGGAACAGGAGAAAATAAGTATGAAACAGATAAAAATAGGAACATGCGTTCCTGGAACTAAGGCAGAAGAATGGTTAAAGGGATTTATTGGAAAAGGATTTGAGACATTTTCTCTTAATTTCCATATGTCACTGGAAGGGACTGACCTTGATAAGCTGGCATTGAGCACGGAAAAACTGTTGGCAGGTACGGATTCCGAAATCACGACAGTTGGATACTATTGCAATCCTATCCAGTATGCAGAGCATAGGAAAACTCTGGAAAATGTAATCTGCACTGCCGGAAAATTCGGAGCTACACATGTGAGTACTTTTGCAGGAGCGTGGGAAGGAAAGCCGGTAGAATCCGCATATGAAGAGTTTGGCAAGGTATTCCGGGAACTGGCTGATCTTGCAGAAGAAAAGGGAGTGAAGCTGGGAATTGAGAATTGCCTTATGGATGGAACATGGGAACATGCGACATGTAATATCGGTTTTAACCCTAAAGCGTGGGAAGTGATGTTTGAGGAAGTAAAGAATGATAACTTCGGACTGGAATGGGAGCCGACACATCAGATGGTACAGCTTATCGATCCGGTAACAGAGCTGAGAAAATGGTGCAAAAAAATAGTACATATACATGGAAAAGATGCAACAATAGACTGGGATGCTGTAAGACATAGTGGCATATCAGGCGCAGTCCCATTTGTATGGCATCGTATGCCGGGCTTTGGTGACACGAACTGGAGAGATATCATTTCTATTTTAAGAAGTAACGGATATGAGGACGATATCTGCATTGAGGGATACCATGATCCTGTATATTCCGGAGAACTGGAGATGACCGGACAGCTTCATGCACTGAATTATCTGAAATGGTGCAGGGGTGGAGATTTTACACAAACTCCATGGGAAAAATAGGGAAAACAGATACAGGAGGATTTTCTATGAAACTTGGGTTTATTACATCAATCCTTGACGGATGGACTTATGAACAAATGATGGATTTTGCTTCAGAGCAGGGATTTGAATGTGTGGAAGTGGCATGCTGGCCAGAAGAAAAAGCAGAAAGAAGATATGCGGGTGTAAGCCATATAGATGCAGAACGGGTAAACCAGGATGATGAATATGCAGCCCATATTATGGCATATGCAGAAAAAGCGGGAGTAGAAATCTCTGCACTGGCATATTATCCTAACGTAATGACGGCAGATAAAGAGAAAAGAAATGCTGCTATTGAACATCTGAAGAATGTCATACGTGCAAGTAAAAAGTTAGGTGTTGGCATGGTCACAACATTTATCGGAAGGGATCAGACCAAAAATGTACGGGAAAATCTTGAACTTGTAAAAGAAATATGGCCACCAATCATAAAACTGGCAGAGGTATGTGACGTAAAAATAGCAATTGAAAACTGCCCGATGCTTTTTGGTGAGGAACAGTGGCCCGGAGGACAGAATCTGATGACAACTCCGCCAATCTGGAGAGAGGTCTTCAAGATCCTGGACAGTGATAATCTTGGCATTAATTACGATCCATCCCACTTTATCTGGCAGATGATCGACTATATCCGCCCGCTTTATGAATTTAAGGATAAAATATTCCATGTTCATTACAAGGATATCAAGATATACAGGGATAAATTAGAGTCCTGTGGCATCATGGCTTATCCGCTGGAATATATGTCACCTAAGATTCCGGGACTTGGCGATGTGGACTGGGGAAAATACGTGTCAGCACTTACTGATATAGGATATGATGGCTGTACATGTATCGAAATAGAAGATAAAGCATTTGAGGATTCCAAGGAAAAGGTGGAGAAGTCTTTAATTCTCAGTAAAAGATATCTGGAGAAATATGTTATATAACACAGAAAAGTGCAAATAAGGAGGAAATACTATGAACAGAAATCATGCTATAAACAATATTGTTGATCTGGGAGATCTCAATAAGATAAAGCTCTCTGATCTTGCAATTCGCTTCCGCACAGGCCAAGCGGTTGCGAACGGAATTGGCAGAGCTAAGTGTTGGTTTTATCGACACGGTATTTCATGTGCTCTGGGTGATGTGGAAAGTGATATATGGATGAGTGCGGCAGCTATTAAGGTAATTCGAGTATTTGGTGCAGAATATTTCGATCAAGTTAAGGCATTTGTACATAAGTACGGATTGCCAACAGAGCGCAGTTCGGACAGAGAAAAGCAGATATATGCGCTCGACATCTGTTTGAGCCAACTTTGGAACAACGAAGAATGGGTACTGCGCGACGATTTTATCAAAATGGTGGGCTTGCCCGCAAAGGAGGGCTAAATTTATGAAAAAACATTTCTCGCCGGAAGAAATGCAGCAATATTTTGAGAAAAATGGATGGTCAGAAAAGCCATGCGTACATCGCAATATGCGCATTTTTCAGCGCGGAGACGACTATACAGCTATTCCGGCTTCTTTTGCCATAAAGGGGTATGATAATGCCATTCTTGATGTAGTAAATTATGTAGCAGCCATTGAGAATAAGACGGCTGTCGAAATTGTTGCGGACATT